>Ga0209125_1000947_pt1 | contig 31565 bp, 31 predicted proteins | sample BarGraIncub1131A_FD_184503 | JGI IMG/M metagenome (GOLD analysis project Ga0209125, IMG submission 184503) | Arctic peat soil microbial communities from Barrow, Alaska - Barrow Graham LP Incubations 11-31A (SPAdes) (version 2) | ecosystem: Environmental > Terrestrial > Soil > Wetlands > Peat... | reverse complement strand
ATAATGTTTTTAATAATCCTCAAGGCATTGTAGAGGCGAAGAAATCTGCAAATTCAATTTTTGCCAGTGCAATCTCGCACAAGGCTGTTTACGGCGAAAAAATATATGTATTTGATTCCGCCGGAAGCCTCGTCTTCCCAATTAGCAGCGACGATTACAAATTCTATTTTGAGAGTTCCAGGAAAATCATAGACAGCGGAAATACTACACAGTCAATCAAATCCGAGAATGGTACAGAGGTGCTTGCGTGCAATAAATCCGACTTTTCCGGATTCACTACAATCGTGACATTGCCCCAATCCAACTTATATTCGAATGCATGGGAATATTTCAGAAATACCGCAATAATAACTATGCTTATGATTCTCTTTTGTATGGTTGTTGCTTATTTTGCGGCAAGGCATATTACAAATCCCATAGACCGCATTTTCAAACAAGTTACTTCCTTTAAGTTGGAGCAGGAACACAAAAAGACAAATATTCATTCGAAAATATACGAGCTCAATTCACTGAATGACGGATTTTTTGATATGCAGGAAAAACTGACAGATTCAATCAACCGCCAAATGCTACTGCAGAATCAGGAAATGCAGTCCAAGATGTTAGCTTTGCAGTCTCAAATGAATCCACACTTTCTATTCAACTCCATATCGGCAATCCAGTCTATGGCAGAAGACGGAATGGATGATGAAATTATAATTATGTGTCAATCAATGGCAAGTTTACTGCGATATATTTCATCCGATTCCGACCAGCTTGTGCCGCTCAAAACCGAACTGTCGCATACTGAGAATTATTTGACTTGCATGATTATCAGATATCAGGAAGATTTATCCTATTCCATTGATGTTCCCGATGAGATGTTTGATGTAAAAATCCCCAAATTATGCATCCAGCTTCTCGTAGAGAATGCAATTAAATTTTCTACAACAATTAAACCGCCCTGGCATATCATCATCAGGGGATTTATGACCGACAGTACATATTACATCTCTGTAATTGATAATGGCCCCGGGTTTGAGCAGCAGGTCATTCAGGATATCGAAGCAAAGATTCGACAAATAGACGAAAGCGGACTACTGCCTTCTCTTGAGATAAAAGGAATGGGACTAATGAACATCTACATCAGATTGAAAATCTTGAATAGCAATAAGATCACTTTCAAGCTGGAAAATCTGGTTGGCGGCGGAGCATCCATAACAATAGGGGGCTGGCATGATAAATAGGAAGAAAATTACAGTTGTTGTGGTTGAAGATGAGAAATTAATTGCAAAAAGCATAGTAAATAACATCGAAAAAGTGAAAGACGATTTTGAAGTTATCGGCGTTGCTTATAATGGCGAAGATGGCTTTGCGCTTGTCCGTTCACTGCTGCCCAATATTTTATTTACCGACATAAAGATGCCAATAATGGATGGATTAAAACTCATTTCAATGGTTAAAGAGAATTTTCCATTCATTAAAATTGTAGTAGTCAGCGGGTATGATGATTTTGAATATGCCAGAGCGGCGTTACATAACAATGTCAGCGACTATCTCCTAAAGCCAATCAATCTTCTCGAATTGCAAAAAACATTGCGCAGCATACAAAACGCGCTTGTCGCAGGCACCGGCAGTCTTCAGGCAGCGGGTGAAGTCAAAAATCCAGGTGAAATAGCCGCCCTGGTTAAAGAATATATGCATATAAATTATTCAAAGCAAATTGACCTTGCAGAAATAGCAGATACTTTCGGATTCTCATCAGCATATCTTACCAAAGTATTCAGGGAACAATTGCAGACAACCCCGAGCAAGTATCTGAATGAATACAGAATGATGATTGCTATGCAGTTACTGCGTGATACTGCGCTGCCAGTAAAAAATATAACGGAACAGGTTGGTTTTATAGATCAATTCCATTTCAGCAAAAGATTCAAGCTATATAGCGGATATAGCCCGGCTCAGTACAGAATGCAAAAGTAATACTCACCTTTAGTCAGCCGCTTTTTCTAAAACCTTTTCAACGAATATCCTGACTATCTCCGGATCAAACTGCGTGCCTGCGCAATTTTTGATTTCCATTACCGCCGCTTCTTCGCTTAAAGCGGGACTGTAGGTTCTTTTCCTTGTCATTGCATCATAAGCATCTGCACCCGCAATAATTCTTGCCGGCAGTGAAATCTCTTCGCCTTTAAGGCCATTTGGATATCCTTTCCCATCCCATCGTTCATGATGCTCAAGTACATAATCAGCTATTTTAGCGAATTCATTAACCGAGCTTAATATTTGATATCCCATTTCGGAATGCTTCCTGATTACATTCCATTCCTCAGCATTTAGTTTTTCTGGCTTGCTCAGGATCGTCTCGTCAATTTCTATTTTCCCGATGTCATGCATCAGTCCGGCTATTTTGATCTGGTAAACCTCAGCTTTATCAAGATTCAGCTTGATTGCAATCGCTTCACAGATTTCACTGACCTTAATGGAATGCAGCTGCTCTATTTTGCTTTTTTCATAAAGGGTATTCAATATGATCTGTACAGTTTTGCTTCGCATACTCTAGCTTTCAACGCGCTTATGTCTATACATATGGTCTTCTGCTTCTTTGAATACATCCTGAATTTTGTCATCTTCTTTGTTCTTGGCTTCATAACCAAAGGATACCGAAATATCAAGATTACCTACTTTCTCTTTTGACAGCATGTACTGAATTCGCTTGATAATCTGCTCGGCAACATCAATAGTAGTCCGGGGCAGCAGAACAACAAATTCATCTCCGCCCAGTCTGGCAATAATATCATCAGCCCGGCACCCCTGTGTGATCGCTTCTGCTGCTTTTTTAAGCAGCTCATCACCCATGGCATGACCCATGGAATCATTGATCAGCTTGAGGCCATTTACACCACCCATAATAATAGTCATAGGAAAACTTCTTTTTGTATCCAGCCGCTTTATCTCTTCTTCATAGTATCTGCGGTTATAGAGTCCGGTAAGCTGGTCGTGATAGCTCAGATATTTTATTTCTTCTTCCTTGATTTTCCGTTCGGTAATGTCCTGAATGGTTCCGGCAATTTTAGGTGTGCTGCCGTTTTCTCCCGAAATGAGCAATGCTTTAGAATGAACAAAGCGCTCTTCTCCTGTATTTGCTTTTTTTATCTTATATTCCACATCATATTTTTCATTTCTTGCAACCAAACCGGTCATTGCGGCATCCATCAGCGCACGATATTCTTGGAAGACACTATCCTGTACGACCTCAAGGGGCAAGTAATTGGAAATATGCTCTATACCATATATGTTAAACGATTCTTCGGATGCCCACATTTGTTTTGTATCCGGATCAAGTTCCCAGCTTCCGACATGTGCCATTTGCTGGGCCGCGATCAAACGTTCCTGACTGTCCTTATATTCGTTTTGCGTGATTTCAATTTTGCTCAGCATATTATTGATTGAACTGCCAAGAATCGAAAGCTCATCATTACCTCTGATTTCGATTTTATCCAATCTTTTTTTCGTCAGATCAATAGAAAGAACTGCCTTCGTCATCTTCTTTGCCGGATTCGAGATAAATATTCTGAGTAATAGGAATAAGAATATTGAGATCAGCAGTATAAATATGGAATAGATGATCTGTAAATTTCGAAACTGTATAACACCTTCCAAATAAAAGTCTCTAGCTTTAGAAATGGTTAAAACAACAGTGGATTCAGGATCGTCTGTTGTTTGAATGATTAAATAATTGAGAATCTTATTGCCTTTTTCATCAGGCTTTGTAAAATATATAATTCCATCCGAAGTTCCTTTTTGAGAGAGTCCTTTGACAACATCGCCGTCCAGTTCATTTTCAGTCGTAATCAGAATCCCGGATCCGGTTTGTTTCTCAATATCGGTCAAAATAACGGCATCCATCAGTCTGCCAAAGATCATGATTCCATTTGCCGGATGAAGCTTCATCTGATCCGTTATTTCAGAAAATGCAATCATATAATACTGCCCATCTATTTTGAGCACATAAGTTGACTCATTATCGAATCCACCTGACTTCATGAATGCCTGAATACCGGCTAGAACCCCTTCCGGGAATACCGTGTAAGCATCATTTTGCAGATCATAGTATTTTTTGTCCACTGCGGCACCATTTTTATCGAATATGATAAATATGTTGGTATCCAAATTGTGAAAAGTGTCACTTGATAAATTCGCGTCTAAAAATCCAGGATCTGTGCCATTCAAATAATTAAATGGATCATCCCAGTGGGCCCAGTCATTCAGGACGCCCTGGTACCTTATCTCTTTCTCCTGAAAATATCCCTCCACAGTATTCACCATGGCATGCATTTGCTTTTCTTCCTCAAGACGAAGATAGTTATCAAAAAAAGCTCCGATAATATAATTCCCGGCGACCATTAAAAATATTAATATGGCTATGGTAAAAATAAGAATTTTTTGGGATATCTTCATTTTGAGCCGTTTAACCTTTCCGCATTATTTATGTGAGGTTATCTCAAAAATAATTATATGCTTTCACTTTAAGCAATACACGAAAAAAAACAGACTTTTATCACACCGATTGCTTATTCAATCTTCATTTTATTATATTGCGCTCTACGTCATTGCTGGATCAAAAAAACATTTGCAGTCGATGTAGTTTGCCGCACCACTTTACACCTTCAATGAATACTGCATTTCACCATCCATTGTCTTAGTTTCTATGGTATGATTAAATCAAACAGGTATTCAAATCATAATCATTTTTATAGTACGCGTTATAATGCGTTGATATAAAGTTGTAGCCCTTTAATCTCAGCCCTTTTCCCGCAAAAACCACAGCATTTTGTGATTTACCGCTGCTTTGCCCTCCATAGCACTATTAATCATCAGCGCAAAACAGCACCATATATATGCAAGAAGCAACTAAACCAAGAGGTAATATGATAAAAGTTAACGGCTTATCCTATTCATTTCCGCAAAAAGACCTATATGACAAGATTTCATTTACACTGGAAGACGGTCAGCATTGTGCTTTTATAGGAGCTAGCGGCAGCGGTAAAAGCACCCTGGCAGAAATCCTTATGGATCCGGATAAATACATGTTCGATGGGACATTAGCGATTAACCCCATTGCAGGATCGGGTATGTCAGTCAGTTCTCTCAACTGGACAACGCAAAAGAAATGACGGTATTCGAATATTTAGCGAAAGAATTCATCAAGCTGCAAAGTGAATTAACATCTATTTGTACAGAGATGGAAACGTCTTCCGATACTGATTCCCTACTGGAAAAGTACCAGCAGGCAGCCGACGCCTTTGATGCAATTGACGGAGAAGAGTTCGAAAGCAGAATAAATAAGAAACTCAATCTGGCAAATCTGATAAAACATAAAGACCTGAAGCTATCTGTACTTAGCGGCGGAGAATTCAAGCTTATCCAAGTGATTAAGGAAATGCTGACGAGTCCTGACGTAATAATAATGGATGAACCCGATGTGTTTTTGGATTTTGAAAACCTTACTGCACTTAAAAATCTAATCAATACACACAATGGAATCATGCTGGTTATTACGCATAACCGATATCTGTTGAATCACTGTTTTAATAAAATTGTCCACCTTGAAAACATGGATCTCCAGGAATTTGAAGGAAAATATTCAGACTATAATTTCTCGCTGCTTCAACGCAAAATCGAACAGCAGGAACTGTCTGTCGCCTATACCGAAGAAATCGAGAGAAATATAGCATTAAGCGACAAACTAAGATCGGACGCAACAAACAATGCTGAAGCTTCCAAAGGGAAAGCGCTAAAAGCCAGGGTTAAAATTCTGGACAGATTAGAGGCGACCAGAATTACGGCGCCATATGTGGATATGAAACAACCGGATATCCATCTGGTTACAGGGCAGAACATCAATGACACCATCGCATTAAAGGTCACAGATTACAGTGTGTCCTTTGATGATATGCTTCTGGAAAAGGTCAACTTTGCAATTAAATCTACTGATAAAGTCGCCCTGATCGGTCCAAACGGTACCGGCAAAACGACTTTACTTCGGGCGATCTTTCAAAACAGCAATAGTTCCATTGAGATAAACGAAAACGTTGAAACGGCTTATTTATCACAGCTTCACGGCGAAATGCTCAGCGAATCCAATACCATACAGGAAGAGTTCTTTGCTGCCGGGTTTACTACGATGGATGAGATTCGATCCTATTTAGCAAACTATGGCTTTGACCGGAAAGCAATGGATCAAAAGATAGGAACCTTATCCGGCGGAGAAAGAAATATCCTGCAGCTGGCGAAAATCTCTGCCAGCACAGCAAATCTGCTCCTTTTGGACGAGCCGACAAGCCACTTGGACACCAATTCGCAAATCGCCCTGGAGAAAGCCATAAAAGACTATAACGGTGCGATTCTCATGATTTCTCACGATTTCTATTCTATCGTGAACTGCATGGACTATGTGTTAATCATCGAAAATAAAACGGTCCGGAGAATGAGCATCCGCAACTTCAAAAAGATGATTTATTCCAGCCATTTTGATAAAGACGATTCAGAACATGAACAGAAGAAAAAAGCAGTCGAAATGAAAATAGCAGCGGCTTTAAAAGGTACTGATTTTGCTCATGCAAAAGTCTTTTCTGAAAAGCTCGAAGAGATGATTGGGTGACCTTACTATTAGGTTCCGTACCTTTTTCTATTTACGCCAAAAAGTTGAACAGTCAGCCTTGTCCAAAATATTGAAATCAATTATTTTTCCGAGTAATGAAAAGTCAACAGGACTCTCCCACCGGATGCGCATCAGCCCTTTGGTGTGATCATAGCCCGCCTGCACAATTTCATCAGAAAAATGATTGATCCCCACCACTTCCGGTGCAATCAATAAATGCTGTTTGGATACGCTGAAACCGATGATAAATGTACCGTGATCGGTAAACATCGGCTGATTCCAGGCTATTTTGGGCATTAAACCGGGATATTCCCTTGCTGTCCAATCCAAAACCTCTTCCATTCGGGCCCGTTGTTCCGGGTTATCAATAGTCGCTACGTATTCTTCAAATACTTCCATACCAATGCCTCGCTAATTTATACCTTTTATGTTCTGACGATTCAATTTCTATTGTATTGAATTCATTAACTCATAAAAATATTCAGCTTCGTGTGTCTTATTGAGCTTATACCAGGCATCTATTGTTTGGGGTGAAAACACATCCAGTGCTTCCAGAACATGCCTGGCAAATTCCGAAAGAATGTTTTTGATTAGCTCTTCTTGCGGACGGGAATCCAGATCTCGCTTTGGTAATCATCGGAGGAGGAATCTCCGTCGGAATACCACTCAATCTGCGGCCCGTCGACGATGTCATAGTTCGACGTCGGGAACCATTCGGTGAAGATGCGTTTCCAGACTTCCTGCTGGCTTTCAGGCAGCTTGCCGACACAAGCAAAGATGACGTAGGTGGCGGCGGGGACGACGAGCGCTGACATATCGGCCGGGATTTCTTTGTCGGAGCCGGTGGCAATATAGTAATCAAACCCGTTTTTGTCCTCATTCGCACACACGCCCAGACAGCCGAGCTTTTCGTTGTCGCTGTATGTCATCATCCTGCCTAATTTCCCAGACTGCATGACTTCGCTCCAAAACTCGGGAATCCTGCGGAAGTTCTCTCCGTTATCCATACCGATTCTTTCCTTATACCCTACCAGACGGAAATTTCATGGCAACATCGATGACCCTCCCGCCCGTGCCGAGCAGCTCCATCGCCGCCTCTTCAAGCTCAATCTCTCCCAGGAGATTCTTTTTAATGTAGTCCAGCGCATCGTTCATTTTGTCCAGTAAGTCCATGACGTATCCTCCTGATCACCGGTGACAATGTCATTATATGTCGAGCTTGAATCCCTGTCGCAACTTTTTGCGCACAAAATTGCATAGCACGAAAAATCCCACTAACTGCTGCTCAGAATGTTCTTCGAAAAAGCCGCCTGCCGGTGAAAGCAGACGGCATTTTCCTATGATTCTATAATACTGTTTCTTATAGCCCCATAGCCTATCGGCGCGGGCAGCTTCGATACATTGATACCCCTGATCAGCAGCCAGAACATGAATCCTAACTCGGCGATGGTTCCCGGGAACAGCAATATGGTCTCAATCGATACGTTCGGGATTAGAAAATGCACCGCAACAGACAACAGTCCGCCAAACACCTCGATTAGAAACAGAATACCGAATACTTTGGGGATAAACTTCGACCGGTAGATCAGTACGCCCAGCGGCAGTACCCAAAGCGCGAAGAATACCTGCCCAATCATATACCCATGCCCGTAGGTGTTATAACTGAGCATCGCCATAGCCTGGAGTTGGCCGGAACCGAGCGAACCGATTTGGCTGCCTGTACCCACCATGTACAGCGGCGCGAACTCGTTCATGATGTTTGACAGCAGCAGCACGCACCCGGCCGCGGCGAAGAGAACCATGAGCGATGCCATGTTCTTGTTCACCGAAACCAGCAGCTTATACAGGACCAGAGCGGTAAACAGATAACTCAGGGACATAATGATATCGCTTAGGATTCCTGCACGGTATAAAAAGTCGTTGTGCAAAATGTTGTCAACCGTGGCTGCAATGTCGTTTGTGAACAGCTTCTGACGGAAAAAAATCTCCGCAAACAGTCCGGATACTACCATGAGCAGGAACAGCAGACCCGCGAAACGGGCCGTTTTTTTGTTGGGAATCATAATCAAATCCTTCTTTCTTTTATTTAATGATTTATTAACATCCTAATGATGATAATAATTTTTTTCGGGTCATAAAAAATACCTCTTTTTACTGCTGATTCATACTCGCTGAAAGGCTTAATGCAAATTCTTTTGCATTTTTGAGGTCATCGCTATTTGGCCTATCCTTGTTCATTCCCCCAAAATACCTTAAAAAACTGTTCGTGTTAAAGCCTTTGCAGCTGAATTCACCTATTATTGTGTAACCCTTTGACGTCAGCTTTTGTCTTAGTGTAAAATGATCCTTCGAGACCTTGGTTTCTCCCTGTATAGCACTTGTGGAGAAAATAAACCCCGCCTTCCTGTTAACATTCGGCAGTCTGTCGACAAGGTCAAGCAGCGGTTTGTAATGCCTTCCACTATCAATACCTGCTCCAAAACCTATAAGATCATACTCCTGAAACTCCTCCAAAGTTATCATCTCCGGGGTCTTTACCGTTGCATGCAGCACATCTGAAAAAGCATATGCAATTTTAGCGGTATTGCCATGATGATAGGAATAGACAATAATGAGGCATTTTATTGCCATAGCACCTGTGTTTTTATTTTCCTCTTGCATTGTTTTCACCCTTTGCCTCCTCTTCTATGCTACTTACCGAAATCAGTTCAACACCCAAATCATTGATTTTTCGAAGGACGCCATATAAAGCTGATTGATCGACGAGATGTCCGCGCAGCTTCGTAGTTGAATCGGGCTGTTTAATAATGACAAGACCTTCAAACCACATCTCTTGAATATACCCGCTTATGACGATTTCATATAACATGCATCATCACCTCTTCCACCTAAACGCAAGCACTACAATCGACGCATTCCCAAAAATCTCTAATACTGAGAAAAACATATAATGGAGTGTTATGTCGGATCCCACAAAAAATGATCCAAGTTGGTAGATGATCATGAGAATGCCGGCACCGATATTCATTATTCTATTGGCCTTGTAAGGAAGAATTGTCGACAATACGACCATCAAAATTGGAATTTCCAGCGAAACTCCTGCCAGCAGCAAAAATGCCTGTGTCATCGGAACACCTGCGATATTGCCCTCAAATAATCCCCTGATAACCGACATTTCCATATTACTTAGAAGATCGCTCAAAATGTAGTTCAGTGAAAGAAACACCCACACCTTTGACAGCAGCATAGGCAGCCGCTCACTTTGTTTTTCCTGTAGATCTGTTAATAGTGGCTTCATAAAAATAACCTCCTCACTTTAGTTTCTTATTTGATTTAAGAATACTAAAATCGAAGAGGACTGTTCACCTTCTAAAGTAGGTTATAGCTCATACAAAAGTAGGTTTTCTTTGCTTCTCACGCACTATACCAACCCAAGCACTTTCGCTTTAGCCACAGCCTGTGTTCGGCGATTCACCTGTAACTTTCCAAAGATATTTTGATTATAGCTCTTCACCGTACTAAGCGCTAAAAACAGCGTGTCACAAATTTCCTGGTTGGATGATCCTGCCACTATCAACGCCAGCACCTCAAGTTCTCTAACTGTAAGGGGCTCTGAGAGCGATTGATTGGCATACTCCTTTGAAAAGCCAGGCTTGTTTGATGCATCTGCCTCAATTATCGGAGATTGGAGATGTGTTGTTTCTGCATGATCAATCATGATTTCCACATCTTCGAGGGTGAGTTCATCAGGAAGTGGATTAATAAAGTAATTTGCTTTCCCCTCCATGAGACAGTCACGTGCCAGATCATATAAACCCTCACTGCAATAAACTCTCGCAAGGAGCAGATTATATTTGTATTTCCAGTCATTTAGGGCATATCGCTGGCCATAGGTCTTACTGTCCTCGAGCAATGAGTAGGCAGCACTATTTTCGTTACGTAAAAAGGCGATTTTTGCTAAGCCCAGATACAGACTGGCCAGCAGGATTGGGACACGGTTCTGCTCACTCACTCTTGAAATCGTCTGTTCAAACAGCGCTTTTGCTTTACTCAAGGTTCCCTGCTGAATATATATTTCACCGAGCACCATGTAAAAGGAATTCTCAACGAGTGGATTTACAAAACTCCTGATGTTCTTTAAGGACTGGGCAATCACTGTTTCTGCCTCATGTAGATCTCCCATTCCCCAATGTGCGATTCCGAGCAACATGCTCACAATTCCTCGCTTATAATACTGATCACTGGGAATCCGTATGAGCGCGTCTCGAGCATGCGTGAAAATCCCTTCCACATCGCCTGTAGCAGCAGCAATATACCCCCATGCGGATGCAATCGTCGCCGGCAATAAATCAAACTGAGCAGTATCGGTTATAATAATGTCTTCCGGATATGCTTCTGCCTGACACCGGTCGTACAAGTCCTGCGCCTTGTCGAACCAAGCTTTACATGCTTCTACCTCTCCTTTATCGAGCAGTGCCCATCCATACCCCATGGCTAGTACAGGACTTCTTTCAATAATGGCTGCAGGAAGTCTCTTTGCCATGTCAAGCCAGGATGCCGACTGAAGCTGAATATCCATTTCAGACCATTTACACTCAATCAGTGCTGCCGCATTGTCAAAGGCATTTGCCTTAAGAAAGTGATGAATGGCCTCTTGCTCACGTTCATTTGTTTTGAACCAAAGTCCCGCACGGAGGTGAAGCTTTTCTAACTCGCTCTTTGATTGGAGGTCGAGGCGCTGTCTGAGAAGATCTCTAAAAAGGTGATGATACCGATACCATTTATGAGACGAATCCGTGGAAATAATAAAGCTGTTCGTCTTCACAAGGTTCTCTATGACGGCGCTGCCGGTGCCTGCTTCAAGCTGAAGCAGATCATCACAGAGATCACCTGTAAAAAACTCCAGAATTGAAGTGGAAAGCAAAAACGCCTTGATTTTCGGAGGATGGCGCTCAAGGACCTCCTCCATCAGATAGTCCATAATATAATAATGGCTTCCTGTAAAGGCCTCGATGAAAGCATTTATATCATCTTGTCCCTGCATGGAGAGCGCAGTCATCTGAAGGCCTGCTACCCAACCCTCCGTCCGCCTGATGAGGTTCTGCAGCTGGGCATTTTCCAATGTAAAATGAAGCTGCTGTGAAAAATAGGCCTTCACCTCTTCATCTGTGAATCTGAGGTTTGAAATTCTAAGTTCGAGCAGCCTATTACTTGCCCGCATCTTTACCAGGGGAAACGGAGGATCTTCCCTTGTAATCAGGACTAGCTGCATCGACGGCGGAAAGTGTTCAAGCACTGTCCTGAGAACCTGATGAATCTGTTCATTTCGAATGACGTGATAATCATCTAATACCAATATAAACGGAGATGTAAGGGTATGCAGCTGATTGATCAATGCTCTTAAAAACGCCTCAAACCCAATTGATTGATAAGCGTCGAGTAACTGCTCCAGTGCTTCAGATACATGCTTATCAATAGACTTAATGCCAGCTGCCAGATATGCAAAAAACTGCATCAAATCATTATCCCAATCATCCAGACTGTACCAGCAGTAAGCCCTGTCCTGTTCCGAAAGCCAGGCACTTATAACCGTCGATTTCCCTGATCCAGCCTGTGCGGACACTAGAATCACACTTGCCCAGCGGTTGTCCTTCAGCAGTATTTCTCTTGAAATCACGTTGCCGGGCAGCTGAGGCTTATGCAGTTTTGTCGTCAATACGGGCAATTCCATAGGGCTTCTCCATTATCAGGCTCGCCTTTTTGTATCTTTAAAGCGGATCTGCAATTTCCTGGATTATTCGCAAAGAGCCTTAGCTATTGGGGCAGCCTTGCTGAAATCCTCTTCAACGGGATTCCAATTACATTTGATTTCCGGTTCCACAACGCTGAATCCTGCGTCTGTCAGTCTTTCACGAAGAACTTTGGTGGATTCGCCGCTCCACCCATAACATCCGAAAACGGCCGCTTTCTTGTTCTTGAATTTGAGTTCTTTCAGGAATTCCAGCCACCCTCCCACAGAGGACAAAATATTCTGTCCGACAGTAGGGCTGCCCACTGCAATGGCCTTTGACTTGAAAATCTCTGTCATAATGTCATTCTTGTTGGTCTTTGAGATGTTAAAAATCTTCACCTTAGTGTCGGGTGATATGCGCGAGATTTCCGAACCTATCTGATGTGCAAGCTGCATTGTACCTTCCCACATCGTGTCATAGCAAATAGTAATCTGATCTTCCTGATATTCCTTAGACCACTCATAATATTTCTCAACAATTTTGAGGGGATTATCCCTCCATATAGCCCCGTGGCTGGGCGCGATAATATCAATCGGGAGATTAAGTGCCAGAATCTCTTCGACCTTCTTTTTAACAAGCAAAGAGAATGGATTCAGGATATTCGAATAATATTTGATAGCCTCCGCCCAAAGCAGGCAGGTATCCGATTTGTCGTTGAATAATTCCTCAACAGCGTAGTGCTGGCCAAAAGCATCATTGGAAAACAGGATATTGTCGCCTGTCATATAAGTCGCCATACTGTCCGGCCAATGCAGCATTTTCATTTCCACAAAAACAAGCGCTTTTCCGTTTCCGATATCAACCGAGTCACCGGTTTTGACGACCTTATAGTTCCACTCTGGATGATGATACTGCCCGGTGAGGGACTTGACGGCATTGGCCGTGCAGTAAATCGGGGTATTCGGAATTTTCTCCATGAGCGCAGGCAAGGCTCCGCTGTGGTCAGTCTCACCATGGTTCATTACGATGAAGTCGATTTTATCCAGATCCCCTTCACTTGCCAGATTATTCACAAATTCGTTGGAATGCGGTCTCCAGACAGTATCGACGAGCACAGTCTTCTCTTCAGTAATCAGATAAGCGTTCTGGCTTGAGCCGTGGTTGATAGAATAATCGGCGCCATGAAAAGACTCCAGTTCCCAATCAATTTTGCCTACCCAGTACACATTATTCTTAATTAGTTTTTTCATCGTTTTCCTCCATACTTTTCCTGCAGCTCTTCCATATACATGTCCTTATTCCACAAGACATCTTCTACCGGAATTATACCTCTTTTCCGGTCCTTTGGGCGGCAATAACTGCTCTTGGCAAATTCTTAATATTCCATAGCAATTTTGAACAGTACATGATCTGCATCAACGACTCGGAGAATGGGGAGTGCTGCTTTTGTCTGCCGATAACACTGTCCTTGCTGTAGTATAAAGAAAGCGGCTCGAAGACCGCTTTCTCATCCAGATCCGGGTTGTGACGGTATGGCCACTCTGTTCCAGACACAAAGCGTGGTAACTGCATTTGAAAATATGAAAATCTGCAGTTGGAAAAGTACTCAGTTTATCATTTAATCACAATCTCAATTTGATCATCCAATGCATACTGTACTACCGTACAATCGTTTGCATATACTCTTTCAGGAAGTACAATCATCACATGCATGATTTCATTATTCACGGGTATGGGAGCTAAGTGCCATACCCCAACATTGAGCTTTACAATAGTACCTTTTGGCACGATAAATGCTTCTGTCAGTTCCGGTACCGGGTCTTTGCCTGGCGGTGCAACATGGATAACTGCATCATCGTCCAACAAGAGAATGCCTTCTCCCGTTGTATTGTGATACTCAGCCTCACTTACAATTATCCTTTCAGGTTTACGCGAAACCAGAGGAGAAAATGCTATCGACATGTCACCTGAGACAGGTAATAGAACAGGATCATTGTAGAAATCACCTAAATGATTTCCTGACGGGTTCAAGACATTTGTATAGCTTCCATAGGGTGCAAAACCCTCAATCGTTATCAACCTAGCTACAATTTTTCTCATTTCTGTCTCCTTTTTCTATATCATTTTTTCGTTTCCTAATTCAAATCCAATCTGTTTTTTATTACATATATTTTTGATCATCTTCTTCCGTTATTATTCGTATTACCCTGCAGGGATTTCCAGCTGCCAGGACATTCCCCGGAATGTCCTTTGTAACCATGCTCCCGGCACCAATAACAGCACCTTCTCCAATTGTTACACCACTCATAATGCTGACATTTCCTCCAATCCAGACACTGTCCCCGATGGATATTGGCCAGGCATATTCAAGACCTTCATTGCGAAGTTTTGCCTGAAAAGGATGCCCTGCAGCAAAAATACTGCAGTTCGGCCCGATAAACACATTGTCTCCTATCGTTACCTGTGCCCCATCCAAAATAATGAAATTGTAGTTTGCATAAAAGTTCTCACCCAAAGTTATTCGATACCCGAAGTCACAGCGAAACGGCTGTTCAATCAAAAATTCCCTGCCTGTCTTTTTTACAATTTTTCTTATCAACCCAGTTCGCTTGTCCATGTCGGATGGTCTCAGTTGATTATATTCATAACACAATTCCTGGCACTTTTTTCTCTCTTCAAGAATTTCTTTGTCATAATTCGCATTATATAGGATACCTTTTTCTGCTTTTTCTTTTTCTGTCATTGTTTTCACCATCCAACTACGCTATATCCATCCTATCTGCAAAAAAACGGACATGCCCCAATAATTTCTATCAGTTCAATGTCCGTTCTTCAGCTTCATTTCCTATACATATTCACTTGGGGGCAGCGGTTATACAATAATAGTTTCCAGTGTCTCTAATGCACATTGAACCATATGCTGCCCCAATTCCATACTTGTTTCAACGGAATTCAATGCAAACCATTCCGTATTTTCCTTAGTACGGTCCAGATCAACATGCTCAGGATACAGCGCATACATAAGACTTGATTCATATTTTCCAGCATGATCAAATCCGCCGCACTTACGCTGCGCTTCAGCACTCATCAGCGGTATGACTTTGATATAGGAAAATGGATCATCACCGGTACCTAGATTCTTATAATAATCGGCGTAATCATTACTCCCCCACCAGCCCTTACCGTTAGTGTCTTCCATGTATTCCATAATGACTTTTTTGGCAGCTTTGTGGCATGCAAGCGTCATCGGCATCAGGCCAGCGTTCTCTGTCTGATGATGTGCAACACAATATATATTTTTGACACCTCCATACACCATGGACTTAAGAATACAGTAAATGTACTGTTCATATGCATCTACATCTACATGGATTGTGCCGCTTTCGGGACCTGCCACTGCATAACTCGCAACGCCGTACCAGATAGGAGGGCATACAACAATTTCCTTTGTCTTTTCCAGTTCACGCATGACGCCGTTAATAACCATTGTATCCGTTCCGCAGCTTGCATGCAGTGCATGATATTCAATGGTGCCAATCGGAATGATAAATGGGACTTTTCTTTTTTTGGCATCATCAAGTTCTTTATAAAACATATCCACCATTTGCATAAACATCATCCCTTTACTAATTATTAAAACTCAAGTTCATATATTTTCCCGATTTCCGGCGACAATACATCTAAACCAGTTTCGGTGACTGCAATACCTTTTTCCCAGCGTACGCCGAATGTATCAGTACTGATAAAAGTATCAATCTGGAATGTCATGTTGGGTTTTAAAGTATAATTGGAACTTGTCTCAACCCAGGGAGCTTCCACTTCAATCATACCAGTTCCGTGCAGCGGTCCGTATACAAAGTTATCCTTGTATCCGTTTTCAACATAATACTGATAGAAATTTTTTGCGATATCTGCTGCCGCTACACCCGCCTTGACCTGCTTTTGTGTCCACTTATGAGCTTCCAGACCAAACAGAACAACTTCTCTTCTTCTGTTCTCCAATTTGCCTAAAATGATTGGATATCCGATGGCTGCTGAGTATCCGTCAATTTTTGCAGAAAGATTCAACTGAACAATATCTCCTTTTTCAAATTTTCTGTATGAAGATCTTGAGATTGCATGGCGCGTAGATGCTTCCGAAAAAACATACAGGGGAAGTCCTTCACATTCTGCTCCGTTTTCATATATGACTCTCTGCGCCACCCCTACCATTTGGAGTTCTGTCATGCCAGGTTTAATCTCTTTGATTACCTGCTGCGTTGCTAATTCTGCAATTCTGTAACCTTCACGAAGGCAATCAATTTCATTAATGGATTTAATAGAACGCATTTCTACCATGATCGCATCTGAGCGAACTATTTCAGCTTCCGGGAAGGCAGCTTTTATACCCTCCATAATAATTACAGTAGTATCAAGATAACTTGCAACACCAATGCGAAGCTTCTTTCCGGTTATTCCCAATGCATTAAATACATCATGAAAGGTATCAGCCTTAAATTCAGGATATGAAGGGTCAGCACCCTCCCTGTATTCCATCAGAACAAATATTTTATCAATTTTTGACCGGTCTGCCGCGAAGTTACGGCTTTCGGGACCACACATCAGTGCTGCATCACCATTTGGTGTAATTGCTACTCCGCAGCGTTCAAAAAGAGGCCAGAATCCAGAAAAATAGCGGGCATTTGCATAATCTGCCTCACTGGAATTTACAATAAGTACATCCAGACCCTCTCTTTTTAATATATCTCCTGCTTTCTTAGCTCTCTCTTTGTATTCCACATCAGGAATACGAATTGTTCCATGCTCAGCCATAATAATTTCCTCCTGTATTTTATTTATTCGAGGTGGTTAATCGCAGCTATATCCAGGTGCAGTATAGAATGCTACAGCCCGCGGCTCTGCCCTTCCATACTGTGCAACAATTGGCATATCACTTTCGAGAACAATCGAATACTGTTCACCAAAAGCTGCCATGTGTTTACCGAAATCTTTTTCTTCATTTGTACGCAGACAACGTACCCTTTCCCCTTCAACGGTTATCTGAATCTCCTTAACGGGTTCTTTGTCCGCATAAAACAGGGTGAATGTGATGTGCGCGTCCTTTTTTCCCGGATTCACAATTATGATGGATTCATGGCCGGGAATACTGTTCACTCCAATTGGCGGAAGTTCAGCATCGGGAAAAATCCAGACTTTTTTTCCATAGTTCATGCCATACCTCCTTTTCTTTCCATCTATTCAAAATGGAATATCTGTTTCATATCATGATAAAACTCGCTGTCCTGCGATATGGAGGATTTTTCGAAACATGGCTTTGTATGCTTCCACCAATCCTGCGTCACCGGGTCTTCCTGCATGGAGATCATATCTTTTTCAAAGTCTTCACCAATGTATTCGAAATAGGAAAAAACTGTATCGTCCTGCAGGAATATCGAATAATTCCGTAAATTGCACCTATGTATCGTCTCTAAGACATCAGGCCAGGCATTCAAATGCAGCGCAGCATATTCTTCGATTTTATCTATTTTGAGCTTGCCAATTTGTCCGAAAATTTGTTTGTGCATCTGAACTTCCTTTAATCTTTCTTTGAGTATGAATCAATGAGAACGACGGAAACAAGAATGATACCTTTTACAACCCATTGCCAGTACGTATTAATTCCCATAAGAACCATAATATTGGTAATAACCTGAAGAAAAAGTGCACCGATTACAATTCCTACCACTCGCCCACGGCCGCCTGTAAGGGAAGTGCCGCCCAAAACACAAATCGTCATGACATCAAACAACAGACTGTCACCAAGTGTTACGTTTCCCGACTGTGTCTTAGAAGTAAGTCCCAGTGCTCCTATAGCAGATAAGATCCCGCACATAACAAAGGCAAGGAGTGCGATTTTATTAACATTAATACCTGAAAGTTTGGATGCTTCCTTATTACCTCCAACTGCATAAAAACTTCTTCCGACTGCAGTATGTGAAGTGAAAATGTAAAGAATGACTGCAACCACAACCATTAAGATAACGGCAAATGGTATAACTCCGAGTTTGCCAAGTGCCATCTGTCCAAAACTATCCGGCAGCCCCGAAATCGGAAGGCCATCTGAAAATATGTAGTTAATACCCTTTAGCATATTCAAGACAACCAGAGTTCCAATAAAGGAAGGCATCTTACCATAAACAACCAGGAGGCCGTTAACAACACCAACTATTGCAGCCATCCCAATAACGAGTAGAAACGACAGCCAGATCGGATACCCCCTATTTACAGTAAAGCTAGCAAAAAATATGGAAACCATACCAATAGTCGAGGCAATGGACATATCCATTTCTCCGATCAGAATGACGAAAAATTCACCCATTGCAATGATGGCAACAAAAGATGCCTGTCGGAACACATTCATAATATTAGTTGTCGTGCGAAAATTGCTGTTTAAGCAGCATATCGCAAACAGAGCGACAAATAGAAATCCAATCATCCAGTCCTTAATCAGAGATTTAAATCCACCATGATATTTTTTTGATTTTAACTTATATTCACTCATCTTACATTCACTCCTAACAAATTATTAATAATGACTTCCTGAGTTTTTCTGTCACCTTCTACAACATCCGTGATTGCACCTTCATACATAATATAGATTCGGTTACATAACCCGATTAATTCCTCCATCTCAGGGGAAACAAGGATTACAGCTTTATTCTTCATTGTCAGTTCGTGAATCAGATTATAAATTTCAAACTTTGCACCAATATCGATTCCCCTGGTGGGTTCATCCAATAAAAAAATTTCCGTATCACGCAGCATCCACTTTGCAATGACTATCTTCTGCTGATTGCCCCCCGACAGTTTTTTAACATTCTGCCATAACGAATAATAGCTCAGCCGCATTTTGTTATTGATCTCAAAAGCTGCCATAGACTCTGCTTTGTGGTCTTGAAAAATACTCATCTTTTTAAACCGCTTCATTGAAGGCAGCGTAGTGTTGTCCTTTATATCAAACTTCATGTTAAGTCCAAGTGTTCTTCTTTCATCCGGTACAAGACCCATTCCGAGTTTAATTGCCTGAAATGGTTTTTTGACATGAATTGCTTTCCCTTTTACCAATACTTCACCGCTGATAATCTTATGATTTCCGAAAATTGCCTGAACAAGTTCCGTTTTTCCTGCACCAAGCAAACCTGCCAGGCCTACCACTTCTCCTGCACGAACCTGCAGGTTAATGTCTCTGAATGCTTTTGGTGCTGTCAAATTTCTGACTTCAAGAATTACATCACCGACATTTTCATTCAACTGCGGATATATGTTTGCCAGTTCTCGCCCAATAATCATCTTTACCAGCTGATTGTAATCAATATCTGAAACACGCCCGGAATTGATATAGCGTCCGTCACATAAAACGGTATAGGAATCACAGCATTTAAACACTTCATCAAGCCGGTGTGAAATATAAATTATGCCAATGCCTTTTTCTTTCAGAGTACCAATAATACGGAAAATGTTCAGAATATCCTTTTCTTGAAGCACTGCCGTCAGTTCATCCAGAATAACAATCTGCGGATCATCCAAAAGAGCTTTTGCCAGCTGAATAATCTGCCTTTCAGCTGTTCTTAAATTTTTTATTGGAACATGCAGATTCACATCACACTTTAAAACGTTCATTAGTTCCTGTGCATGTTTGTCCAAAGCTTTCCAGTCGACAAAACCGAAATTACTTTCATAACGTCCGACAAAAATATTCTCGACACCGGTCATATCACCCATCAAGGCAAACTCCTGATGAACAATGGCAATTCCTCTGCTTTGTGACTCTTTGATGCCGTATGACGAAATTTTAATTTGTTCGCCTTTTACAAAGAGTTCACCTTCCGTCATATGGTTCTCACCGGTAATACATTTGGATAGAGTAGATTTTCCTGCACCATTCTCGCCAACCAGCGCATGGCACTCCCCGGGCAACAACGTAAAATCCACTCCTGATAAAGCCTTCACTCCCGGAAATTCCATTGTACAGTTTTTAACTTGAATCAAGGGAGTTATATCAGCTTTCATGTCACTCATTCTGTTAGCCCCTTCCTTTACAGCCAAAGCCACCCAAGAGCCTCAACTCCTGAACAGATGATTTTGTCATCTTGCAATTCCGGATGCTTAATATTATGTACCAGACGTTTTAGTTCATGATAAGGATACATACAACTCCTCACGCCTGTTTCATTAACAGGATTGATATCAAAGAACATTTCCTTTACGATATCAAAATCCTTTTCGTTGTAATGCAGCACATCATCTAACAGCATATTTTTCTTAACCGAATCCTCCTCTTTTTCATACGCAAGAGCTACCAGTACCATATCGTAAATCACAGCATTTCGACGTTCAGCATTTGCTAATTTGTCAAAATGCGGTAACCATGAACGCAATTTTTCATTATCGTAAGCTTCCCGTTGAAGCATTTCAATTTTTTCCATCAGGTTTGCATGATTTGCTTTTGCCGCAAGAATAGCCGGAATATCTTCTTGTGTCATTTTGTTTTTTTGGAATGGAAAAGGAGTCGTATATAACGGAATCTGGCTTTCGTGAATGGTCACGATATTTTGAGTGATATACAGCACAGTTTCCCCAAGTACCCCGAAATTTAATTTGCATGCCCTATGATAGAAGTCATCCGCGTCCATCATAGAGCCCCATCCATAATTGCCATGGGCAAACAGATGCATAAATAATCCGTACCACTCAAACATAAAGCCATTGATACCATGAACACCCATCTTTACACTGCCTATATGCTGTCGGATATCCGTTTCGATAACCTGCACATTGGCTTCATCTTCATATCGAATCATATTGGACATATAGGTCCGGTATAGTCTGCCCATTGTAGATGTAATGGAGTTAGACTCTGTATCCCTTGCCCATATTCTTTCTTTGCCGAATGTATTACACCATTTGGCAAATTCTGCCTCAGGAACATATAGTCCCGGCGCCCAAAAGAGCATAATATCTTTCGGCATCGAATCCGCGCACTCTTTCAGGAAGGCTATGTCTTTTTCAAGCGGTGGCTGCCGGAATGCACGTATACCAATTACAGCCTCAGGATTTATTTCACGGACAGCAGCATATATTTTACAGAGCAGCCACATGTTTGCTTTATGTTTTGCTTCCCCGGGTGTCTTAGCGTTTAAATGCCAGCGCTTCATGCAAACATCGCACTCACAGTACCAGAATCCTTCTTCGCTTTCCTCCAAGGTATATCCGTCAAATCCTAGTCTTGCTATCTGTCTCATTGATTCAACAATATAATCCACTGTTCCCGGATAGCTTAAGCACAGGGAATCAAAATCATTCAAAAATCCGCTTGTTTCCGGCGGCTTCGTCCTTGCGTCAGCGTGTTTGATCGTATACGCGCCATTGTAAGAATTGAGACCTATATAAGCGAAAATTTTTACTTCCAGCTTATGCGCCAGTTTTATGAATTTTTCCATGAATGGCTCTTCCAGATTGGGATGGGTATAACGCACGGTAAGCCATCTGCGATTTTCCGGATTCCAAATCTTTATAGGTACATTGGCAAATACCGTTTCCGGATATCCCGGAAGTTCAAAAGGCCAATAACCGTACATGACTAGATTGAACTGATTGATTTTGTTGTCAAGGCAGACATTCAAATACTCTGCCCATTCATCGTATCCCCACAATTGGCTGTCAAATCCAAATCGTCCATAACCTGCATACCAGGAAAAAGTCTGTGCAATTGCCCTGACAGGCAACGACGGATAGTCTGTTATATGACACTGAGGCAACATATAGCATCCATCTTCTGCTGCAGACATTAGCTGCTTAATCGATGTAATCGCATTTATGAATCCGGCATTATTTTCACATTTTATTACTGCCAGATCACCCGAAATCCAAAGGTCATACCCTTGGGTGATTAGCATTTCCCTGTCTTGGGCTTCCACACCATCCAGTGACTTGATGATGCGGATACAAATTTCTTTTGTCCCAGTTCCCGCTTCTGTGCGTATGCTGATATCCTTATAATTCCAAAAACGAAGTTCTGCTAATTCCACTAAATCAGAAATTTGAGTTTTGGATTCATTCGGCTTCAAGCAGATTTTCTGAAATTTTTTAGTAAAACCGTTGTTGTCTACCAAATGTTTCGGTTCAGGCAATAAATTAATCATACTTATAACTTGCCTCCTCCTTCATTCAGTATCACAGTCGGTAGGAAAATTCCTACCGACTGTATGCTAATACATTCCATTGACTTTATTAATTAACCTAGCCAGCCCCAGCTTTTCCAGTCATAACTGGAAATATTTTTCGAAGTAATTACTTCAGGTTCAGGCAAATCATATTTTGCAGGAAGTTTTTCTTTAAGAACAAGTACTCTGTAAATTGCATCTGTCGCCTGATATCCAAGAACTACGGGATCCTGCAATACTTCTCCGAGCCACATGTCATTGCCGTCAGACAGCCAGGTAAGTACATCTTTGTCACCGGCAATACCAATAAACTTAATTTCTTTTCTTCCCTGAGCAACAGCAGCGTTATATGCGCCAACTACTTCTGCATCATTATGACCGCAAACAACATCAATTACCGGCTCACGCTGAAGTATGTTTTCCATCAACGTCTGTGCGGAATCACGATTGCCTGCACCGGCATCGCCTTCTTCAATAATTGTAGCTTTCGGGTATTTTGCCAAAACAGTCTCTTTAAATCCGTCAAAACGATCCTGTGATACCTGTCCGGATGTAGGACGGGTTATAAATAAGCAAACAGGATTGTCTTTGCCTAATGTATCAAGATAAGCTACAGCTGTTTCTCCCGCCTTCTGGCCTAAAGCTTTCATATCATGGCCGACAAATGTTGACCACACAACATCATTTGCTGAAGTCGTTTGCTGAGCGTAATCACCAATAATGAAAGGAATACCTTTTGCTGTATATTCTTTCATTGTTGGAATAGCGGATGATGCATCAGCAGGGAATAGAATAATGCCGTTGCAGCCGGCCGCCACCATATTTTCGACATTTGTCAGCATCGTCTGAACATCCGATCTGGAATCTTCAAATACAAATTCCATTTTGACTCCGTCTTTAGCTCCATTATCAGTCGACCAGTTATTACATCCATCAATAACTCCCTGATACCATGTATAAGCAGTCAGTTCCATGATTGAAACACCGATCTTCAGCGATACCGTTTCGGTTGCTGTGTTTGCCTTTGTTGTTTCTGATGCATTTTTAGTAACATCACTGACTGTTTCTGTAGCCTTTGTTGCTGCCGTTGTAGTCACCGTTGTAGCCGCTGTGCCGGATCCGCAAGCAGCAAGACTAAAAATCATTGTGCCGGTCAAAAGTAATGCAAATAACTTTTTCATTAATAGCCCTCCTTATTAAATTTGGAAAACGAATGATTCTTTATGTTCAAGTGAGTTTCCTCATATGACATCTAATGACTTATGTCTCCCTTCTTTCTCTTGTCTTTTTCACTAGTTATTTTTCGGCTATTCACTTCTTTGTTGTTCTTTTCACTAGTTTAGGTTTATTTCACTACGCAGTCAATGGTTTTACTTATATTTTAATTGAAACGTTTTACCATATTGAATGATTCAACAAAATAGTGTAAATTAAATAAAACACCCCGGGACAGCGCTATTTGGTTAATATATCCTGGAGACCACGCAAGGAGCCGAGGCTTAACATGCCTCGTTCTAAGCATGACATAAATAGTTGCATGATTTTATGGTATATATAAAAAAATAAAAGTACGATGGGAGATAAAATAAATGGTTACAATTGTTGATGTAGCACAAATGGCAGGTGTTTCCATCGGTACAGTATCAAATTACCTTAACCACACAAAACCTGTCAGCAAGCCTGTATCCGAAAGAATCCAGAAGGCTATTGACACATTACATTACTCTCAAAATCTATCTGCCAAGAGCCTTAAATCCAACACTTACACTGATATCGGTGTTATTCTTCCGAATCTAAATGATTCCTACTATGTGCAATTATTTCAGGGAATCAATAATTCATTTCAAAACACTAATTATTATGTTAACTTTTCACTATCAAATGATATTCCAAATATTGAGCGAAATATTGTGAGCGAATTTTTGAAGAAACGTATTTGCGGACTGATCCTGGTTTCCTGTCAGCCGGACAACTGGAAATTTTATTATGACCATTTCACATCCGTTGAACGGCCTCTGGTACTTATTGACCGCAATATCCGCAGCCTTGACTCCAATTTTGTTTCTTTTGATAATTATTCTATTATTAATAACATGACTTCTTCTTTGTTAATGCAGGGTTATAAAGATCTTATTCTAATGACCGGTCCGGAAAAATTCGATTGCGAAGCAAATTGTATCGATGGATTCAAAAATGCATTTCAGCAAAGAAACATGATACCTGATTCTAATGCATACATTAAAACTGATCTTAGTAAAGAAGATGCATTCCGTAAAACCATTCAGTTACTAAAGACACGAAAACCGGAAGCAATCATAACCACATCGGAATCCATCTCAACAGGCATAATAGAAGGACTCCGAATTATTGGATTCAGTACAAAGGATATCCCGGTTCTTACATTAGGTGAAGAACATTGGAACCTGCATACCCATTCATTTGCCAATATTTCTGCAGCTCGTCCTGCTATTAAGCTTGGGCAAACCGCGTCAAATCTGCTGATTGAACAATTAGAATCACCGCTTACGAAAGAAACAGAAAAAATCATTCTGAAAGATACAAGTCTGAGTAGCTCATATGTTTTTTCTGAACAGATTTCGGTAATGACGCCACAACCTGATGAGTCAAAACGCGAAATCCGGATCCTGATGATGGATACCCCACAGGTCCATGCTCTTCAGGGACTGATAAAGAATTTTGAAAACCATACGGGTATTCATGCAGATATCACAATCATGCCGCACCACAACCTATATGATGAGATTGTTAAAAACCACATAAGTGCTGAACCTTTTTATGATGTCTTTATGTATGATATACCCTGGCTGTCAACCTTGGCCTCCAATCATGTTTTGGAAGATCTTACCGATATCTTTTCTTCCATAGATATGAATATTTTCCTGCCAAACAGTCTGAAATATTTCAGTGTTTTTGAAAAACATTACTTTGGAATTCCTTTTATGTATGCACCGCAGATTTTCTATTATAGAAAAGATTTATTTGAGAATCCGGAGCTTTGTACCGAATATGAGAAATTGAATAATATGTCACTTCGACCCCCTATAACATTAAAGGAATATAACACAATAGCAAATTTTTTCACTAACAAAACAACCGCGATTAATTATGGTATTTCCATTCCCGCTGCTTATGATGAATGCCTTGCTCCTGAAATCTATATGCGATTACGTGCATACAACGGTAATGTATTTGATTCAAAGGGTAATGTATGCCTTGATTCTGCACAGTCGTTAAAAGCGTATATTAATTTTGTACGTTCAATTAAATTAGCAAAACCCAATTTCAAAACTGCAACGGACGTAAGTGTCGTACAGGATTTTCTTCAGGGAGAAACCTGTATGCTAATCAGTTACCCTTCATTTCTTACTGATGTTGTAGATCTAAGGAAAAGCAGAATGATTGGTTCGATAGGATATCACCATATCCCCGGACGCAGTCCGTTACTCGGAGGATGGAGCCTTGGAGTCAGCAGCCGTTCGACGCATAAAGAAGATGCCGCTGAGTTTTTGAAATGGACCTGCAACGAACAAGTTGCGAATTATTTTGCTTTACTGGGCGGACAAACGGCAATCGTCTCAACTTATACAAATGATGAACTGACTAATTTGTATCCCTGGCTTCCCCTGTATCATTCCACCTATCAATATTCAAAACCTACACTTCCACCACGTTTGGAAAATAATAAAATAATTCCCCAAAATGAAATCGATTCAATTGTTTGCAAATGGATTTATAAACTTATTGACGAAGAAGTCGAAGTGCAGGAAGCCATTACAAGTACACATCAGGAACTAAATATTCTTGTGCAAAAATACAGAAAATAAGTACTGCAGATTTTGGACGAACTTTTCTTTCATTATCTCATCTGCATTATCATAGTAAGAGGAACGATTCTTCTATATACAAATCTTCCCCTTCCATAAAATCCCTATAGCGAGGATGAAGCGCGAAACGTTTTTTGTTCATATTGTCATACGTAATGGTCTTGTCAAATACACGGGAAAAATGGTACGGTAGCAGTAGAAACAAGATCATTCGATCTGGTTTTAGGCAAATATAATATGCAAAATATTTTCGTTTTGCATCCGATTAAACAGCAACGAAATGAGGAAATATATATGAATACTAAAATTTGCGAACAATGCGAATGGTATAAAGCAGAGGGAAACTGTAAAGATATTCACGGGAAGGAATTTGTCAAACGCATATGCATGCGTTTGGTATGTCCTTTGAGTAAAGATTAATTACATGGTCCGTTAATTTCGAGCAACAAATTTCAGCTAAATATTGTATTTATTTTACAGGCTTTCTCAGCCTCTCTATTTACCTGTCTTGACAGCAACACCGCAATTTCCACATAGAAATATATTCACAGTATTTTTTTGCATTTATCCGTTCACGGAAATAAGTCAATATAACCATTTGCGGGCAACCATATTGCTGAGCCTGAATTATTAAGGCCCGGGTGATGGCGTCCGCATTGGCATACCCCACTATAACATTACCCGAAATACAACTAAATGTAGCACAAAAGCAACTATCAGTTTCATACTTCGTGTTGAAATATGGTTTGAGTACGGGTAAGATAACAGTGTCGACGAAATTAAATGAGGAGATGGTATCCATCATGTTAACTGCTATAATAATAGGAAACAAAATTTCAGGAGCCCGCAAAGAAAAGAATTTATCTCAAGCCCAGCTTGCACAACTACTGTCTATCAGTTCACAAGCAGTCGGAAAGTGGGAGCGCGGAGAGTCAATGCCTGACATCATTACCTTTAACCGGCTCGCGGAAGTTCTGGGTGTGGATATGAACTATTTTTCAGAGAACTTCCAGTCAGCAATCAGCAAAAACGGGGCAGCTGAATCTTCGATTGTACAGTCAACTGAATCGCCATCCGAAAAGACGGAGAAAAAGCGTGGTTGGGATATGTCAGAAGGGAACTGGGTGGACGCAGACTTTTCCGGACTCAATAATCTGCATGAAAAATTCAGTTCTTCCAACATGCAGCGCTGCCTTTTTAACGGTTCGGAGATGTCGGGGCTTCTTCTGAAAGCTAACAATGTAGATGGCTGCGACTTCTCAGATTCCGACATCAGCAGCAGCCGCATGCAGGATTCCAATATAGTAAACAGTTTGTTTCGGCACTGTTCCTTAAAAAAAGCTGCATTTTCAGGGAGCCATATCAAAGGCTGTGATTTCTCCGTTGCCGATTTTACAGGAGCAGTCATCAAATCCTGTGCCTTACTGAAAAATAATATGGCAGGTGCGGTGTGGAACCGGACAACTTTTTATACCACCCAGTTTGCCGATATTGTTTTCGACGGTACATGGAAGGACTGCTCTTTTGAAAACTGTTACTTTACCAGGGTGACATTTCAAAATGCAATACTTACCGACACTTTCTTCAAGGGAAAGAGCCTGAAGCGAATTCGATTTATTGACTGCAAAGCGGATAAGATAACCTGTGCTTTTTTGAAAAACGGAAAAGCGGACATGACCGGTATTACATTGTTAACACCATAAAGGAGAAAATTAATATGTCGCATAATGAAATCGCCATCTCTGTGAAAGGATTGAGAAAATCCTTTAAAAATTTGCCTGTGCTGACAGGCGTAGATTTACAGGTGAAAAGAGGCAGTATTTTCGCCCTGCTTGGCTCTAACGGCGCGGGCAAAACAACGATTATCAAGATCCTCACCACGCTGCTGAAGCAGGACGGCGGAACTGCAGTCGTAAACGGATTCGACGTTGCGTCACAGCCCGGCAATGTGCGGCAGTCATTCAGCCTGACCGGACAGTTTGCAGCCGTGGATGAAATTTTGACCGGGCGCGAAAACCTTATCATGATTGCCCGGCTACGGCACCTGAAAAATTCACATCAGCTGGCGGACGATTTGCTGAAGCGTTTCAGCTTAACCGACGCCGCAGACCGCAGGGTATCTGCTTATTCGGGCGGCATGTGCCGTAAGCTCGACATTGCCATGAGCCTTGTCGGAAACCCGCAGCTCATTTTCCTTGATGAGCCGACCAACGGACTTGATCCCGAGGCGCGTATCGAGGTTTGGAAAATGGTCAGGGAACTTACCGACGGCGGTACGACGGTGTTCCTGACTACGCAATATTTAGAGGAAGCCGAACAACTTGCCGACCAGATCGCCATTTTGCATGAAGGCAGAATTATCGTGAGCGGCACGCTCACGGAACTGCAAAATTTATTTCCACCTGCAAAGATAGAGTATGTTGAAAAACAGCCGACATTGGAGGAAATATTTCTCGCAATCGTCGGTAAAAAGGAGGAAAAGTAACAATGAATAAATATTTTTTCAACGACATGGGCGTTATGCTTGGACGTTCCATGCGCCATATTTTACGAAGCATGGACACTATTATCACGGTCACTATCATGCCAATTGCGTTTATGCTGCTGTTCGTCTATGTATTCGGCGGCGCAATCCAAACCGGTACGGATAACTATGTGAACTACCTGCTGCCCGGCATACTGCTGATATCAATTGCAAGCGGTATATCCTATACGGCATACCGTCTGTTTTTGGATAAGCAGCGGGGCATATTTGAGCGGTTTTTCTCCATGCCGATTACACGTTCATCTGTGCTGTGGGGGCACGTGCTGACCTCGTTGGTATCCAATGCGATTTCGGTTGTCGTTATCATTCTCGTGGCGCTGCTGATGGGCTTTCGTTCGTCGGCAGGGTTGCTGTCATGGCTCGCCGTAGCCGGTATACTCGCGCTGTTTACATTGGCCTTGACCTGGATCGCAGCAATTGCCGGACTGTCCGCAAAATCGGTGGACGGTGCAAGCGCCTTTTCCTATCCGCTTATCTTCCTGCCGTTTATCAGTTCGGCATTTGTGCCGACGGAGTCGATGCCGACGTTTGTCCGCGCCTTTGCCGAAAACCAGCCGGTGACCTCAATAGTGGACGCTATCCGTGCGCTGCTGTCATGCAAGCCTGTCGGCAATGATATATGGATCGCTCTTGCCTGGTGCTTAGGTATTCTTGTAGTTGCGTATGTTTTTGCAATGCTGGTATATAAGCATAAAGCAGCTTAGCCGGGGAATTTAATCCCTTTTACTAATCGCATCGGTTATAAACGATTTTGAGATATCTATTGCTTTTATCATGTTCCTGAAGCGGGTGTGATGAGAGGTTCCCAACGCAAATTTCAGCTGTGCTTTTTCGCACTTGCTGATAATGGAGGATATAGGCCGCAGTGCTTCCATCAATTCTTCTTTTGTATATTTATCCACAATACTTTCATTTGTTATCAACGATTTTGAAATGTATAACGCTTTTACCCTGTTCTTAAGGAGTGTATGCTGCGAGGTTCCCGCCACAAATTTTGGCTGTATTTTTTCACATCTGCTGATTGCTGAAGAAACAATTTGCAAAGCTTCTTCCAATTCTTCTTTTGTATATTTGTCCATAACATCACCCCTGATCATTTCACATAAAATATCCCGACCCCCGTTGGGGCATAGTCAGCATTTCCAGTCGATTTTCGTCGGGTTTGGCTCGTTCTCCACGGCAGCGGCGCGCAGGGCGGCTTCCATATATCCGCACTCTTCGGCTGCGCGCTGCTCGATTTGTCTCCACGGCGCATCAGTCCCGAGCCGGTCATAAGCGACCGCTATCGCTCCGTAAAAGGCAAGCCCGATACAATGCCGTGCCGAATGGATGGTCGATGCGCATTGGCCTATTGTCCTTGCAGCCGACTGTGCAGCAGGATTTTCGTCTGCTTCACGGGCGGCCGCATGGCACTCAAGGATTGCCGATTTTGCCTGCGGCAGTTTGATTGTGCCTGAGAGCCATTCACGGGCGGCGTGTAACGCGTTTTGCGGACGCAGGTCATCCGGATAGTACTTGCTCCACAGCGGCAACATAACCCGCTCGGAATAATCAACAGCCCAAATCGCAAGCGTTGCCTTACTCTGCGTTTCAATTAATTTCATAAGCGACTGAATATACGGGGCGTTCCAGTCACTTAGCATCTTTCTTGCTTTTGGCATGCTCAGACTCCTTATTTTATTAATATAATGACACGCTAGAGATTTGAAAGATAATAGAGATTTGAAAGATAATTTGGATTTTGTCGATTATCAGGCCGTTTTTCGCCCGCCATAGTTAGAGCTATTGTTTTAAAGACCAAAGACGAAACAGTGGCAGCTCTGATTGTCTACGGCTACCCGGAGGGCGACTCCGACGGCGGCCTATACGGCGAATCTTACGCTCCCACCCGCAAGGAAGTCAGCGAAATCGCACGCTTTGTTGACTAAGCTGTGTCCAAAAAAATTTTGAATAGTAAATAAACCCACAGCTTCCATTTTCATCGAAAGTCATTCATAGATACCCAACAGGTATCGCCCGGATACCCTTTTCCAGAAACATCAATTCAGGATACTGGTTAATCACGGCTCCATCCCCCAGCTGCATATCCCCTGCTTCTGTAATTGGTTCCAGCAGATGGAACGTCTGTGCCATATTTCTATTCGGCTTGGCCGTCATTTTGATTTCAATTGGATATACCGTTCGGCCAATTTCCAAAACCAGATCGATTTCCCTTTGATCTGCATCCCTGTAATAATAGAGATCACGCACCGTTTTTCCGGCATTTAGATAAGACTTGATAATCTCTGATACCACCCAGGTTTCAAAGAATTGACCGGCTTTTGCACCATGCAGAATTGTTTCCGGCGTAATCCATCTTGTCAGCCAAGCCATCAGTCCTGTATCCATAAAAAATATCTTCGGCGTTTTAATCATACGTTTCAGATGATTATTATGATATGGATACAGCTGCAGAATAATACCCGAAGTCTCCAAAATCTGAATCCAGCGTCTCACCGTCGCAGCGGAAACACCCGCGTCCCGAGCTATACTGTCATAATTCAGAAGTTCCCCGCTCCGCGCAGCGACAGTTGCCATGAAGCGCACAAAGTCACCCTT
>Ga0209125_1000942_pt1 | contig 31692 bp, 32 predicted proteins | sample BarGraIncub1131A_FD_184503 | JGI IMG/M metagenome (GOLD analysis project Ga0209125, IMG submission 184503) | Arctic peat soil microbial communities from Barrow, Alaska - Barrow Graham LP Incubations 11-31A (SPAdes) (version 2) | ecosystem: Environmental > Terrestrial > Soil > Wetlands > Peat... | reverse complement strand
CGGGCGACTCGGTCGCGGAGCGCAGGCGCAGGTGGATGGTCTGGGCCTCCTTGCTCACGCTGACGTATGCGACGGATGAGAGCGGCTCACCGTCAGCGCCGGGAGTCTCTCTGAGGGCGACGCGCAGGCTCTCGGCCACGGAGCTCCACTTGCGGCCCATCGCCCGGTAGTCGATCTCCGCCATCGCATTCCCGCTCGCGATGAAGTGACGCACCATGCGCGGGAAGAGGTCGCCGGAGCCGCGCTTGGCGGCGTCCACCACCGCAGGATCGACGGGCTTGATCCACCGGTCCAGGTCGTCGGCGGTCACGTTGTCGTCCACTCTGGTCCACCCTCTCCGCACGTTGCTTGCGTCATGGGTGCATCCTACGCGTTGAGGGGAGAGGGCCCGACGCCGCGCGCTTTGCGGAGGCGGCCTAGAGACCCAGGACCGCCTTCTTCTCTTCGATCGTCGCGACATGGTTCTCGAGGTGACGCACCATGAGAACGATCACCTGGCGCACGGTCATGGTGCGATCATCCCGGCGCAGCGCAACGACCTCCCACCCGTCCGCGGGAAGAGCACGCAGCTCCTCGGCCAACTGCTCGCGTTTCGCGGTGAGAAGGTCAAGATCCGCGTCGAGGTCCCGGTCTGGATCGCAGACCACCTCGGGGTGACGGCCTCCCACCACGGGCACCTCTTCGCCGGCGATCGCGCGTTTGACGCGCCCGCCCAGTCCGCCCTCGGAATCGACGATGTGCGTCACCACATCGTGAGTGGACATCTTGCCCGGGATCGGCCGGGCCTGGAGCTGGGCCTCGTCCATTCCGGCGATCGTCTCCCGCACGAGCGCGGGCCCGGCCAGGTAGCGGACTATCAACGCGTCCTGCGCGATGTCGTCAGCGATGGAAGTTCTGGTTGGCGTGCCGTGACCTGTGTCCATCGGGGGTTCCCTCTTCTCGATAGTCAGCGTGTGTCCGCTGTAGTGGCAATCATAGGCGCTCAGACACGACGGACAGGGGTGCTCGTGGGCTCGGGCGCAAGGGGTATCGGCCGTGTGCCGGGGTGTGGCCCGGGCCGACCGCGGGGGACACCCTCGAAGGCGTTGTAGTACGGGATGGCGAAGTAGACGAGCAAGGCGAGGACAACGAACAGCACTCCGACAGACTTGAGGATCCTGACGAGGACAGACCCTACCCCCGCCCGTGGTCGCTCTTCCGCTGCCGCCTCGAAATCCTCAGCCGAAGGCTCTTCCGCGGTCCTCCCAAGGTCATGGTCATCGCTCACAGGCTTCTACGCCCCATGACTCCCCTTCGGAGGTGGTCGAGTCCGATCTCAAGGCCCGCGTCTTCCGATGTACTCAGAACAAGTTGTCTCTACCGCGCAGGCTGATCAGTTTCCGCGCCCAGAGCCACCGGCATGGTTCGGGACCCGCCTGCTCGGGCGGTCTTCTCGAAGATATCGGGTTGTCCACCCTCAGGCCACCGGGGCCGGTGACGACCGTGCCGTGTATCTGAAGGTCACGCATCGTGCGCACGTTGCACCGAACTCGCACTGTGGGCCTACGTCGATGGCGAGCGGGAAGTGGTGCCGCCGCACGAACGACGATGCGGCGAGCGTGGCAGGCGGATGCGTCCGTCAGCGCTTCTTCCGCTTGGGCAGGACGAAACCGGTGAACTTGTAGGAGCCGCGGCCGAGATGGTCGCGACGCAACTTGAACCGGCTCACACGGCCGAACCCGCACCAGTTCATCTCCTGGCCATACACGCAATCGGCGGTGACGCGGCGCACCACGCCCACGTGTCCGCTGCGGTGATCGTTCCAGACGATGATGGATCCGGGGACTGCGCGGCTGGCGCTGCGTGTGACTTGCCATCCGGCCGCGTTCGCATGCGCGTACCACGTCTTGGCGTTGCCTCGCCAGTTGATACCGGGCGACGGCGCGGCCTTGTCGAACTGCCTCGCCGCATAGGAGGTGCAGTACCCGCCGTAGAAGCCCTTGCACGACGAGTAGGCGAACGCCGCCTGTGCCGTCATGCTCAGCACAATGGCAGCGACGATGACGATGCTCAGCGCTCGTACACAGTTGCGAGCCACAGTCGCCTTCTCCCGGCCGGAGCCTGAGACCGCATAGTAGCATCGACGGCCCCGGACCGGAACGGCCGCCAGTCGGTGCCGTTCGTGCGCACAAAGATCGACACGGGCGCCATCTCGATTGTGAGCACGCTGCGACGGCCTGAGTGGACACCTTCGGGTCGTCCACCCTGTGACTTTCGGGGGGTGGACCCGACGGTCAATGTGGGGCACTGCTATGTAAGCACGCGGGCCAGATCGAGCGGCGCATTCGCATGCCGCGCCGGTGCCCCTAAGATCGCGGTTGCCCGCACCTACTCCTCGCCCAAGGTGACGCAGAATACCTCGCCCTGATCGAAGCCCACCGTGCCGGGCATGTTGCCCCCGGCCACGGCCTCGCCGTAGAACTCGTCCGCTGTGCACTCGTTGCCGTAGAGGTAGAACATCTTCACTTCATTGAACTGCACCGCCCACTGCCCGGGAACGTCGGGATCGCCGTTGTCGAAGACCAGCACATGGCTTGCTTCGATGACCCGGCCCTCGAAGTTGACCGCTTTGGTGTAGAGCCCGCTCCCGCGGTAGGTACTGATGAGATCCGCCGCGGTGCTCGCCCGGGCGATGATGGCCTGCGCCTCGTCCGCGGTCAGGGGGTCCGCGTTGGTGGTGATGGCCTGCTGCGCGGAATCGTCCTCGGTCACGGCATCCGTCGACACGGGCGCCTCGGAGTCCGCCGTGTCCTCCACCGGCGTATAGTCCGCGACGGTCTCCCCGGCGTTGTAGTCGTCCCCTTCGTACGCGTATCCGTCGCTCGTGAACTCCGAGCCGTTGGGCCGCGTACCGATCGCGATCCCCGCGCCGACGATGACCACGATGGCGGCAACGGCGACGAGTGCTCGCTGCTTGCTGCCCAGTCCCAGGAACCAAGTCCGCGCGGCGCCGGCGCCGGACTTGGCGGCCTCAACCGCACCGGCCGCTGCTGCCTGCGCGGCGGCAACGGGATCGGACGAACCCGATGCCGGGACGGCAGCAGCAGGGGCAGGTGCTGACGCGCTCGGTCCCCCAGGTGCGCCGGACGCATCAGCGCTCGGCGCGCCGACAGCGTGCCGGATTCCGGAGTTCTTCGCCGACTTCGTCGCCCCCCAGATGACGACGGCGCCGAGGAGCTCGAGGGGCACCCACTGCGAGAAGTTGTCGGCCGAGATGCCCTGCTGCAGCATGAACAGCGGGCTTATGCAGAGGGCGACCCCGGCGACGATCGCGAGCTTCATGTTCCTCACGTTGCGGGCACCGAGAGACCCCTTCTCGGGCGCTTCGTAGAGCCGCACGCCCTCGGCGATCCTGGCCGGATCGCCGGCGGCCGCGACCGCGTACTCCACCGATTCGCGCAGTCTGACGGCGAGCTGCGCGAACGAACGCAGCCCGTTGCTGTCGTCCTGGTGCAGGCACGTGAAGACCACCTGCGTCGCGCCGCCGGCCTCGCCGATGCGGACCTCCGCCCTGACCGCCTCGGGCACCTTGAACGTGCCGAACGAGTAAACGATCCTCTCGGCGGTGCGCTCGGAGGTCCGAAGCCCGCTGCCGTGGAAGGGATCGAACCACTTCGCGCTCAGAACGGCGTCCAGCGCCGCCGTGACATCCGCCACCGAGGCGGAGGACTTCATCACGTCCGGCGTCGTCGCGTCGCGATCGATCGCGGTGTTCTTCTCCTTGTTGACCTGCTGCGCCACGGCCGCAGCCGCCAGTGAGGCGGCCTTGGACGCGGCCGCGCCGATCTTGTCCTCGGAGCGCTTCGAGAGGAAGAAGTAGACGCCGACACCGATGCACAGCAAGCTCTGCCACACGCCTATCCCGCTGAAGAGGCCGTACACGCCAAAGACCATGAACAAGGTCCCCCACACGTGGTTCCAGACCCATGCCCAGATGTTGTAGACCTTGTTGAAGAAGTTCCCCATGCTTTCCTGCTCCTCTTCCGCCGGGTGGCGTACCGAGCGTCGGTCTAGTTCGCGCAGGACAGCCCTACGGGAAGGTCCTCGGCTACCACGAAGCCGCAATCGCCGCTCCCTATACGGGTGCCGGTGCGTGTCACTGTCGTGACACGCCGTGACCCCGGGGCGCCCTCCGGATCGTTCGCCTCGATGCCGACCAGCAGCGCACCGTGGGAATCGAGCAGCGCGTGCGCGGCCTCGGGAAGCGTCATCCCGAGCATCGACTCGGGCAGCGCGATCTTGTAGATCTCGGAACCCTCGCCGAAGCTCAGCAGCTGGGAGATCAGCGAGGTCAATCCGTGGTTCAGCGCCGACTGCGCCAGGAGATTGTCAGTGAGCTCGCTGATGCAGACGACCTCGTCGACGTGCGCGTGCTTCAGGTGCTTCTTGTTCTCGGGATCGAAGACGAGGACGCACGTGTAGACGTCCGGCTGCCGGGCCTCGATCGCAAGGGCCGTGAGGATGGCCACCGAGTCCCTGACCGTGGAGTCCTGGCCGATCCCCAGCACGATCGCCGTCGCCGCGGACTCGACCGCCGCCTGCGTCAGCACATCGTCGCGGGTGGGCGAGCCCGACACGAACAGCGCCCCCGAGTCCGGGTAGGGATGGTCCTCCGAGTCGGTCACGATGACGATGTCGCGGTCGCGCGACGCCTCGTCCGCCATGAGCTGGTCCACGATCGACCGCCCGTGCTCGTTCCAGTTGCAGATGAGAATGTGACCGCGCACGTCCACCTTGTGCCTCCCCTTGTCCTTGGCCAACGCGATGCGCACGAACCGGGCGGCCACGTCCGCCATGATGATCGAGAAGAAGATGACACCGGAGATCAGCACCGCGAGCGCGGCGATGTAGCCGACCCCCGTGAGCGGCCGTTTGGCCACATCGAAACCAGAGAACGCGAGAATCAGAATGTCCTCGAGCGCTTCGGGGTAGTTGAGGTAGCCGGCAGTGCCGGGCCCTCGTTCGACCAGGTAGAAGAGCCCTGACATCGCGAAGACGAACAGCCCGAGACCAGACATGATCTTGACCGTCAGCGACTGGCTGAGGCTCGTCTTCGCCCATCGGAGCGTTCGGATGACGTTCCTGCGACCGAATGAGTGGCCCACTCGTTCCCCTCCCCCGAGGATCGAACGCGGCTCCGCATCTGCGAGATTGCCCCCCACCACAGGCGTTGCCCCAGAGAGCAGCATACGCCTTGGCCGACACCGGGCCAGGTCGAGGGTTCTGCGCACGGTGAGGGCAAACGAGAATGGGCGTCGGGAGTGGACCCGCTGACGCCCGGGCCGTCTCGGTGTCCTCGGGCCCTCGACCCGAGGGCCCGCTGGGCTGCCTACCCGAGGACCGACAAGCACGGCCGCGCGGAATGAGGCAAGGGATGACAGTCCGCCCGCCTTCAGGTCCCGACGACCCGCTTCTTGAGCCGGTCGATGACCGCTGAGTCGATCCTCTCGAGCCGCGCCCACTCGCACAGCGCTGACCAGTCGATCGGATGCCGGCGAGCCACCATGATCGCCTGGTCGAATGACGGGTTGTCCGCCCAGCTGACGTACGCCGCAAGCCGGTCCATGACGCACTGCGTCGGTGTCACGATGCGCAGCGGGCCGAACCCGGTCTGCAATGTCGCCGCTTCGTCATCGCGAACGGACGTCTCGCCGAAACCGAGCGGTCCCGGTGGGAACTCGACGTAGTAGGCGGTCGCGGGATGCTCGAACTGGCGGGCGCCGGGTACGCGACGGAAGCCGAGCGGGGCGATCGCGACGGCGATCGCGCTCGTACGCTCAGAGGTCACGAAGTCGAGGTCGCAACTCTCATACTCGTTGGCGCTGTAGAGACTGACCGCCGCACCGCCCGACAGTGTCGCCATGATGCCGGCCGCCTCGAGAGCCCGACTGACGAGCGCCGCCAACTCCTCAAGCGACGTGTCGTGGGTCACGCTCCTCATCGGATCACAACCTCTTGCCCGTGCGACGCGGCCGTTGGCGCTGGCGATAGAACGCCTTCGCCTCGGCCTCCGGCATGGCCTCCAGCTCCAGGGACAAGAAGGCGCGCAGGTTGCGTACCGTCGGGTTGCGCATATTGAACTCGAACAGTCGAGTCCTGCCGACCGTGCGACTCACGAGCACACCGTCGGCCTCCAGGCGCAGCAACTGGCGGTAGATCCCGGTCGGCGGCGCGTCATAGGTTGAGGCGATGCGCGCTGAATGCCCGGATCCGTAGGCCTCGAGGAACAACAGGACCTGCGTTGCCGAGCGATTCCCGAAGATCGATTCGAGTACGGGCGTCACGGTCCGGCTCCTCTCCTTCGCTTCGTGAACATACTAACACGATATGTGTCTATATACACACATTTCGTGTCTATATAGACCGCACTTGTGTCTATTCATGAGCACACGCACCTGTATGCGCAGCCGGCATTGAGCCACTCGTTCTCGGGGCGAGGACCCGAAGGCACCAGGGCCGTCTACCCGAGAGGTGGTTCCGCCAGACGCTCCAGCTCCTCGATGAGACGGATCGGACCGGTCCATCCCCGAGGGGTGGGCAGATACCACTTGAGACTCATGTGGAGGTAGTTGCAGTTCGTCTCCAAATGGCAGGTCGGCCCGTCAATCGTTGCGCCGCCACTTCGAACGTCCTGCAACTCGAAGCACTCGAGGATGTCCCAGATCGTCCTCGAGTCATCGGGAGACAGCATGACGGTGCTCAGTTCCGGCTCTGCGCCAAAATAGGATGTCGAGCACGAGAGTACCAAGCTCCCATTCCCGTCCGGACGGTCCGATGGAGAGACCTTGATGGTCCTCGAGAACTGAGGAAAGTACCCGTAGACCGAGTACTCGATCAGGTCGCCGTGTAGCAGCATGGTCGCGCCCCCTAGACTGAATCGCTGATCCCTATCGGTTGAATGGCTAGCCTCGTCCGCGTCCTCACCGGGCCCCCAACCCGGAGGACGCGACCCTAGTCCCAAGCGACGATCTCGCTGGGATCCTCGCGCATCCGGCGCCTGCCGCAGACCGGGCAGGTCCGGTGGTCCCACAGGGGGCTGTCCCGCCCGCACTCCGGGCATGGGTAGGACACCTGTTTGTGCTGTTCCCAGCCCTGGTCCCTCGCCGTGAGCCCGGTGTCGGCCTGCTGAACGCCGTGCACAGCGCACAGGACGGGCGTCGTGACCTCCGCGGAGAACCCGTAGTCGAAGTCGGGAGTGGCAAAGTCCGTCGTCGCGCCGCAGTTGTCGCAGATGTATCCGGATGCACTGCCCATGAGACCCCCGCTGGAGACGCTGACCCTGGTGCGATGCTTCGATCGTACGTCGGTGGTCTGACACACGCGCGATCAGCCGCGCGCGAAGCCCCAAGCGGCGACAACGCCGTGTCTCGATAGTCATACCGACCGCGATGTCACACCCCCCTGCTACAACTGCACCGTGCTCTTTGACATGAACGCCGACATGGACTCGCCGCCCTCCGGGGCGGCCGCGGGATTTGAGACAGATTGCAGCCGCGATACCCACTGCTAAAGCGTCACGGGACGACCCGTGGCGAGCCAACGGAAGGACGTGCGCCATGGAACGGACCGAGCAGGAGAACGTCGCAGAACAGTTGACCCTGAGGATGTTCTCGGCGGGCGGGCGGCTGGAGACCAAGACGATCCGCCCGATCGAAGGAGAGCTCCCGGAGGGCCTTCACTCGCTGGGGCGGTCGGCGGGCACCGACGCCAACGTGGCCATCGGGATGCTCTATCGGCATTGCCCCGGCTTCTTCGAGCGGGTGACCGCGTACCGGCTGGTGAGCGACCCCGAGCTGAGCGCCGCGGCGGACTCGAGCGGCCCGGCGATCGAGTTCTTCGAGAGGGGTGCCCAGTAGCGGATTCCTGCGGGCATTGAGAGCAGCGCCAAGTCACAAGTCGAGGCCCACCGATGAATGGAGAACCCGAGATGTCCGATGACCAGGCAAACAGCACGACCGATGACGCGCTTGACGCCGAGCTGCGCTCGCTGATCGCAGAGCGCCGGATGGACGAGATCCTTGCGAACCTTCCCTGCGGCAACACGATCATCTCCGCCGGCGGCATCTCGCTCAGCTTCGACTCGCCGGATGAGGACGAGGAGCCCGAGCCGCTCCACTAGAGGGCTGGGCACCTCAAACGAGCGCGGCAGCGACTGTGCGCGACCTTCTGGGTGTGCCGTCCGAAGAACACAGCCTTGAAGATGCTGCCAGCGACCCTGTGAATCATCTGATCCCCCTCAGATGGAAGTGCCTTCGGGCCAGAGTAGCGCCCCCACCGACGACGCCGCATGCGATGCCAAGCCTAGGCTCGAAGCCGCCGATTCACACATTGTGCTCGCGGGGCCCCCGCCCCGCTCGGCCCGCGAATGACGATGCGACGCGCTTGTGCCAGCGAGTACTAGTCCACCGAGCAGCGCTACTCACAGGCGTCAGTCAGGAGGTTTGCACACCAGACAGGGCGACTTGCCGGCGGCTCGCGCCTCGGCGACGGTTCCCTTGCGCAGGTTCGTTGCCCTGATCGTCGCGGCGTATTCGCAGCTCAGGTAGTGATAGCGCTTCCCTGCCACGCTCCAGCCCACGACGAGACCGCCCGACGATGTGGCACTACCGGTGGGAAGTGCGACTGTCGGGGCCGTATCCGGAGCCGTCTCGGCGGTGACTGAGGATCCTGGCTTGCCGTGCGCCACCCACGAGGCGTACCAGTCCACGGTGATCTGCGCCTGGGCTTGTTCGAGGGAGAGCGTGCCGGCCTGGACTTCATGCCACAGATGGACTTCGAGACCATCCTTCCAGTGGTACTGCGGAGCCGGCTCAGGCCAGAGGTTCTTGATCGAGTTGCTCCCGCCAAGGCACAGGGGGATGAAGTGGTCACACTCGTATGCCCCAGCCGGCTGCGGGTATGACAGATCGTACTCAGCGAAGACCTGCGACTTCTCACTCGCGGGGACATCTCTGACGCTCGACGCGTAGCCGGGGACCGAGACTTGCGCGCCTGTCACCGGAAACTCATCGCCGGGAGTCAGCGCGGGGTCTGGGTAGAGTCGGGGATCGCGCTTCGCTGCCGCGCTAGGGGTGGCGTCCGCCGTCGCCGTTTGAGCTGCGGATGGGCGCACGGACGTCGAAGCAACGCTAGCGGAAGGCGCGGTACCTGATGCGAGTGACGCCGGGGTCTGCGTGGACGCGGCACATCCGGTGACTAGCGCCAGCCCCAGCACGATTGGAACCAGCAGCCACTCGGCAAGGGGGCGGACGCTCATCCTTCTCCAAGGGTCCCACGAGGGAAGCATGTTGATCCCGTCTAGGTGCGAGCTCCGGCCGGAACTTGGCGAACGCTACCTCGTGGGCCGACCCGAGCGCGTCGGCGGTATCCCGATTGCGCGCGAAATCCTCGACTTGGCAGCGGAGATTCCCAGCAGCCGCTTCCAACGGAATCCCCCGAGACTCACGCCACTCTCCCCGAGCGTCTGCGAACGCACTGCGGACTATAGGGCCTCAGGCAGGATTCGGTAAGGACCGGTTCCGAGTGGCCGACTGCGACCCTGGCGTCCTTCGCCACTTGTGGCGTTCTTTGTGCCGGAGCCAGCCCAAGCTACAGCCGCATCTGGTGGAAGCGCGCGCTGCTGATTCGTTTCGCGCCCCCGGGTCGTGCACCCGAGGGTCGAGTATGGAGGCGCGCTCGAATCCTACCTGTGGCTGCGTGCCCACTGGAAGATGGCCGCTTCTACGTCCGCTGCATACCACTCCCCGTCGCGCCCGGCCCAGGGATTCGCTGCTCCACGACTCGTGAGAGCGGACGCGAGAACGGAGCAGTCCGCGGCAAAGGCAGAGTATCCCCGAGGCCCGAACGAGTACGGCAGAACCACGCGCAAGTAGTCGTCGAACACGGGGCACACGCGCGGCGCCAGGAAGCGGAGATGCTTGGACGCGAAGCTCGGGGTGCCGAGGCCTTTGAGCCCGTTGACGAACCGGAGTGCCGATTCCGGGTCGGGAGACTCCGCCTGCAGAACGCCGTTCGCTGCACGCAATGCCGTGCTGATGGCGGTGGGTGTGCTGTTCTTGATGACTCGGCCGCCAACGCCGGAATATCCGCCCCACCTGCAGACGCTCCGAACGAAGTCAGCACAGGCATCGTCGGGGAAGTCGGCAGCGACAAGATCGCCGCCCTCGCTCTCGACGCCGGACGTGTCGATGTACAGCTGCGAATGCTGCAGCGCCAGGGCCGCGAAGTCATCGATCGGAATGGTGATCCCGAAGAATGCCGCGTCACTTCTGAGTTCCATGATGCCCTCTTTCTCGGGATCGCCGCTTCGCCCCGCCGACTCGTTCGGATCGCGGATCAGCATCACCTGTGCGATTCCTGCTTGGAGTACTGCACAGGTCACGTCGGCATTCTGGTCAGACGCTACGCTCTGGCGGAATCCATGCCGGAGGAGTCATCTGACCCGACAGCGTCCTTCCAGAAAGCGGGTGCGTCCGCGAACAGCAGCGAATCAGCTGTAGACAACCCGGTGTGACCGTTCACTCTCATCCAGATAGCGATGTCGAGGATCCGGAGAATGGAAACGCGGTCCGGTACTCCAGCCAACGCCCTGAGCTCCTCGCACCGCGCGCGGAGGCACTCGCCATCACGCCCAGACAGCGCCTGGTGCCACCCCGCCCAGTACGCACGCTTCTGAGGTCGCACACCCTCCACGACGTACTGATCCCAGATCGGGAGCAGGTGTGGGCGCTTTGCGGCCAGCAGCTTGCTCGTTATCGTGCTGGCCACGCCTTTGTGAGCACTGATGAGGTCCCAGAGTCGCCAGGCATTGCCGTCAGGTGACAGATCGACGTCCTCCCAGATGGTCGCCTCAGCGGGAACACCCCGGAGAAGCGCACTGATCTCGTAACGGCCATCCTCACTGAGAATCCAGTGGGATACGCGTACAGGCACGTCTACCCCAAGAGCGGTCACGGCCACAATGTCCTTGGCCGTAATCTCATCGGGCGAGGCCGTATCGATCAAATCCTCAAAGAACGCACCCGTGAACGCACCTGACACCAAGTAGCCGCGCAAAGACGCGGTCGCACGCTGCTCTTCGCTCTCCTGAACGAACCGCCAAGGAGCGACGCCGAGCGACGAGTCACCCATTCCATCCCCCTTGGATCGAGTTTGAGCCCAGTATGTCCCTCGCTCGCACATCATGTCGGGTTATGCAGCGCGTCGCGCCATCGGCCGGCGATGAGTTCATCAATCCTGTTGCGTGCCTTCCCGTCCACGCGACTCCGGGACAGCGACATCAGCACGTCGAGCATGTGAACATCGCGATGCGTGCCTTCCGCAACACTCTGCGACCAAACGGCTTCGACGGCGTCGCGCACGGCCCCATCGATGTCCGCGCCCGTGAGCCCTTGGGAGAGTTCGGCCAGGTCCCGAGGATCGACATCGTCTGCAAGCGGCCGACCCGCCAGCTTCACGCGGAAGATCGCCTCGCGGGCGGCACGATCGGGCGGACCGACGCAGATGACCTTGTCGAAGCGTCCGCGACGCTTGAGCGCGGGATCGATCAGCTCCGGTGCGTTGGTCGCCCCGATGATGAGGCAGCCAGTATTCGGCTTCGCGCCATCGATTTCTGTTAGCAGGGAATTGACCACGCTGCGTCGGCCTTCGACCGTCATTGCGCCACGAACAGGCGCCATCGCGTCCAGCTCGTCGAAGAAGAGCACGCTCCTCTCGTGCGCGCGGACCGCCGCGAAGACAGCGGCAAGACTGCGCTCGGCCATCCCCAACCACGGGTTCATAATGTCGGCCGCCGTCACGACAAACAGAGGCGCGTCCATCTCTCCGGCCGCAGCCTGAGCGATGAGCGTCTTGCCGCACCCGGGCGGCCCGTACAGGAGCACTGCACCGCCCGCGGTCACGCCATAGAGAGCGGCGGTCTCGTGATCGAGCGATGGGAGGATGCCGGCGCGATAGATGTGGCGCTTGACCGCATCCATGCCGCCAACGTCGGCGAACGTGAGTGATGACGCCAAAGGTTCGGGCTGAAATATCGAGTGAAGATCGCCGCTGTTCGTGTGCGCTCCACCCGGGGAGCCCGCGGATTCCAGAGCACGTTCCGCACGCGCGACGAGGCGGCTGCCCGCACGTCGAGCAGCATAGTCGGGAGCCGTGAGTTGCAGTCTCCTGGCGTGCATCAATGCGATCACGGGGTTTCCAAGCCGCAGTTCGATCAGCGCCATTTCCCGAAGGGTGCGCCGCAGCATCGGGCCCGTACCGCGACCAGCGCTGTTCTCGATGTTGAGCGCTGCCTCGTACAGCCGAAGCGCTAAGCGAAAGTCACGGTTCTCGGCGGCATCCCGGGCAAGCGCGAAGAGAGCCTCGCCAGACTCCTGCTGGCGCGACATGGGTACAGCGTCGGGCGACTGCTGGCCAGACAGCGCACTGCATTCCGCCACGCAGGGCGACAACGAGGCGGGACGACCAGAACGCTCTGAGTTCGCCATGACAACGCTCCTCTGCTCATTCTCGAGATCAGAGGCGGTCAGTGGCTTAGCGCCCTCAAACGAGGTGATGCCGCGGCTGCCGCGTCTTTCTGTGACTCAAGGTAACGGAGGGGTCTGACATTGGACGATTAGCACGGCTCGTCGAGTCTTCGACCCGCTTCCCTGGGTTGTCCACCCGATGGGGCACTCAGCTGGCGCGACCTCTACGCATCGACCGATTCCGGACGCTCGCTCGCAGTGTCCGCTTCGACGTCGTCGGACGCGGCAACGGCACTCTGCTTTCGACGGAGCAGGTCGCCAAGCGCGCTAGCAGCTCCAGTGGCTAGTCCCCCGATAGCCGAGCTGGCCCTATTCGCACCGGTGCCGATCGCATCGGCGGCATCGGCGGCCGCACCCTTGATCGCCAAACCGGCGCCGTCGATGTCAACCGCGCGCAGTGCTTCGGATGCGTGGTCGTAAGTCTCTGAGCCGAAGCGACGGGCAGCATCGGCACCTTCCGCAGTCGTTGTGAGCACTTTGTCTCGCACTTCTGTGGCTGCCTGTCCCCATCGCCTCGCCTCGAGCTCTTGATGACCGGACTCGACCCCGAGCCGCCCACGGAAGACCAGGAGATCAGTGGCGACTTGGTTGCTCGATCGGACGGCCGCCGGCGACTTGAACGGGTTGAACAGCACCTTCGAGTTCGCCTTGCGGACGGTCTCGTCCATCTCGGCGAGTAGGCGCGCGGTGCTCCGCGCGATGACGTCGAGGCGCTTCCGTCGCGCGGCTCGCAGACCGAGGCGGTGCTGGTCGATCTCTTCCGGACAAGCATCGAGCACTCGGTCGAGTTCAAGCGCGGAGACCGCATCGTCAAGCTGAAAGCAACGTGCAAGAACCGCGAGCCATTCCTGGACCTTGCCCTCGGCTTCCTTGGCCGTCTTGGCAATTCCGCCAGCGTCCGCCTTCGTGCGCAGCTTCTCGGCGATGGCGTCCAGCTGGCGAACCGCGTATGCCTCAGTGCGCGCGATCGTCGTCTTGGCCCCTTGAATCTTCGACCAAGTGACCTCCGAGACGCGCCCTACCTGATCACGGACGGTCAAGGCCTCGTCGATATCTAGGTCCACTCCGATGAGGTCCGAGAACACAGCGTCCTTCTGGCTGCGAATAACGTCGTCAACCTTCTCGCTGATCTCCTGGAGGTACTCGACAATCTCGTCCATCTGCTGCTGCATGGCTCTCTGCTGCATCATGGCGGCGAGCGCAGGCAGTGCCATCGGGCCGAGCAGGAGTGTCCCTGGAGCCTGCGCGATCTGCAGCCATTGTTTGATGTCGCCGGGCTGGCCAATCATCGCGTGGCTCACCCCGGGCGTCTTGCTTGCCATGAGGCCATACGCCTTGACGGCGTCTGCCGACTCGACGGTCAGCTTCACCCAGCGGCCCGAGTTTGCGGCAAGCTCCGAAGCGACCTGAAGTGTGTCCCCGCCGGCACCCAGGACGGAGTTGAGACGGCGCATGTCGAGCTCTCTTGTGGGGACCCGGTCCAGGCGCAGATCTAGGAGGAAGCGCTCGACATCTGTCGGACTGCCGATGACCGCGAAGCCATCGGCGTCGCCGAGAAGCTCAATCCCCTTGTCCATTAGTCCCTGTTCCTTCCGGGCGTCTGCGCGCACGATCTCGGGTGGCCAGTCTCAACCCACGGCCCTGACTTCAGATCATCCCTGCTTGAGCCCGGAGGACTTGCCGGTCGCGATAGCGATTGCTCCACCAACGACAACGCCCGCGAGCGTCAACACCGATCCCGCTATGACCTGTCCGTTCTGTGTGAACCAGGCGTCAACGGCATCTCTCGACGGCGCCGGCATGGCGATATCTACGTCTTTCCATTTGATGCGGATGGTCGAGTCCTCGCGATTGACTTGAACATCCTTTTCCTGAACGAGGGAAGGATCGATACCCCTGCGCTTCGCTTCATCCCTCATCTGCTCAGCAAGCTCATCCGCAAAATCGTCCCTCGGTGTCACTTACGTACTCCCCCCTCGACTATTTGCTCTGCCAAACACGTTTGCGCACGACCAGCAAACCGGGCCCGCGCGCCTCCGAACCGAGCATCCCTCGGCCAGCCGGTTTGACTGGTCAAGCGCTTGTTAGAGGGCGCCGCGGAGTGGACCCCTCTAATCGTGTCCCGTTACTCGGAGGTCGTTGCCGGCTCCAATCAGTCTTGCCAGACAACATGAACGTCCCAGCCAACTCGACGGTAGATCTTGGCCAGCACCAGTTCCGTTTGGTCTTTCGCTTGGTCGATGTACTCGGCCCCTGAGCATGCCTTCTCGACCACCCTCTGGGCCTTGGTCCAACCTTGGTTGGTCAACTCGTCTCTGTCTCCGACGAAGGGAATCCAAGTTGTCTTCGTTATGTCGTATACCTTGGACTTCTCGTGGTTGACTGTGGCCTTAATGACTCTAGGTAGCGGGAGCTCCAGTATCAGCGTCTTCGTCTTCTCCTCGGCCGACCGAAGCTGCGCCTTTTCCAGGTCAACAGCTATCTCCGCATCACCTCTGACGATCCAAACCCCCTTGTAGTCGTAGCCGGTGTCCTCCATCACGTCAGCCACGGACACCCGAAGCGCTACAAGTTCGCCGAGCTCCTGCACCTCAGTAATCGTCGGGCTTGAAGATGCTGGTTCGTCCTTTTTCGAGGAGGAACCTCCCAGGAAGGAGACTGCCACGATCAGTACCAAGACCATCGCAGCAAGAATCGCCGCCCAGCTAAGCCACTTCCAAGTTCGTGTCAATTCGACCCCCATCATGTCGCGACGGTCGCCGGCTCCCGCGTCGCCACTTCCCAATTCCCGGCGCATGACTTGCGCGCAACAACTGTACCGCGAAGCTATGACGCGCAATTGCGCGCCGATGCTGCTTGCCGAGCGACCGCAGCCCACACCTGCACTCACCACTGAAACCTGATAGCCGCTTTCCCTCGTCCCTCTAACGTTGGGCGCTTCAGCGGTGGACCGCGCCACTTCCATGTTGCATCAGCGTCCGCCATCCGCTGGAAGCGCTTGTTAGGTAGTGCGCCCCAATGACCGGCACAATCCCCAAAGCAGCGCCGCTCCCGCACCGGCCATCGCCGATCCGCCGGCACCCCAGCTTCCGGGCAGCGGACCGCCGAAGTAGTCGTCTGCGAGTAGCACGAGACCAAAGAGAAGCATCAGGGCCGCGCCCGCAGCTGGCTTCCAGAAGCGACCGATGCCCCATGAGATGACGAGAAGCCCGGCGACCAACAGCAGACCCAGTTCCCGCTCCCCCATGCTTCGCCTCCCCTTGGCGTCCTACCTAACAACAGTTATGCAGACCGGGCGTACGTCCCGGGCCCCCCCGTCGCAGGATGGGGCTTTGCGCGTTGGAAGTCACTCAAGACCCGACCTGGGGATTGCACATCCCTCGGTCCGCCCCTCGGGCTGGACACCCGAAGACAGGTGGTCGCGCGGGTACCAAGCGTCGCATCACGGGCGGATGACCTAGGGAAATAGAGTCCGTGCGTTTGTCAGCCATGCCCGTGCGGAGATGGAATCACCACAGCCGTCTGTGTCTTGGGTCGCTCATTTCAGCTGTGCACTGAACTTCCGGACTATCGATAGCAGTCGGCGATGCTCCGACTTGCTGCTGTCTGGCACATCGCTCAGCGGGTAGGCCGCTATTTCCTCGGCCAGCTTGTCGACAAACGGCTTCAGCGCCCGCCGGGGCGCTCCCGCGTTGTAATAGTCCACATTGCTGTTGTACTCATCAAGCCACCAGTCGTAGTGCGATTGGTAGTCTCGCAGCTGCTTCTCTTGCCTTAGTTCTTCCTCTTGCTCGTGAGCCCTCACTTCTGCGGCAGCCGCATTCTCGCGCGCCTGGGTTGCCCTGAGTTCTGCTTGCCTGTTCTCCGCGACGCAAGAATTGACCCCAATAGCCACAGTGATAGCGAGGTAGACGCAGAACCATAGAACCGGTGGTAGTGAGCGGGCGAAATCCAGCCACTCCGTAGTGGAGCCACCGCCAGCGCCACTTGATGGATGCCACTCGTCTATCGCTGGGTCCGCGCGTCGACGCTGGATTGCGCTGTCAACTTGAGATCGTATGGAATCCATACTCTCGGAGCCCCACACGTGAATGAGGCGGATGCCTACCTTCCTGCAGTAGTTCTCTTTGTACATCTCATCGGAATGCTCGGTTCCGTACGCCTCGTCATCTCGATATGCCTGCCGATCGTGATATGTCTCGCCGTTGGCTTCGATGCCGAGACGCAACTCAGGAATGAAGATGTCAATCTCAAGGAACGAGCCTCGTGTCTTCCGTGAAGGCACTATGTCCCTGTTGTTTGTCTCGATTCTTAGGGCGGGGTACTTGTCCCTGATGTAGCTCGCGATTGACGACTCCCAGTCACTTCTGACGGCACGCATCAGGCCTCTCCGGGCCCAGGGTGCCAACTGGCACGGGAGCCGTCAGGAATCGGCCTATTCCGCTCGAGCATGAACAAGCTCCCTATGACGTAGGACCAGGACACTCGATGGCTTGCGACTTCGCTCGGCTTCCGCTACGACGCCATCCCTGACATGACCCTCGGGCGTCGAACCCGAGAGTCGCATCACGCCAGGTCGCACTGCTAGGCGTCACCCAATGCACGCACGTGCACCTTGACGATTCCCCGCGACTGCCACGCGCCCTGACGAAACTCGGGACGGCTCCTGAGGTTGCCGAAGACGTCGGAGGTCTCAGTGAATCTCGACGCTATCCACGGACGCTCCTCTGTTCGACCGTCCTCGTAGAAGGTCGTGATCTTGGCCACCTTCCGGTCAAGCAGCCGCGCCCTGAAGTCGTCGACCGTTGGCGGATCCAGCGTTATCGGCAAGATGTCCGCCCGGTTCGACCGCTGCGCGGCGGCCCTCGCGGGCTTCGCGACCCTCGATGTCAGCGACTTCGCCGCGAACTCAGCGCTAGGCAACGAGTCGTACTTCCTATGACAGTCGTGACACAGAACGAGGATGGCCTTCTCGAATGGCTCATGCTCGAACTTGAACGATTCCTCGAACGCCTCGAGATCGACCGCCAGCGTCTCCCCCGTCTCGCTCTCGCCGAGCAGAAGATCGATGATCTCGGTGCGATCTCGACCACGAACGTGCGCAGACTCCAAGTGGTCACCTGACCCGCAGTGTTCGCACGCGCCGATCTCGGTCCTCTGCTTCTTGGTGACGGTGTTCACCACGTTGCGCAACCGCGGGCCGATGTAGCGCTTGAACTCCCGGTTCGTTCCTTCGAACGTCGCCACGTGCTCCCCTTTGAGTCGGTAGTACCTCGGTGCGCCCAGCGCGGCCGAGGCGGATGGGTGCTCAGTCTAGGTTGAATCCGTACCGACAGCCCTTGTCGTGGAAGTTCTCACAGGCCAAGAAGTCCCGGCCGATGCGGTCGCCCTTGCGCGCCCTCTTCCGCACAAGCGCTCCGCCGCATCTCGGACACACGGTCGGGATGTTCGGCTGCTTCTCGACGACGACGGCGGCGCCTTGCCTGGGCGCGGCCCGACGCTCAACTCTGGTGGCGCGCACGTACGCGTCGAACTCCAGCTTGAAGGGCATCTGCCTGTCATGAGGAAGCTGGCTGAAGAGAGCCAGGGCTATTCGCCCCGAGCGCTCCAAGTCCATCTCTGACTCGGTGTGTCGCTGGATCTCAGCGACAAGCAAACGGAGCGGGAGCACCCGGACAGCGCCCTCGCGCAGGTTATCCACCCGGGCGTTCTCCTGAACGTACACAACCGCCGGCACGACGAAGACGTCAGACAGGGCTCCTCCGGACCATTTCTTCAGGCGATCCTTGAGATCAAGCGCATTGTTCTGTGCTTGGTCGACGTTACGCTTCGTGTGTGAGTTCACGCTTACAGCGGTCACCCGGGGATTCGAGTAGTACTTGGCGTCGAGGGCAAAGACCCCGGTTGGACCAACTACGATGTGGTCGACATTCCACTTCGCCGGCTTTCCGCCTGCCGCAATAGGATGGAAGTCGTTGAAGACGATGAACTCATCAGAAAGGCGCGCGAGCTCCTTGTGAACGAGGTACTCGCCCTTGGCTCCCTTGAGCCATTTCCCGCTGTCGCGGAGCTCGTCTACGATCCCCAAGAAGTCGCGACGACGCCACACGTAGGCCACGAAGAACCCGGCCAGAGCCGTCAGGATGCCGAGCGCGCCGAGCGTCCGCGAGAAGTAGACCAGCGCCCAGATGGAGGGTGTCACCAGGAACACGACGATGAGAGTGAGGATCAGACCCCACTCACGCAGGCCGCGCACTGCGGCGCTCTCGCCGGGGTTCCCCACGAATCGAGCCACTACACTACCGCGGATCGCGCGTAGTGCAGTCCGAGCGCTTCTTCGCTTGGCCGCAGCGCTACATCGCGCGGCATCCGCAATGGCTGGCCGTGGAGCGGTTCGTACATAGTGCCCTCGAGAGCTCCGGCGAGTTGCATACGTGTTGACCCATCGACCGCGATCAGGCCGAGGTCGAACAGATCGTGAATGTCCCCCCGAAGCAGCAGCCCGTTTGCCGGGTGATTCGTCTGCGCGCCGCGATACGGCATGATGTGCGCCGCCTCGAGCGCTGACTCGGCGTCGTAGGAACTCATCGCGCAGCGGCCCTCGTATGCACGAAGAAGCATGCGCCTGAAGTGCGGCTGCCCCTGCCTCCGCACGACTTGCGCGATCGTCTTCTCGCGGGCATCGGCCAGGGACGCCGGATCGAACGCGTCTGGAGTGAAGTCAACCAGCGCGATCGTAATGGGGCCCGGCGGAGCCGACGCCGGAGTCTCGATGGACACCGGTCCACTGAGTGTGAAGAGTCCCCGGTCGTATCGCTCGACCTGCGCCAGCCCCAGAACCCGATAACCCCCGGGATCCGGCACGACCACTCCGACGGGCACGCCATCCAGCTGGTTCCGGAACAGCGCGACATTCGCGTACTTCCGAGACGGATCTCGGAGGTCCTCCGCGGTACTGCCCTGCTGGTGATAGGCGTACGACCACATGCCGCCGGTCTCGAACAAGGGGTCTTCATCAGGGTACGAACCGTTTGGCGTCTGGACCACACTCAGCGCGTATGGGACGCCTGCCGGCTTGCGAATACCCTTCCGAAGCTCCGTGACCTTGATGCCAAGCCCAACGTCGAACGGTCGCTCTGCGAAGACGCGCCCTGCATTCGCCTCGAACCAGGCGAGGGCGTCAACAAAGGGCCCAGGCAGACCGGCTAGCAGACACTCCATTGATGATCCCCTCCCCATGCCAGCATAGCCGAATCACCGCTCGATGAGAGCGGTCGCCGCCGCTGTGGCAATGGAGGACGGCCGAACGGAGACGTCCGCGTGCGCTGAGGACAACACGGCAATCCGACTTCGGGGCACGCGTCCAAGATCGATCGACATGGGCATCGCGGGAGGAACTCGTCAGCCTCGACGTCGCGCCTTCCGACAGCGCACACGGATTCCAGCTTCAGGAGATGCGATCTGACCCTCGGGGTGGAAGCCCCAGGGTCACAGGCGCCCCTTGGGCAGGGAGCGCAAACACCTCGTCCGCTTCCGCGCAAGATCCCAGGGGGTACCCCGGGGAACTCGGGCCCGTTCGACGGTTACAGGCCAGCCGCCACGAGGCGTCGCACAATGTCAGCACCGACCTGTATCCGGTCAACCGTGTCGACCCAGCGACCATCGACTTCCAGCTGCGGAAGCATGACGAGGCCGTCCGCATCGGCGCCGATCTCTGCGCAGACCGCGGCGAAGAGCTCGGCGCCCGCGACCGGCGGCGGGGTCAATTCGAATCCGACTGGCACGCAGCGGATTGTGGCGCCGCTTCGAGTCAGCGGCAGCCTTCGTGGCGCGCTCTCGTAGCCGCTGAACCACTTGTCCTCGACCACGCCGGAGTCGTCGAGCTGACGCCAGATGGCCAGCAGGTACGGGTCGCGGTAGTAGCTGTTCAACGCGCTGCGACCCGCTCTCAGCATGCATAGTGAGTAGCCCATGGCCGCTTGCTCGGCGTCGTCGGTGGGCTCGGCGTAGTAGGTGCTGGCGCCGTCCTCACGCATGCTGGGGTACTTGACCATGTAGTAGCGCCAGTCGAATCGCTTCTCAGTGTCGCACCGTGCGAGGTATTCGCTGGCAATCGTCTCCATGGCGTCGCCCATGGGCACTGGCGCCGCGGCGACGCGGTCGAGAAACGCCGCGAGCACCTGTCGAGTCTCCTGCAACGCCTCGCGTCGAGGCCCCGTCAGCAGCTCTCGCCACGCGCCGTCATGGCGTGAGGAGTCGGTCCCGAACAGGAACGGTCTTGAGTTCGTGCGCTGTCGCTGGTACTCGCCCACCGCGAGCAGGCCTGCCACAAGGTGTGACCATAGTTCGGGCTGCGACATGAAGCTCTCAAACGCCACGGCGCGTTCCTCGAAGGCCACCGCGTCCAGCTCGAAGGCGCCCAAGCTACCGCGGAGGAGTGCATGGTCTTCGAGAGCGAATACGGCATGCTGCAGATCCGGGTTCGCGGCGATGAACGCGGCCTTGAGCCTCTCATCGGCGGCCTGCGCTTGGTTGAGCGAGGCGACCTCCTCGACGGCGCCATCCCTGATGATGCGGTGGACGTCATCGAGGATCTTCGGCATCCGCTCCGGGCGCAGCTCGTCGGCTGACGCTTCGATGATGTTGCGGAGGATCCGTATCCGTCGTGAGAAGTCAGGCGTACTCTCGATGAGGTGCAGGAGCACTGCGTACAAGACGAGGCTCTGGCCGAGCGAGAAGGACCGGGTCCGTCCTCGGGTCTCGCCATACGAGCTACAGCACGCCTCGAACAGGTTCAGCGACTCTTCCGAGTCACTGCCCTTCCGGAAGAACAGCGGCACCTTTGTGGCGTCCGCATGCGTTGCCCCATTGTCGCCGAAAAGCCCTTCGAATACCTCAGACTCCGAGTTCTCCACCCAGACGTCGAGCGCCTGAAAGAGGAAGTCGAGGTGGGCTTCACGCTCAGGGTTCTCGGCGCCAAAGACAGCTTGGGTGCGTGGGCCTAGCCTTTGACCTGCGCCGTCAGTGCGACCGTCACGCCACTCGCAAACCTCGGTGACGAATTCCAGGTAGCGCAGGAATTCGTCGTCGATGACGCCATCGTCGCCCCGCAGATGCCAAAGGAGATCCGACCAGCGGGTGTCCACGTTGAGTGCGAAGTCTGCGGACCGAGGCGACCACTCGATCGTCTTCTCGAAGTGCGCCTTGAAGTTCTCAAACTCGGTGAGGGGCTTCCCGCGTGAGTTCATCTTGATATAGAGGTCTTCCGGCCTCATGTCCTCACCGGCCTCGGCTCCAAGCCCGGCCAGCGGCAGAAGCAGAAACCAGATTGCCGGGCTCTCGACATCGGTCAACCTCGCCCACGCCGTGGCCGCATCGATGTCACGGAATCGCTCGTCGATGGCGTCGAGCACCACCAGCATCGACTGGATGGTGGGGTCGTGTCGCCAAAGGAAGAGGTACCAGGGCTGGTCCTTGATCCACTCTGACGGCACCACGCCGTCTCGTAGCGGATGCTCGACGAGGCTCTCGCAGAACATCCGAGCACTCTGGCGTGTGGCGTACGAGAACTGCTTCCAGTTGTGATTCTCGGGTAGGTGGCCTGACCGCGAGGCAAGGTACCAGTGCAACAAGAACAGCGTGGTGAGGCGCTGCTGACCGTCAAGTGGCCGCAGTGTCCCATCGTCCACGCCGCCGTAGACGAAGTCCAAGCCGACGGCCTCCGTCTCACCGCCGGCCACGGCGGCTCGTAGCGCATCGAGGAAGTCGGTACGGATCCTTACGACCGGATCGCTTTGACGTCCCTGGGCGTAGTCGCGCTGGAAGAGTGGGATCTCGACTCGCTCAACGGCGAGGCAGTTGCCGGACTCGCAACAGTCCCCCAAGGCGAAGAAGGACGTTCGGTAGCTTTCGCTCATCACGCCTGCACCTCTTCCGGCTGGAGGTAGGGACCGACCGCTTCTTCGATCGCCTTGAGATAAGCATCCCGATCCGCTGCACTCCAGAAGTGCAGTTGCTGGTCGCCGGTTGGCGTGTAGTACTTCAAGAAGACGTTGCGCGTACAAGCAGGAATGTACGAGCCCTCCTTGTCCCGCCGGATGATCTCGCGCCGTTTGACCTCGAACACCGAGTTGTTCAATGCGGAGTTGTCGCCGCTGTCGAGCAGGGCGAGGTTGCTGATCGAGTGCGTCTGCTCGTCGTCCGTTCCATCATCGGTGGAGAACACTGCCGCCAGTTCCTTCTCCAGCGCGCTGAACACTTGCTGGGTCAACTTCGCCGACAGCGCCTCATCGATGCGGCCGAGCAGTCCTGCCCGATCGTGTTCGGCGAGATCAGGCAGACCCGCCAGGGCCGCCTTGTGGGACCCCAACCACGACCTCCACTGCTCGACAGTATTGAGGGGCTCGGCGTTCTGGGCGTGGATGTGCTCCAGCGACCACGCACCGGTCGCACGGGCCTTGAAGGAGTACCGCTCGGACGAGTCCTGCATCTTTCGAATCGTCTCGACATTCATGAGGAGCAGGACGTCGGAGGTCCTGCGGTTGGAGTAGGTCAGGTCGGCAACACCGCCTGCTGTGAGGCGAAGGTGAGCGCGAATCTCCCCGTCGAGCGCCGCCTCGAAGGCACTCCGGCCTTTGCCCTCCGAGAGCGCGACCATCTCCTCGAACGTCCGCCCTACAGCGATCAGGTAGCCGACCTTGTGGAAGAGGTCTCGGTCTTCATACCACCCGAGCACTCGCGAATGAAGATCGACCACAGATCGCCAGAACTCGGGCGCACCGCCCTCTATCCTGCGCCGCAGACTCTCGAAGGTCAGGAACGGGAGCCGATCACGGCCGCGCGGTGCACCCGCGAGCGTATCCAGTAGGAGGCTGATGTGAGTTGCATCCTCCTCTGCCTGGCCTGTCACGAATGCCCATACCTCCGGCACCCGCAGGTCCCGCTCGATGCTGTCCCAGTGCGCTGCGATCTCCAGAGCGCGATCGGTGTGGCCTCGATTGCCCTGACCGTGGCTCAGCAGCTGCGCCTTCACCAGCTCGGCGTCGGTGAGAGGGATTCGTCCGACGTTCAAACGGGTGAACAGATCTCTGGAATCGACCTCCGGCGGCGCCTGGTACCAGAGCACCTTCACACCATCGAACAGGTAGCCGTACAGACGGGTGGCCTCATGAGTGATCCGGTGCTCGAACTTCGTGAACCAGTCTTCGATGCACTTGTATGCGTTGAACATGTAGCAGAAGTCGATGTTGGTGTCTGCGTCGGCGCTGTCCAGGCGGTCCAGGTAGGCCTTGCTGCCCTCGCGCGTCTCGTACGTGAGCGAGTAGTTGATGGCGGCGCTCGGCAAGTGAGTGTTCTTCAGGTACCGGAGGATGAGATAAAGGGTGGTCAGGCGCTGCTGTCCGTCTACGAGCTCCCACGAACCATCATCGCGCCCTTTCACGACCACTGGCTGCAGGTAGTAGGTGGCCCCATTGCTGTCCCGGATGTCATCCAGGAGCTGGCGAACCTCCTGCTCACCCCATCGGTAACCGCGCTGGTAGGAGGGAACATAGAAGTCGCCTGCGATGTCGCCGACCGACAGGGTCTTGAGCAATCCGGAGTCCACGTCAGACCTACCTTCTGGCTGGCATACGCTTCATACGCGACGGGTCACAGTCTACGCATGACTCTGACTTCCGTGCGCAAGAGAGCATGGCGACGTCGGCAATCGCGCGCCCGTCGGGTCAAGCACCCGATGGGCACCCTCGTCCACCGCTGCATCCGGACATCCGGGCCTGGGCTACCCCCGTGGTCGCTGGCGGCGTACCAAGACACCGCCGGGCCCCGAGGATCACCAATGCGACTGCGTCTGGGTGTCAGAGGTGAATGCCAGAATGGCCTCGGCAGACAGGTCCGCCTATACTGCGGATGTAGAAGGGGGCAGCAATGGATACTCGTGCCAGGCGTCTTGTGTTGACGCGAATGCTGAGGGAACTGCGCGTCAGCCCAGACATGGGCGACTTCAATACTCGGTTGCGTCTGCAGAAGGCCACCTACCTTCTGGAGTCTCTTGGCGCTCCGCTGGAGTACAGGCATAGCTGGTATGTCCGCGGGCCCTACTCTTCGGCTCTCGCCGATGACCTGTTCTCGATCGCTGGCAACAGCGAAGTTCAGTCCGCCGCGGCGCTGGTAGAGTTGTCTCCTGACGTGACTGCCGTACTTCAGAGACTCTCGAGTGTGTTGGAGAAGGTGCCGGCCAACTACTCGGGCAACGAGACTCGTTGGTTCGAAGCCTTGGGTTCGGCCAGATACCTGCAGGACAAGCACTTCGATGAGGCAGCAACCAAGCAGACGCTTCAGGACAGCAAGGGGCTCACTGCGGTCCAGGTTGACGAAGCACTGCGCGCGTTGGCTCAGGTCTTCGGGAAGTGAGTTCTGGGCCACGCCGCAAGTTCCTCCAGGACATCGTTCTTGGAGCGATAGAGGTCGAAGACCCCTATCTTCAAGCATTGGACCAACCGGTCTTCCAGAGGCTGAGGCGACTCGAACAGCTTGGGCCCGCTGCGCTCGTCTACCCAACCGGCCAGCACACTCGGTTCAGCCACTCGATCGGGGTGTTCTCGCTAGCGCGGCGCGCCTTCGACACGCTGGCGTCTCAGCTCCCGGACGAGCATGCGTTCAACAAGTCGAAACCGATGTTCCTGAAGGCTGCTCTTCTCCATGACGTCGGCCACTACCCCCTGTCGCACACTATCGAAGCCGCCTACTCAGACAAGGACACGGAGTTCACCAAGCGGCTCAACTCAGCGGTCGAACTCGATGCCAGCGGGATCCCCATCAAGGTCAACTTGGCCCCCGCCGGCTCCGCGAAGAAGCCGGATGGGCCCGCAAGCTGGATTCCCGGGGACAAGCGCCTGCTTCAGCAGGCCGCGCTTTCCCGGCGTGTCGATGGCTGGTCGCATCACGAGGACATGGCCCGAGTGGTAATCGAGAGCACCGCGTGGGGTCTGCGCGAGTTCTTCGAGGACGATGAAGAACGTGAGAATGCCATCCGCATGATTGAGGGCGTTCCGCCAAATGTGAAGTACGGCTCCCTGCTCACCAACTTGATTCACGGAGTCGTCGATGTGGACCGACTCGATTATCTGTTGCGGGACTCCGCATCTCTGGGTTCGTCGTACGGAGGTGTGGATGTCGACCGCCTGTTGGGGCAGCTCCGCATCTACCCCGACACATACAAGACGCCGTACTTGGCGTTTCCGCGTAAGGCGCTTCCTGCCGTTGACCATTACCTTGCGAGTCGATACGTGGCATACGAAGCAATCGCGTTCCACCCTGTAGTTACAGCATTCGACGTACTCGCACGCGCCGCCTACTGGCTCCTGCTGAAGGACAAGACAGGCATCGGCGAGTTCCCGAGAAACACCGACGAGTATCGCAAGGTCGCCGCTGGCCAGCCGGTCAAGGGCCGTGCCAGCTTCCTCCGCGTGAACGATGACCTCTACTGGGATTCGGTGCGCCGCCTCTACGAACTCGAACGGGCCGCCGGTCGCACCGAGTCACTCGCCTACTACGTCACATCGTCGCTCCTCGAGCGTAGGCCGCCGAAGATGGTCTGGGAATTGGCCACCACATACAAGAAGCGATGGAAGGGCTACCGCTTCGAAGATGGCAAGCCCACCGTTGCCACTTTCGGAGGCGATCCGATCCACTGGAACTTGGCGGACTACTCGGAGAAGTGCCAGCGCCTGCAAAGCGCTGTGAGGACGGTCGCCAAGGCGCTGTCGCTTGAAGACCGTCTCTTCTACACAGAGCAGAAGGTCGACATCTACAAGGAGGGCACGAACTCCGATTGGGACGTGGAGCTATCTGAGGGAATCCCTGGGCAGAGCCTTATCCTGCACGAGGATGGTGTGCCAAGAACGCTCGAATCCCTGTCATGGGGACTCGCTCAGGAGCTTGCCACCTTGGAGACTCGCTTCTTCCGTGTGTACGCTCCGTCGGACCGCGCCGACGACGTCCAGAAGGCCATGTCGAAGGAGATGCAGAAGTAGCCGCTAGCCACGCGCCGCTTCGCCTTCCCTGCCTGGCCCATGGCGCCCCCTGAGGTCAAACCTCTGACCTTCGGGCTGAACACCCGAATACGGTGATTGGATGTGTCGTAACGCAGCTACTCACCCTTCGGCCTTTGCGCCCTGTACGTCGCTTTCAGTTCCTGTACTCCGATCCAAGGCGCCTTATGCAGCATGCCGTGGCAGTTGGCACAGACCATCGCCAGATCATCGATTGTCAGGGTCGTCTCGGGTTCAATCTCGGCAACCGGACGAAGATGATGGGCGTGAATGTAGCCTAGACCGCGCTCCCCATAGGTCGCGCCGTAATCGAAGCCACACACTTCGCACCAAAGCGAACCGTGCTTCTGTCGGAAAGCATCCTTGGCGTCCCTGACAAGCGCTGGGTTCCGGGTCTTCTCCAAGCGTTTGTGCTCAGAAAGCCTCTGCCTTGCCTCAACGTACTGCTTTCGCGGCAGTTCGGAGTCGAGTTCGTCGGGAGAGACCAGACCATCGGTCGCGATGCCGGACTCTTTCTCCCCATACGACAACTCGAGCTCGTCGAGTTCCGCAGGAAACGCATTTCCGACACCGTTGATGAAGTAATCGTCCACGCTCGCAAAGACTCTTCCTTGCGGCGGGACGGCCCCCGCCTCACGCCATGTGGGCCACTCGAGATCGAGAACGGCCGCAGTAGTCTCGTAGCCGAGTTCAGACAACTCGTATGCGGGGTCTTCTCCCCCATAGAGGGCTGGATGGTAGTTGGCGTGGAGGATCTGAGCGTCGAGGCCGAGGTGAGAGACGAAGTAGATTCTCAGGTTCTCCCTGGTCCCCGCGTCAGGCGGCAACGCATCCAAATCCGGGAATGGCTCTCCCAGAGTGCGACGATGCCGGATCGCGTCCACTGAGGCAGCAAGGTCACTCATTCGCTCGATGCCAAAGACGTGGCCGCGCAACTCGCTCTTGGTCAGCACACCATCCAGTTTGTGCAGGAGGAAGTAGCAGGCCAGATAGGGCAGGACATCGACCGGCGCCTCCGACAGAGCTTGCCGGCCGCCGACGGGGAGCGGATTCGACAACTGACTACGGGCGAGCCCTCGCGCAAGTGCCGCAAGAACGATACGGCGCGAGTCGTGATCGATTCCCTTCTTCACCAAGTTGTACAGCTGTAACCCGAGGGGCGTCAGCGTGAGTGCATCCGAGCGGGGGACCACGTACAAGAGACCGTATTCCTGAAAGGCCGCCTTCTTGGTCTCGGCCTGATGGCCACTGACACCGGTTAGCGCCTTCGCCTGGCTGTACGGAACACCGGTAACCGCAGCATCCGCGAACACCATGAACGCAGATGCGAGTTCGGCTCCCTTGCCTTCAGCTGCAAAGAAGTTCGGATACCCAATGGAGCTTGTTCGCCAGCAGAATCCCATGTCTATCGCCTGAAGATCAGAACGTTGTCGCGGGTAATCTTGCCGCTGTTTCCACGACGCGGGAACTTCATGTAGTGCCTCCGGATCTCGTAGGTGGCACGGTCCTCAAGTTGGTAACCCGCCCTTGCGAAGAGATCAGCAACGATTTCCACGGTCGGAACCTCGGCGCCGCGAATCCAACTGTTGCCGATAATGCACGCGTAGACTGCGCCCCGGTCTTGAAGCGAGTACATCGCCTGACAGTGGCTCGCGAAGTCAGCAAAGAAGCCGAGTACGCTCTCCGCCTCTTTCGGGCTTTGGCTTTCGATTCTGAGACACGCGGTTGTCAGGTCCTTCATGGCCTGCGGCCCCAGAGTCTGCTCCATCTCCCCGAGCCGGCTCATGATGTTTCGAACGAAGCCCATGGGCTGCTTGCGAAGGGTCTTGTACGCGTCGTAGCTACCGAGCCCGAGCTCGTCGAGCAGCCAGTAGTACTCAAGCATCTGGTTGTGCACATAGTCGATTGAGTCGATATATGGCGGCGATGTTATTACGTCGTCAATCCGCAGGCCCTGTAGAGTCCGGGCGTCCGCCTCAAGCACGGTCACGTGAGGCCGCGAGGGAACCATTCTGGCGTACTCCTCCATGCCGGCAATCGCGCGTTCCAGAAAGACAGGGAAGAGCTTTGACGGTGACGGCGGGGTCTTTGGCAACGTCCCGGAGACATATGTCTTCTGTGTCTGATCGTCCGCGTTCGACACGCGGCGGATGATCGACGAGAACACAATGAGACTGAACAACCGCGTTCGCGGTTCCAGGGCGAGGCAACCGCGTTTGATTGCAGTCAGCTCGGCAATAGTCGGCCGACTGAACCAATGATCCAGGTTGGGGACATCGGGCACCAAGGACGGATCCTCTTGCCCGTAGTCGAATGAAAGCCAGTGCTGCCTGAGTCCCGCGATGTCCGTCGAATCAAGCATCTGGGTCTTCGCCCGAGCGATGGCGACAGCGAGCGGATCGATGTCTGAACCTATAGCCATGCGACCCTCGAGCGCCGCCTCCACTAGGGTAGTTCCCGAGCCGCAGAAGGGGTCGAAGACCACGCGGCTGCCATCATTCGGCAAGGCCGATCGGATCAGGTATCTGGGCAGGTTCGGAATGAACTTCCCCGGGAAGCGATGTAACCCGTGGGTGCACGGAATGGTCTTGGCGCCCTCAGGAATGACCAACACATCACCGACGCGCTCGACTTCGGTCTCAAGCGAGCAAGGCTGCGCTCCACTGGCACTCGGAACTGGGTTCATGAACCTACTTCTCCAGAATGACGACGCTCTCGCGCATGAAGGTCTCGAGATGCCCAAGGCTCGAGCGCTGCTGGGAGCTGACGTGCAGGTGACGGGCGACCTTGATCGCTTCTACCGTGTAGCCCTCCTCCTGCGCAATGCGGGCAACGAGCACATCTGTCGCGATGATTGACTTGGCGTACGCGGAATTGCCAACGACTATGGCCACCTTGGCCGATTCTGCAAGATGCGGACGGAGGCCCGCCAACAGCGTCCGAGTATCGTGGAAGTAGCCTTCGAGCGCGGCCCCAATCCCCATCCGGACGCTGCTTGCCGAGGGGTCCATCGCTGCCACAAACGGCGCGAGCGGTTCCCACCCGTGACTTGTGTGATACGGCGATGCGGCAAGGTTGCTGCGCATACCGCTCGATCGCAGACTCAGCATGTCATCCCGGGTGGTGACAAAGCCGCCCATCCAAAGCTCGATCTTGAACGCTTCGAAGTAGTCGAACCGGTTTGCGTAAGGCGGACTGAAGACGGCCAGGTCAAAGTCCGTCCCGAAATCCAGTGTCTCAGGATCTAGGCAGGATCCCGTCCTCACCTGCGGCACTGCGTAGTGGGAATAGTCGGCCTGGTAGATATCTTCAGCCATCATCGCGCACTGGTCCGCCCAAGCGCGCAGGACGAAGCCGCTCGGATCGTCACCGAAGTACCGAGGAATCCACTCCTCATCAGGAACCGTCAGATAGCGCCCGGGCGCTCTACGCTTGTTCCGGTACTTGAGCCCGTTCCCCTCCTTGAACGCATTCGAGCACCGCTCGAGAATGCTGATCCATGCTAGGAAGAGCAGGTCATGAACACGCCCGGGGGGCACCTGGTCAACAAAGGTGCGCAACCGCAAGAGCATGTCCATATTCCCAGGCAAGAACAGCTTCAGAAGCAGAGGGTAGCCAGGCATAGGCGCGGGATCGGTGCTTTCAATCGCGCTGACGCTCTCCCGCCACAACTCCTCGAGACGAACCGCATCTTCCTTCTGATAGACCTCGCTCTTGACCCTGGTTACGAAGGTGGCCAGCGGATTGATGTCGATTCCGAATGCTGCCACACCCGAATGCGCGCTGGTCAACAGCGTCGTTCCACACCCACAAAACGGGTCGAGTCGGCGGCTCGCCGTCGGGAATTGGTCAAAGAGGGCCGGCGAAAAGGCCTCCCTGTAGCGAAACCAGCGATGGAACGGGAAGTTCGCCGCCGGCTTCCAGTGGACAGCGGGAGCCAAATCGGGAGATTCGAAGAGTGCCAGCCCGTCCTGCAACTTCTCAAGCTGAGCTTTGAGCACCGAGAACACCTCCCTCTCGCTGGCCGACCTTAGATGCCCTGCAATTGTCGCAGACCCCTCCGACACCGCAATGAGCAGCACGCGATGAACAAGGGCCATCGCCGCGGTGTTAGAAGAATGTTAGAAAACGGCGCCTTGAAGACAAACAGGCCAGACACCGTATACCGGGTCTGACCTGCGATTATGCTTGGTAGCGGGGGCCGGATTCGAACCGACGACCTTCGGGTTATGAGCCCGACGAGCTACCAGACTGCTCCACCCCGCAATAACCGAAATCGCTGCACCGCAGCCCGAGTATGATACCCAGCCACGCGCAGCGACGCAACCCCGAGACCGGATTGACGGGTCTCAGATCCGATGACACTCCCGCGGCCGCCGGATCCGGATCCGAACCTGTCGCGACAGAGGCCGTCAACACGGCTAGGCCCACCTGCCCGAACACAAATCGTTCAGTACGTTGAACATTCTTGCAGGCACCCGAGGCCGCGGACTATCCCGCACGCACGACATACCTGACGCCTTCGACATCGGCGAAGTCCGCATCCTGCGTCCACAGCGTCGCGTCGGAGGACCGGGCCGTCGCCAGGATCATGGCGTCCGCCATCGGAAGGCCCAGCTCGATGCTGGTGCGCGAGGCGGACAGAGATCCCCACGACCTCGCCTTGCTGCATCAACGCGACCGCCTGAAGCGCGTCACCCTCGCCCCGCTGCTGACATACACGCTTGAAGACCTCGTAGACGCTGACGGTGGGGACGACGTTCACAAGCGGTCACCTTCGCGCGGCACGTCGGTGTCGATCCCGCGCAGGAAGCCCCGCATCTGCTTCACGGGAACGATGGGCAGCAGCTCGATGCGGTCCCCGTACTGAATAGCCTGCACCTTCTGACCGGGCCGCCAGCCGAGCGACTCCCGCATGCTTTTCGGGATCACGATCTGGTATTTGGGCGAGATCGTCACGGCATCCATCGTGGACTCCCTATCGATGACCTCCTCGTACAAAGAGCATCTTCCCGATGTCGCATACGGCGTGCAACGAGGCCGGCCGATTCGGCGCACCGGCCCGGCGCCCCCACGGG
>Ga0209125_1000940_pt1 | contig 31729 bp, 26 predicted proteins | sample BarGraIncub1131A_FD_184503 | JGI IMG/M metagenome (GOLD analysis project Ga0209125, IMG submission 184503) | Arctic peat soil microbial communities from Barrow, Alaska - Barrow Graham LP Incubations 11-31A (SPAdes) (version 2) | ecosystem: Environmental > Terrestrial > Soil > Wetlands > Peat... | reverse complement strand
CAGGGGTATCGGTTTTCTGACGATGCGTCATTATCCACTGCTTCCCGTCAAAAGAAGTACAAATATTATTTGCGGTCAGTTGTTTTACATCAATATAAGCCAGACCCGTGTAGCAGGAAAAGATAAAGACATCACGAACCTGTTCCAAACGTTTGGAATCAAAATCCTTATCCAATACTTTCTGTATTTCCTGATCCGTCAGATAGCCCCTGTCCACACGCTTTAAACGTATTTTATAATTGGAAAACGGATCATTGAATATCCAACCATTATTTTTAGCAAGAAGGATAATCATGCGGAACGTCTGCATAAATTTAGCTGTTGTGTTTTCATTACATTTACTAACGGTGAGTAAATAAGTTCCAAAATCCGTTATAAACATATGGTTGATTTCCTTTAAGGCTATGTCCGTAATGTTATACTGTGCTTTCATGAATTCTTCCACACGACGATAGGCTCGGTCATACTTGGCGAGTGTGGCTTCGGTCTTGTTGATGCCTACCAATTTGCGGGCATCGTCATTATGCTTCCTGAAAAGTTCCAAGAGTGTGCGTTGTTTGGTCGAGAAGCCTAGAAAAGCATTACGCACTTTCTCTGCCGTCACAAATGCCTCATGAATTTCTATATCATGATAATGGTTCTTCAATGAAGTGTGGATATCATCCAATAGATTGTTTAATTGGCGGGATTTCTGACTATTTCCGGCAGCTTTCCCGAGTTTTACATCCCAAAATTCCGCCTCAAGATCCAACTTGGAACTAAACTGGGAGACGTCACCATTGACCGACAAACGAATCATAATACAGACCTTGCCTTCCTTGTTTACCTGATTCTTTCTCAGGTAGAAGAGAATCTTAAATGTACTCTTACTCATAATACTTTCTTTTTAATCCCGAAACAATAGGCGTATTATTTCCCATTGCAAAGGAATAGTTAATACTTGGTTTATGAGCAGACACTTAATAGACAACAGGCGACAAATCAGAGACTTATATCAGAAATCGTTACTATTTTTGAGGCCTTATTTTCAGTAACGATTCAGTAACGGAACTCTGTCATTTTCTGTCTTTTTCTTGACTTTCAGACGTCAGTGACAAACAATAAAAAATCCCGTAAAACCTTGATTTTACGGGATTTGTCTTAGATTTTCTTTCGTCTGTCTTAGACTGTTTGCGGAGAGTGAGGGATTCGAACCCCCGGTACCGCAAGCGGTACAACAGATTTCGAGTCTGCCACGATCGACCACTCTGCCAACTCTCCAATGGCGTGCAAATGTACTTACTTTTTTTTATCTTTGTTGAGATATTGAAAAAATCCAAACATGTTTTTTCGCGATATAATCGGACAACAAAAGACCAAAGAACGGCTGCTGCAATCGGTTAAAGAAGGACGCATTCCGCATGCGCAACTCTTTGCCGGGATGGAGGGAACAGGTGCGTTGCAATTGGCGTTGGCCTATACGCGGTACATCCATTGCACCAATCGGGGCGAGCAGGATTCCTGTGGAGAATGCCCCTCCTGCCACAAATTCAACAAGTTCATCCATCCCGATACCCACTTCGTTTTCCCCATTTTCAAACCCAATACCAGCAAGAAATGGGTCTGTGATGACTTCCTGCCGCAATGGCGCACGTTCATTTCTGCCAACACTTACTTTGGTTACAACAGTTGGATGGAATTCATCAAAGCTGGGAATGCACAAGGCATTATTTATGGAGACGAAGGAGATGAAATACTTCGCAAGCTCAGCTTCAAGGCCTTTGAATCCGAATACAAGGTGATGATCATCTGGCTGCCCGAAAAAATGGGCGATGTCTGTGCCAACCGCTTGTTGAAAATTCTGGAAGAGCCGCCGGCAAACACGGTTTTTCTGCTGGTTTCCGAAAACAGCGAACAGTTGCTGACAACCATCCTTTCCCGCGCACAGCGTATTTGGGTAAAGGGTATTGAAGCCGAGGCGCTAAGGGAAGCCGTTACCGCCAATTTCAGCCTGAACGGCCCTGAATTGGACGCCTGCATCCACCTTGCAAACGGCAGCTGGCTGAAAGCCTTGGATTACATCGATTCCAGCGAGGAGAACAACCTATTCCTGCAACAATTTACACGCTGCATGCGCGGAGCCTACACCATCGCCAATTTTTCCGCTGAAAAGAAACTTGAAAAGCAACGCAGCCTCAAAGACATGAAACTCTGGTCGGAAGAAATGTCCAAGATCGGCCGTGAACAAAGCAAGAAATACCTAAACTATGCACAACGGCTGGTGCGGGAGAATTTTGTCATGAATGTGCAACGACCTGAACTGAATTACCTGGCACCTGCCGAACAAGCCTTTTCCGCCAAATTCGCCCCTTTCATCAACCACAAGAACATCGTGGCCTTCATGGAGGAACTGGAATTGGCCGAACGGCATATCGAACAGAACGTGAATGCCAAACTGGTGTTCTTTGACCTGGCGTTGAAATCCATCATGCTATTCAAAAAATAGATTTGCATCATTCGGCTTTTTCGCCTAATTTTGGCCTTGTTACAAGAAACACAATGGAATACAGACTCAACTTGTCCGGCGGCTGCATGAAAAGCAAAGGCTGCAGCGGGCTCAAAATAAAAAAACTCAACACCTTCGACTGGCTTTGCGATTTACCGCAGGCTCAGGAACTCACCGACTGGGTGGAAGTGCAATTCAAGAACACGCGTAAAAGTTACTTCTTGAACAGCAACAAGATACCCATTGAAAAAGGGGACATCATTGCCGTCGAATCCAGCCCCGGACACGACATCGGAGAAGTCACCCTGATGGGCGCCCTTGTTTTGAAGCAGATGAAGAAAAACAACTTCCGCGTTGACAGTCAGGAAATTCGCCGCGTATACCGCAAAGCCAGACCCGTGGATTTGGAAAAGTACGAAGAATCCAAGGCGCTGGAACACGACACCATGCTTCGCTCCCGCAAAATTGCCGAAGGCCTCAAGCTTAACATGAAAATTGGCGACGTCGAATATCAAGGTGATGGCAACAAAGCCATTTTCTATTACATCGCCGACGACCGTGTCGACTTCCGCCAACTCATTAAAGTTTTGGCTGAAACTTTTAAGGTACGCATCGAGATGAAACAGATCGGTGCCCGACAGGAAGCCGGCCGAATTGGAGGCGTAGGCCCTTGTGGCAGAGAACTTTGCTGTTCATCCTGGATGACCAGCTTCGTTTCCGTTTCCACCAGTGCCGCCCGCTACCAGGACTTGTCGCTAAATCCGCAGAAACTTGCCGGACAATGCGCCAAGCTGAAGTGCTGCCTGAACTACGAAACAGACATGTACGCCGAAGCACAACGCGACATTCCTGCCAAAGACATCATTCTTGACACCAACGACTGCAGTTATTACCTGTTCAAAGCCGATTGCTTCAAGCGGACAATCATTTATTCCACCAGCAAGGATTTCCTGGCCAACGCCGTGACCATACCCGTGGAACGCGCCAAACAAATCATAGCCCTCAATAAAAAGGGTATACGTGTGGACAGTCTGGCAGAAGAGGTGGAAAAGGAACCCGTGAAAAGTGAATTCGGCGATATTTTGGGGCAGGATGCCCTGAACCGCTTCGACAAATCCAAAAAACCGAACAAGAACAAAAACCGCGAACACAGCCACGGTCCCCGTCCCGAAGGACAAGTAGGAGAGCGTTTCACCAATAATGGAGAAAGATCCGACCACCCCGTACGGCCCAATATAGAAAAGCCGAACGGAGAAAAGCGTCGCGAAGGAGATCGTCGCCCTGACCACCCCAGAACAGAAAAAGAACCAGGCCTCCATTCTGAAAAAGACGCACAGAACCGCCCGAATCCGAATCGCAATCCAAACCCCAACAAAAATAGAGACAGAAAGGGTAACCCTCCTACTGGCACTCGATTTGAAAAACCACAGAAACCCGGATCAACCGGTTCAAACAACCCAGAAAACAACCCCTGATGTTCCGGTCTTTTCTACCAGCGCTTTGCCTGATCTGTGTCGTTTTCCTTTCTTGTCAGGGAAACAGCTATTATCACCATTCGGAAACCATTCCGGCAAAGGGCTGGGACTTGAATGAAACCCTTTATTTCCAGGATAGCCTGCGCGACGATGTACCCGAAAACGTTCATTTCGAGGTCAATATTCGTCATTCCAACCTTTATCCGTATCAAAACCTGTGGATATACATCCGCACCAGGACATCCGACGGCGCCAACAGACTGGATTCCATCAACTGGACCTTGTCCGAGCCCAGTGGCCGCTGGCTTGGTTCAGGCTGGGGTTCGCTTTACAGCATGAAGCAACGGTTACCAGACCTAAGCATCAAAAAGACGTTTGGAACCCGATGGTTCAGCATTGAAGTTCAGCACGGACTTCAGGACGAAACAGTACTAGGCATCGAGGATGTCGGCATCCATCTGTTTACAGGAAAAGATTAGCGACGTTGCGACCGATCTGCATCCAGGCGAAGGAAGATAAACAACAACATGGTAAAGGCCCACAAGGAGGAGCCTCCGTAACTGATGAATGGCAAGGGAATCCCGATGACAGGCAATAGGCCAAGCACCATTCCGACATTGATGAAAACGTGGAAAAACAGGATACTAACCACGCAATACCCGTAAATCCTTGAAAACGCTGATCGTTGCCGCTCCGCCATGGCAATAAGGCGCAGCAGCAAGGCCACATACAAGCCTAGGATGAAGACGGAACCGAGGAAACCTTCCTCCTCTCCTACCGTGCAAAAAATAAAGTCCGTATCCTGCTCAGGCACATATTTCAGCTTGGTCTGGGTACCATTCAGGAAGCCTTTCCCAAAGAAGCCGCCCGAGCCAATGGCAATCTTAGACTGATTCACATTGTAACCGGCACCGCTGGGATCGTCTTCCATTCCCAGCAATACCTGAATACGAATTTGTTGGTGCGGCTCCAGAACATCATTGAAGGCATAATCCGTTGAATATAGGAAACCGGCAGAAAACAAGGCGAAGACTCCGATCAAAACATATTCGGAGGTATGATACCGCAATGTTTGAAAAGTCAGATAGATGAAAGAAACCACCAACAAACCGATTTGCAGGAAACACAGATTGAAAACAAACCAACCAAAAGCATTTAGAAGAATTCCGATGAGTAAAATGGGCGCATTCAGATAAATCAAAATACGGGTGGTCTGCTCATCCCTACGATAAATCAGGACCATACCGATCACCACGATCAAAACCAGCAACAAAACGGCAAACTGCCCAACCACCGTTGCTCCAAGAAAAATCAGCGCAGCATATTTCAAGCCGACCACAAAGAACGTAGCCAGACAAACGACCGCAAACAAGATGATGCCTGGCATACCTTCGCGGTACAACATCAGCATCAACGAAAAGAAAACCAAGGCCGAACCAGTTTCATTCTGCAGAAAGATCAGCCCTACAGGCAGCAAAATAATGCCAGCCACACCTAGATAACCTTTCATCGATTTCATGTTGAAACTGTAGGAACTCATATACCTGGCCAAAAGCAGAGCAACAGCGAATTTGGCGAATTCAGCAGGTTGTATTCGGACTGGTCCCAGTACCAGCCACGAATGGGAGCCCTTTACATCCGTCCCCAAGGCCACTGTCAGCACTAAAAGTCCAATGATTCCGATGTAAATGATAAAGGACCAGGAAAAGAAATTGTTGGCATCGATTAATAGAATGCAAATCCCTATGAATAAGGATGATCCAAGCCAAACCAGTTGCATGCCTGAGCGTTGGTTGAAATTGAAGAATCCAGCATTGTCAAAGTCATAGCTCGCCCCATAGATGCTCAGGCAGCCAGCCAGCGCAAGCATCAGGTACAGCGTAAAGACCAACCAGTCCAACGACCTCCAAACACTGTTGCTATCAAGGCGAGACATAACGCATCAAATTGATTTTCAACAAATTTTCTTCTTTCCAGATACGATTTTCGGCAATGGAACCTTTCAGATATTTTTCCAAAAGCAAACTGGCCATCGGTACAGCCACCGTAGCGCCGAATCCCCCGTTTTCCACAAAAATCAGCAAACAAATCTTTGGATTCTGTCTTGGCGCAAAGCACATGAAAATGGAATGGTCCGCTCCGGCATTTTGAGCCGTACCGGTTTTACCGCAAACCTCAATCCCGGGCACATCCACTCCAGTAGACGTTCCATGCTCGACAGCACCCCTCATACCTTCCTGTATGTAGCTGAAATAGGTCGAATCGATCATTGTATGATTTTTCCGCGTATACAACGTATCCATCGGAGCACCCTTGACTTTCTTAACCAAGTGCGGCGTGATGTACCAACCTTTGTTTGCAATGATGGTACAGAAGTTTGCAATCTGCATAGGCGTTGCCAACACCTCACCCTGACCAATGGCATTCGAAATGATCGTGGCACCTCTCCAGCCACGTTTCCCATACCACTTGTTATAATAGGTGCTGTTGGGGATCATGCCTCTTTTTTCAAAAGGCAAATCGACACCCAGCTTATAACCAAAACCCAGTGAAACCATATAGTCTTTCCAGGTATCCATGGCAGTCTGGACATTCGGATATTTCCGACTATCCATCATGGCACGGTAACCCGAGCAAAAATAAGCGTTGCAGGAATTGGCAATGGCAGGTATCAGGTTCACTGGTGAAGGGTGCGCGTGGCAACCTACTTTATGGCCAGGAGCGTAATAATAGCCCAAATGACAAGCCACACTGGTGAATGGATTGATAACGTTTTCCTGCAACAACACCAACGCCTGTGCAGGTTTGAAAGTGGATCCGGGGGGATAATTGGACTGAATGGGACGGTTCAGGAAGACCTTATGGGGAGACTCTTGAAGTGCTTTGAAGTTTTTGGCCCGATCTCGACCTACTAGTAAACCCGGATCGTACGTTGGTGCAGAAACATAAGCCAGAATTTCTCCGGTTTGCGGTTCAATAGCCACGATGGCACCGCGTTTGTTCACCATCAGTTTTTCGGCATACGCCTGCAGTTCAGCATCAATGGAAAGAGTCAGATCCTTTCCTGGTTGAGCTTTGATGTCGTGAGCACCCTTTTCGTATCGGCCTTTCAGGCGACCGTGTGCATCGCGCAGCATGACTTCTACACCCTTGATGCCACGCAAATCGTCCTCATATTCCTTTTCAATGCCGGAACGCCCGCTGAAGTCGCCCAAAACATAATACGGGTCCTTATCCATATCCCCACGGTTCACTTCAGCAACATAACCCAGCGCGTGGGAACCAATAGGCTGCATGTACTCACGTAACGTTCTGCTGCGCACACTGAACCCTCTGAAATGAAACAGTTTTTCCTGCAAAACACCGTATGTTTCAACGCTCATCTGAGTCAAAAACAATTGTGGTGTATAGGAAGAATAGCCAGGATTCTTCCGTCTGTCCTTTATTTCAACAATGCGTTCTTCAAACTCTTCCCTGGTTATGCCAACGGTCTGGCAGAAATCAAGGGTGTCCAGTTCCACCATTTCACGCATGGTCAGCATGACGTCATATGCGGGTTTATTATAAACCATTAATTTGCCGTTTCGGTCGAAAATTGAACCGCGTGCCGGGTATATCGATTTCTTAAGGAAAGCATTACTGTCTGCGAATGCTTTGTAATCGGATGAAAACAACTGAAGGACTGCCAGCCGCAAGATGTAAATAACAATCACTCCCAGAATGATGAGGACGATTACGTTTTTTCGGCGAAGTGTTTCAATCCCTTGCATCTTTTTTCCCGTTAATGCGTTCTAACGCAAAAATGAAGATCAGTGTCAATAAAGTGCAAACCGGAATCTTCAGGAGCAACAGAAAGCCGTTGGAAAAGGAGAAGGCTTCCAGAATTAAAAGGGTGGCGTGATGTATAAGAACCAGCAATATGGTATATTTCCAGAATGCACCGTTGGCCAGGGTAGTTTCACCAATAACCCTGGAACCAAGATCGTCTTTGGAAACAAACAGCCTTAAAGTGGGGTATCGTAGAAACGCGATCAAGGTGGTTGCGGAAGCGTTCATTCCCGGTGTATTGGACAACACATCCACCGACAAGCCCAGTAGGAATCCCAACAATATTACCAGTGCAGGGGAAGTGTCAGGTGGCCAACGAAGCAAGGCATAAATGTAAACGATGGGAAGGAAAACACCCAGAAAATGAGTATTGTTGAGAATGAACACCTGTAGGCCAATCAGGCCAAGGAACCAAAGGATTGGATTAATATATCGTTTCATAAAGCCGCCTCCTTTTCTAGTTTTTTCAATTCGTCCCGGTGTTTGTAACGGATGACACGAACATTCGAAAGGGCGTCAAAACGAGTGGACAAACGGATTTTCAAACGCAGGTAGTTGGCATCGTCACTGACCTTGTAATCTTCCACGGTTCCAACCATGAGTCCTTCCGGGAACACAGCCGAAAAACCACTGGTCACGACGGTATCTCCTTTTGATACAGCCACGTATGGCGGTATTTCTTCCAGATAGGCAAACCTTCTGTCGAAACCGTCCCAAGCTAATGAACCGCTGGCATTCACATTTTTCAACTTGCAACTGAACCGCTGATCCCTATTGAGCACCGGTATGACGACCGAATAATAATTCGTTACGAGGCTGATGACACCTACGATTCCATCCGCACTGGCCACACCCATTTCAGATTTGACCCCATCCACCTTCCCAACATTCAGTGTGATGTAGTTTCGATAATGGATAACCGAATTCTGGATGACCCTGGCAGGAATCAGGCTGAACTCTTCCGCTTCTTTCATACGGAGTAAGGGAATTTTGGTTGAATCCGTGTACGTTCTTAGTGCCGACTCCAGATGTGCGATCCTAAGTCCCAAATCATTGTTTTCACGAAGTAGACTCTCGTTGTTTTCACGCAGGTTGAAATAGCCGTACACCTTTTCCTCGACCGTGTAGATCCAACCATTCAGTCTGTTTGCCGTACTAAACAAGGCACTTTGCTGAAAGTTGTTGTAGTTGAACAAAAGGTATAACGAAACGGCCTGCATCACGATGAACAGCAGGATCGTACTGTATTTTGCAAGGAACCTCAGGATATTTCGCATCGAACCTATTCAGCTTTGAATTTGTCACCAAAGAAAAAGATGCAGCTTGGCAGCCAAGGTAAAAGTTTGAAATGGACGCCTTGACATTGGCGCCCATTTCAGACTTTTAGCGGATTAAGAAATTAAACTTATCTACATTCTTAAGGGCGATACCAGTTCCGCGTGCTACGGCCCGCAACGGATCCTCAGCAATATTGAACGGAATATTGATCTTGTCGCCCAGACGCTTGGCCAAACCACGCAGCAGCGCTCCACCACCAGCCAGGTAAACACCGCGACGAACGATGTCCGAATACAATTCAGGCGGCGTTTGTTCCAAAGCGCTCAATACAGCCATTTCCACTTTCGAAATGGATTTTTCAAGGCAATGCGCGATTTCCTGATAGGAAACAGGCACTTCCATGGGCAATGCTGTCATTTGGTTGGGGCCGTGGACAATGTAATCTTCCGGCGGATTTTCCAGTTCAGTCAGGGCAGAACCCACATTGATCTTGATTTGCTCGGCGGTGCGTTCGCCCACGCGCAAATTGTGTTGGCGGCGCATGTATTCCTGAATGTCGGCCGTGAAGTCGTCACCGGCGATGCGGATGGACTTGTTGGCCACGATGCCGCCCAGGGAAATGATGGCGATTTCAGTCGTACCACCACCTATATCCACAATCATGTTGCCTTCTGGCGCTTCCACGTCGATCCCGATACCAATGGCAGCGGCCATCGGCTCAAAAATCATATAGACATCCCGGCCGCCTGCATGTTCGGCTGAGTCACGTACCGCACGCAATTCCACTTCGGTGGAACCGGACGGAACGCAGATGACCATGCGCAGGTTCGGGGAAAAAAGTCGTTTTTTGGAAGTGGCCATTTTGATGAGGCCACGCATCATTTGCTCGGCAGCATAGAAGTCGGCAATCACACCATCGCGCAACGGACGAACCGTCTTGATGTTCTCTGGTGTCTTGCCGTGCATCAACTGTGCTTGGGTACCTACGGCCAAAAGCTTGTCGGTACGCCTGTCAAGGGCAACAATGCTGGGTTCATCAACCACAATCTTATCGTTGCAGGTGATGATGGTATTCGCCGTACCCAAGTCCATGGCGATTTCCTGTGTAAAAGAAAATAGTCCCATAGTCGTATTAATGTTTAAAATGTCTGTATCCGGTCAAAACCATGGCCAGATCATGTTCATTGCAATAGTCGATCGATTTCTGATCATTGATGGATCCTCCCGGGTGAATCACGGCTTTGATGCCTGCCTCGTCGGCAATTTCCACACAATCGGGGAAGGGAAAGAAAGCGTCGGATGCCATGACGGCGCCATTCAGGTTCATATTGAAATTGGCAGCCTTGTCAATGGCCTGACGCAGGGCATCCACACGGGATGTCTGACCTACACCGCTGGCGCAGAGCTGTCCGTCCTTTACCAAAACAATGGCGTTAGACTTGGAATGCTTCACAATGATATTTGCGAAAATCATGTCCTTGACTTCAGAAGCGCTTGGTGTATGAATGGTTACGGTTTTCAGATCCTCTTCTTCTTCGGTGTGCGAATCCTTATCCTGAACCAACACACCGTTTAGCAGTGAGCGGAATTGTTTTTGAGGAGCAACAAATTCTTCCTTCAAAATCAGGATGATACGATTCTTTTTGGAAGTAAGTATTTTCAATGCTTCCACATCGTAATCCGGCGCAATGATCACTTCAAAGAAAATCTTGTTGATTTCTTCAGCAGTTTTAGCATTTACTACGGCATTAGTGATGAGAACGCCTCCAAAAGCGGAAACGGGATCCCCAGCCAGTGCTGCCGCCCAAGCATCCTTCAATTTAGGACGAGAAGCAATGCCGCAAGCGTTGTTGTGTTTCAGGATAGCGAATGTCGTTTCGTCAAAATCATTAATCAGCGAAACAGCAGCGTCGATATCAAGCAGGTTGTTGTACGAAATTTCCTTACCCTGCAGCTGTTCGAACATTTCGTCGAAGTCGCCATAGAAATAGCCTCTCTGATGGGGATTTTCACCGTAACGCAGCGGCTTGGCATTGTCCATCGCGCTGCGGAATTGAGAACCTTCACCACCGTCAAACCAGTTGAAAATGGCAGAATCGTATAAGGAGGAAACGCCGAACGCTTCCTTTGCAAACCAGCGACGGTCTTCGATGGAGGTTTCAGCACCTTTTTCGTTGATGATGTTCAACAAGGGTGCATACTGGGCTTTGGATGCCACGATGACCACATCGTTGAAGTTTTTGGCAGCGGCACGGATGAGCGAGATACCGCCTATATCGATTTTTTCAACGATGTTTTCGGCAGAAGCATCGGAAGCAACCGTTTCTTGGAAAGGATACAGGTCCACGATTACGAGATCGATTTCAGGAATCTCAAACTCTTCGCATTGCTCTCTGTCAATGGCGAGCTCACGACGGGTCAGAATTCCGCCGAAAACTTTGGGATGAAGGGTTTTAACACGACCGCCCAAAATGGACGGATATCCGGTGAGGTCTTCCACTGCATTGCAAGGTAAACCTAATGATTCAATGAATTGTTGGGTTCCTCCGGTAGAAAGGAACGACACCCCTTGTTCGTGCAGTTTGATGAGGATTTCATCCAGACCATCCTTGTAGTAAACCGAAACGAGGGCTGTTTTAATGACTTTATTGGCAGACATATGGGCAAAATTTGTTGAGACCTTACAAAAGGCTTGTATTAGGGTGCAAAGCTACATAATTCTTCGTGTTATAAAGCACTTTTAATGTAAAAAAAAGCGTGTTTTCCTTAAATCTGACGTCAATTTAGTCATGCCGTTATCAACCATTTTGGTCCTTTCGAAAAAAAAATTGAAAAAAACTTAAAAAAATTTGGAAACTCGTGAAAAGTGTATTTTCTTTGCGGTGTCTTAGTACATTAATACACCAGAACGATAACACATGATTGAAGTACAAAATTTGAGCTTCACCTACTCAAGGAAAAAAAACGGAATTTTCAACAACCTATCACTCAGCTTGGAAGGTGGCCATATATATGGATTGCTGGGTAAGAACGGTGCTGGTAAAACAACCCTGCTCAAACTTATTGCTGGCCTTCGCTTCCCCCAACAAGGTAGTTGCAAGGTTCTTGGCATGGAATCAAAAAAGAGAAATGCCGCCATGCTGGAGGATATCTATTTCCTGACGGAGGAAATCTGGCTTCCCGATACCAAAATAGAGGAGTACCTAAAAATGTATGCCGGTGCGTATTCGAAATTTGACACGAACATCTTTGACAAATGCCTTCGTGAATTTGAGATCAACTCCAGTGACAAGCTTAAAAATATGTCATTCGGGCAAAAAAAGAAAGTAGCCATCAGCTTTGCGCTGGCGACCCAATGCAAAATTTTGATTATGGACGAACCAACCAACGGTTTGGATATTCCCTCCAAAGGACAATTTAGGAAACTAGCGGCTGAACTCATTACAGACGACCGCTGCATGGTACTGTCCACCCATCAGGTGCGCGACCTGGAAAGCCTCATCGACCGGATCATCATCCTGGATGAAAGTCGGATTCTGCTGAACCAAACCACGGATGCCATCTGTGACAAACTCCTGTTCAAGACCCTGATGTCGATTGAGAACCAACCAGGCATCCTTTACAGCGAATTCACTCCCAAAGGTTTTCTGGCTGTTTTCAACAACGTTGACAAAGTAGAAAGCAAACTGGATCTGGAAGTGCTCTTCAATTTTTCCACACAGCAACCAGCTGTCATCACACAATTGTTTCACCAATAAAAAATTCGACTATGTTCTCCATACAACGATCGACAAACGAATTCAACGCGATGTTTCGGCTTCTTTCCCGCCGGCACGGTATCATCCTGCTCATTCTCATGCTTTGGATTGTATTCAAACACTTTATTTTTTTTAAACTGGGGCACGCAACAGCGCTGTTGGGAAATCAGCATGCAGTTGACTCCATTGCCAGTCCTGATTTTATTTTCCTGCTCATAAGCATCATCATCAGTCTGGACGTATTTGCCAAACTCCGTTCATCCGTTGGTGGAATTCATTATTTGATGACCCCTGCCAACACCTCTGAGAAATTCGCTGCGGCTTGGCTTTACTCGACTCTGGTCACCTTTATATCCGTCACCATTGTCTATAACCTTACGCATTTGATTTGCATGGCACTTGGGAATGTCATTTACGGCACAGACATGGCCATAAACTTTCAAAGTTGGTCGGCCATCTTCAAACTATTTTGCTTTGTCATGTTTGTACAGTCTATTTATTTTCTCGGCTCTGCCTTTTTCAAAAAGAATCCTGCCGGAACCACAACATTGATCCTTTTTGCCGGATCACTTATCATCGGCTTTACCGCAACATTCATTTTTGAACATTACATAAAAAGCAGCTTTCCGTTCGCTGGAAATACTCTAAACATCAAAAGTGCATACGACTGGAATTTGTTATTCAACACTGACGCCCCGCAATATCTGAAAACACTCTTCCACATCGTTAAAGTCATTTACTACACAACACCTTTCGTTTGTTGGGGAGGAGCATATCTGGCACTTAAAAACAAGGAGGTCTAATTATGGTATTCCACGAAGATAAACCCATTTATCTGCAGATCGGAGACCTTCTCTGTGAACAGATTTTAGCAGGCACTTGGCCTCCCCATGAAAAAATCCCGTCGGTCCGTGAAATGGGGGTCAGTCTCCAGGTCAATCCAAATACGGCCCTGCGCACCTATGACTTTCTGCAACAGCGCGGAATTATTTTCAATAAGCGCGGAATCGGCTATTTTGTAGAAGAAGATGCTGTTAAGAAAATTTTAGATTTTCGTCGTGAAGATTTCTTTGCAAACACACTGCCGAGTTTCTACAAAACAATATCTTTGCTGCAAATTACACCTGAAGAAATCCTCAGTCGTTACAAAGTTTACATGAATGACGAGTCGTTTCAGACAGATACTAAACCGAACACTTCCGAAACAAAACGTCAGTAACGGAGACTATGATCAGATTTGAAAACATTAACAAGACCTATCCGGGCATACAGCCACTGCATGTCCTGAAAGGCATCAACATGAACATTAACGAAGGCGAATTCGTTTCCATCATGGGGGCTTCAGGTTCCGGTAAGTCAACCATGCTCAATATTTTGGGCATTCTGGACGATTACGATACCGGCAATTATTTCCTGAACGGTACGCTGATTAAGAATCTGTCCGAAAAACGGGCTGCTGAATACCGAAACCAAATGATCGGATTTATCTTTCAGTCGTTCAACCTCATCAACTTCAAGAATGCCTTGGAAAACGTAGCCTTGCCTTTGTATTATCAAGGAGTTTCCCGCAAAAAAAGGCAAACCCAGGCGATGGAATACCTGGACATGATGGGACTCAAAGATTGGTGGCACCATTTCCCCAACGAACTGTCCGGTGGTCAGAAGCAACGCATTGCCATTGCACGGGCATTGATTTCCAAGCCAAAAGTAATACTGGCCGACGAACCGACGGGTGCGCTGGACTCCGTCACAACCGAAGAAATGATGCAGATACTGAGCGAAGTGAACGCTTCGGGCATCACCATGATCATCGTAACCCACGAAAAATCCGTAGCGGACAAAACCAACCGGATCATTCATCTTAGAGACGGCATTATCGAATCCGATTCACTCAACAGCCATGAGATTCCTGGAATTTGACACCCTAACTGAAATCCTCTCCACAATGAGGGAAAACAAGCTCCGTACATTTCTGACGGGGTTTGCCGTGGCGTGGGGCATATTCATGCTGATCATCTTGCTTGGCTCGGGCAACGGCTTGAAGAATGGCGTTACTTCCAACTTCGGCGACAGGGCCAGCAATACCATGATGCTGTGGGGCGGCCGTACCACCATGCCTTATAAGGGGTTGAAAGCTTACCGCAGAATCGAACTCACCAATGACCTTCTACCCTATCTGAAGAATCATTTTACAGAGATTGACAAGATTTCAGGTGAAGTGGACCGTTCTTCCACGATCAGTTTTGGCACAGAAAACGGCAATTATCAAATTTATGGTGTTCAGCCCGATTATCAGATCATAACCAACATGACCTTTGCAACCGGCAATGGACGATTCCTGAACGACAGGGATTTGGAAATGGATCGTAAAGTCATTGTGCTATCCAAAAAAGTGGCCAAATCACTCTTCAAAGAAGTGAACCCTATTGGCAAGTGGATAAAGATGGACGGCTTGACCTTTCAAGTCATCGGTGTCGACATGAAAACTTCTAATGACAATGAGGCAAAGTGTTATATCCCGATGAAAACTGCCCAAAAACTATATTCTCTTGGGAATGAGGTCGACAACATCAATTTCTCCGTTCGTGGACTCGTCACCAAGGAAGAAAATGATGACTTTGGCCAAAAGGTTCGGGAAGTACTGGGACGAGAACTGATCATCAACCCGGACGATCTGAACACTATTGGTTTATGGAATCAAGCTTCCAATTACGTGCAAACTATGGGTATTTTTTCCACCCTCAATCTTTTCGTCATGTTTATTGGCATTTGCACCCTGATTGCGGGCATTGTAGGTGTGGGCAACATCATGGTCATCACGGTGAAAGAACGCACCAGGGAATTCGGCATACGGAAAGCATTGGGTGCAACTCCAGGAACCATTCTAAATTCCATCCTGTTGGAATCGATCGTTATCACATCCCTTTTCGGATACCTGGGCATGATGTTCGGTATCGGCGTTCTTGAACTGATTAATTTTGCGATTAACAGCAGTCAAAAAGCGGCCGCAGATGGCGAACGAAGCATCTCCATTTTCATGAATCCTACAGTTGACCTTAACATTGTTGTAATTGCCACCATCATACTGATCCTAGCCGGCTTGATTGCCGGATACATACCGGCCAGAAAGGCTGTTCGAATCAAACCGATTGAGGCCATGCGCGCCGAATAACAAAAACATACCAATTATGTTCGATCTCGATAAATGGCAGGAAATCTGGCAAACCATTGCCCGTAATAAAGTGCGGAGCATCTTCACCGCTTTCGGCGTTTTCTGGGGCATCCTGATGCTCACTATTTTGTTAGGTGCTGGCAACGGACTTGAAAACGGCATGATGGACAGCATTAAAGGTTTCGCTACAAATTCCTGTTTTTTCTATACGGAAGCAACAACAGTCCCTTACCACGGTTTCAAAAAAGGGCGGACCTGGGACATGCACAACTCCGATATCAAAGTCATTTTGGGCAATTGCAAGGATATCAAATACTTGGCGCCCATGCTTTTTGGCAAAGGTGGTGGTGAAAACAACACCGTTCATGGCGACAATGCGGGAACATTCAGAGTACGTGGTTGTTATCCCGACTACGCCAAGGTGGAGGAGCAGGAAATCATTTGGGGCAGGTATATCAACGATGTGGATGTAAAGGATGTCCGTAAAGTCTGCTTCATTGGAAAAAATGTGTACGAAAAGTTGTTTACCAAGGGTGAGAATCCGCTGGGTCAGGTGATTCGCAGCAATGGCATTTATTACTCGGTCATTGGCGTGGGTGCCGGAATGAGTCAAGTCCAGATTGGTGGCAGAAGTGATGATATGGTCATTTTGCCTTTTTCAACCATGCAACGAGCCTACAATCAGGGTGATATCATCCATTTTATGGCCGCAACCGCCAAGGACGGATATGATGCGAAATTATTGGAAGCCGAAATCACAAACATCCTTAAAACACAAAACAACATCGCTCCAGAAGACAAAGTGGCTGTGGGAAGTTTCAATATTGGTGAGCAGTTCAAGATGTTCAGCTACTTGTTTCTAGGCATCAAGATACTCATCTGGATTGTCGGAATCGGTACCCTGTTGGCAGGTGCCATCGGCGTGAGTAACATCATGTTGGTTTCCGTGCGGGAACGCACCAAGGAAATCGGCATCCGCCGTGCCTTGGGAGCTAAACCTTTTGACATCATCAGCCAGATCATGAACGAAAGTCTGGTACTAACTTCCATTGCCGGATTTATGGGGCTTAGCCTGGGAGTCGGAATATTGTCCGTGTTTGACAACATCATCAACAACGTGCCCGAGGGCCACAATATTTTCATCAAAAACATCATCATCAATTTTGATGTGGCGTTAAGCGCATCTTTCATTCTGATCATGATGGGTTTGCTGGCCGGTATGTTGCCTGCCCAGCGTGCCATGAAGATCAAAGCCATCGAAGCTTTAAGCGAAGAATAAAACAATCCAAAAAATAGAACACTCATGAAGAAGTTTTTTAAAATTTTTCTTTTAGTCTGTCTGGCTTTAATGGTCGTAGGCACCTTTGTATTCTTATACAACAAATCAAAACCCGTAGTTACCAAGTACGAACTGGTTTCAGTCAAACGTGGTTCCATTGAGAAAAAGGCAGTAGCTACTGGGAAAGTGGAAGCACGTAATGAAATCATGATCAAACCTCAGATTTCAGGTATCATTTCCGAACTGCTCAAAGAAGCCGGTGAGAAAGTGAGCAAAGGTGAAATCATTGCCAAAATCAAGGTCATCCCCGATATGGGAAGCCTAAATGCTGCCGAATCAAGGGTGAAGGTGGCCAGAATCAACCTGGAACAGGCCAACAAAGATTTCAACCGTCAAAAAGAACTTTATGGTAAGAAGGTCATTTCCAGGGAAGATTTTGAGAAAGCAACTGTTAGCCTCAATTCCTCCAAGGAAGAATGCGACGCTGCCGAAAACAACCTCGAAATCACCAAAACCGGTATGTCCTTGAAAACCGGCGAAACGAGCAATACCTTGATTCGTTCCACCATCGATGGTATGATCTTGGATATTCCTGTTAAAGTCGGTAACTCCGTGATCCAGTCCAACAGCTTCAACGATGGTACGACTATTGCTACCGTAGCCAATATGAAAGACATGCTGTTCGTGGGCAAGGTGGATGAAACCGAAGTAGGCCGCATTAAAGAAGGCATGCCGTTGATGCTGAGTATCGGCGCACTGAACGACCGGAAGTTCGAGGCTAAACTCGAACACATATCGCCAAAAGGAACGGAAGAAAGCGGTGCCATCATGTTCGAAATCAAAGCAGCTGCCAAAATACCGAGTGATGTGTTTGTACGTGCAGGATACAGTGCCAATGCAGAAATCGTGTTGAACAGTGCCAAAAACGTACTGACCATTCCGGAAAGCGTCATCGAATTCAACAAGGATACTGCCAGTGTATATATCCTGAACACCAAGATAAAAGATCCCCAGACGTTCGTGAAAAAGAAAATCGTGACCGGTCTTTCCGACGGCATCAACATCGAAGTGATCAGTGGTTTGAAAGGCACCGAAAAGCTCAAAGGAGCCGCCATCGATCCTAAAGCTAAAAAAGATAATAAATAACCGATATGAATAAGTTACTCTTAGCTATACTAACCGTTTGCCTTTCACTCGGTACGGTTTCAGCCCAACAGAAATGGTCGCTGGAGGATTGCATCAATTATGCCTGGAAAAATAACATCACTATAAAGTCCACTGCCTTGAATGCTGAATCACAGCAGATTAATCTTGAGAAAAGCAAAAATCAAAGGCTACCGGATCTGAATGCATCTTTCAGCAGCCCGTTAAGTTATGGATTGGCTGATAATGCACAAGGCTTTAAAGACCAATCAAGAGAATTCACGACCTCCTATTCCAGTAGAATCTCATCCTCAATAACATTATTCAACGGCTTTCAGATCAAGAATTCCATTGCCGCCCAGTCCTACAACTGGCAGGCTGCATTGGAAGATCTGAACAAAGCAAAGGAAAGCATGGCGGTAAACATTGCATCTGCCTATCTACAAGTGCTGTACAACAAAGAACTGTTTCAGATAGCCCAGGATCAAGTGTCATTATCCCAATCCCTGGTGGATCGCTCCATCAGTCTGGCCACCTATGGGAAAATACCCGAAGGCCAGGTTTATGAAGTTAAAGCACAATTATCCAAGGATAAATTGAATGAGACAGAAAGCCAAAGCACACTTTCGATGTCTTTGCTGGACTTATCACAGCTTCTGGATTTGAAAGAATGGTCGAGTTTTGACGTTGTTGTGCCAATGATTGATGTCCCAAATCTGAACAGTGCCATTCAACCTGCTGAAGAAATATTCAATATTGCCGTAAATACCAAATCCACGATTAAAGCTTCCGAATACAGACTCAAGAACAGTGAAAAAAATCTGGAGGTTTCCAAAGGCGCAGTATATCCAAGCTTATCATTACGTGCTTCATACGGAAACGGATACTTTCCTTCAAGCAGAACTAGGGATTCTCTTAGCACTTTGATCCCTTTCTCGACACAGATGAAAAACAACTACAGTGCCGGCATGAGTTTGGAATTAAGCATACCCATCTTTAACAGGTTTGATACGAAAAATAACATTCGCCTTTCCAAAATCAATTTGGAAAATGCCAAATTGGATCTTGAAAACTCAAAAAAAACCTTGTATAAGGAAATCCAACAAGCCTGGTTCAATGCTTCCAAAGCGACCGTCCAATTCACATCCTCTGCAGATGTCGTTGTGAATTCTGAAGAAGCCTTTCGTTTCGCTGAAGAAAAATATAACAACGGCAAAGCAACCCTTTATGAATACAATCAGGCTAAGATAAATTTGGCTTCAGCCAAATCAAGTCAATTGCAGGCCAAATACAACCTGCTGTTCTGCATAAAGATTCTGGACTTCTACAAAGGAGAACCGTTGAAGCTATAATAACGGTTTGAAATATTATTGACTGTAATATAATGAAGAAGCCTGGAGTATCGCTCCGGGCTTTTTGATGCAATGGTAATCAATATATTTATACGAACGATTCCGGGAACTGCATCGTGACGCAATGTAGGGAGCCATGTTGCTTTAATAGCGGTAGGCAAAAAATTCCAACAATCTCGCGATCCGGAAACGCGAGTTGCAACTGTTTCACGGCCAATTCATCCTTTGGGCTTCCGTAAATCGGAAGCAATACAGCACCATTGATAATCAGGAAATTGGCATACGTAGCCGGCAAACGATCCCCTTCGAAATAGACAGGATCGGCCATGGGTAAACCAATCAGACGGTAGGGTTTATTGTCCAATGTACGAAAGGCTTTCAGTTCAGCCTCCATTTGCATGAGTTCTTCAAAATGCAGGTCTTCAGGATCCTCGCCGGGTTGTACATAAGCAATGGTTTCAGGGTCGCAGAAACGTGCCAGTGTATCAATGTGACTGTCCGTATCGTCCCCTTCCAGAAAACCGCTTTCCAACCAAAGCACTCGATTCAAGCCAAACCGTTCCATCAAATAGGATTCAATTTCTTCTTTTGATAGGGAGTCGTTTCGGTTTATAGAGAGCAAGCATTCAGACGTTGTGAGCAGTGTACCTGCCCCATCCGATTCCAGACTTCCGCCTTCCAGCACAAAGGGCATACAATTTTCGTAGGCCACTTCGGGATTGAAAGCCTGTGCGCCGTACAAAGAAAAAGTCAGCTGATTATCAAAATTCGCCGGGAATTTCATCCCCCAGGCATTAAACATGAAATCAAGGACGCAGGGTTTCCCGTCCTTAAAAACAGAAATGGCTCCGTGGTCTCTTGCCCAAGTGTCGTTGGACGGAAATTCATACAGAAATAAATTGGCCTCATTTACAGCTCCAAGAGAAGCATGAACTTCAGCTGCATGAGCGCAAACGATAATCAGTTTCTCATGCTTTAGCACCTCCCTGGCAATGTTTACAAAACACGGAAGGACTTCATCCAGCATGTCAGACCAATCCGTACCCTCGTGGGGCCAAGTCAGTTGCACCGCCGATTGCGGGTACCATTCAGGGGGGAAAAATAGTGTAGGCATCATAAGACTTTTAGATGCGCAAAGTTAGGAAAAATCCGCTGAAATTTATGCCAAAGCTGCTCAGATGGTCAGATAGGACAGATAGGCACGCCCTTCCGGCCAGTTTCCAATATTGGAATGTGCATTGATATGTCCTTTCTCTCCAATATTTACAAAAGTGCTTCCCCAATTCTTTGCCAAGTACTCCGATTGTTCAATGGGATTGTACTCGTCGTTGGTACTTGCCAAAAGGATGCTTTTAAATGGTAATTCAACCAATGGTACGGAGGAGAAACCTTTCAGAAAAGGTTTCAGTTTTTCGTCCTTGGTATTGGGCGGCGCCACCAGCAATGCACCCTTGATCGTTAGTTTTGTTCTTTGAGCCCAGATCGCCAAAGCTATGCAAGCCAAGCTGTGGGCAACTACCACCACTTCACCGGATGTTTCGCGCACATAGTTTTCAATCGTATCCACCCATTCTTCAGCATCAGGCAACGTCCAGTTACATTGTTCAATACGAATATACTCTTTGTTTTCCCTTTGCCAATAGGTTTGCCAGTGGTCTTCACCTGATCCTTGGAAACCTGGAGCTATGAGTATTTGAATTGCCATCGTTGTAGGGTTTGTATTTCGCTACAAAAATCGGCATTGATGTCATTTTCTGAAATCCCACATTCAGGGTATTCTTACACCACCAGAAACGTCAATAATCGTTCCCGTCAACTTAATTTGGTACGGCCACTGCTCCTCCTTGGAATCGCCCCTGCCCTTGACCCAATGTTCCTTCGGTGCGCCACTCACGACCAACCACAAATACTTGGTATTTTTTGGAACACTGAATTTGGCATCTCCGATGGAATCGGAATAGACTTTTCCATACACACGGCTTCCATCCTCTTTTACCGCCAGAAAGCCATAACGCCAACCGGCTTTTTCAACCTTGACGGCGTTGAATCCTGCTGCCCCGGCAAGTCCTTGAAACTTAAGCTTAATAACCTTCGCCTTTGAGGGTACCAACAGTTTTATACCGTTATACCCATAGTTTTGAGGGCATTTACTTTCAGAAATTCGATACCAACCGTTTCCAATGGAGTCGAGTTTGGTAAAATGTTGATTCCGGTAAGGTTTTGCTACCTCTTCAATGCGTTTCATATCCCAAGTGATGAACCTGCGTGCCGCGTCGAATATTTCGTCATTGAAAGCAGACTGATCGATGGAAGTCAACCGTTTGTAGGTCACAACAGCATCCTCACCAGACTGACCTTCCTGCCAAATTTTGCTGACAATGTCAATCCCATGTTTGTTGGCCCAATATTCCAAAACATGAGGAGAATGGTACATGTTTTTTGGATGCATGAAAGCCAGGTTCGTTTGTTTCATATAATCTACCAAATGGTAATTCTCAAACGTCAACCATTCGGGATAAACCTGCCACAACATATACTGGGAAGTCATTTCAGCCAAACCATAACCGCCTCCACCACCTCTGCGATTGTTGTTCGCCTTATCTATACCGAGCAAGTATTGGAAAGAATGGCCCATTTCATGTGCCAATGCTCCAAAAGGCGCTTTCCTCATCCGCACGGGAGGAGCCCAAAACACACCGACTTTATCATCGTTTCCACCTCCATACGCAGTTGCATCCTTAGAGTCAACAATGAATATCAGGCACTTGTATTTATCACTGATGGAATTTCCTTTCTTTAGAAATTTCAAATCATTGATGTAGTATTGATATATCCGTTCCCCTTCTTTCAAAATGTAATCCACATCAAATCGAAGCATTGAATCCGGATTGGCCATCGGGTTCGATCCAAATTTCTTAGCCCAAAAAATAGCCAGGTTTTCCGTTTGCTTCATCCGTTTGAGGCTATACTCGCCCGTATCGCTTTCCAAACCACCGGTTTGATTCCGGACATCTTCCGTTATATACAATTCCTTAACAGCAGACTTTGCATCCGTTCCGGTGAGCGTCCCTGCTTGAGAATAAACGTGTTGAGATGTTACAAAGGCAGCAACGATCAGTACTGCACTTTTTACAGGAAGTTTAAACATGGCATTTAGATTTAGGCTCTAAATATACACGTATAATTTTCATTATCAGCACTAAGACAGTATGCCGAAGACCTCAAAATGTACCACGATAGTACAATATCATCAGAAAAAATTCTAAATATGGAATGCCTTTCTCAAATTGGTAACCCTTTTCAGCCGGTAATGAATATACAGGAGAATGGCTGAAACCGGTAAAACGGAAACCAGTACAATCATGCTCCATTGCAATTTCAGCTGGTTTTGGGTGTGCAACGTGATGATGCTTTCAATACATAGACAAATGATGCCTGCTGCAATCAGGGAATAGGCGATTATGTTGATCCCCTTTTGTTTCGATTTTCGTATCAAAATGGCTAAAAGGAATACGACGAGACAAATAAAGAAAATGATGGGTATTCCTAATTTTAATCCAGTGTAAAGACTCTTACTATACAGGTCAAGCAAAAACAACAATAATGAAGTGCTTACAAAACAGCCAGAGAAAAGGAGGAAGAGCCGTTTCTGCATAAAAATGATCAGTGAGATGTTTATCAGAAGTACGAGTCCAATGGTCATCGTATATTTTGACCAAGTGATTTGCCTTGAGATAAGCAGGTCGATGATTAACGTAATTACAACGCAGGATATCAGCACAAAAGCGGCCAATTCCCAAACGACTTTCCGTTGTTGGCTTTGAGTGAGTTCCTCAAAATTATAAGCCACCTTAGTCTCCATTGGCTCTTTATTGTTGGTGCCTTTGCGACTTGAAACGACTGGAGTATTACTCTTGTTTCCGCATAACGGGCAGAAATTCATTTCAGCATCCAGTTCTACTCCGCAATAATTACAAACGTTCATTTTTGTTTATTTATTGGTTGTTAATTTTACATGAAACCCTTCTTTTACAAGAAATTGAACAAACCTCTTTTCGAATTCCTTTGTTTTTACAATTCCGCCAAAACAGATCACCAGCTTATCGTTCAAGGCAATAACACCACAATCCATTTTTATCAGTTTATTGGGAGGTGGCGGGGTTAATAGCAGACAATCAATTTGCGCTGCAATTTGTTCAGGAAATTGCACGGATCCCATATTGGTAAAGGTTCCACTGTATTGAGTACTGCCCATCGCATAGTAAAGGTATCTCATAAAAAGGCTTTTCACAAAAAGAGGAATGCTTCTGACTAAGATATTGCGTTCGCCGCCTACATTCAACGACAGAATCTTGTTCACCTGTTTCTTATCCGTTTCCATACGCATTTGATGGTAAACAGTCTTTAAAATTTCATCGAATGAATAATGCCCCAATCTCAGGTCGATTTCAGGCATGACAAACAAGGTGAAGTTTCGCATGGTTGTTGTCGAATACAGTTTCCGGAGGTTTAGAGGAACTTCGATGGCAATCTTTTTTTGTCTCCGATGTCTGCTTCCGGATGGCAAACTTTCCCAGATATCCTGAAGTACGGAGAAATAAACAGCCGTGAGATACTCCGTTATGCTAACCCCTTTTTCTTTAGCTTTGACCTTTAATTCAGTCGTTGAAACTATAGCATACAATACATCAAAACGAGGTTTCAGTCTGAGTGTGAATGGCAAATGAAATGCCCTGGGTCGCTTTTCCAATGCCGGAACATCCTGTTGAAAATAACGATTATAGGCATCTTCAAACTCTTCTGGCTGTGGCTCCTCATCTACTTTGATGTAGTCAAAATTTGCAGGCATTTCAACCCCAGTCAATTCAAGATAGTGTACCAGCAAGGTCTTGAAATACTCAAAAGCGCCACCGCCATCGGCCAACATATGGGAAAATTCAACACTGAGTTTGTTATTGGTAGCCAGCACTCTGAAAAGGTGACCTTCTTTGCGAAACCGTTGACAGGGAACCTTTGTATCTACTTCAATGGTAGTCAGAAAATCTACTGATTCAAAATAATACCAGAAAAAACCTTTTTTCAAATGCACTTTATAGTACGGAAAACGTGGTTCGATGGTACGAACAGCTTTAAAAAGGCAGTGAATGTTTATCTTGTTTTTTAAATTTGCAGAAATCCGAAAGACTGAGGTGACTTCGTCGGTTGTGATGGCAGGATAAATTTTAGCTGCGTTATCGAGCGGGTACCAAAATTGTTCCATTTTTAATGCCTTTTAAAATCAAGGTAAATCTATACATAATAATTGAAACTTTCGGCACGTCCTGCTTGATGTTTAGCCGGAAAAGCTGTACAGCATTCTCGAATACCTAAATAAGAATCTGTCGTTTGATTATTTCTTGAAATACTTTTGAATTAATGACAGCAATTTTACTTTGTTAGTGGGTTTTGCAATAAAATCATTGCATCCGGCTTCTATTGCCTTTTCTCGATCGACGGATAGTCCATAAGCTGTTTGTGCAATGATAACAACTTTCTTGTTGAATTGCCGTATTTGTCTAGTTGCTTCATAGCCATTCAACTCAGGCATTCGTATATCCATCAAGATTAAATCAAGATTCGGATTGTTGCGGCAAATATTTACAACATCATTGCCAGTTCTCGCATATAAAACGTCTTTGCTAAACTCTTTTACATTTATGGACATCAATATTTCCGATGTTTCATCGTCTTCTGCAATTAAGATATTCAATTTTCTTAACTGATTTAGCATTCCATCAATACTGAATTTGTCATTCACATTGGACTTAAATTCCTGCTCGATGGTATAGGGTAAAGTGAAATAAAAGGTTGAACCAACACCGACTTCGCTTTCCACCCAAATCTTTCCACCCATCATTTCGATGAAAGATTTTGTAATTGCCAAACCCAGGCCTGCGCCCTGCCTAGCCATTTTATCGGAAATATCAGCTTGTACAAAACGTTCAAAAATGGCCTCCTGTCTCTCTTTTGGAATCCCAATGCCTGTGTCTTTCACATAAAATTGCAGTGATGCATGGTCATGCGTTAACGAATACCCAAATTCTATGGCGCCTTCCGTGGTAAATTTAATGGCATTTTTAACCAAATTGGTGAGAATAGCATAGAGTTTTTCACGGTCGGTGATTAGTTGTGCCTCCTTTGCTGGTAACGTCGTTTTAAACGAAAGCTTCATACCTTTGGCTTCGACCTCGGGTTTAAAAAATGTATAGATATACTCGATTTGCTCGTTTACATTCGATTCTCTGCTATTGACTTTCATCAATCCGGATTCGATTTTCGATATATCAATGATATCGTTGATGATATTGAGCATGCGGTATCCACTTTTCTGAATGATCTGAAGGTATTCTTGTTGCTGTTCGCCTGAAATTTCAGGGTCTTGAAGTATTTCGGCAAATCCAAGAATGCCGTTCATCGGTGTACGGATTTCGTGACTCATATTTGCCAAAAAAGCAGACTTCAATCGGTCGCTTTCTTCTGCTTTATTTTTTGAAACGATTAAATCAAGGTTGAGTAATTTTAGTTTTTCATTTTGATCGATCAATTGATCCTGCAATAATTTATTCTCTGTTATATCGCGGGATATGACAATTATTCGATTAATTCGACCAACACTATTTTTAAGGGGAATCAACTGAGTGTAAAAAGTTTTATGAAAATCCTGAAATACAACCGTTTCTTCATAGGTAATAAGTTTTTCTTCTGAAAGGCAACGATCGTAATGTTGTTTAAACTCATGGTATAATTCAGGAGGAATACACTCATCAATGTATCTGTTTTGATAATATTCAACAGGCCCTAACAAACTAGCCTCAGCAGCATTGTAGGTAATCACTTTATAACGATGGTCTTCTGTCACTTCGTAAATGGCCATGATATCGAAAGTGTTGTCAAATATTTGTCGGTATTTGGCTTCACTTTCAATTAGAGCTATTTCAGCTTGCTTTCGCGCAGTTACATCGCGCACAATAGCTTGAATATAAGACTTGCCTCCAAAATCAAGTCGATTCAGACTAACCTCAGCCGAAAAGGTAGTGCCATCCAATCGGCAGTGTTCCCATTCGAAAACCTGTGGTCTATCCTGATAGGCAAGAATATCTTTCTTCCTAATCACTTCTTCTGAAGATCGACCATCGGGTTGCATTGGAGGTGAGAACCTGCTCGGACTCGAGTTAATGATTTCCTCCCTGGAGCAACCAAATATTCTCATTGCACCTGCGTTACAGTCAACCCAAAGGCCTTCGGTCGCTAGCATAATGGCATCATCAGCAGACTCGAAAAGTGTACGGAATTTAAGCTCATTTTCTCGTAAAGCTTCTTCTACGTTATTGCGTTCCAATTCACCAGCAGCGCGAATCGCCACCATTTTTAATACGCTTTCAGCAAAAGCAGTATTGTTTATTGGCTTTTGCCCGATAATGGCAATGAGCCCAATTGGTTTCCCATCGAAACTCCACAGGGTTGTTCCAATATAACTCTGAGCCTTCAACTCCTGAAGTGCTTCATCGTGAGGGAATAACTGGCATACATTATTTGGAAAGCAACAAATGGTTTTTCCAACCACATCGTCACAAGGTGTTTGTTTAAGCGTGTACGAAACGTTGGCATCAGAGTTCTTTTTAACAAATTTATTTAGCGTGCCTTAGTCCCCAAATGCATAGTCAACATTCAGAAAACAAGTTTGGTTTTATGAAATTTGACGAATATCGGATGATTATGCTTTGACTCGGCTTAAAACGGGCATAAACGAAAAATCACCTGCAAACCGAAGTATGCAAGTGATCTTATTGTAGCGAGGCCCGGGATTGAACCGGGGACCTCATGATTATGAATCATGCGCTCTAACCAGCTGAGCTATCTCGCCATCATTTTTGAAAAGAGCGACAAAGATAGTGCTTTTCCGATTATACGCAAACCCCACTTTCCATTTTTTTAGCTAGGCCCTGTTTTTCTTGCGGTCGTATGACTTTTTTCCGCTATTTTTGCAGTCCAAACGCAACGTTCCATGCTAGGCATCAAAAGGCTACATACATACGTACTTACCAGCTTCTTACCTGTCTTCTTCATGACCTTTATGATTAGCAATTTCATATTGGTGATGCAGACGTTGTGGCGGTATATTGAATATTTGGTGGGTAAGGGGCTGGATATTGCGGTTTTTGGAAAATTTGTTTGGTACGCTTCCCTGAACCTGATTCCCATGTCGTTGCCGCTGGCCGTGCTACTTGCATCACTGATGACATTCGGAAATTTCGGGGAGAAGTTGGAGCTGTTGGCCATGAAGGCAGCGGGCATTTCCCTGTTCAAAATCATGAAACCGCTCATCGTCCTGATGGTGTTCATCAGCATCGGAGCTTTTTATTTTCAGGACCAAGCCATGCCCAAAGTACAGGTGAAACTAATGACTTTACTGGCCTCCTTTAAGCAGAAATCGCCGGAACTGTCCATTCCGGTGGGTGCGTTCTACTCTGAAATTCCAGGCATAACCTTGTATGTCAGGTCCAAAGACGTCGAAAAAAAACTGCTGAACGACATTGTCATCTATGATTTCTCACAAGGCTATGAAAATGCGCAGGTGACGTTGGCCGATTATGCCACGCTCAAATTCACCGACGACAAGATGAACCTCATTTTCACGTTGCACAACGGCGAAGGGTTCAGCAATTTCAGCAACATGCAGGCTTCAGCGGCCAACATCCCTTACCGTCGGGAAAGCTTCCGGACGAAGCAAATCATAATGGATTACGACGGAAACTTTAACATGGTGGATGAGTCGAACTTCAACTCCATGCATTTCAGCAAGAACACAAAAGAATTGAGCGTCATCATCGATTCGGTGGGTAACTTGCTCGACAGCCTTGCTCTCAAGACACAAGAATCCTTCACGCAGCGAAAATACATGGGAAGGGATCTGGATAACGGACACAAATTGATTGCACCAGAAGTAATCAAGAAAAAGTCACCGGTAAAGCCATTTTTTCCAAAAATGGACAGCTTGATACAGAGTCTGAATCAGGATGCCTTGCGAAACCTGACACAACGGGCGGAAAATAATGTCGCCAATATTCGTAATGACCTTGAATACAGACAGATAGCAGTAGCTAATGAAACCTATCAGTTTCGACGCAGCAGCATTGAATTTCACCGCAAATTCACCTTATCCATCGCCTGTCTGATTTTCTTCTTCATCGGAGCACCCTTGGGAGCTATCATTCGCAAGGGCGGCATCGGCTTGCCTGCTGTGATTTCGGTCTTGCTTTTCATATTTTACTACATGATTGACGTTGCCGGATACAAAATGGCCCGCGACGGTCTATGGGAACCCGTTTTGGGTGGTTGGATCAGTTCAGCGGTACTATTTCCGCTGGGATTGTTCCTCACCTATAAAGCCGTCAAGGATTCTCAGATCCTGAACGGTGATGCCTATATCATTTTTATCAAAACCTGGCTGAACCCCAAACGTATGTACAAGCATGCCAAAGTGTGGCTCCGCCATAAAAAACAGCAGCATGAGCGAATTTAAACTGAATAGTATAGAAGAAGCAATTGAAGAAATTGCAAAAGGAAACATCATCATCGCCGTAGACGACGAAGACCGTGAGAATGAAGGCGATTTCATCACCTCGGCTGAACTGATTACACCCGAGAAGGTGAACTTTATGATCACGTATGGCCGTGGTGTCTTGTGTGCGCCCATTACGGAAGAACGCTGCGTTGAGCTGGACCTTGAAAAACAGGTTTCTACCAATACCTCCCTGCTTGGGACGCCTTTCACCGTCACGGTTGATTTATTGGAAGGCTGTGCCACAGGGGTTTCCGCTCAGGATAGAGCCATGACCATCCGTGCTCTGGCCGATCCGAACACCAAACCCGAAGACTTGGGCCGCCCAGGCCATATCAGCCCGTTGTATGCCAAGAGCAAAGGCGTTTTGCGTCGTGCCGGACATACCGAAGCCTCCATCGACTTGTGCCGCATCGCCGGGCTGAAACCTGCCGCCGCACTTATTGAAGTTATGAACGAAGACGGCACCATGGCCAGAATGCCCGAGCTTTTTGCGATGGCCAAACAATTCGATATGAAGATCATTACGATTCAGGACCTGATTGCGTATCGTCTGAAACAGGAATCGTTGGTTGAAATGGGTGTCCGGGTTAATATGCCCACCAAATATGGTACGTTCCACCTGATTCCGTTTAAACAGATTTCCAACGGTCTGGAACACGTGGCCTTGGTAAAAGGCGAATGGGGACCGGATGAATCCATACTGGTTCGCGTTCACTCCTCTTGCCTGACAGGCGATATTCTTGGCTCCATGCGTTGCGAATGTGGCGAACAGTTGCACCAAGCCATGAGAGCCATCGAAAAGGAAGGCAAAGGAGTACTAGTTTATATGAACCAGGAAGGTCGCGGCATCGGGCTGATGAACAAGATCATGGCTTATAAACTCCAGGAGGAAGGCATGGACACTGTCGATGCAAACATTCACCTGGGTTTCAACGCCGATGAACGTGACTACGGTGTAGGTGCACAGATTTTACGTCTTGTGGGTGTCAGCAAAATGAGACTCATGACCAACAACCCGGTCAAACGCATCGGGCTCGAAGCTTACGGTCTGACCATCACCGAAAATGTCCCCATCGAAGTACAATCCAACCAGTACAACGAGTACTACATGAAGACCAAGAAAGAACGCATGGGACACACCCTGAAAAATATTCTATAACCGTAACAAACAACGACATGATCCTCAAACACCTGAAATTGACGCTGCTGGCCTTGCTGCTGGTTCCTGTGACGCTTTTTGCCGCCGGCAAAGTAAAAGAAAAAAAGGAACGCGACATCCTTTCAATGATTTCCAAAAATGATCCGGCTTACCTGTTTTGCTATTTCACCGGAAACGGTGTGGACGGATTGCATCTGATGTACAGTCCGGACGGATTGACCTGGCGAACCCTGAACAACGGGAAATCCCTGCTGACACCCACAGCCGGCGTATCCAAACTGATGCGCGATCCGAGCATCGTTCAGGATGCCAACGGTGTATTTCACATGGTTTGGACCAGCGGCTGGACTGAAGGTTGCATTGGCTATGCTTCATCCAAAGACCTGATCAATTGGTCGGAACAAAAGACGCTGCCTGTCATGGCGGACGAACCGACCACTCGGAATACCTGGGCACCCGAACTGTATTACGACAAGTCTTCTAAGTTTTTTTACATTATCTGGGCTTCCACAATTCCTGGAAAATTTCCTGAAAACGGAACCGGTGATGATGGTTACAACCACCGGATCTATTACACCACGACCCAAGATTTTGTGACGTTCACCAAAACCGCTTTGTTCTACGACCCAGGTTTCAACTGCATCGATGCCTTCCTGTTAAAGAAAAGCGGCACCTATTACATGTTCATCAAAAATGAAACCAAGGAGCCTGTTGAAAAGAACATCCGCATGGTGTCTTCCAACAAATTAACGGCTTTCACAAAACCTACTGCTGAACCCTTTACTGGAAAGCAATGGGCTGAAGGCCCCACGGCCATTCAGATTGGCAAGTACACCTACGTTTACTGGGACAAATATCGGGATAAAAAATACGGTGCCGTCCGTTGCAAAAACTTGAACAAGCCGGTGTGGGAAGATATCTCCGACATGATCCGTTTTCCGGCAGGCGTTCGTCACGGAACAGCTTTCAAAGTATCGGATGCTGTGCTGATTGGTCTTCAGAATCTGGAGAAGAAAGGGGAATAATCGCTATATAAGCCGAAAAAGTAAAAACGAGTACAAACGGCTGAAAATCCACGCCAATTTCTTACATTTGCGATGTATGACCAACCTAATAAACTAAACGTATGAACCCTGTTTCCGAGCGCTTAGCAAGCCTCTCGCCTTCAGAGACATTGGCGATGTCACAAAAGAGCA
>Ga0209125_1000939_pt1 | contig 31764 bp, 27 predicted proteins | sample BarGraIncub1131A_FD_184503 | JGI IMG/M metagenome (GOLD analysis project Ga0209125, IMG submission 184503) | Arctic peat soil microbial communities from Barrow, Alaska - Barrow Graham LP Incubations 11-31A (SPAdes) (version 2) | ecosystem: Environmental > Terrestrial > Soil > Wetlands > Peat... | reverse complement strand
AGAAGAATCGAATAATGAGTATAAGGGTATTGTAGAAAGCACCTATGATGCTCTGGAGGAGGAAAAGAAAAAGATAATACATAATTTAATGCAGAAAGTAAATGAATTAAAAAGTCTCAAGGTAGATAGTAAAGAAAAAGAATTAAGGAGCAATATTGAAATATTTGATAGTGTTATAAACTGTGAAAAACCAGCAAGAGGAGAATTAGAAATAATATTGGATAAAATCCTAATAGGAAAAGATAGAAACCCTGAATTTATTTTAAAGGTAGAGATTGATAAATCTATTAATATAAATTATAGGTAAACTCCTCACTAAAAAAACATCCTCTTGTGAGTGTGCTGGATGAATGGGACGACTTGCTAACATGAAAAGAAAAATCCCAGCAGTTGTATATCTGCTGGGATTAGCTTTAGTTTTCACTGCAATCTTGAATATTATAATAACTGTTAAACTGGTCTACGTTTTAATATTGTAATATCAACCTCATGTCTTCCAATTATCTCTTTTACCGCATCGATATTTTCATTAATATTTTTTAAATGGCCCTCAATATGTGCAACGTCATTAACCATCTTATCCTGCTCTGCTTTGTTTATATCAGATTTATATTCTAACGCTTTCAAAATCAAATGATCTTCCTGCTGTTGAGTTTTCATGGACTTAACTTCAATTAAAATATTTTCTAATAATTCACTGTTAGTCATTTAATCTCACCTCTAAATAATTATATCATATACCTATTCAATTTCAAATATATTTTTTTAATTTAGGAGAGAACAAGTTAAATAACATAATTAATAAGAGATTTTGCATTTGGTGATGAAAAACATACATTTCGTGCAATACATGACTTAAAAATAGAATGAAATGATATAATCAACCAAACACAAATGATATAAAAAGCTAAAGAATATTTTAAAGGAACCGAATATTGAGTATAAGGTTATTGCAGAAAGCTTCACTTCTAAAACACACTCTGGTGAGTGTGCAGATGAAATTTTCGGAGGCTACCCTTGGTTCAGAAGACAAGAAGATATTGATGCTACAACCTTCCCCTGGTCTAAGGCTATAAAGGAGAGGAAGGAACTTTTATCAAGTGATCTTCAAGGGATCGACTTAGAGGAATTTGTGGATTCAAATTATAAGCAAACTATTGCTAAGGTTCCAATACTACCTAACGAGCTAAAGGAGGAAAGAAGACAAAGAGAACTATTTTTCTTAAATATAAAATGGTTTATGGTAACCCTCCTTAATAGAAAAGACAGGATGAGCATGAGTAATAGCCTTGAGGTTCGGGTTCCCTTTGCAGATTATAGATTAGTTGAGTATCTTTTTAATACTCCAAAGGCTATGAAATTTTGTGATGATAGAGAAAAGGGCTTATTAAGAAGAGCTTTAAAGGGGATTTTACCAGAGGATATTATAGAAAGAAAAAAGAGCCCCTATCCTAAAACTCATAATCCTTTATATGGCAATATAGTTCAAGGTATGCTAGGGGATATATTAAAAGATAAAAGCTCTCCAATTTTAGCCTTAGTCAATGAGACGAGAATCAAAGAGATTATGGATACACAAGGAAAATCCTTTATTAAACCTTGGTATGGACAATTAATGACAGGCCCACAGCTAATGGCTTATTTAATCCAAGTAAATACGTGGCTTAAGGAATATAAGGTAGAAATAAAACTTTAGTTAAATATGAAGGTATAGATTCATTTTACAGAGTTTGCTGAAGGAAAAATCAGCAACTCTGTAAAGAAATATTCGGTTTTAATAAATTTATCAACATGCATAATTAAAATTGTCTTATATGTGAAAAATATAGTGTTTATTGTTACAATTTGGAGCTTAATTTTCTTTTTAATCTGTTGTATTATGTCCACTTTCATGTATAATTAATATATATATGAACGCATTAAAAGTTTAATTAAAAGTTTAATTAAAATATACATTTACAAATAATGGTATTAAATTTATATAAGAGGTATAACGATGGTGGCAGCTATAAACAAAAAGTTAGGCGATTTGCTTGTAGATAGTGGAAGAATAACAAAGGAAGAGCTTGCTTATGTATTGAGGAAGCAAAAAGATACAAGGAAGAAAGTTGGAGAAATCTTAATAGATGAAAAAATAATTAATGAAGATTCTATAATTGAAGTTCTGCAGGTGCAATTAGGGCTTGATAGAGCAGTTTTAGATAATAGCACAATTGATGAAGCAGCATTGAAAATGATACCACAGGCTTTAGCTAAAAAGCACAATATAATGCCAATGAGCTTTAAAGACAATATATTATCGGTTGCTATGTCAGATCCATTAAATTTCTTTGCTATGGATGATTTAAAACTATATTCAGGTTTAGATATAAAACCATTTATTACATCCATTGGAGAAATAGAGAAAGCTATAGAAAAATATTATTCTGGACAGAACGTGGAAAGAGCAGCTCAAGAGGTAAGCAAGGAGCAAGAAAAAAACTTTGGAAGAGCTACTGAAATAGTGGTAAACGAAGATGACATAAATAATGCACCTATAGTAAAACTCGTGGATTCAATAATAAGAGATGCTATTTTAACAAGGGCTAGTGATATTCATATAGAGCCCTTTGAAAAATATATTAAGATAAGATACAGAATAGATGGAGACATACAAGAAAAACAAAGGATAAGTATAGAATCCTTACCAGCGTTAACAACGCGTATTAAGATTCTTTCTAACCTAAATATTGCTGAAAAAAGATTGCCTCAGGATGGTAGGATGGTAATTAAGATGGATGGAAGAGACTTGGATATGAGAGTTTCTGTTCTTCCAACTATAAATGGGGAAAAGATTGTTATAAGGATATTAAACAATGATAATTTCCTTGTTGATAAACAAAGACTGGGAATGGAGCCAGAGGATTTAGTTAAATTAAATAAAATAATAGCTTCCCCTTACGGTGTTATACTTGTTACTGGACCAACTGGAAGCGGAAAGTCTACAACTCTATATTCTATACTAAACGAACTTAATAAAGGCGATGTTAACATCGTCACAGTGGAAGACCCAGTAGAGTTTATGATGGAAGGAATAAATCAGGTTAGCGTAAATGTTAAAGCAGGTTTGACCTTTAGTGCAGGCTTAAGATCTATATTAAGGCAGGATCCTGATATAGTTATGATAGGTGAGATAAGAGACACGGAAACTGCTGAAATTGCTATAAGAGCTGCAATAACTGGACATTTAGTATTAAGCACAATTCATACAAATGATGCGCCCTCTACTATTGTTAGATTAAAAGATATGGGAATACAGCCCTATCTTATAGGTAGCTCTGTGGAAGGAATAATCGCTCAAAGGCTTGTTAGAAAGATATGTCCAAGCTGTAAGGGGGAATATGAGGCTTCTATTTACGAAAAGGGCTTACTTGGGGTAAATAAGGAAGATAATTTAAAGTTATATAAAGGTAAGGGCTGCAATATATGCAATAGTTCAGGATACTTAGGCAGAATTGGTGTATATGAAATCATGCAGATAACAAATGAGATTAAGGAAGTTATCTCAAATGGGGCTGAGATGGAGGAGCTAAGAAGAATATCTAAAAATAATGGAATGAAGACTATAAGAAAAGGTTGCGAAAAACTAGTTTTTGAGGGTATCACAACCATTGATGAACTAATAAAAATTGCAATAATCAAAGATTAAAAGGGGAGTGATATAATGCCGGTTTATGAATATGAAGCAAAGCTTATGAATGGAACTGTAAAAAAAGGAAAAATGGAAGCAGTAGATGAGTTTGCAGTAAGAAATTCTATAAGAAGCAGTAATATGTTCCCGGTTAAGGTAAAAGCAGAAGGAAAAAGTAATATTGATTTTAGTATGCTACAAAGTGTAACATTGAAGGATATCTCAATCTTTTGTAGACAATTTTCTTATATATTGATTGCGGGTATGCCAATGCTTAGGGCAATAGATGTTATACAAAATCAAACTGAAAACAAAAAATTAAAAAGTTGTTTAGCAGAGGTCTATGAGGATGTACAAAAGGGAAAGGACTTATCTAGCTCCATGAAAAAACATTCTACATTTCCAGATATGTTAATCAACATGGTGGCAGTTGGAGAAGCCTCGGGTACTTTGGACACTATTATGAACAGGGTATCTGAATATTATGAAAGGGAATATGAGATTCAAAGAAAGGTAAAGCAGGCCTTGACTTATCCAGTTTTAATTGCTGTTTTTGCTTTTATAATTGTTAACTTTTTAGTAATTTTTGTATTACCTCAGATGCTTGGCTCTATGATGAGCGATGTAAAAGTATTACCGTTACCAACTAGGGTAGTTATAGGACTTAGTAAGTTTATGGGTAAATACTGGCCCTATATTTTGGTAGCAATTGTAACAACTGTTATTATGATTAGAATGAGAACAAAAAGTACTAAAAGTTTGAAGCTAGATCAATTAAAGCTTAAGCTTCCTGTGTTTGGGAAGATAAATTTGAAGGTGGTTACTTCTAAATTTGCCAGGACCTTTGGTATGCTATTAGGTAGTGGTCTTCCAATAATCCAAAGTATTGAAGTATCAGCTAGTGTGGTAGGAAATCATTATATTGAAGCCTTACTTCTAAATTCTATTGAGGATTTGAAAAAAGGTCGTTCCTTAGGTGATTCCCTAGAAGAAAAAAAGCTTTTTCCACCCATGCTAACACAGATGATAAAGATTGGTGAAGAAACAGGAAATCTCGATGATGTATTAGGAAAGACAGCTGAATTTTATGATGGAGAGGTACAAGCAGCCACATCTCAAATGACAACAATGATTGAACCTTTAGTTATTATTGTTTTGGCTGTAGTTGTTGGGTTTATAATTTTAGCTATAATTTTACCTATGTTCCAAATGTATGATAATATGGGCTAACCATATTTTTATAATAATAAAAAAATTAAAATATTAGGGAGGAAACAAAATGAAAAAGAATTTCAAGAAAAAAGGTTTTACGCTTATCGAGCTTATAGCAGTTATAGCTATACTAGCTATCTTAGGTGCTATATTGGTTCCTAAAGTGTTAGGTTACCAAACAAAAGCTAAAAAATCAAATTTACAAGCAAGTGCAAAGACAATGGTACATGCAATTCAAGCATATAATGCTGATAAAACTGACGCAGCAGTTCCAGTAGTTGCTGCTGCTATAGTTCCAACTGGAGTTAAGGCAGCTAATGATAACACAGTTAAGGCAGCAGTTGAAGCTTCTAATTTAGACAATGGTGGAGTCGACTCTACAATAAATACTTCTAATGCATCCTATACTACATTAAGTACAAAAACAGTTGCTGAACTTTGTGAAATATCAAATAGTAATTTTACACTTTCTTCTGCCGGAGTTATCTCAAATATCAAAGCAGGTGGAGATATAGCCAATTAGTAAAACAAAATACTGCTGCCATATGGCAGCAGTATAAATACTATTTTAGGAGGAAGTATGATAGGCGTCTTTGTTTTTATTTATGGACTTTTAATAGGAAGCTTTCTTAACGTTTGTATCTATAGGATACCTAGGGAGGAATCTATAGCTTTTCCACCCTCTCACTGCATGAATTGTAATAATAAAATTAAAGCTTATGATTTAATACCAGTTTTTAGTTACCTTTTTTTAAAGGGTAAATGTAGACATTGTGGGGAAAAAATATCTATAAGATATCCCATAATTGAACTCGTAAATGCTCTGCTTTATTTAGCAGTTTATATAGAATATGGGTTTTCCTTTACTTTTATAAAATACGTTGTATTTATTTCTTTGATAGTAGTAATTGGGATGATAGATTTAGACACTACAGATGTTTACTTAAAGACAACTCTTACAGGAATTATCCTAGGGGTTACGTTTATTATAATTGGATATTTCTTCAACCTAAGTATATTAGATTTTGTATTAGGTGGCATCTTGAGCGGAGGGACAATAGCATTAATAATTATCCTTACCAAGGGTATGGGTTGGGGAGATTTTGAGATTTGTTTATTAAGTGGATTGTTCTTAGGCTTTAAGGGATCCATATGTATGTTGCTCATATCCTTTGTTTCAGGGGGAGTAATTGGGGTCGTTTTAATATTATTAGGCAAAAAAAGCAGGAAGGATTATATTCCTTTTGGGCCTTTCATAGCCTTAGGTAGTATTATTACTGTTTTATTTGGACAGTATCTTATATCCTGGTATATAGGACTACTTGGATTAAGTTGAATATTTAATTTTTAGGGGGGAATTTATGTTTCAGGATATTATATCGGTAGACATAGGTAATAAATTTATTAAAATAATAACGGGTAAAAAAAATAACATAACAACCTTTGAGTCCATACCAACACCGGATAATTCCCTATTAGACAATAGGATAATCGATATAGATGCTATTTATAATACTCTTAACAAGTATTTTACGGATAGACATATAGGGCTTAAGGATATAGCCTTTACCTTACATGGTTCTGATATTATCATAAGACATATAGACATCCCTTTGATGAGTACAGATAAGGTTGGAGAGACTGCAATCTGGGAAATAAGTCAGTACTTACCCGATCTTGGTATTCATTATTATATAGACTATGAGATATTAAGTAAGGTAGCTACAAAAGAACAAAAGCTATACAAGGTTATGGTAGTAGCGGTACCTAGAACAAAGGTGGATAGGTTTGTAGAATTAAGTAAGCTGCTTCACCTTAATTTAAAAGTTATAGATATAGCTGCAAATTTAACCGCGAAGGTTTTTAGAAGCTTATATCAAAAAAATAAAAAGATGGAAAGTATCGGAATCATTGATATAGGAAGCAAAAGTAGTACAGCAGTTATTCTTGATAAGGGTAATCTTTATATTGAGAGAGAAATTTCCTTTGGAATTAGTAATATATTAGAGGATATAGCTCTAGAGAAAGCGGTGGATTCAGAAGAGGCCTTTGCGTATCTTACAAATAAATTTGATTTTAAAGACACAAATTTAAAAGAAGACATGAATAAAAGCGTAAGAAATACCTTGGATAATATAATGGATGCTTTTGATAAAGTTATAAAGTTTTATAATTCTGGTAAATTAGACAAGAAGCTAGACTATATATATGTTATTGGAGCTGGCTCTAAGATTAAAGGGATAGAGGGTTATATTAAAGAAATTACTACCACAGAAACAAAGGTGTTAAAATCAGGAAGAGACATTAAAGCAAGCATTCGAAGTGGTAAGGATTTTCAGCTTAATTTATATGTAAACAGCTATGGCGTTTTGCTAAGGGATAATCCAAATAACTTAAATATTTTACCAGATGAAATGAAAAAGACTAAATCCTCTCAAATTATGACTAGAAAAATTATCTTTGGAGCTATTTCCTTAGCTGCTATATTAATAATTAGTGCTGTAGTAACGTATAGCTATTATTTGAATCTAAGCTTAACTAATTCAGATATGGATAAGAAGATATCTATGAATAAAACAGTAAGAGATACCAATAAGGAACTGAACAAAGAGGAAAGTTTATATACTAGCTATGTAGATAAAGTGGATTTATTAACTAAAAATAAAAAGATATTATCTCAAAAAATTATGGATTTACAAAAATATGTTCCACAAGATGTTGTATTTTCTTCAATCACCTATGCTAATAGCGATTATTCCATTACTGCACATACAAAGAATTATAATTCAGTTACTATCATGTCAGCTAGTTTACAAATGTCTACGGAATATAAAAACACCAGTATTAAAAATGTAACCACTGATAAAGATGGTTATACTTTTACACTTAATATAAGGAGTGATTAAAATGAAAAATCTATCCAAAAGTGATCAATTGGTTTTAGCTGGCATAGGTATATTATTTTTGTTATTCCTATACTATCAATTTTTAATAAACCCAGCGTTAACTAAAATTTCAGATTTAAATCAACAGATTACAAATAAAAAGCAAACTGTGGAAGATATAACTAACATGGAGATAGTTAATACAAAGCTTAAGAAGAAGATTGTGGAGTTGAAAACAAAATATGAGACTTCTAAAAAGTTACTTCCCTCAGAATTACGAGATCCTGAAATTGAAAATGATCTTAACAAAGTAGCTATTAGCAATAAAGTAACCATGTCCAGTATGAGTTTTGGTTCTAGCAGTGACTATAATCCTGGAGCAGTTGTAGCTACTAATGTAAACAGCAAAAGCGCAAGTACTCAAAATGGAAAGTTAATGCTTGTTCCTGTATCCATGAGTATAATGGGTCAGTATAAAGATATAATGAATTATATAGTGGCATTAGAAAAGGCAGATAGAATTTCCGAGGTTGAAAATATAAGTATATATAAAAGCGGTATTAATTCTAGCATAAATGTAGGCTTAGTGGTCAACTACTACTTTGTAAGCAGTAATGACAATAGTCAAAGTATTACTTATGCTATAACACCACCTACTACTTCAAAAGCTGACTTGTTTAATTAATGGAAAGGAAGGCTATTATGAGAAGGAAAAGTAAAAAAGGAAATACCTTAATAGAACTTTTAGCAGCCATGGCTATTTTAATAATTGGCCTTTCCGGCAGTTCCTTTGCGGTGGTATCCTCTACTAGATTATGGCAAATAGATAATAAGAAGCTTGATTTAACTACCTTTAATCAATCTATTAGTCAGGACCTTAAGATGAAGGGTGAGCTTGAGGTAGCGAGAATATTTAAGAATAATCCTGATACAAGATTGGTACATAATTATTATATTTATTTTAATGTGGTTTCTTCAACTATTGTTGATGCTATTGATAGTGCTCTAGACCCAAATAAGATTACAAATGTATTAATAAGTTCAGTTCCTAGCTATGGCGATTGTAAAAATAATTATTCTAGAGGTACTGATGGAAAAGCTAAATATGGCGCACTTATTAGTATTCAGGATGCCAAAGAAGCAGGTGCTTACTATTCTATTTATAAAATAGATTTAACAGTATGGAATTTGGATGAACCTAGTCAGCTGCAAGCAAATTCGACCTTTTATATAGGGGGTTGATTATGACAATTTATAGGAATAAAAAGGGATTTACACTAATAGAGTTGATTGCAGTTATGGCTATACTTCCAATAGCTTTAGCAGCAATCTTTAGTGTAGTAAATTCCAGTTATAAATTATTTTCTAGTGGGATAAGTCTTTCTGATGTACAAGAGCAATCTAAGACTATAATAAATACCTTGTCTCAGGATCTGAAAAGTAGCAGAACATATGAGGATACTACAGAAATAGCTTCAGATACTAGAGTAAATACCATGGCTTCTTCAAATAAAATTTATATTGAGGGCTTTAACAATAAAAGATATATGTATTCAATTATTGGGAATAAACTATATAGATATACCTTTTCTGATGTTTCTCATGACAATTATATTATTCAAGATGGAATTGAGTATCCTGTAAGTAATGCTCAATACGATATATATTCTAGAGGAACCAATGAAAAGTTTCACTTGAAAGATATTTTGGGTAATGAGTTAACTTATTTTACTCCAACTGCATTAGGAGCATTAGGAGTAGAATATACTCCTAAGTTTTTATACTACGATGAATTCGAAAGCAAAATATATTTATTTGCTCAGAAAACTGTAATTCCAGGTAATTCTTATTATTGCAAATTTTTATTAAAAGCCATACCTAACCCAGTAGATTTAACAACCATTCCTGTTGTAGTAGGAAGTCATGTTACCGATATTACAGTAATAAGAAATACTAGTTATGATAATCTATGCACAATAAGTGTAACAGCAGAGGAAAAAGGCAAGAAAAAAATACTAACATCCGATGTATATATATTTAGGAAAAAATAGAGGTAAGAAAATGAAAAAAAAGGGGTTTACCTTATTACTGGCTGTGGTTTCTATTGCAATAATATCCATAATTACATTGGCTATTGTGGCATTAGCTGCATCTAGTAATAAAAACACATTATTTAGAGAAAAAAAATATAAATTAAAGCTTAAGGCTGAAAGTGGCATTGAAAGAATGTATTACTACCTGCGAGAATACATTAGGGAAAATCCTAATGTTTTTGTTGACAACTCTTATACAGAAGCAGGTATATATAGTGTAGCTGGTATAGATACATCAAATTATTTATTAAAAGATACCACCATCTCTGATGGAATGAGCTGTAGGATTGTTTTATCAATAAGTAACTATATAGATACTCCAACTAATAGAACTGTAAAGGGCCTGCAGATAGCTTCAACTGCTAATTATTCATCAGGTGGTACGACTCAGAAAGTAACTGCAGTAATAGATTTAGATAGTATCTACAATGAATATTTTGATAGGTTATTCAATCATTCTAGCTTTACAACTGCACCAAATGATAAGGGAACTAATATAATAGATAGTAGTTTTACATTGCAAGATCCTAATTATCTTGTAACCTCAGGTAATATGTTACTTCAAGGAATTAATGTGCTTTTTAATCCTAATAAAACAATGAATAGATTAGACGAAGGAGAAATTAGGGTTAAAACATCAAAAGTTGGTGTTCCTAATGCATTCCAAACTAATATTCTATTGAATTCTGATATAATTGCGGGCACTAATGTTGACCCAGTTACTGCTAATTTAATTTCTTTATACAAAGAAACTGATGAACCTACAAGCTTTACGTTATGGAAAAATAAGCCTATGGACTATTTATACATGAGTCCTATAGATTTAACTGATAAAAATAGTTTTCAACTGTTTGGTAATGCCACTGATCCAATAATTGATGCAAATATTAATATTGTTGATACAGATGCTGATTTAAAATTAGTTACGTTTAAAGCAAAATTAGCTAGTGGAAGCTTAGATTTCCAAAAGTTGGTTGATGGACCTTATCCAACAGTTTCTATAAATGGTGGTATTTATGGGGAAATCGTCGCTAGATTATTAGTTACAAATCCAATAGATTGGTTAGACGTATTTGGGTCCTATTATAAGATGGTAATAATAGATGGAAATCTTGATATTCCTGATGATCCGGATGAGAAATTTAATAATTACATAATTTATTGTACAGGAAAAGTAACTTTTAAAGGGAGAGCTCATTTTTATAACAGCAGTATATTTGCAAATAATATTGAAATAAATAATAGTAGTGGACAAACAGGTGTAGAATTTTACGGAGTAAACAGCACACAATCTACAAGTGTTAGCAGAGGACATATTATTGGAACTACAGTGTTGCAGGATTTAACCCCTAGAGACAAAAGTGCAATTTATAAATATTTAATGGAGAATCTAACTAATTTTGGGCAGGCTCTAAAATTCCAAATAATTTCATGGAAAGAGAGCTAGAATTCTTTAAAAAATAATTTAAGTTTGTTAAAATAAATTATAGGGAGGTAAGCTTTGTATAATGTCAAAAGAAATAAAGCAATAATAACTGTTTTATCCTTAACTATTATATTTATAATTATAGTGGCGATAATAACTTTTTTCCTGTTAAAACTTAATGTAGTAAAAGGTACAAACTTATATTCCCATGAAAGAATAAACATAACTTTTTCTACTAATATTAGTGAAGGTAACCAATATCAACTAATAAAAGTCTATGATAAAAATGATAAAGAAATTCAAATAGGGATGGAGCTTAATCAAGGAAAGGTGAGTACAGTAATCATTAATCCACCATCTAAAGGTTATAAGGTAGGTGAATCTTATAAAATCAATGTAAGTGATAGTTTAGATTTTACAATAGATAATAATTTTAAAAATACATATAGTGTTAAATATCTAATTAAAAAAGATGTTAAAATATATTTTCAAGATTTAAAACTAGAAAAAGCAGTAAGAAATCAAATTAGTAAATTAAAAGGAGATATTTATATAGGTGATGTGTATAAGCTTATTAATCTTAATGCTGATTCCTATGGTATTCAAAATATTAAAGGAATTGAAAAATTAAAATCCTTAAGAAATTTATATTTAGATGGAAATCAAATCAAGGATTTAAGTAAATTAAGTAATCTAAAGGAGCTTCAAGTTTTATCTCTTTCAAATAATAAAGTTGAAAATATTAAGGCTTTAAAAAATTTGACAAAGCTTAAAACCCTTTGGTTAAAGGGAAACACAATCAAGGATTACAGCCCAGTAAATACCTTTTATGATAAGTTAGAAGCTAAAGATTTCACATTAAATAAATTAAAATAATATAAAAAATCTAAAGATGGGAGGAAAATCGTGAAAAAATTCATAAGGAAGACATCATTTGTAGCTATTTTTGCAATGATATTCAATATAATTGGAGCTTTTCCTAGCTTGGTGTCTGCGGATACATTTAATATTCCTGGAAAAGTTGAAGCTGAGAGCTACATTTCTATGAGTGGAGTACAAAAGGAAAATTGTAATGATATCGGTGGTACTCAAGATGTAGGTTGGATTAGTGCAGGTAGCAGTATGACTTATAGTATTAATGTTCCAGTTGCAGGTAATTATAATGTAGAGTTTCGGTTAGCAAGTCAATCGGCAAGTCAATTTCAGCTAAAGGATTCCACTGGTACAGTGTTAACTACAGTAGATATTCCTTATACAGGAGGATATCAAGCTTGGGCATCTATAACTAAAAATATTACTTTAAAAGCTGGAACCCAAGAAATTACAGTTTTGGCTGCAACTAATGGCTGGAATTTTAATTTCATGAATTTCACATCCGTTGAGGCAGCAAATACAAATACAGCCATAAAGATTTTGGAAGTTGAGCCAGGAAGAAATTTTGATTTGACGGATAGCATGTTTGTTGGTAAATTTAATAATAGAGTGGCTCAGGTAACGACTATGTCTATGGTTGAGTTTGTAGCTAAAAATGATTTCATTAATGGCTACTATGACATAGTTTATATAGGTAATAATACTACAGGTGGTGCCGCTTACAGTCCATTAGGAGAAAAAGTTGATCCTAATCAAATTATTGTGGTTCCATTAAATGGTACAGTTGCTGCCTATGATAAAAACAATCAATATCGAGGGGAAGTTGACATAACTGATAAAAAGGCTGGCGATTCTTTTACTTCAGAAGATCCAGCAGTACAGGAGCAACTAAGAGCTGCAGCTTATACGGATGCACCTTATAGAGCTGATCAACAAAATTATTCTGTTGAAGCTGGGCTTAAAGCTTTTATTGCATCAGGCCAACTTATGATTTTTAATGATAGTATATTTACAACAACCTCACTAAATGGAACAAAATTGTTTAAAAACTTTATTAATTACAAAACAACAAATATAAGATCAAATGTTAAGTTTATTACCTCAGTAAATGTTGATGCTATAGTTAGTGGGTTTAATGCTGCAAACAATAGATCCATTGTATCCTTAAGTAGTTTACCTACACCATATATTGGTGGAAATGAAGCTACTTTTGCTACAAATAGACTATTAAGCTTTAATTTTAATGTTACTAATGGTAGTGATTTTAACAATGCACTTACAGTTAAACTTTATTTAGATATAGATGGAGATAGCTTATTTAAAGATAATGAAGCTGTTGCTACAGAGACTATTCTAGGAGGCAGCAGCGGAACCAATTCAATAAGTTATTTATTTAGTTCCAATTTTTATGGATTGATGCCTTGGAAATTAGAGATTACTGATAATGTTACAAAGGTAAAATCACTTTTGACAGGAAATGTTGCTTACAAAGGGGCTGATTACGTATCAACACCATTAGTAAGAGTACTACAACTTAATCCAGGTTCCCAGGGAACTTCTACGGGAACTTATGATTTTGGAAGACAATCTAACAGTGTTGCACCTTTATATGTGCAGGGGAAATATAATATTCAAGTAACAAACATGTATATTGAGGATTTCAAAAATAATTATAGAACTGACGGGAATGGGAAAACAAATGCTATATTATATGATACAACATCTGATGGAGTGGCAAGAGTTACAAATGTTTCAGATGCCTCAACTAATATAAATGGATTAAATGGGCAAAATACTAATTATGATATGATTATTTTTGGATTTGCTGACAATTATAATAGTAAAGATATATCGAGTATATCTGATGCAACGGTTGCAAACGCTATAAAGGCCTTTATAAAAACAGGTCAAAGTGTTATGTTTACCCATGATACTATTGAACCACAACAACCTTGGGGAGTAGCGAATGCTAAGTATTTTCAAGATATTGTAGGACAAAGTAGGTTTTTTGATCTAAATAATCCTACTCAGCAAAATTCAGATGGATCATTAATACCACATGTAGCAACTAATGCAACTAATAGTCAAATGGGCTTTTCAAAGCAAGTTTTGAATGGTCAAGGCATTACTTCAAATAAAACTTTTAAGTTTAATAATGGAGTAATAAATCAATACCCATATGGATTAGGGGATATAACAGTACAAACAACTCATCAGCAATGGTTGCAGCTAAACCTTGAAGATGAAAATGTTATTCCTTGGTATACTTTGTTAGTAAGTGGTATTGATCAGTATGATGGTGGAAATAGTTACTATACCTATTCAAAAGGTAACATTACTTTTTCAGGTACAGGTCATTCCTATGAACCAGGTAATTCACAAGAAGAACAAAAGCTGTTTATCAATACAGTTTTAAAGGCATCAAGAACAGCTAATCATGCTCCAGTAGTACAAATAAATAATCTTACTGATCAAGAAAATATTTCCAAATATCAAGATGTTAAATTTAATTTTACCACTAATGACTTAGATGGAGATAATGTAAATGCTACCATATCAATAAAAAATAGTGCTGGGACAATAATAGCCAGTTCTAGTACTGATTCTAGAATAAAAACAACTACAACGGGGTTAAGCTTTAGTAATATTCCCTCTGGTTCAAAAGTTGGAGTAACTATACCTAAAGAAGTATTAGTAAGTAGCAATTTACTCTTAGGTGGGTCCTTTACAGTTTATGTAAATGTAGAAGATCCTAAACATGCACCAGGATCAGATTCTAGAACATTGAATTATGTGGATATTCCATCAATGGATATAACTTCTGATAAAGATTCTTATGGTATATTAAAGGGTGACTCATTAAGTTCAATAATAACTGCAGCAACCAGTGGAAGCGGGTACTATCCTAATTACCAGATAAATAATATAACCACTACCACCAGCTCTGATGATAATGCCAATATAGGTATGATAGGGAATAGAACAAACTGGATAAATTCAATTTCCTTCGATGCCAGTGGAGTTGTTCCAATTAATTTATTAGGCCAGTCAGAAACTATTACATTTAATCCAACAGTTGCAAAGTTGTATACTGTTGATAGCTCATATGCCTATGATATTATAACAGGTATAACAAATAGTGTTATAATATCAGATGTTTCTAATGATGTAACAACGAATAGCAATATTGCAAATCAGGTAGTTGGAACGCCGACTTCGTCTACAGCAAATAGCGGGCCAACGGGTACATTTACATCAACTTCACAATTTGTTTCAAATGGTAGTATAGTAGATAGTCCACCGAGTGTCACTAGTTCAACCGAAACAACGTCTACCAGCACCATTGTAACATCAGTAAGTGTTACAATTCATAGAGTTACAACTGGTGGAGTAACGACATATTCAAAAAGAGTTGTAACAAGAACTGGCAATAGAAATAATTATAGTTACCCTACAGTAACTACTAATTACTCAAAAACTGATGATACTATTGTAACTACAACAAGAACAGTAACAACAAAAACAACAACGAAACTTCCAATACACGAAGTTAAAGATAACACCTTTAATGTAGATGTTAAACAAGGAGTTGTTGACGTAACTGTTTACAATCAATTAAATAATCCTATTACATTAAAACCATTAGCTATACATTTATTAAATGCTACAACTAATGCGACAGTTGCTACTGTTACTTCAGATAGCACTGGTCATGTAAGGTTTGTAGATATACCATCTGGTAATTATAAAATATCTGGTGCTTCCAATGGCAAATATGTCTATAGTGCGGCTAATATAAAAAATGTAGCAGTACCAAATGTTAGTTTAGGTTATACAACTCCAACGGTTACAACTTCTATATTTTACGACGTAACTGCACCAACAACACCGGTTATATCCTACATCATAGCACCAACGAAGGGCCCTGTTACTATAACTATTGATTATGACGATGTTCATAATCCAAGTATCACAAAATATAAATCAATAGATGGTGGATTAACCTATACTCCATATACTGAACCATTTAATGTAACTCAAAATTGTACTATCACAGCAAAAAGTGTAGATAATGAAGATATTGTTAGTCAAATTGCAAGAGCAAATGTTGACAATATAGATAATATTGCACCAAATGCTATTATCAAAGCAACGTTTTATGATAAAACAGGGAATATAATTGGTAGTCCAATAGATTTATCAAATATGTTTAGTAACTCTAATAATGGTACTGTAAACTTCAATGATTTAATAGGTTCAGAAAGAGTGCCATGGGCATATAAGATTACTTTGACAATTACAGCAGAGGATAATGCAAGTGGTGGTGGTATCAGTAATATTATTTCTACAGGAAGGACTACCTATACTTATAATCCTTTAGATCCTGCAAATAATCCCACTTATACTGGCGATGGAACAAAGCATAAAATTGTAACAGCAAATTATGATATCACAACAAATAATGGTACAATTGCCTATACCTTAAGCGATTTAGCAGGGAATACCTTAACTAGAAATATTACCTTTAAAAATATAGATTTAACAGCACCTACGATTACAGCAACAGCAACAGTAACTTTATATGATACCTTAGGAAATTCTACAGTAGTACCTTATACTCTGACCAGCGATAATAATGCAACTATTAGTCCAAGTAATTCTAATTTTGCAGGGTATACAGGATGGACACAAAAGGATATACAAATCTCAATAACTAGTAATGATTTAAATCAATCAGGTGTTAGTGAATCAGGCGTAAAAGAAATATCATTACCAGGTAGTAATAATCCTAATAGTGGTTCTACAGGAAGCTTTACTATCGGCTCGAATGCTACTTATAGCTTTACGGTTAAAGATAATGTAGGTAATTCAGTTACAAAAACCATAAATGTTACTAATATAGATAAAGCTGATATACCTCAACTAGTAACTACGGCTAAAGATAATGTAGATGGTACAGGAACAGTTAAATTATTAGGAGCTAATAATGGTCTAGACAAGTATCCACTTTATATAACAAATATTAGTGTATTCGGATATACAGATAATAAACCTGACCCTAACAAAAATAGTTCCTATACTAATTCTAAAAATACAAGTGAAATACTAACTTCAAATGATTATCCAATAATAACTCTTACCAATAATGCAGAAGTTATATTTAGTTATGTTGATCATGATGGACATACTGGAACAGCAACACAAGAAGTAATAATTGGAACAAACCCAGATGATAATGGGAAAGATGCTATTTGGGAAAGATAATAAATTAAAAAGGAGTGTTACACAATTAATTGTGTAACACTCCTTTTTTTGCTTATAAAGTGATACAGGGGTTATGTAAATTTCATGTAGATATTAGAAGGAAATAATGCTCCAGATTATTCAACTATTGCTAGGTTCTGAAAAGAGTATCTAGAAGATTCGATTGATGATTTATTTTATCAGTTTGTATTATATTTTAGTCAAACAGGAGAAATTGACTTTGAAAATATATTTGTAGATGGCACTAAGATAGAAGCAAATGCTAATGAATATACCTTTGTCTGGAGAAAATCCGTAAGTAAAAATGAAGCTAAAATGTTTTAAAAAGTACAGATAACACTAAAGTAAAAAAAGATGAGATGAGGACTGAATTTGTCCATGGATCAGGTAATCGAAAGACTAGTCTTCGAAAATTTATAGGGTTGATTCAAAACTTTTTTGAGTGTCAGGAAAAATATGACTTGTGCAATAAAACCGTTGGGTATCGAAACAGCTATTCTAACGGATACAGATGTAACTTTTATGCATATGAAGGAAACAAATTTTTAGCTAGAATCTGCTTGGAGGAGACAGCAAGGCGAATGAAGTTCAAATGTTCCTTAAAGTTCCTGAAGATCTTTTAACAAGATCTTTGTTGTGGTAGATTTCAATGGCATCCATAGAATACTTTACATCATTTATGAGTAATACAAAGTATCCGTAGTTACTCTTACTGATGTGACCTTTTTCCATTAAATTGTAAATTTCAATCCTGCTTAACTAGGGTTAGCGTTGGCTTATATTTTAAATCAATATTCTAATAATTCAGTTCTCTTCAGTTAATTCCCGTAAGATAACAGTTATATTTGAATTTACAATATAATAATTTGTAAATAAATCTTCTTTTATGATTATTTATTTTTAATATTGGGCATTAATTTAATATTAAAAATAAAGGAGGAAAATAAATGTTATTTATGAAACGTTCGACTATTGAGAGAGGAACAAGATTTAAAAGGAAGGGGTTTACTCTAATAGAGCTTATTGCTGTTATTGCAATACTCGCAATATTAGGTATGATTTTGGTTCCTAAAATTGCCGGCTATACATCCAAAGCTAAAAAGTCTAACCTACAAACAAGTGCCAGAACCTTATTAGATGCTATCAAAGCTCATAATGCAGATGCAGTTGGAGTTGCAGCAGATGATGGTGGTCCCATAACTGACGCAGATTCAGTTGATGATGCTGCTACTAAAATAAATTATGGATTAACTTCCAAAATTATTGCCAATGATACTACGAATGCTAACAGCAGCTTTTCAAAGCTAAAAGATATTAAAGTAGCACAACTTGTAACGGTAGCCACAGGAAATTTTAGTATAGATTCTAGTGGAGTTATTAATACCTCAAACTTAGCTACAGGATCTATTGAATAAAACTATAATATAAAGATTCTATAGGATGAAATATGAAAAGATCATTCCAAAATTTACTATGTTTTATTGATATCATAATCTTGCCCCTGCTTATACTTAAATCGGGGTTTAGCTTATTCACTTACTCAAATGTAAGCATTATTTTTATACTTATTTTTATTGCACTTTTAATTTATCTAATTAAAAATAATGAAGTTAACTTAATTGTCAGCTATGTAGTTATTTCTGCTATAGGTATAATCCCATTGATTCAATTTCATGGGGCAGATATTTATACCTATTCGGAAATGAAGGTAAATTACTTATACATGTTATCCATAATAATTGGTATATTGCTAGTCACAAGACTTAAACATGTAAAGTACAAAATGTTTATCTTTGATTATATATTATGCTTATACTGGTTATTGACATTAATATCTACTTTTTTATCTGTAGATGTTAATATATCTATTTTTGGAACAGCTGGTAGATATGAAGGTCTTGTAACAATTAGTTGTTATATCTTATTGTATTTTCTAGCTTCCAAGTTCTTAACTTCTTACACAACACTGAATTTTAAATTTATCATAATTTCAGCTACTATTATTGGGATTTATGCCATAATGCAATATTATGGTATAGATCCCTTTCATCAAATTTACAAATATTTATTGGGGAATGAAGCTTACTCAACAATAGGTAATAGAGATTTTGTGGGAAGCTACATAACTTTACTTTTACCTATATTAATTTATACCTTTATCTCCACGAAGAAATATATATATATCCTATCAAGTGGAATATTATTTACCTCAATGTTATGTATAAATGCTAGAAGCGCGTGGGTTGCTTTTATAGTTTATATATTTATTCTATCAATATTTATTTTTATGAAAAAGTACAAGAGAAGAAATTTTATTCTTCTTATAGCTCTCTTTACTATTATTTTTATCGTATTTAATTTTAGACAAAACAATATGCTCTCATCAAGGATAGTAAGTATAAATTCTGACGCAAAAACTCTTGTGCAAAATAAGAGCCCTGAAAGTATTGATAATGGACGCTACTTTATTTGGGAAAGAGCAATAAAAATTATACCTAAGTTCCCTCTTCTAGGTAGTGGACCAGACACTTTTAGTATAGTATTTAGGAAGACCTATACTAGTGATATTTTAAACACTTCAGGTATTGTAGTGGTTTTTGATAAAGCTCACAACGAATATCTTCAGATTGCAGTCACGGAAGGCATACCTGCACTGCTTCTATATTTAGTATTTTTAACTTTAGTAGCAATTAAGGTATTTAAAGGTATAAAGTACAATAAACTTTTGATTCCACTTTTCTGCTCTATAGGAGGATATTTAGTTCAAGCTTTTTTCAATATAAGTGTTGTTGCTGTTGCGCCTGTGCTCTGGTGTTTTATAGGTATAGCTGTTAATTTAGCGGATAAAACCGAGGGAGAGATATTAAGTGGGGGAAAGCTGGAACGGTAGTCAAGATGGACGTTCTAATCTGAACAGGGACATACCTGCTGATTCTAAATCGAGTTGAGAAGGCTCTTTCGTTAAACTAAAATTTCCGATAGTTTTGATACTTTCGATACCAGCAGGTATGTCCCCGAATTGTATCGGCGGAGCAGGCTAATTAATATGCTTTTCTCCTATTCTAGTATCTTCGCACCATCCATATCCGCTTCTAGTATATGAAGTCTCCAGCCATTCTTAATCCCTTTAAAATATCCTAACATATCACCCTGAAAGGTAAGGTTGTCCACGTCAATTATTGCGATTAAGGTAGAACCGGAGCCACTTATAAATTCACCTAGGGATCCAAAGACTTTAGCCTGGTCAAATATGCTATCAATATCCTCAATTAAGAGCTTTCTGTAGGGCTGATGTAGTTTATCCTCTGTTGCAAGTCTAAGCTTGTCTAGCTCCCCATTATTCATGGCGTTTATAAGCATAGCAACTCTTGATATATTGTATACACAATCTGCTCTAGAGTAGGTATCTGGCAACACCTTTCTTGCAGAGTTGGTGCTTACAGAATTTTCAGGGACCATAACTGCAAACCGTAGTTTTTCCGGAAGGGATATTTTAGAGTAGCTTACTCCCTCCGAGGTATTAATTGCAACGGTCATGCCTCCAATTGTAGCGGGAACTACGTTGTCCGGATGTCCTTCTATTTTTGTAGCTAAATCAATAATTTCAGCGGTAGAAAGTTTTAAATTCATAATAATTCCTGCGGCCATAATGCCTCCAACAATGCAGGTGGCACTGCTACCAAGACCCCTTGAAAAGGGAACTTCACATCTGGATAAATTAAGTTTTAAACCCTGAAGCTTGTAATCATACTTATTTAAAGTTCTTATTATCGTAGTATAAAATAAATTATCCTTGAGAGGTATAGTATAGGGCTTGCCATCTTGAGTTAGGATTATACCTTCTAGTATTTCTTCAAATTCAATTTCATTATAAAGTTTAAGGGCCATTCCTATAGTATCAAAGCCTGGCCCCATATTTGCCGTTGTAGCTGGTATCCTTATTCTATTCAAGATGCAACCCCCCATATACAGATAGCCCTAAGATATCATATTTGAATAAATTATTCAATAGAGTATAATGATATTGAGAAAATAAATGGGGGAAAGGCTTAGATTTTGCATCTATAATTACAATATCAGTATTTGAAGAATCAATTGGAGAATAAAGCATACCTAATATATCATATAATTAAAGAGTACATTTAATGTGAAATATATGTTATAATATAATTTAATTATTAGGGAGCTAAAATATGAATTTATGCTCATTATTATTAATAGCAATTGCTTTATCCTTAGATGCCTTTGCAGTGGCTTTATGCCTTGGATTAAATAGTTCGTTAAATATCAGAAATAAAATAGGCTTTATATTATCCTTTGCCTTTTTTCAAGGCTTCTTTACACTTATAGGTGCTAAAGTAGGATATACCTTCATAAGCCACATAGCCTGCATACCTGAGGTGGCAGCGGGGATTGTTTTAATTATGGTTGGACTGCTAATGATAAAGGAAGGTCTAACTAATGAAAAACGCATACATTTTAGTAAGAGTATGTATATTATTCTTGGCATTTCAGTCAGCATAGATGCTTTAGTAATAGGATTTACTGTTCTAAATGAGGTATCAAAAATAAATGAATTATTTTATTATTCTCTAGTGATTGGACTTGTAACCTTACTTAATACCACCATAGCCTTTTATATATCGAAGTTATTAAAAAATATATACTTATTAAGTAAATATGCAAGCTTCATCGGTGGTATCATTCTCATATTGTTTGGAATAAACATGATGTGTGCATAATAAAAAAAAATCAATAGCTTAAGATAATTAGGAGTGTTTAAATAAATGTTAGACCAGATCATAATAATAATAGTGCTTATCGGTATAAACGCATTTTTCGCAACAACTGAGATAAGTATTATTTCTCTAAAGGAAATTCAATTGGAAAAAAGGGCAGGAGAAGGGGACAAAAAATCAAAAAAACTGCTTAGTATAATCAAGGAACCAAGTGAGCTTTTAGCAACTCTACAAATTGGAGTGACTCTTGCTAGTTTTTTTACCTCTGCCTCCGCAGCTATTGGCATATCTAATACAATGAAGGGATTATTAGATAAAACTAACGTACTTTTTATAAGGGAGTTTAGCTCTAATATAGCTTTAGTTATAACAACAATTTCAATATCCTTTTTATTTTTGCTATTTGGAGAACTTATACCTAAAAGAATAGGCTTAAAAAGGGCAGATGCCATATCTTATAAAGTTATAAATATTATAGTAGTGATTAATAAGATTGTTAAACCTGTAGTAAAACTTCTTACATTTTTTACAAATTCCTTTGTTAAATTATTTTTCGGACAGGACGAAGGTTCTCAAAACCAGATAACTGAGGAAGAAATTCGAATGATGATAAATGTTGGCGAGGAAAAAGGAATTTTTCAAAAGACTGAAACTGATATGATAAACAGTATTTTTGAATTTGATGATACTACCGTTAACGATGTAATGACGCCAAGGCCCGATATTATAGCCTTAGATATTAATAGTTCTTTCGATGAGACCATAAGTGTAATTACAAAAGAAAAATATTCTAGGATACCTGTATTTAGAGGAACTGTAGATGATGTTGTGGGTATATTATATGCAAAAGACATAATTGATTATATGGCTTATAGGTCAGATAAGGAATTTAATCTTGAAAGCTTCATAAAGGAACCCGTCTTTGTAACAGAATATAAAAAGGTTGACTTATTACTTAAGGAAATGCAAAAAAGAAGTGTTCATATAAGCATTGTTATAGATGAGTATGGATCAACAGCTGGACTCGTCACCATTGAGGATACCCTTGAGGTAATAGTTGGCAAAATATATGACGAATATGATGTAAAAGAAGAGGAAGTATTAATAAAGGGTGAGAATGAATACGATGTTGATGGAAAGCTAAGCTTAGAGGAACTTAATGAACTTTTAGAAGTAGAGTTTCCTGACAATTATGATACTGTTAGTGGACTTGTTCTAGATAGCCTTGGAAGGTTTCCGAGAAAAGGTGAAAGTGTCCAAATAGGAGAATTTATATTTACCATTACAGATGTTCAACATAGAAGGATAAGAAGAATCTTTATTAAAAAGAATGAAGAGATTATATAGAAATTGTAATAAGGTGATTTAATGGAAGGTCAATTATATTTAAAGCAAAACAATATTAAAGCTACAAAAGCAAGGATATATATTATGGGATTACTATTAAATAGTGATAGTGCTATTACTGCTGATTACATTTATGAAAGTTCTGTAGATAAAAAACTTTTTATAGATTTGTCTACAGTATATAGAACCTTAGAGCTATTGGAGGAAAAATCTCTAGTAGATAAATTTGATTTAGGTGGGGGGATGAATAGCTTTATTATAAAAAAGCTAGGACATAAGCACACCGTGGAGTGCAGCAAATGTCATAGAGAGCTTGAAATAGATTGCCCTATGAATCAAATTGATGAACTTATAAGAAATAAGACAGGCTTCACCCCAATTGAACATGAATTAAATATTAAGGGTATATGTGAACAATGCAAAAAAGCAGGATTTTTGTAAAATGAGTCGAGCTATATGAAATAGTCGGCTTTTTTTATTATGTAAGTAAGCACTATTAATTTGAAATTAAGACCTTCTTTGTATATAATGTATAGAGGAATATAGAAAGGATATAATTAATTTTAAGTGCTTAATAAATTAGGAGGTAGAAAAATGGATTTTTCATCCTTAGTTCTTATGGAAAGAGATAGCATAACAAATTCCTTCTTAAATGAGCTTGGTAGCTATGAGGTAGTTGATGGCGCAGAATACATAACTAAGATGTATTATGATGGAAGCTTAGTAAATGTCTTTTTTGATACCAATAGGGATGTGGAAGAGTGGGAGTTCTCTGCTATATTTGATTTATTTGATGAAACCCCTATTCTCCAAGAAGGATTTTCCCTTGAAACTAATGAGGATGAATACAATCCAACCTTTATAGTTAAATTTTCATATTTAGAAAAGCATGAGGAAATGGAAAATAGGCTTCAGAGATTATGTACCTTAATCAAAGAACAAATGGAGAAGGTTTTTGAAGATATAAATGATAAGGAAGAGGAATATAAATAAATATTTTAAGGAAGTGCAGAAATGGAAGAGGTTATTAAAGCCAAGCTTAGAGAAGAAATAGGAGCAGAGTATAAATGGAAAGTAGAAAAGATATATGCTAGTATAGCTTCCTTTCAGGAGGATTTTATTAAACTAAAGAAAGATGCAGATTCTTTAAAAGAGTATTCAGGAAAGCTAGCAGATCCTAAGGAACTATTAGCTTATTTAAGGTTAAGTGAGGCTATTAACAGGAGAGCTGAATTACTTCTTATGTATGCCCATTTAAGAGGGGATGAGGACACAGCAAATTCAGAATTTCAAGGATTAAAGTCTGTGATTGATGTTTATTATGCAGAGCTAAAGAGCTATGAGGCATTTTTTGTCCCAGAAATTTTAACTTTAAAGGAAGATTTTCTTCAGGTAGCTATAATAAAAGAGCCAGAACTGAAGCTTTATGAGTTCTTCCTTAAGGATATAATTAAACTTAAACCTCACTTTTTAACAAAGGACCAGGAAGAAATAATGGCTGGGGTATCAGATTGCTTAGAGGCACCAGCAAATATTTTTAGTATGCTATCAAATGCGGATATGACTTTTCCTTCAATAATAGATGAGGAAGGAAATAATGTTGAGCTTACTGAAGCTAATTACTCACAATTTATTAGGTCAAAGGATAGAAGAGTTAGAGAAGAGGCATTTAAAACAATATTTAATACTTACGATAAATATAAAAATACTTTTTCAATGTCGCTAACTTCATCTATAAAGAATTTTATATTTAATTCTAAAACCAGAAAGTATAAATCTTCACTTGAGGCCTCTTTAAAGCCAAATGAAATTTCACTGAAGGTATATGATAATGTAATAAAAACAATAAATGATAATTTATCCTCACTTCATAAATATGTTGCTATAAAAAAGAGGCACTTAGGCCTTGAAGAAATGCATATGTATGATTTATACGTACCAGTAGTAGATACACCTAAGGAAAATATTGAATTTAATTCTGGAGTGGAGATAATTAAAAAAGCGTTAGTTCCTCTTGGATTAGATTATTTAGAGATATTTGAAGAAGGTATTAAAGAAGGCTGGATTGATGTATATAGTAATAAAGGAAAAAGAAAGGGTGCCTATTCTTGGGGATCTTATGATACTATGCCTTATGTATTATTAAATTATAATAATGAATTAAATGATGTTTCCACCTTAGCTCATGAAATGGGTCATTCAATTCACTCCTACTTATCTAAAAGGCATCAACCTTATATATATTCAAGCTATACTTTGTTTTGTGCTGAGGTAGCATCTACCACTAATGAAGCTCTTTTAATAAGATATCTTATAGAAAATGAAAAGGATAAAATGAAAAGAGACTATTTAATAAACACAGAGCTTGAGCAAATAAGAACTACAGTATTCAGGCAGGCAATGTTTGCAGAGTTTGAAAAGGTAACCCATGAAAACCTTGAACGGGGATTAGCTTTAACCAGTAAGGAATTATCTGATATTTGGCATAAGCTAAATGAGAAGTATTTTGGAACGGATATGATAGTTGATAAGGAAATAGATATGGAATGGGCTAGAATCCCTCATTTTTATAATGATTTTTATGTATATCAGTATACTACAGGTTACGCAGCAGCTAATTCTTTTGCTACAATGATATTAAAAGGTGGGGCAGAGTCTGTAGCTAAATACAAGAATTTTTTAAATAGTGGAGGGAAAGATTATCCTATAAAGCTCCTTTATGAAGCAGGAGTTGATATGTCAAGCCCTAAACCATTATTAGATACCATAGAAAGATTTAATCAATTATTAAATATGCTTTAATTTATTTGAATAATTGATTAAAAATGCTAAATTTTATTGTGTTTTCTACGATAATAATAATGGTTCTTACACAAAAGTTATCTGATATATTATGAGGTGAAAAAATGAGGCTTGAATTTATTGATAAGGTTAAGGCAAATGATATTCTAGGCAAGAATGTCTTATCTAATGATGGTAAAATACTTCTCAGTGCAGGTTTGAGATTAGATTGTATTTACATAAAAAAACTAAAAGAATTAGGCATCTTTTGTATTTATATTGAAGATGAGCGGTTAGAAGATGTAAAAATAGAAAAAAAGAAATTTTCAGAACTAAAGCAGTTAAGCATGAAAAATATGTCGAATATAATGAAAAATGTTTATGGGAGTGGAGATACAAATATAAGAGAGGTAGCATCCGTTGTAGAGGATCTTATCGATTGCATCATAGGTATGGGAGATGTAAGTAAAAGCTTATATGATATACAAGACTTTGACAATCTTACATATTTTCATTCCATAGATACCTGTATAATGTCCTCATTTTTAGGTATTGCGAGCGGTATAGATAAGGAAGAGTTGGTGGAACTTGGACTTGCATCCATGCTTCATGATATAGGAAAGACTAAGGTTCCCAGAAACATAGTCTGTAAAGCTGGACCTTTGACGAATGATGAATATACTGAAATGCAAAAACATGCGATTTATGGAGTTGAGGTGCTTTCAAAAGGTAACTATGTATCAAAGAATGTCATTGAGGCCGTAGGTCAGCATCATGAAAGATATGACGGAAGGGGGTATCCCTATGGGCTAAAGGGTGAACAGATATCAAAGCATGCTAAGCTTATAGGTATATGTGATGTTTTTGATGCGGTCTCTAGTGACAGAAGCTATAGAGCTAAGATAAGTCCAGGAGAGGCCTACAAAATAATAATCCAAGGTAGCGGAAGCTTCTTTGATGGTAGAGTAGTGGAAAACTTCAGAAAAACCTTTGCGGTTTATCCTTTAGGAAGCTGTGTCAAGCTATCAAACGAGATAGAGGGGTATGTGATAAAGCAAAATTCAAATTTCCCTGACAAGCCAGTTATAAGAGTTTTGTATGATAATATAACTAGAAGGCCAGTGCCCTTTTATGAGATAGACTTGTTAAACAGGTTTGAGTTAAATATTAAAGACATGGTGGTTTGATTATTTTTTTGAATTTGAGGTACAATTATGAAAAAATCGGAACAGAACTTTAAGATTCTACTAGAAAACATGTGTAAATATTTCGGATATTCTATTTTCCAAACAAAACATGAGGTGGACCTTTGGGGAATAGAAAAAGAAGTTTCAGATGGAAAGATTATAAAAGCAGTGTTTTATAATCAAGCTCCAAGGGAAAGTAGCCACAGTAATGATGATAATATAAAGGTTATAGCTTACAGCTCTGAGGAAAATTATAATGATATACTAAATATAATGGGTCCCTTTATTGTTATAGATGTGGAGAAAAATACAGTTATTAGCTTCAGCGATGGGCTAGATAGAGATTTTATAAACGAGTTAGAAGGTTCCTTAGATTATCAAAGAAGAGTTGCTTTAAGTAAAAATGAAAGCAAAAAGTATTATTTTATAACATATATTTTAATATCAATAAATGTATTTATGTTTATTATTTCAGCCATTTTGTCACAAAGCGTTATGTCTATAAGTACCAATGTTCTTATTTCTTTAGGTGCAAAGGTAGATTATCTAATAGCTTCAGGGGAAGTATATAGATTGATTACCTGTATGTTTCTTCATGGTGGCTTGATGCATATAGTATTAAATATGTATGCCTTATATGCTATAGGCCCGTTAATAGAGAAGGTTTATGGAAGAAAGGCTTATATTATTTTATATATGCTTTCGGGGATATTATCTTCACTTTTTAGTTTCGTATTTTCGCCTTCAGTTTCAATTGGTGCTTCAGGCGCAATTTTTGGTCTTATGGGTGCTGTACTCATTTATGCCTTCAAATATAGAAGTCAACTTGGCAGGAAGTTTTTAAATAATATTTCTATGATTATAGCAATTAATTTGGCAATAGGTATTACCTTAATGAGTTACATAGATATATATGCACATATTGGTGGTTTAATAGGTGGGATAATAATAAGTTTCATTTTCTTAAACAAAAAACAGGCAAGCAATTAGCTTGTCTGTTTCTTGTTAATGACCTAAAAAGCAATAAGCTTGCTTTTTAAATCTTCATAGTACAAGGTTTCCTTTTCCAATAAATCCGCGGTTATACTTTCCACTAGCTCCCGATTAGTAATTAATAAACTTAATGTTTCCTCATATAGCCTATCAAGTAACTCCTTACATTCCTTTATGATATTTTCACTATTCACTGTAGTTACTTTAGAAAGCTCTTGAAGGTTAAGTAGTCCAAGACTACTACCCATTCCATATTCAACCATCATATTGGAAGCTAATTCTGTGCTTTTTTTAATATCACTATAAGCTCCTGTAGTTATTTTATCTTTTCCAAAAATCATTTCTTCAGCTGCTCTACCACCTAATAGAACCATAATTCTTTTTTCTAAATAGCTCTTACTTTGATATTGCTTTTCCTCTGGTATACTGATGGTATAGCCACCAGCACCCTTTGTACTAGGGATTATAGTCACCTTTGATACCTTTTCTAAAGGTAATAGCTTCAAAGAAACTACAGTATGTCCAATTTCATGATAAGCGGTTATTTTCTTATCTTCAGTACTGATATATCCTCGATTCTTTTTTTCATAACCTGCTAATGCTATAGAATAGGCAGAATCCATGTGCTTATCATAAATACACTTACTATTTTCCTTGCAAGCTATTATTGCCGCTTCATTAACTAAGCTTTCAAGTTTAGCTCCAGAAAAATAAATTGTCTTAGCTGCCCAATCCTTTATGGATATATCTCCTGTAGGCTTATTTCTAAGATGCAAATTTAGTATTTTCTCTCTAGCTAGTACATCTGGAAGTGTAACCTCAATATGCCTGTCAAATCTTCCAGGTCTTAAGAGTGCACTATCTAGCATGTCCAATCTATTTGTAGCAGCCATAACCACGATGCCTTCCTTATCATTAAAACCAGACATTTCTGTAAGCAGGGCATTCAAAGTCTGATCTCTTTCCTCAGAACCTCCGCTTTTTGATGAGTCACGTTTTTTACCTATAGCATCAATTTCATCAATAAAGATTACCGCACGTCCACAGGCCTTTGCCTTTTTAAAGAGCTGTCTTACTCGACTTGCACCCACCCCTACATACATTTGTACAAAATCTGAACCAGACATAGCGAAAAATGGTACATTTGCTTCACCTGCAACAGCTTTTGCAAGAAGAGTTTTACCTGTTCCGGGCTCTCCGTATAAAATTATACCCTTTGGTAATCTGGCTCCGTAAGCGGCATATTTTTCAGGGTTTTTCAGAAAATCTACAATATCTTGTACACTTTCCTTGGCTTCTTCATTCCCGGCAACACTATCAAAGGTTAATTTACTTTCTTCACAAATCTCCCCTTGAAGGTTATCAGGGGCTAGAAAATTCTTAGATAAAATTCTAGTATCCTTTAGAATTAATACTATAAAGGCTAATAAAGAAGCGAAAATAAACATAATAGATATACTCTTAGTAACGGGCACATAGTTATTTTCTGTAACTTTAATACCTTTACTGAGCAGCATTTCTTTAAAGCTTGAACTTCTAGGATTATCTGTTTTATATATACTTCCATTCTTTAGCCTTACATTTATGTCCGGTGAGGAAGCCACAAAAACTTCTTTTACTTTGTTATTTGATACATCCTTTAAAAATTCCGTATAAAGCGTAAAATTATTATCCTTTATATAAATATTTTGACTAATCAAAACTGCAGTAGCGAGTAATGCAATAATGATCGGAATTAATAGATATTTGTTTTTATTTATTTTCATAAGTACTCTCTCCTTATTTAAGTTGTTAGCTTTATTCTATATTGACCTATAAGTTATGTCCAACGAAAATCATAAAATTTACTATAGTAAGTGTTTCCAATTCTTTAATAATGATTTTAAAAATTTATATATTGAGGTATAATTAATGTATATCTATAAAATAGAGGTGTGAACATATGAAGATATCTAATATAAAAGCTAGTATCTCAGAAGTGGAATTGTTAAATATAATAAAGGAATATGTAGAAGTGGAAGGTCTGTATATAGATAAGCTGGAGATAAACTCATTGATTAAGGTTCAAGGTAGATACAAATTTAACTTTGAAATACCTTTTACAGCAGAAATAGGAATTGGGAATGTTCATGAAAATAAGGTAAGTGTTCAATTTTTTCATGTTAAGATCAGAAAAATAGGGATTGGTAAAGTCATACAAAATATAGCTATTAAAGCTATATTGAAGAAGTTTGCAAAATATGGAATAACAATGGAAGGCGATTTTTTAGAGGTTGATATTAATTCAATATCAAAGTTTATACCTTATACTTACTTTACATTGGTAGGGGTAACCCTTAAAGAGAAGCATGTAGAGGTAACCTTAGAGGATCTTATATATTCACAAGACAAAGAAACCTTTGACTTTAAAGAAGAAGAAAAAATTAAATTTAAATATGAAATTAAAGCAAAGGATACCTATTCAAAGCTTAGGGGTGAGGTTGAAGGCAAGCTTCCTGATAAGCTTAAACCATTAGTTGAATATTTATTATTACTTCCGGATATAATCGCTTTACTATTTAGATTATTTAGGGATAAGAGAGTAAAATTTAAAAACAAACTGATTATAGGAGGAATTCTAGCATACTTTGTTTCTCCAATTGCACTTATAGCAGATTTCATTCCAATTATAGGTGAAATTGATGAGTTAGCAGTTGCATTTCTTGGATTGAATACCCTGATTAATGATATCCCTGAGGAAATTATACTTGATAATTGGCAGGGAAAAGAGAATATAATATATTCTGTTAAGCAAGCAACTAAATATATATCTAAGCTTGTAGGTGGTAGTAATGTTAACAAAGTAGTAAGCTTTATAACAGCTAAGGCTGCGGGCCGTATAACTGCTAAGGTTACTGATCATATAAAAGAAAAGAAAGTGGAGGAAAGATAATTAAATGGGTAAGAAGGTTTATGCTATTAGGGAAGGTTTTAACTTTGAAAAAAATGAGAAGGTTGAAAATGAGATAGTTTATACCTGGGGAGAATGCTTAAAGTATACAAAAGGTGTTAAAGGAGCTAAATATAAGAGCTTTGAAGATGTTAATGCTGCTAAGGAATTTTTAAAGGATTGGAGTAAACTTCTTAAAAAGGAAGATAACAATTATCCTGAGGATTGCTTACATATATACGTGGATGGAAGCTATAATTCTCAAACTGAAAAGTATTCTTATGGTCTAGTGGCAGTTAGAGATAATGTGATAGAGTATATTGAAAGTGCTGCGTCTAAAGATAATACAAAAATGAGTATTAGG
>Ga0209125_1000938_pt1 | contig 31768 bp, 29 predicted proteins | sample BarGraIncub1131A_FD_184503 | JGI IMG/M metagenome (GOLD analysis project Ga0209125, IMG submission 184503) | Arctic peat soil microbial communities from Barrow, Alaska - Barrow Graham LP Incubations 11-31A (SPAdes) (version 2) | ecosystem: Environmental > Terrestrial > Soil > Wetlands > Peat... | reverse complement strand
GCCTTAGGCCGCGAGCCCCGCTGGTGTCGATTGTTCCCGACGGCGTCGACGGAGAGCGACCAAAGCGGGGCGAGGGGAGGGGGAGCTTTGGAGGCTTAACCGTGTGACGGCGGAGGGTGGTTATGTGAGCTGGGTCTCGGACTGTCCAAAGCGCTAAACTACCTCCATGGCAGGTCCCGGGCGGGACGGAAAAAGGCCGTGGGGAAACCCACGGCCTTAAAAAGCGGTCGAAGCGAATTCCCCTCTCGTAGGTTTTCGGCAGTGCACAACGTAGGTCGAATTACAACCAGCTACCTTAAGTAAAGCCTTAGGCCGGCAATACCTGGTCTACCCATTGGCGTCTTTCGACATTTCTGGGCAGTAGCCTTTGTTTGTGCAAACGCCTCATGCTAACGAGGAATTTGATGAGAGTATTAACTGGCCGTTTTTGAAGTGTTTTTTGACGGCCCGATTCCTGCTTCATGCGCCAGTATATGTACCAGTTTTGCCGGTTGATGGCAAGGTTATTTAACGGCCTTTCCATATTTTACAAATGCTGGAAGCAAACCCCCGCATGGCAACGGAAGTTACAACGGAGAGGCAGGGGCATTAAACGCCTTTGGGTATGCCATGCGCGTGCGGGGAAACCACATGTTTCAAATGTCTTACCAGACGAAATCCTCTATATCCTGTGGTTTATGTCGTATTTAACGGATTTCTCTGAGGGTCAGCCCTTCATCCGGAATACTCTGTTTACATCATGTCTTTAATAATAAGGTAGTTGCGCTGGCTGTTTCCGCAGGTCTTCTCAGGCACGCAAGTTGCTCCCGTGTTTATGGAGAGCAGGGCAGGTACCGACCGCTCGACTAAATATGAATAAATGGGAGGAGCACAATGGGGAAAGTGAAACTGTTGCTGTTTGTCGTGTTGGCCGCATTTTTTGGGGCCTCAACCGGGTTCGCCGCGGAAAAGTGCTTTGAGGCCAATCTTACATCAAAGGGACAGGTGAAAAAACCTAACTCAACTGCCTCGGGAAAAGCTACCTTCAAGCGGAGCGAGGACGGAAAAACGATGAGTTACCGGTTGTATGCCAGTGGCATCACGGACGCCACAGCGGTTCAGATTCATATAGGACGCAAAGGGGTGGATGGCCCGGCGGTAATAGTAATTCCTTTTGGCGGGGAGAAAAAAGGAAAGGTTAACGGATTACTTTCCGAAGGGAAGATTACTGATATGGATTTGCTAGGCCAGCTCCAGGGTAAGCCTCTTGATGAGTTGGTTAGGCATATCAAAGCAGGTAACGTCTATGTGAACATCCACTCGTACGGCAATCCCAATGGGGAAATTCGCGGCCAAATCATGTAACTCGAATCATTATGGGCCCTTGTTTTGATTGGGCAGGTTTCGGCAAAGGATCAAACTATAGGGCGGGGTTTCCATCCCTATAGTTTGATCCCTCATAGCAGGGGAGCAATAGCTGCATTTAAGAAGCTTTTATGTTCAATTGCTCCAAGATCGAAGTATCCGCAACACACTTCAATATCGATTTGTCGGTAAATCTCCTCGAATTTATGCCTCCGGTTTGTCCTTCATCCAGTTTCTAAATACCACATTGAGTTGCTTACGCTTGTTCAATATCTGCTGTTACCGGGAAACCAGCGGGCCGAGTGCCCAATCGCCAGGCAGTGCCGTATATTTCGGCAGGCTTTCCGCATCCGGGCGGGTCGCAGACTGAGCCCATGGTCGCTCCGAGCCCCGTGTGGCGGCGCTGGCGCAGGATGGGAGCCTCTGGAACGGAACCTGCTTATGGCAAGGAACAGCAACCGGTAACGTGCGTCGATGCACGCCGATACGGTCCAAGGTTTTGAGGCTTTGCGGAAATACATGATTTCCAGCTTTTTGTCCTTTGGACTTTGCTCCACGTAGAGCAGCTTTTTGATGCCTTTTCGGCCGCAATGGTATATACGAAATCAACCCCGGGATTGAACCCCGGGGGAAACATCCCTTTTCCCGGGTAAGGAACCGCGATGCTCTTGTTGACACAGGCCGACTACGAAGCCATCAGGTTGTCCGTCAAGGTTGCCCTGGCCGCCACGGCGCTCAGCCTGCCGTTTGGTTTTGCCTTTGCATATCTGATGACCTTTTTCAAGTTCAGGGGGAAGGTGCTCCTGGAGGTGGTGGTCAACCTGCCGCTCACCCTGCCGCCGGTCGTGATCGGCTATCTGCTGCTGATAGCGCTGGGCAAGAACGGCTGGCTCGGGCCGCTCCTGGAAGCGCTCGGCCTGCGGCTCATCTTCACCTGGAAGGCCGCGGTGCTCGCCTCCGCCGTGGTCGGCTTCCCGCTCCTGGTGCGATCGATCCGGCTCGCCATGGAAGGGATCGATTACCAGCTGATCCAGGCTTCCCGTACCCTGGGGGCACGCGCGGTCGACACCCTGTTCACGGTCATACTGCCGCTATCCCTGAGGGGGATCCTCGCCGGGTCGTCGCTCATGTTCGCGCGCAGCCTGGGCGAATTCGGCGCGACCATCATCGCCGCCGGCAACATACCGGGGGTGACCCAGACCATCCCGCTCGCCATTTACGAATACGCCAGTTCCCCCTCGAGCGAAAAGGCGGCGCTCTCCCTCTGCGTCGTCGCGGTCGCCCTGTCGGTGCTGGTGCTGCTGTTTCACGAATTTCTCGCGCAGAAACTGGCAAGGAGAGACTGACATGGAACTGCGCATGGCGGTACGCAAGAGTTTCGGCGCCTTCACCCTGAAAACTGACTTCACGGTGAGCGGAGACAAGATCGGGGTTTTCGGGGTGTCGGGGAGCGGCAAGTCCACACTGGTCGGCCTGCTTGCCGGGCTGGCGCGGCCCGAGGAGGGGGAGATAACGCTGGACGGCGACTGCCTTTTCAGTTCAGCGAGGGGGATCAACCTGCCGCCGCAGCGGCGCCGGGTCGCCATCGTGTTCCAGCAGCCCTGCCTCTTTCCCCACCTGAGCGTGGAATCGAACCTGCTCTACGGTTTCCGGCGCCTGGCTCCGGAACTCCGCACCATCGATTTCGCCGCGCTGGTCTCCGTGCTCAAGCTGGAGGGGCTTTTGCAGCGCGGGGTGAACAACCTGTCCGGCGGCGAGAAGCAGCGCGTGGCGCTGGGGCGGGCCATTCTCGCCAACCCCCGTCTGCTCTTGATGGACGAGCCGCTCTCGGCCCTGGACGACTCCCTCAAGTTCCCCATCATCCAGTACCTGAGGAGTGCGAGCGAGCGGTTCGGGATACCCTACCTTTTCATCTCCCATTCCCTCCTTGAGGTTCGGCTCATGACGGAGCAGGTGCTCGCGGTCGCGGGAGGGCGCATCGTCGGGCAGACCACGCCGGAAGAACTCGCGCGGGAACGGATGGGGCAAAGCCAGGTGGGGTACATCAACCTTTTGGACGGGGAGTTGCTGCGCAAGATGGGGGGGCTCTACGTCTATCGGTGGGGCGGGGTGGAGCTGTTCGTTTCAGCCGGTAACGACAACCCCTCGGCCCTGTTCGAGCTTTCCTCCCGGGACATCATCCTTTTCAAGAAGCATCCCGAGGCGATCAGCGCCAGAAACCTGCTGAAGTGCACCGTGGTGGATACCTTTCCCTCCGGCAACAAGGTCGGCGTCGAGCTCAGGTGCGGCACCCAGACCCTGGTGGCCGAGGTCGTGGTTCAGGCCGCCGATGATCTGGCGATACAGGCGCAGACCGAGATCTACGCGGTGGTCAAGGCCTCGTCGTTCCGGAGGCTGGTGTAGGAACTGAAAATCAGATTTGGGTTTTGAGTTTTGGGTTTAACTTAGAACTCAAAACTCAAAACCGATTATTCGATCCAGCCGCCGCCGACTACCCGGTCTCCGTCGTAGAGCACGACTGCCTGACCGGGGGTGACGGCTTGCTGGGGCTCCTGGAAATCGACCTTCAGCCGGCCGTCTTCCAAAATCTGCGCCACGCAGGGGAAAGGCTGCTGCCGGTAGCGGATGCTGCAGCTGCCGTGAAAGATCCCGGTAAAGGGGAGGGTGGTCCAGGTCGTCGCGCCTGCCACGAGCCCGCTGCGGTAGAGCTCCTCCCGGGGACCGACCATCACCTGCGCGCTTGCCCGGTCGATGGCGGTCACGAAGAGCGGCTCTTTCCAAGCGATTCCCAGCCCCCTCCTCTGTCCGATGGTGAAGCTGTGAATCCCCCGGTGACTGCCGAGCTTGTTGCCGCTGCCGTCGACTATCTCCCCGGGTGACGGGGCGACGCCGTTCTCCTCCAGGAAGCGGACGTAGTCGTTGTCCGGGATGAAGCAGATCTCCTGGCTTTCCCTTTTATCGGCGACCGACAGGTTGAAGCGCGCCGCCAGCTCGCGCACCTGCCGTTTCTCCAACCCCCCCACCGGGAAGATCGTGCGCGCGAGCTGCTCCTTTTTCATGCCGAACAGGAAGTAGGTCTGGTCCTTGCGGGGGTCGAGCCCCTTGAGGAGCTGGTAATCCCCCGCTGCGTCCCGCTCGATGCGGGCGTAGTGCCCGGTGGCGAGGATGTCGGCCCCAAGGGAGGCCGTCATGTCGAGGAGTATGCCGAACTTGATGCGGTCGTTGCAGCGGGCGCAGGGGTTGGGGGTCCTCCCCGCGACGTAGTCCGCGATGAAGTCGTCCATGACCAGCTCCCTGAAGCGCTGGCGCAGATCGATCACCTGGAACGGAATGTCGAGGCGCTTGGCGACCCGGGCCGCGTCCATCACGTCGTTCAGCGAGCAGCAGGTGCGCCCGCCCGGCTGCGCCTCCTCGGGCCTCTCGTAGAGCTGCAGCGAGACGCCCATCACGTCGTGCCCCTGTTCCTTCAGGAGCGCGGCGCTCACCGAGGAGTCGACTCCGCCGCTCATCGCCACCAGCACCCGTTTTTTTTCGTCAGATCTCACCATCTACCCTTGTCCGATTGGCGCCTTGAGCTTGCTCTGCGTCTGTTTCTGAAAAATAAGATCGCAAATAACCATTTGCCACGGAGAAAGTCTGAGGAAATCTGAGAAAAGCCACGTCATAAGGTTAAACCTGTAATACACGTTGGGCACCAAACAGTGGACTGGATTTGTACAGTTCAAAGGTATTTCTCCGAAGTTCTCAGATTTTCTCCGTGGCAAATGGTTCTAACCTTGATTTTTCGTAACTACTCGCCTTTTTCCAGCGTCAGCACGTAATGCCCGTCGATCTCCTTGAGACCGAGGAGCTTGTGTCCGTCCGCCTTGAGGCTCCTCGGCACGTTCTTCACCGGCTCGCCGTCGTCCAAAAGGAACTCGACGATGCTTCCCGTTTCGACATCCTCCAGCGCAAGCTTGGCCTTGACGAAGTTGGTCGGGCAGCTGACCCCCCTGAGATCTATGGTTTCCATCTAATTCTCCTTTAGGTTTCCTGCCCGCTCTGCAGCGGGATCTGGGTGTCGATGATCTGGGGCAAAATGGTTCGATCCAGGACATAGTCGGGGAACTCCTGGCGCAGATGGTCTAAGAGCGAAGCGGTCCCCTCGCGCAGGATGATGTCGCCAAGACGTACCCTTCCCGCACCTTCGGCCTTGGCCAGATACCAGGCGAGTACGGATCTGATGAAATCGACGGCCCGATTCTCCGGGAGGAAGGTGGCGAACAGGGTCCCCACCAGCGGACGTCTTCCCCATTTGCCGCCGATCCTGACCGAGTACCCTTTCTTGGCGCTCTTCCAGGCGGAGGTGGGGCAGACCTTGACGCAGTCGCCGCAGTAGATGCATTTGTCTGCGACGAAGACCGGCTTGCCGTCCGCGCCCATGCTGAGCGCCCCCTCCGCGCACGACTTGGCGCAGAGGCCGCAGCCTATGCACTCCTTCGCGTCCAGCTCCGGCCAGATGGCTCCCTGGAAACCGACGTCGTTGATGGCGGACTTGGGGCAGTCGAAGGGACAGCCGGCGAAACAGACCTTGAATTTGTGGTGCCCGGTCACAGTTCCGAACAGCTTTTCGTCCACCTCGAGGGCCGATTTCTGGGTGTCCACCAGGCCGTTCGGGTTGTACTCGCAGCCGCCGCACGCGGTCGGCACCCGGACCCGCGCCCCACAGGAGGCAACCTTCTGCTGATCCTCGCCGAGTTCGGCGACGACCGCGTCGAAATCGGCGAAGTTGATGTTGATGAGTTCTATGGATTGGCGCACCGAGAGGTGCACGAAACCCTTGCCGTATTTCTGAGCCACCGCGGCGATCCTGGAGAGCCGGTCGACCGACATCCGGCCGCCCGGAACCCGGAGCCGAACGGTGAAGAGGTCCTTGCCGCGCTCCTTGATGAAGCCGCCGGCCTTGAGGTTGTTCAGGTTAATTTTTGGGTCTGACACGTTTGCTCTCCTAGTGGTAAAAGTGTGATTTCGGGTAGCTTATCTCAGCGCCAATAGTATTGCCAAACTAAAAGCATGACCACAGAGGTGCACAGAGGGGGAAAACGAGGAACGGCTAAAAAACATGAGTTTTAAGCATTTTTTTAGATTTCCTCTGTCTCTCCTCTGTGTCCTCCGTGGTTAATCTTTTGAAGTTAGGATGTGCGGTTAACCAGCTGGTAAATAATGAAATTTAGCACGAATGGTTGCTCCTAGGAACTGGGCTATCCCGGCCGGCTGGACGTTACGCCGTGAGGGCGATCCGCACCGGTTCCACGACCCCCACGCTGATCTTGAATGCCTTGGCGACCGGGTTCCCGCGATCCAGAAGCGACACGATCAGGTGGCTCACGTTTGGGGTGAGCGCCAGCCGGATATCCTCCTGTGAGGGGCGGGCGGGCGACTCGGGGTGGGAGTGGTAGATCGCGATCATCTCCTCTCCCGCCGCGCGCAGCGCCTTTACCACGGCGAACTGCTCTTTCGGGTCCATCATGAAATGGTCGTTGCTGGCATCAGTATTGGTCATCGGGTAGTGGCTTTGCACCCGGTTGCCACTCCCTCCTAGGATGCCGCAGACTTCCAGCGGGAAGCCGCCTTGAGCGTGAGCGATGACTGCCTGATGGATGTTTTCGGGGATCTCCAGCATGTCAGTGCCCCAGATCGCAGACGGTGACAGCGTCGAGTTCGTCCCGAAGGGTCGTGATGGTCGGATGCTCTCCGCAGATCGGGCAGTTCGCGTTTTTCTTGATCGGGATCTCCCGAAAACGCATGCGCAGGGCGCTGTAGGTGAGGAGCCTGCCGGCCAGAAGGTCTCCGGCACCTAACAGGAATTTGATCGCCTCGGTCGCTTGCAGGGTCCCGATCACGCCGGGAAGCACGCCGATGACACCCGCCTGGGAGCAGCTGGGGATGGCGTCCTTGGGTGGTGGCTCGGGGAAGATGCAGCGATAGCAGGCGGATGCGCCCGGCAGCACGGTCATGGTCTGACCGTCGAACTGGAGGATGCCGCCGTGGGAGTAGGGCTTGCCCGCCAGCACGCAGGCGTCGTTGATGAGGAACTTGGCGGCGAAGTTGTCGGTCCCGTCGATGACGAAATCGTAATCGGCGACCAGCGCCGCGATGTTGTCGGCGCTCACCCAGGTCTCGTGGGCTATCACGCTGATATCCGGGTTGATGGCGAGCATCTTCTCCCGGGCGGAGAGCACCTTCGACGTGCCGATGTCGCTGGTGAAATGGATCACCTGGCGCTGCAGGTTGGAGAGGTCCACCTGGTCGGCGTCGGCGATGCCGATGGTGCCGACCCCCGCCGCCGCAAGGTAGAGGGCGATCGGCGAGCCGAGACCCCCGGCGCCGATGATCAGCACCCTGCCGTTCAACAGTTTCTTCTGTCCCTTGCCGCCCACCTCCTTGAGGAGGATGTGGCGCGAATATCGGGTTATCTGTTCCTCGCTCAGCTTCATCGCGAACCTCCGCCCATGAAGTAGAGAAACTCCACCGTATCGCCGTCCTTTACCGTGGACGCCGCGAAGTCGCCGCGATCGAGTATCTCTCCGTTCAACTCGACGGTGACATACTCCCTTTGCGCGACCTTCAGGACTTCCAGCAGCTGAGCTACCGAGAGCGGGTTTTCTTCGGCGATGCTTGCCGGCTTGCCGTTGACTGTAAGATTCATGGTTCTCTCCTGGGTATCATTATGAAACGGGTTGGTCGTATTGGTTAGTTCATGTGTTGGTTGAAGGTTGTTCGGCCGGGGAGGATCCTTTCCCATTCCCGCCTACAGCTGGTCCAAGGCGGTCGCGAAGTCCTCCAGTATGTCGTCGATGTCCTCGATCCCGACCGAAACCCTGACCAGTTCCTCGCTCACCCCCATGAGCGCCTTCACCTCGGCGTCGTAGTCGGCGCAGATGGTGCTGGCCGGGTGGATCACCAGGGTCTTGGTGTCGCCGATATTGGCGAGGTTCTTTGCCAGGCGAAGACCGTTGATCAGGCGGAAGGCGCTCGCCTTGTCCTCAAGACCGAAGGTGAACACGCCGCCGAAACGCCCCTTGAACTGGCGATTGGCCACCTCGAAGAACGGGGAGTCGGGAAGTCCGGGATAGTTGACCCAGCGGACCTTCTCGTGGGCCGCGAGAAACTGGGCGAGCCTCAAGGCGTTGCGGCAGTGGCGCTCCATGCGCAGGGCGAGCGTTTCCAGCCCTTCGCCCAGCAAAAAGGAGTTGAAGGGTGCTGCGCAGGCGCCAAAATCCTTATGGATCAGTTTGCGGGTGCGTGCCGTGAAGGCGAAGTTCCGGTACTTCTTGTAGAAGGGCGCGAAGTGGGGGAATTTGTCGCTGTCCCAGTTGAAGCTGCCGCAGTCGACGATGGCCCCTCCGATGGAGTTGGCGGTGCCGTTGATGAACTTGCTGGTGGAGTGGATGATAAGGTCGGCGCCCAGCTCCTTCACCCGGACCAGATACGGGGTGGAAACGGTGGCATCCACCATGAGGGGAATGCCGTGCCTGCGGGCGATGCTCGCGAAGGCGGCGATATCGGGGACGTCCATCTTGGGATTGCCGATGGTCTCGACGAAGATCAGCCGGGTGGCATCGCTGATGGCGGCTTCCAGCGCGACCAGGTCGGTTGGGTCGACGAAGCGGGCGGTCACCCCGTAGTTGGAAAGGGTGTCCCGAAAGAGTGAATAGGTGCCGCCGAAGAGCGACGAGGAAGAGAGGATCTCGTCGCCGCTGCGCACGATCGCCATCACGGCGGTGGTGATGGCCGCCATGCCGGAGGCGGTGACGATGGCCGCGATGCCGTCCTCGACGACGGTGAGTCTCCTTTCCAGGCTCTCCAGGGTCGGGTTGCCGATTCGGGTGTAGACCTGACCGATCGCCCTTCCCTTGAAGATGTCCTCGAGTTCCTCGGCGCTTTGGTAGGCGAATGCCGAGGCCTGAACGATCGGCGTCTTGGTGGCTCCGGAGGGACCTGGCGCGGTGCCGCCATGGATCAAAAGGGTGTCGAACCTGAAGCGGCTTTCCGTCTCTCCCACAAATGCCTCCCGAAATGGTGCTGCTGTTTCTGCATCAAGGTAAACTTGCCGGCTTCCCGCGACCCGATTGGCAGGAGGGCAGGGAGGCGATGATGACTTGAGAGTAATTTTAATAAGCTATTTTGTCAAGAAATAAAAAACCGTAAAACACAGGCAGGTAGTGTGCAATGCGCTGGCCAGGGAATCATACTGAATTCGGAACCGGATCTGGCGCCGGGAGGCCTGCGGGCCCACATCCGCGCCGGTAGGCATCTCTTCGGCGTGCCCGGCTGTGTGACGTTACCGGCGCTACCTCGACGGCCTTTCCCGTAGCCGACAGGCGTCTGGAAATTTATTCTTGACAGGATTGGGGTACAAATGATAAACGTTAACCAAGTTAATTGATGGGGTAAAGCCGAATGGTTTCGGTGCAGGCTTGTAATACGGCGTGAAAACACTTCATGGAGGGCCCATGGGCTCGTTTGGCAAAAAAAATACCGTCCTGCCCGGTTTCGGTCCGACGCTCGGTTACACGGTCTTTTACCTGAGCATCATCGTGCTTATCCCGCTGTCCGCACTCTTCTTCAAGACGGCGACCCTTACCTGGGATCAGTTTCTGGTTGCCGTCACCGCTCCGCGGGTGCTCGCCTCGTACCGGGTCACCTTCGGCTCCGCCCTGATCGCGGCTGGGGTCAACGCCATTTTCGGAGTCCTGGTCGCCTGGGTCCTGGTGCGTTACCGGTTCCCCGGCAGAAAGCTCCTCGACGCCCTGGTGGATCTACCCTTCGCGCTTCCCACCGCCGTGGCCGGCATCACTCTGGCGAGTGTCTATTCCCCCAACGGCTGGCTCGGGCGTTATCTGGAGCCCCACGGGATCAAGATTGCCTTCACCCCGCTCGGCATCATGGTCGCCATGATCTTTATCGGCCTTCCCTTCGTGGTCCGGACCGTCCAGCCGGTGCTTGAGGAACTCGACCAGGAGATCGAGGAGGCGGCCTCCTGCCTCGGGGCGAACCGCTGGCAGACCTTCTGCCGGGTGACCTTCCCGGTCATGCTCCCCGCGGTGCTGACCGGCTTCGCGCTCGCCTTCGCCCGCGCGGTCGGCGAGTACGGTTCCATCATCTTCATCGCCGGCAACATGCCGATGGTATCCGAGATCACCCCGCTGCTCATCCTCACCAAGTTGGAGCAGTATGACTATGCGGGTGCCACCGCCATCGCCACCGTCATGCTCATCGCATCCTTTTGTCTGCTCCTTTTCATCAACCTGCTCCAGAAGATGAGCAGACGCTTCGCCGACTAGGAATTTGATGCAGTTTTGAGTTTTGGGTTCTGAATCTCGAACCTTGAACCTTGAACCTTAAACTTAGAACCTTGAACTTAGAACTTAGAACTTAGAACTTAGAACTTAGAACTTAGAACTTAGAACCTTGAACTTAGAACTTAGAACTTAGAACTTAGAACCTTGAACTTAGAACCGTTTCATAGGGGAAATTGACATGCACCTCGCCAAAGGATTCCAAAAGAGCAGCGGCAAGAAAGGCATCAGGGAATCCGAGCCCGCCGCGGTCCGCTTTCTGCTGATAGCGATCGCACTCGGCTTTCTGGCGCTTTTCCTGATGCTTCCGCTTGCCGCCGTGTTCGTCCAGGCCTTCGACAAGGGGTGGCAGGCCTATCTCGCCGCCCTGCACCAGCCGGATACCCTCTCCGCCATCTGGCTCACCCTGGTGACCGCGGCCTTCTGCGTCCCGATCAACCTCTTCTTCGGGATCGTCGCCGCCTGGGCCATCGCGAAATTCAGCTTTCCCGGTAAAAGCCTGCTGATCACGCTGATCGACCTCCCTTTCTCGGTCTCCCCCGTGGTCTCGGGGCTCATCTACGTGCTCATCTTCGGCCTGCAGGGGTGGTTCGGCCCCTGGCTCCAGGCCCACGACATCAAGATCATCTTCGCCGTGCCGGGGATCGTGCTGGCCACCATCTTCGTCACTTTCCCGTTCGTCGCGCGCGAACTGATCCCGCTCATGGAATCCCAGGGGCGCGACGAGGAGGAGGCGGCGCTAACGCTCGGCGCCAGCGGCCTGCAGACCTTCTTCCGGGTCACTTTCCCGAACATCAAATGGGGGGTCCTCTACGGGGTGATCCTCTGCAACGCGAGGGCCATGGGGGAGTTCGGCGCGGTCTCGGTAGTCTCGGGCCACGTGCGGGGCTCAACCAATACCATCCCGCTCCAGGTGGAGATCCTCTATAACGAGTACAGTTACGCGGCGGCCTTTGCCGTTGCCTCCCTCCTCGCCCTGCTGGCCCTGGTGACCCTGGCCATCAAGACGGTCGCGGAGTGGAAAATCCAACAGGGTCTCTCCACTACGGAAAGTGAAAGGTAGACGACATGAGCATTGAAATTGAAGGTGTCAGCAAGAACTTCGGCGGGTTCACGGCGCTTGGCAACGTCGACCTGAAGGTCCCCACGGGGGAGCTGGTCGCGCTCTTGGGGCCGTCCGGTTCCGGCAAGACCACGCTCCTGCGCATCATCGCCGGGCTGGAAACCCCGGACAGCGGCCGCATCCTCTTCAACGGCGAGGAGGCGACCAAGCGCCATGTCCGGGAGCGTCAGGTCGGTTTCGTGTTCCAGCATTACGCCCTGTTCCGGCACATGACGGTGTTCGACAACATCGCCTTCGGCCTCACGGTGAAGCCGAAAAAGTCCCGCCCCGGAAAGGAGGAGATCCGCGACAAAGTTCACACGCTCCTGAAACTGATCCAGCTGGAGCAGCTCGCCGACCGCTATCCCGCCCAGCTCTCCGGCGGCCAGCGGCAGCGGGTGGCTCTCGCCCGCGCCCTCGCGGTGGAGCCCCAGGTGCTGCTCCTGGACGAGCCTTTCGGCGCCCTCGACGCCAAGGTCCGCCTGGAGCTGCGGCGCTGGCTCCGGCGCCTGCATGACGAGATCCATGTGACCAGCGTCTTCGTCACCCACGACCAGGAGGAGGCGCTCGAGGTCGCGGACCGCATCGTGGTCATGAACAAGGGGCGCATCGAGCAGCAGGGGACCCCGTCGGAGGTGTACGACCGGCCGGCCTCGCCCTTTGTCTTCGACTTCCTCGGCAACGTGAACCTCTTCCAGGGGAGGGTGCACAAGGGGACGGCCCAGATGGGAGGGATGCAGCTTCCCTCACCCGAGCACGCCGCCAGCGACAATGCACCCGCGATCGGCTATGTCCGCTCCCACGATATCGAGATCGAGCGGCTCCCCCTGGACTCCAGCTCCATCGAGGCCGAGGTCCGCTACATCCTTGCGGTGGGCCCGCTGGTGCGGGTCGACCTGATGCTCTCGGGGGGCGCCGAGACGGTGGAGGTCGATCTCTCCCGGGACGTGGCCGAAAAACTCCAGCTGCAGGTCGGCGAGAAGGTGTTCGCGCGGGCGCGCAAGGTGCGGGTGTTCACCGACGATTACCAGATCTGAGCCCGCCGACGCAGGTTGCCTGACATGACCCCTGGCCCAGGCTGCTCGGATCCAGGCCCGGCAAACGTGCCGGCAATAACACAGTACATTGATCAACAACTGCAATAAAATACTTGACAGCTTACAGTATAAATATAAGATACGGAACAGGCCGCGTCAGGGCTCTCTGGAGCCCCGGCCCAGGATGAAAAGAGAAGGCTGTCGCAACCAGGACCGAACACGCCGCCTCGCATCGACGTTAGCCACGACCGGCCGCGAATAGATGGTAACCACCAAAAATTGAAAGGAGAATAATCGCCATGTCACGCATCTATCTGGACAATTCCCAATCTATCGGCAACACCCCGCTCGTGCGACTGAACCATGTCACCAAGGGGGCCCAGGCCACGGTCCTCGCCAAGGTCGAGGGGCGCAACCCCGCCTACTCCGTAAAGTGCCGGATCGGCGCCAACATGATCTGGGATGCCGAGGCGCGCGGCGTGCTGAAGCCTGGGGTGGAGATCATCGAGCCGACCAGCGGCAACACCGGGATAGCGCTCGCCTACGTGGCCGCGGCGCGCGGCTACAAGCTCACCCTCACCATGCCGGAGACCATGAGCATCGAGCGCCGTCGCGTGCTCGCGGCCCTGGGCGCGAATCTGATCCTCACTCCCGGTTCCGCGGGGATGAAGGGTGCCGTGACCAAGGCCGAGGAGATCGCCGCGTCCGATCCGGTGCGCTACTTCCTGCCGCAGCAGTTCAAGAACCCCGCCAATCCCGCGATCCACGAAAAGACCACCGGGCCGGAAATCTGGGCCGATACCGACGGCGCCGTTGACGTGATCGTCTCCGGGGTCGGCACCGGCGGGACCCTCACCGGTATTTCCCGTTTTCTCAAGAAGCAGGGGAAAAAGATCATTTCCGTGGCAGTGGAGCCTAAGGAAAGCCCGGTCATCACCCAGAAGCTCGCCGGCCAGGAGTTGAGGCCCGGTCCGCACAAGATCCAGGGGATCGGCGCCGGCTTCATACCAGAAACCCTCGATCTCACCCTCGTGGACCGCGTGGAACTGGTGGACAGCAACGAGGCGCTTGATTTCGCCCGACGCCTGACCCGTGAAGAGGGGCTTCTGGTCGGTATTTCCAGCGGCGCCGCCGTGGCTGCCGCGGTACGACTCGCGAACCTCCCTGAGTTCGCCGGCAAAACCATCGTGGTGATCCTACCCGACCTGGCGGAACGCTACCTTTCCACCGCGCTGTTCGACGAGGCCTGATCGCTTCGCTTGGCCAGGATCTAAAACCAGCTGAACCAAAAGCCCCGGGAACTTGTTCCGGGGCTTTTTTTGTGGCGCGAAATTGCCATTCTAGTCGGCTCTTCTCTTTGCGGGGGCAAAGGCTAAGCTGCACGAAATGGTCCCTGGCTTTCGGGCGCGGGGATACCAGATCCCTGTCCGCATGAGGGGAGTGGGCAGCGATTTTCGATGGCCGCCGCCCGTGGCACCACGAGGGTTGACAGCCGATCGGGTCTGCGGGTAAACTGCGGCTTTTCGGAGGAGGAGATGTCCGTGCATGGCAAGGCATATTCAAGGGCAAAGGGGCGCATCTGCACCGGGCCGTTTTTCGTCCTTTTGTTCCTCTCCCTGGTCGGTCTCTTCTTCATCGTCGTCAGGTTCGCCAAGGGGATCGGCGCGGTTTCCAATCTGAGTGACGGCTACCCCTGGGGGATCTGGGTCGCTTATGACGTGGCGATTGGCACCGCCATCGCCTGCGGCGGCTACGCGATCGCCGTGCTGATCTATATCCGCAACCGCTGGCAGTATCACCCGCTCATAAAGTCGGCCATCCTGACCTCACTGTTCGGTTCCTTTCTGGCGGCATGCTCCGTCGTGGTGGACATCGGACGACCCTGGAACGCCTACGGTTTCTTCGTGCCGACGCGCTGGCAGCCGACCTCCGCCATGTTCGAACTCGGGCTGGGCATCATCGCGTACTGTCTGGCCCAGGGGATCGAGTTTCTTCCCTCGCTTGAGAGCGTCCCCGACTGCCACCGGTCCAGGCTGCTGCGCCGGGTGGCGTTTCTCCCGCAACTGCCTGCCATTCCCGGGTGCGCTTCACTTTCCGGGTCTGCTGCCGGATCGGCGCGTCCGGCCGGGTCCCCGTTCCCGTCCAGGCTGAACAGGACGCTGATCTGCATCGTGGTGCTCGGCATCGTGCTTCCCACCATGCACCAGTCCGCGCTCGGCTCGCTGATGCTGATCGCCTCGACCAAGCTGCACCCGCTCTGGCACACGGCATTCCTGCCGCTGCTTTTCCTGATCAACTGCATCTACCTGGGGTATGCCATGGTCATCCTCGAATCGATCATCTCCTCGCTGGTGCTGGAGCGGGCTTACGAGAGCGATGAACTGGCGGGCCTGGCACACCTGATCCCCTGGCTGACGTTCGCTTGGCTCGCGATCCGGGTGGGGGACCTGGTGCAGCGGGAACAGATCCCAGCGGTTTTTCACGGTGATTTTTATTCGGGCTTCTTTCTCGTGGAACTCTTTCTCATGGCTTTCGGTTCTCTGCCGCTCTTCAGCCGGGAGCAGCGGCGCTCCCCCCGCTGGCTCTTCATTTCGGCGGCCATGATGCTTCTGGGGGGCGGGCTGTACCGGTTCAACGTCTACCTGATCGGCTTCAATCCGGGGAGCGGATGGCACTATTTCCCCTCCTTCGCCGAGGTGATGATATCGGTGGGGATCGTGGCGCTGGAGGTCCTCGCCTACCAGCTGCTGATCAAGTTGCTGCCGGCGCTTCCGAACCCGCCACAAGCCATGCCGTAAGGGCCCCCCTCGGGACGCGCCTCTCAGACACCCGGTGTATCTCCTGGGTTGGAAATTGAGGCATTGCATTGAGAGAACCGTTTTGATACGATGCATGCGTATTTTTTATTTTGGTTACTCCGTAAGATGAGGGTGCTGATTGGAATCCGGACGCTATCTAATAACTCTTCTGTCATCTCTACTCCTTCTTTCCCTAGCACCGATTGTCTCCGCCCAACCGGGGCCTGCCTCCGAAATCTCTCTAGAGGGGCTCGTGGTCGGCGTGTCGGAGGGTGATTTTATTACCGTCAACTCGTTCGGCACGGAGATCAAGGTGCGGCTTTATGGCATTGCCGCGCCTCAGACCGCAAAGGTCGACAAATTCACCGGTTGGTACAAGCCCGGTCAGCCCTACGGCGAGGATGCCTATCGGGCCTTATCGATTAAAGTCCTGCATCAGCAGGTGAAGGTCGAGATCCGCAGGACCATGATGTTTAATAATTCCAGCCAGGTAGCTCTCGCCATCGTGCGTCTCGATGGCCGGAACATCAACCTGGAAATGGTTTCCGATGGGTGGGCCTGGGCCTTCAGGCCCTATTCCACCAGGGGGGATCTTCCCTTCTTTCAGGCAGCCGAAAGACGCGCGCGGGCCAGGAAGAACGGACTCTGGCTGCAGGAAAATCCCCAGCCTCCCTGGGAGTTCAAGCCCCAGGTGAAGCTCCATCTCAAGCACGGCTAGCCTGGCGACCGTTAGCTGAATCCGCCGCGACTTCGAGCCTCCTCTTACCTAATCGCCCCCAGGAAAACACGCAGCTTATTCCCGACAATGTCATCCCCTCGATTGAAACTCCCCCGCTTCAGCTGTCCCGTTTTGGAACGCCGGCTCGTATCGTTTTGTAACAGTTGGTACATTCCGGACCACGGGGCAGGCCGGATGGTGACGCCTGGTCTATGCCTCGCCAACTTTTTCATTAACGCTAAAAAGGCGTCTCATTTCCCTGTATTCAACCCACTTGGGGCGCCCCCGCGCACCACCCTCCCATCCGCGCCGTGAAGGTCCGCCGCTGTTGGTACCGATTTTGCCTTGGATCATGGGGCCTGTATACAACATCGCTGGCGTTTTGTCCGGAACTGTCATAAAATGCAGCGGTAGTCCCAGGCAGGCTCGCCTCGCCTGACGCAAGGGACTTCCGGGCTTGCCGGTCCGATGGATCGCGGCGACAGCGATGAACAGCTTGTTCACCTTTTGGGAGAAACCATGGATATCAGCAAGTTTGTCGCCCCGGAAATCATCTTCGGCCGGGGCTCATTGAGCCAGATCGGGGAGAGTGTCGTCCGCCTTGGGGTTTCCAAGGTTTTCCTGGTCAGCGACAAGGGGGTCATCGCCTCCGGCTGGGTCGACCTGGCCGTCGATTACCTGCGCGCCGTCGGCCTGGAAACCGTTATTTACTCCTCGCTCACCACCAACCCGAAGGACTGCGAGGTGAGCGAGGGAGCCGCGAAATACCTGGCGTCGGGGTGCGACGGCATCGTCTCGGTCGGCGGCGGGAGCCCGACGGACGTCGCCAAGGCGATCGCCATACTGGCATCCAACGGCGGGCGGATCAAGAATTACGAGGGGATCAACAGGATCGTCATCCCCCTGCCGCCCATGGTGATCGTGCCGACCACCGCCGGCGCCGGCTCGGAGGTGAGCCAGTTCACCATCATCGTCGATACCGACCGCAAGCTTAAGATGTCCATCATCTCCCGATCGCTGGTCCCCGACATCGCCATCGTCGATCCGGATTTGTTGAGGACCAAGGACGCCAAGCTGGCGGCCGCCACCGGGGTCGACGCCCTGACCCACGGCATCGAATCGTACGTCTCCCTGGCGGCAACCCCCCTGACCGACATCCACGCCCTCAAGGCGATACAGCTGATCTCGCAGTACCTCCGAAAGGCGGTCGCCGACCGCGGGGACATGGAGGCGAACAGCAACATGGCCATGGCCAGTCTCAACGCTGGTCTCGCCTTCTCCAACGCCATCCTCGGCGCGGCGCACGCCATGACCCACCAGGTTGACGGCCTGCTGGACCAGCACCACGGTGAGACCAACGCCTCGATCCTGCCCCACGTCATGCGCTACAACCTGCAGGCCTGCCCGGAAAAGTTCCGGGATATCGCCGTCGCGCTGGGAGAGGATGTGACCGGACTGGATGTCGAGGCGGCTGCGGAACTCTCCATCGAGTCGGTCAAGCGCATCATATCGGATATCGGCCTTGCCAAGGGGCTTGCCCAGTTGGGCCTTCGGGAGGAGTTCATCCCGGTTCTGAGCCTGAACGCGACCAAGGACGCCTGCCTGGTCACCAACCCGAGGAGCGCCACCCGCGAGCAGATCGAGGTGATCTTCCGCACCGCGATGTGAGGGCGTAGCGATCGGCAAAGGGGTAAGCGTGAAAAAACAGGGCAAGCTACTCGAGCAACTGACCGGGGTCCACTCCTCGAAGCTCAACTACTACGTCGAGCTGAAAAAGCGCAACCAGGACGTGCTCGCCCAGAACAGCCGGCTGGAGATCCTGCAGCAGTTGACCCGGGACATCAACATCGACATGTCCATCGGGGACATCACCGAGAGGGCCTTCAGGAAGCTACCCGAGGCGCTCCCCTGCGACTTCCTCGGCCTGGCGAAGCTGCAGGACGGCAACCTGAAGCTTTTCGCCACCATTCCCCGGGAATTTTTCCAGACCGGCGTCATCCCGGCCGGCTCCCGGCTCTGGGAAGTCCTGCGGGCCGGGAGCGCCACCAGCTTTGTCCCGATGGACGATCCCGACTTTTTCGCCCAGGCCGATCCCGGCCACCACCAGCCGCTGCGCTCCCTGGCGGTGGCCCCCCTTTTCGAGCGGGAGGCGGTGACCGGGCTCCTTTTGCTCGGCTCCATCCAGGACGCGGCCTACGCCCGGGCCGAGCTCAACTTCGTGCAGCACCTGGCCGACCAGCTGGCGATCAGCATGCAGAATGCCCGGCTCTACAAGCAGGTGTCGCGCGCCAAGAAGGAGTGGGAGGAGACCTTCAAGGCGGTGACCGAGCCGATCATCGTGATCGATACCGACTACAACGTCCTGCTCCATAACGACCGGCTCCCCGCCGGTATGGGCGAAACCTGGAACAGGTCGCCCAGCAACAAATGCTTCGCCAAGCTGCGCGGCCTCTTGGAGCCCTGCGCGAAATGCCCGATCGAGGAGATCAAGAAGCACGGCAAGCCGGTTTTCCAGCGCTGGGAAACCGACGAGGGGACCTCCCAGGATCTCTCCTTCTACCCGGTGCTGAACGAGGAAAAACAGCTCTCGGCGGTCACCATCATCATGAAGGACGTCACCAAGAAGCTGAAGATGGAGGCCCAGCTGGTCCAGTCCGCCAAGATGGTGGCGCTTGGCGTGATGGCGGCCGGGGTGGCCCACGAGCTGAACAGCCCGATGACCGTGATCATCGGCACGGCCCAGATGCTCGCCAGGGACCTGCAGCAGGAGGGACAGCCCGAAAGGGCCGAGGCGCTCGGCGACATCATCAACTGCGGCCTGCGCTGCAAGCGGATCATCCAGAACCTGCTCACCTTTTCCCGGCAGGACCAGGTTCCCGTGGCGGCGATCGATCTCAACGCCGAGGCGGAGCGGGTACTGGACATGATCCAGTACCAGATCAACCGGAACCAGATCGGGATCAACGAGCTTTTCGATCCGGATCTGCCCCGGCTGAACGCGAACGGGCCGCAGATCCAGCAGGTACTGACCAATTTCCTGATCAACGCCCGGGACGCCCTGGCGGAGTGCGACCGCAAGGAGAAGGTGATCGAGGTCGCCACCGCCGTGCGGCTGGAGGGGAAAAGGCGCTGGGCCGTCCTGAGCGTGCTCGATAACGGAACCGGAATCGCTCCGGAGAACCTGTCCAAGATATTCACCCCGTTCTACACCAGCAAGGAAGCGAGCAAGGGGACCGGGCTCGGCCTCTCGGTGAGCCTGGGAATCGCCGAGTCTCATAACGGCCGCATCGAGGTGGACAGCAAGCTTGGGCAGGGGAGCTGCTTCCGCCTGCTCCTCCCCATCGACGAGCAGTCAGGCAGCACGGAAATCAGGGAGAAGTAGCATGACAGAGTCCCCGATGCGGGTCTTGATAATTGACGATGAAGCCGATGTCTGCACCTTTTTTCGGCGCCTTCTGACCCGGGCGGGGTACGCCGTCGCCACGGCGACCAACGAGCCGCAGGCGCTCCAGGCGCTCGATGATGCGCAGTTCAACGTGGCGCTGGTCGACCTGAAGCTTCCCGACACCGACGGCCTCACCCTTCTGGAGCTGATCAAGGCGAGGCAGCCCGCCTGCGAGGTAATCATCATGACCGGCTACAGCACCGTCAAGACGGCGGTGGCGGCGATGCAGCTCGGGGCCTACGAGTATCTGGAAAAACCGTTCGACGACATAAACGAAATCGAAAAACTGGTCGGCAAGGCCGCCGGTTCGGGGGCGAGCCTGCTGCGGGGGGAGAGCTCCCGGGAGGAGTGGGCCGAGGTCGCCCAGGGGGTCGGGTTCCGGGTGGGAACCTCACCCAGCATGAAGCGGATGGTTTCCCTCGCCTACAAGGTCGCCAGCAAGAAAATCAACATCCTGATCCAGGGGAAGACCGGCACGGGGAAGGAGGTGCTGGCCCGCTTCATCCACGCCGCGTCGGGCCGGGCCAGTCAGCCCTTCATCCCGGTGAACTGCGGCGCGCTGCCGGAAAACCTGCTGGAGAGCGAGCTGTTCGGCCACGAAAGGGGGGCCTTTACCGGCGCGAACCAGGCCAGGCGCGGCATATTCGAACTGGCCAACAACGGGACCCTGCTCTTGGACGAAATCGGCGACGCGACCCCCCAGATCCAGGTCAAGCTGCTGCGGGTGCTGGAAACCGGCGAGTTCATGCGGGTGGGTGGGGAGCGCAGCATCAAGACCGATGTGAGGGTGATCGCCGCGACCAACGTCGACCTGGAGCAGGCGATCCGGGACAAGAGTTTCCGGGAGGATCTTTTCTACCGTCTCAATGTGGTCCGGCTGGAAATACCGAACCTCAGTTCCCGCGCCGAGGACATCCCCCTGCTGGCGGAGCATTTCGTCCGCCAGTTGAACCATGATATCAGGCTTTCCCCGGGGAGTATCCGTCTGCTGCAGGGGTACCAGTGGCCGGGAAACATCCGTGAACTGGCCAACGTGATGAGGCGCGCGGTGGTGGTCTGCAACGGCGATACCATTCTCCCCGAGCACCTGGGCGGCACCTTCCTTTCCGGGCCGTCCGCCCCGAAGAGGAGCGGTTTGCCGGAGGCGAGCGGCGCCGCGGTCGGGGAGAGCCCCCTGGGGGCGGAAGATCTCCTGGAACGGTACGCGCGCGGCCAGGGGATGGAGAACCTGGAGGCCGAGGAGATGAACCGGCTGCTCGGCTCCCTGCGCGACGCGGAGTCCACCCTGCTTGCGGCCCTGCGCAAAAAGGGGGTCGCCCCTCCGCTGTTCGACCTGAGGGAAGCCGAGGCGCAGACCATACGGGTGGCGCTGGCGCAGTACGACGGCAACATCACCGAGGCGGCGAAGTCCCTCGGCATCGCCCGAAACACCCTATACCGAAAGATTAAAGAGTTCGATCTCCCCGGGCGCTGAGCTTCCGGCCGATCCGGCGCTCCCGCCTCATCCCGCCTCATCCCGGGCCATCCCGGGCCACCCGCTGCGGCGAACCGCCCCTCCCGGGTTCGTCCGCGCGGTCTCCCGCCCCCTGCCAAGCCGCCAAACAGCGCCACATTTTCAACTATCCGCGCAGATACAGTAGTACAATGAGATACATATCTATTGTCCCACCTGTCTTGTCGGAGGTGCGTCATCATGATGGAACTGGATGAGTTTGAGCTGAGGAAATTCGTCGCTCCGGAGTTCGTTTTCGGTTTCGACGCCAGGAAACTTGCCGGTCGCTATGCGAAAAACTTCGGGGCCCGCAAGGTGCTGGTCGTGACGGATCCGGGTGTTAGGGCGGCCGGTTGGGCGGACGACGTCATCGCCTGCCTGCAAAGCGAAGGGGTGGAGCATGCCGTCTATGACGCGGTGACCAGCAACCCGAAGGCGGGCGAGGTCGAGTCCGGCGCCGAGTTCTACCAGAGGGAAGGGTGCAACGCCATTGTCGCGGTCGGGGGGGGAAGCCCCATGGACTGCGCCAAGGGGATAGGCATCGTCTGCTCCAACCGGAAAAGTGTCGTCGCCTTCGAGGGGGTGGACCAGGTCGAATTACCGAGTCCCCCGCTGATCTGCGTCCCGACCACCGCCGGTTCTTCCGCCGATGTCTCCCAGTTCGCCATCATCAACGATACGCTGAAACGGACCAAGTTTGCCATCATCAGCAAGATGGTGGTCCCCGACGTCGCCCTGATCGATCCGGTGACCACCACCACGATGAAAGCGGAGCTTACCGCGAGCACCGGGGTGGACGCCCTGTGCCATGCCATCGAGGCGTTCGTCTCCACGGCCCATTCGCCCATCACCGACCTGCATGCCCTGCAGGCGATAACCCTGGTCACCTCGAACCTGCTCGGCGCCATCCGCGAGCCGGACAACCTGGTGCTGCGCGGCAGGATGATGCTGGCAAGCCTGGAGGCGGGGCTCGCGTTCTCAAACGCGAGTCTCGGCGCGGTCCATGCCATGGCGCACAGCCTGGGCGGGCTTTTGGACTGCGACCATGGCGCATGCAACGCCATCCTGCTCCCCTTTGTCATCGCGTTCAACTTCGAGGCAGCCCCGAACCGCTACGTCGAAATAGGCAGGGCGATGGGACTGGAGACGGGAGGTGTGGCTCCCGCGAAGGCGCACGCGGCGATCCGGGCGCAACTCACCCGGCTCACCCGGGCCGCGGGACTCTCCTCCACCCTTGGACAGCTCGGGGTGAGCCGGGACGACATCCCCGGGCTGGCCGAGCGGGCGATCTGCGACCCCTGCATCTTCACCAACCCGCGCCAGCCAAGTAAGCAGGAGATCGAGGCGATCTATGAGCAAGCCATCTGACGCCGAGGAGCTCTGGCGCGCCCAGCGGGAAAAGATCATAGGGCTTGGCGAGCGCTCCCTTCGGAAAACCTACTATCCCGAACTTCAGCAAAAGCTCGACGAGCTGGAGCGGTTCAGGGCCCTGCTCGATCAGAGCAACGACTGCATATTCCTGATTCAGGCCGCAACACTCAGCTTCATCGACGTCAACGATTCGGCCTGCCGGCAGCTCGGCTGTTCCAGGGAGCAGATCCTCTCCCTGCCGCTGGCCCATTTCCTCCCGGAAGAGGCGCTGGCCAGGGTAGCGGCACTGGTCTACTCCGGGCCGGGCGAGGGGAGGGGGCAGGCTACCATTACCACACAGCTCAGCTGCTGTGCCGGCGCCGCTCTTCCGGTCGAGATTACCCTCAGGCTGGTGACCTTCAACAAGATTCTGTACGGGGTGGCGGTGGCCCGCGACCTGACCGAACGCAACCGGGCCGAAACGGCACTTCTGGAGAACTCCCGGATGCTGCGCGACATGGAACTCGCCCGGCAGATCCAGCTTTCCCTGCTGCCGACAGCGCCCCCGCTGCTTCCGGGAGTCGTGCTCGCGGGGAGCTGCATACCAGCGACGCATGTGGGGGGCGATTACTACGATTTTTACCGGCGCGGTGGGGACGTCCTGGACCTGGTCATCGCCGATGTCGCGGGTCACAGCATCGGAGCGGCCCTGATGGCGGCGGAAGTGAGGTCCGTGCTGCACGCGGAGGTGCACTCCTTTCACAGCACCGGGGAGATCCTCGGGGCGCTCAATGCGATCCTTTACGAAGACCTGAGTCAGGCGGGGCTCTGCATCACCCTTGCCTACCTGAAGTACGATGCCCCGACCCGCACCCTGACCTATTCCAACGCCGGACACCCTCCGGTTCTGATCTCCCGCAATTCCAAGACGCCGTGCCGGGAGCTCGACGCCGAAGGGCTCATCCTGGGGGTCAGGCAGGAGGTCCTATTCGAGGAAAAACAGGTCCGGTTACAGTCGGGGAACCTGGTGATGCTGTACACCGATGGCATCACCGAGGCCCAGAACGAGGCCGGCGAGCTGTTTGGTTGCGCCAGATTGTGCGCCATCCTCCGCTCCATGCACGGGTGCCAGCCCGAGGAGATCATCGCTAAGGTGCACTCGAAGGTCGCGGAGTTCACCGGCAGTTGCACCATGGTGGATGACGTCACCATGGTCGTCCTGAAGGTTATCTGAACGCGATAGTCCGCGACTCCTGCTCAATGAGCCTTGCCTTGATCTCCAACCCTCCCGCATATCCCCCGAGCGTGCCGTCGCTTCTCACGACCCGGTGACAGGGAACGATTATCGCGATCGGGTTCCGGCCGTTCGCCGTTCCCGTTGCCCTTACCGCCGCCGGCAGTCCCAGATCCCTTGCCTGTTCCAGGTAGCTTATGGTCGTTCCGAAAGGGATGCCGCGCAGGCGTTCCCAGGCCCTCGTCTGGAACTCGGTTCCCTGCAGGACAATGGGGACCGTAAAGGACCTCCGCTTTCCCTGGAAGTATTCGAGCAGTTGCGACTTCGCCTGACCTATGACGGAGTTTTCCCCCTCCATGACTGAGCCGATTCCCCAGAGCTTCCGGAAAGCGTCTAGGTTCCGGTCGAAGGCAAGGCACAGCAGTGCTTCGTCGCTGGCGATTAAGTGGAGCTTCCCCAAGGGACTCATCCATTCATGTCGGTATGTTTTCAACGGCTGCTCCTTTCCGCTGTCTGCGAGGGTCTGACCCATGGGCAGCGATCCGCTTGGTGGGTGCGAAGGCGCCGCTTCACGGTCTATGGGCGCCCTTCGGTATCCATCTGTTTCCTGGGTATCAGGATACGGGAAAACGATTTCCGCTGCCAGCCATTTTTAGACCCTGGTCAGGGATGGGCCTACTGTTTTTTGAAGGCTGTCCAGCTCGGAGATGCCAGCTCGCACGGTGATGGAGCCTAGGATTTTGATAAAAAAAGCCCCTGTATTTCTACAGGGGCTTTGATCGTTGTGCCCGCCGAATGACTCGACGGGCTAGATAGTGCAACCTTCCTTGCAGTGTGATACGGGTCGAATACGGAATCTAGCTGTCCACATGGTTGTAACCTCCTTTCCGGTATTTGTTGGTAAATCCAGCACGTTCCTCGCAGGATGTCGTCACAAGTTGAGGCGGCATCACACGTGGATCCTGGAAAGATAATGCAAAAGCCCAAAAACGTTCATGAGCCAGAAAACCACGACAATGACCACCACGGCATTCAAAATCGACTTTATTGATCTCGCCATCGGGATGAATCGGTTGATGAACCAGAGAAGCACTCCTACGACGATCAGGACTAGGACTACCTGAAGTAACGGCATCATCCACTGCACCTCCTTTTAATGTTTTTCGGAAACCTTTAGCGGACTAAAGCCGGCCCAACAGTAACAGGATGACAATAACCAAAAGGACCAAGCCCAGACCGCCGCTCGGGAAGTAACCCCACTGTCGGCTGTGGGGCCAGGTGGGAAGTGTGCCCAAAACCATCAATACCAATACGATGATCAAAATCGTTCCTAACATAGTGCTTCTCCTTTTATTAGTGACTGTTTGCAACAGAGTTTACTGTTTGAAGCCACTCCGGTTTTGCTGGCTTCTGCGCTGCTTCATCCATGGCCCCGCTTTTTGATCAACCACAATACGGATTCAAGCGAAAAAAACGGCATTTCATTTTTTGCTCAGCTGGGAAGGGAGTTCGCAACTAACGTGCCAGAGAACACCTGTGGGTATTGCGGGCGCAATGTGCTGGTTGTTAAAGGGAAAATTGGTGCAGAGGCGTGGAAGGGGAAGGTGAAGCCGTCAGAGTAATCCGTCGTGTTTAACGTAACCGTCATATGCGACGGTCCGGTTAAAGGCAAGCGAGGGGGGCGGGGTAATTCAAGCATGTTCACCCTGATGTATCGAGAGCCATGACGACGGCAGAGGGTTTCCGTCCGAACCGACAAGGCGATTTTCCGACCAGAAACCCTCAAAAGCTCCAAGCCATTCCGACGACCAAGCAGCTTCTCCATCTCGGAATTTCCAATGCCGCGCCTGGCACATTAACTGTAGGTAATCGTTAATTAGTTGTTTTTACGAAGAACAATGCACTAGTATGCCTGGGTGCAGTTAGGTCAAGTGGGCCAGAAACGTCATTTGGAGATACTATGGATACATTCTTTGAGCGCTCGAGCATGACAAGAAAGATCTCTGCGGGAATCATTTTTCTCTGCGCGACACTCTTCAGTTTTCCTGTCTACGCTGAATCCTTAAGCCAGCCTCTTCCGGAAGCAGCAGCCACGGACGTAAAGACGCCGGAAACTCCAGAGTCGGTAAAAACAGTCGTAAAGTCAGCAGTAAAGTCAGTAGTTGGCAACAGAGGTGATTTCGACAGAATTAACTTGTCCTACTTCGAGGACGTCTTCGTCGACACCGCCAAGATCGCCGTCTCGCCGATTCACTGGGAGACCAGGGACTGGCTCACGCTCGGACTGGTGCTGGGAGGTACCTCCAGCTTGTTCCTCGTGGACGATGAAGTGAAGAGGTTTGCCCAAAAAAACCAGAGTCCGGCCGCCTCGAAGTTTTCCACGGTGGGAAATGCCCTCGGCAACCCTCTCTATACCCTCCCGTCGGTTGGCGCCTTTTATCTTTACGGCTACCTGGCCGACGACAGCAAGGCTCGCAGGACCTCCCTGCTCGCTCTGGAAAGCTACGCCATATCCGGGGTCCTGACCTCAGGACTGAAGATGCTCGCCAAGCGCCATCGCCCTAACAGCGGCGATTCGTCCAACACCTGGGACGGACCCCAGTTCAGCCTCAATAATCTTTCCTTCAGCTCCGGACATACCGCCGCCACCTTTTCCATCGCGACGGTGTTTGCCGACCAATACCAGGATAACCCCTACGTGGCGCCCATAGCCTACGGTCTGGCCACGCTCACCGGCCTGTCACGCGTTTACAGCAACGAACACTGGAGCTCGGACGTTTTCTTTGGCGCGGCCCTCGGCTATTTCATAAGCAAGGCGGTACTGAGGTACCACAAGATTGACAAGGATAAAGGTGGAGGCCGGCTCAGCGTCGTGCCGGAAATCAGCAAGGAGATGACCGGATTGACCGTAAAGTACGATTTCTGATAACCCGGCTCGCGCCCCATTTGGTCCCTCTTGCGCCGGCAGAGAACCGATCCGGATATGCGTGGGTGTTTTCGAATCTAGCTAAAACTGGAGGGACATATGTCTAAATATATTATCGTCGGCGGCGTTGCGGCCGGCATGTCGGCGGCGGCACGGCTGAGACGTCTCGACGAATCAGCGGAGATCGTGGTGCTGGAAAAAGGGAGCCACGTTTCCTATGCCAACTGCGGGCTTCCTTATTACATCGGCGACGTGATAACCGACCGGGACAGCCTATTGCTGCAAACCCCGGAATCCTTCAAAAAACGGTTCGAGGTTGAGGTGCGCATCCGCCACGAGGTGCTTTCCGTCGATACGAAAAGGAACCTGGTCCGGGTGAAGGAGCTGGAAACCGGCAGGGAATACGACGACGCCTACGACAGGCTGCTGCTGGCGCCTGGAGGGGCGCCTGTCAAGCCGCCCATTCCCGGCACAGACCACCCGGCGGTGCGTACCCTCTGGACCATTCCCGATACCGACACGATCCGTTCCATGGTCGATCAGGGAAGCGTAAAGACGGCGTTGTTGGTGGGCGCCGGATTCATCGGGCTGGAAATGGCGGAAAACCTTCAGGCCCGCGGCATCCGGGTGATCATCGTGGAGATGGCCAATCAGGCCATGAGCCTGCTTGACTTTGAGATGGCCGCGCTGGTCCACCGCGAATTGCGTCTGAAGCAAATCGAGTTGCATCTGGATGACGCTGTAACGGCCTTTGAACCTGCCGGTACCGGCGCGGTGACAGCCTGGCTCAAAAGCGGCGCATCGATCAGCGCCGACCTCGTCCTGCTCTCGATCGGCGTCCAGCCGAACACCGGGTTCCTGGCCGGTTCCGGCATCGAACTGGGCCCGCGCGGGCACATCGTGGTGGATAACCAGCTCAGGACCAGCAACGAGCAGGTCTACGCGGCCGGCGACGCCATCGAGGTGCTCAACCCGATCTCCGGCAAAAAGGTCGCCATACCCTTGGCCGGACCGGCGAACAAGCAGGGACGCATCGCCGCCGGCAACATGTGCGGAAAGGCCCCGGGCAGCTACCATGGAACGCTGGGGACCGCCATCGCCAAGGTCTTCGACCTGGATGTCGGCATGACCGGCGCCACCGACAAGTTCTGCCGGGCGGAGGGGATCCCTTACAATTCGGTGCTGATCCATCCCAGCGACCACGCCGGATACTACCCGGGCGCCGCCATGCTGGCTCTAAAACTGACCTTCTCGCCGGAAACGCGCCGGGTACTGGGCGCCCAGGCCATAGGTCCCGCCGGTGTCGACAAGCGCATCGACGTGCTCGCCATGGCCATCAAGGGTGGCATGACCGTCGATGACCTGGCCGAGTTCGAGCACGCCTACGCGCCGCCCTATTCGTCCGCCAAGGACCCGGTTAACATGGCCGGGTTCACGGCGCAAAACATACTTGACGGCCTGGTCGCGGTCACCACCTGGGATGCCGTGCTGGGAGCCGATCCATCGGGGCTGCTGCTCGACGTGCGTACGCCGGGAGAGTTCGCCGCCGGCAGCATGGCCGGGGCGGTCAATATACCGCTGGATAACCTCCGGGAGCGGATTGAAGAAATACCAACGGGCAAAAAGGTCACCGTCTTCTGCCGTGTCGGCTTGCGCGGTTACATCGCCTGCCGCATTCTCGTGTCCAAGGGGATCCAGTGCTCAAACCTCTCCGGCTGGTATGAAACCTACCAGCTGGCAACGGCGCCGCAGGTGCTAAAGGCATAGATCCCAGCGTCATAACTCGCGTGAAAGGCTTCCGGGCGCGGCTCCCCAGTATCGGCGGGGTGCCGCGCCTGGAAGCCATTTCTCTATCAGAGGTACTCTCCGGATGATTGTGGTAACCGGAGAGTATTGCTGCCGTTAGCCCGACTTTCCACGACCCAACATGGTTTTGGAAAAGTCGGAAATCCAAATGACACCATGGGCAAGACTTGCTGGCCGCTAGCCTCAGCGCGGCCCGCCACATATGGCAGTTATGTTAAACCTGACGGATTCCCCTGACGGCTTCCCCTCCATCACGCTGGTTTCACTCCCAATTCCCACGCACAATCAGCATCTTGCATCCTCAGTCCCCCCTGAAGCTTCTCTGGCACGTTAGTTGCGATAAACCTTCTCGATGGTACAATGGCAATTTAGTGCTTTCTCCGAAAGCCGGGCTGAAGTAGTGACTGCTTTTCCATGGTTGGTCTGATAGCCCAACTGGACAAGGCCTGCGAACGCATGTTCCTATCTGGACGCTCAATTATAAATGGAATACTGGAATCGTAGCAGCAGCTTGCTGGAGGTATTTCAAAGACAGATCTTTTAGCTTTAACCTTGAATCCTAAACATCATGGTTGAACAAAATATGGTGTATCCAATGAGGCAGTCTCATATCCGAGTACAAAAGGAGGACTACATGAAACAGGTATCCAAGGTCGGAGTTATGCTGTTCGTCGTGGCCGTAGCGGCCACCACAACCATCGCGGGGTGCGCAAACGTCCCGCTGCGCACGGAGGGGTCAACGTCGGGGATCCATACCGCCGAGGAGGCCGGAGCGGCCAAAGTGCCGCAAGCCTCGCTTCATCTGCAGCTAGCCAAGGAGGAACTGGAAAAAGCCAAGTTACTGGCGGCGAGAGGCGAGAAAGAGAAGGCGGACTCGATGCTGTTGCGGGCAGAAGCTGACGCCGAACTGGCTGTCGCGCTCTCCCATGAGGATGCCCAGAAATCCGAAGCCGTTGCTGCAATGGAGCGTGTACACCAACTCCGGAAAGACAACCGATAAACCAACCCGACCCCAAAAGGAGTATTTAAATGAAAACGCCGCTGTATTTTACCCTGGTCACGTCCGTCGCGCTTCTTGCCGGCTGCGCAACCGTGGCACCGAACGAACTCGTCAACGCCCGCTCAGCCTACCAGTATGCGAGCGAGGGGCCTGCACAGCAACTCGCGCCGGCTGAATTGCACAAGGCTCATGAGGCGCTCTCCCTGGCGGAGCGCTCCTTCCAGAACGAACCTGACTCTTACAGGACGAAAGATCTCGCTTATGTCGCTCAGCGTAAGTCCGAACAGGCGGGAGCACTCGGTTCCATGGCCGCCGCCACGGCAAGTAAAGATAGGTCGAACGCCGCTTTCCAGCAGAAACAATCCGAGATCGTCCAGCAGGGGAAACAGGACCTAAGCGACTCCGAGAGACGTACGGCCGAGGCGCGGGCTGAAATAGACAGACAAGCCGCGATCGCCCAGGGGAAGAGGGATTTGAACGAGTCCGAGAGGCGGGCAGCCGAGACCAGAGCAGAACTCGAAAAGCAGGCCGCGGTCAAGGCAGCCAAGGATAAAGCGGATGCGGATCTGCAGCAGCAGCAAGCCGTTATCCTGCAAGGGGAACAGAATCTGAGAGAATCCGAGAAGCGCACGGCCGCCGCACTCGCCTCGCTCTCCTCGCTTGCCTCACTCAAGGAAGAGGAGCGCGGACTGGTCCTCACGCTCTCAGGAAGTGTTCTTTTTCGATCCGCCGAATCGACCTTGTTGGCTCCCGCCCGGGTGAAGCTTGACCAGGTGGCCAAGGCGTTGCTGGCGATCCCCGCGCGCAACCTCATCGTCGAGGGGCACACCGATTCCCAGGGCTCCAATGCGTACAACCAGGCCCTCTCGCAACGTCGGGCCGACGCGGTCCGCAATTACCTCGTAGGGAGAGGCTACCCTGCCGGCAGCATCCAGGCACTCGGTCAGGGCGAAACAAGCCCGATCGCCAAAAACGTGTCGGCCGAGGGGCGTGCCAATAATCGTCGCGTCGAGATCGTTATCCAACGTGAAAAAAAGTAGACTTGATCGGATAATCGTTTGAACCGGGGCCGCGGGGATGTTTAGTTGACATCCTCGCGGTTCCGTAACGGAATATTGAGCGAGTTATCGACAACGGCACAATACCCATTAGTCCTTACTGACAGGGCCTTGTGCTGCATCTTTTTGTAGCCCCGTGCCCATGTTCCCCGCCCTCCTAAGGAATCCACAATTCATCTATGCTGTTCCTTGCTGCCGGGTGCTGTCTTCCTTCTCACCCTAACCAGAACTCCGTCCCTCGCCGCATGTAACGTCCCTGATTTCCATAATATCGACAACCAGGAGGCCGGATGTCTCCGCTGTATCGACCTGCAATCATTGTCACGCCGACCTGCAATCATCCACAACGGAGCGGCGAAGAAACAGGGGCATCTCCGAGATTAGAAAAATGGAGGTAGCGAAAGAACGGGCTGAAATGATAATGTGAGTGGCCTTGCCAAAACATTCACCAAGGCAGGGTATTACGAGACTGATCACCTCCGGCAGTTAGTCCGCGCTTAAGGATGGCAAATAAATTGCGGTCTTTGGGGCGGATTATGGAAGGCACCGAGGATTGTGGTGGTCAGCTTTCCATCGTGCTGGCAAGCTACGAAAGACCTGCGTATGGCGAACGTGAAAGAAATTAGCTGTCTTTCCACTCTCTTTCCCCTGGATGGCTACCTTGGGCTGTTTGTTGAATTGTCAGGATCAAAAGAGGGCGATTATGAAAAGCAAGCCGGTGATATTAGTTGTCGATGACCAGCTCCAAAACATCATGCTCCTCAAAGCATTTCTTGAAAGGCCGGGGTATGAAATTATCCAAGCGGAAAGCGGTGCAGAGGCGCTGGAAAAACTTTTGGGTAATCAAGTTGATCTGGTTCTGCTTGACGTAAAGATGCCCAAGATTTCCGGCTTCGAAGTGCTGACGAAATTGCGCGCTGATACAAAGACACAGCGTACCCCGGTAATTATGATCACAGCGCATAACGAGAACGACGCCAGGATACAATCCAGCCGTTCCCGGTTAACAAACGTCAATCCATTGTAAATTGGTCAAGTTTCCCCGGAGGACCATTTTCTAATCAAAAACTAGCCAATTTGCAGTCTCTCTTCGCCTCTACCGGCCTCCAGCATGCAC
>Ga0209125_1000937_pt1 | contig 31789 bp, 28 predicted proteins | sample BarGraIncub1131A_FD_184503 | JGI IMG/M metagenome (GOLD analysis project Ga0209125, IMG submission 184503) | Arctic peat soil microbial communities from Barrow, Alaska - Barrow Graham LP Incubations 11-31A (SPAdes) (version 2) | ecosystem: Environmental > Terrestrial > Soil > Wetlands > Peat... | reverse complement strand
GCCGACAGCACCCCAATCACGTCAGGAACTGACGGCGGCAGGGTTTGCGCCCTGCGAAACGCCATCCAGTCGCTCAGCGACTTGGTTGGAGTAGTTCATCGCCCTGGCCAGCAACAGCGTGACGATCACCTCAACCGACGGCAAAGGCAGCAGCACGGACGGCAACATCAACGTCAACGATGCGGTGAACTGGTCGGCCAACACCCTGACGCTGAACGCGACCCACAACGTCTACGTCAATAGCGTGATGACGGCCACGGGAACCGCCTCCTTCGCAGCGACTTACGGCACCGGCACCAACGCCGACCACACACACATGGGGCTTTATACGCTCCAAAGCGCCAAGACTTTATCCTACGGTGGCGGCCTATTCACAGGCCTGATCAACTTTTCCGGTAGCGGCAGTGTGATCCTGGGCGGACAGGTATACACGCTGATCAATACGGCGGCCGACCTCGCCGCAGTTGCAAGCAACCCGGCTGGGAACTATGTCCTCGGCAGCGATATCACGGTCTCGGGAGACTTGACGACTTTAGGAACCGCATCGCAGACTTACACCGGCTCGTTCAACGGCTTCGGTCACAAGATTAGCGACACTACATACTCGACCACCGGGACCGGCCTGTTTGGAACCATCGGTACCGGCGCGCTTGTCAGCAATCTCGGCTTCAACGCGAACCTCCAGCCCGACTCGAACAATACCGGCAAGACCAGCAGCCCCGCCACCGTCAACACGGGTTCGATAGGCCTCTTGGCAGACGTCAACAAGGGCAGCATTGTCAACAGTTTCGCGACAGGCTATTTAACTGTTCATAATTACTTGGCACCCAATGCGACCGTTGACAATGTCGGAGGCCTTGTCGGTGACAACTTTGGACTGATCGCGGGTAGCTACGCGGCGGCTACGGTTCAAGGCACACTGAACATAGGTGGCTTCGTCGGCGCCAACGAATCCTCCGGCACCATTTACCTCTGTTCGTCGCGCTTCTCGGGCTCTTCCTCTGTTCAAGGCGACACGAGTGCCATTGCCTATGCCGGCGGCTTTGCGGGTACCAATGCTGGTCTGATCTCGCAAAGCTACAACGGCAATGGCGTATACCTGACAGACGCCGCCGTGGGTTCGACTTCCAGTGCGATCTCCGCTGGCTTCGTCGGGAGGAATGCTGGGACCATCGACCAGTCGTACGCTTACATGGGCGCGGACGATTACACCGCCCAGATTTATGGCGCGCATGTTGCCGGTTTCGTCGGAGACAACGCCGGCACAATCAGCAACTCCTACACCACGGCATTGACCACCTATCCTCAGGCATGGGATTCCGCGTTCGCCTATATCAATTCCGGTTCAATCAACAACTCATACGCCATTGCCAGAGGCGCTTCCACGACGCTGCCGAGTTACGGTTTTGTCGCGATCAATAGCGGCGGGACAACCGCGAACGACTATTGGTATTCGAGCCCTGGCAACGACCCGGCCTCCGACCATTCCACGGCCACCGCCCTGACGCTCGGCCAGACAACCGCTTTCGCCAGTTACGCCGGTTTCGACCCCGTGATATGGGGCACATCCAGCCAGGGCTATCCGATACTCAAGCAATTGCCTGTTATTGCAACGACGACGGGCAGTGTCGAATATGGCAGTAGGGCAGACAGTATCTTGAATTCGCTGACGGTTGCCGGCCTGCAAGGCGGCGATACGGTAGCCCAGTTGGGGATCATTGCCCCGGCATCCGGCAATCTCGACGCGGGCACCTATGCCAGCGGTTCGGCCCTTACTTCCTCCGTCTATTCGCGAATTCTTGGCGACCTCACCATCGTACCGAAACAACTGACGCTGGCAAGCGGCGTGGTCTTGGACAAAACGTATGACGGCAGCGACACCGGTACCGTGAATAACGCGCTGGCGCAGAGTGGCCTCGTCGGTTTGGTGGGCAATGAGACTTTGGCGGTCGACTATTTGTCGGCCACCTTCAGCGACAAGAATGCCGCCCAGGACAAAGCCGCTGCGGTCACCTATACCGCCACCAATGGCACTAATGCCGGCAAGTTGAGCAATTATGCGATCGATCCTATCGCCATCGCAACGATCAATCCAAAGACGGTCGGCGCGAGTTTTAGTGCCGCCGATAAGACCTATGATGGTTCGGTCGATGCCACTGTGTCGACACAATTGCCCGGCATCGTTTCCGGGGATAGCGTCGCACTCACCTATGCAGCGGCGCAGTTCAGCGATAAAAACGCTGCGCCGAACAAGACGGTCACACTGTCCGGGCTGGCCTTGACCGGAACCGATCAAGGCAACTATGTGTTGCAAGCCCCATCGCTCCAGTCACTGGCCACGATTGCGCCACGAGTGGTTGACTTGTATGGAAGCGAATTGGCAGCGGCAACCACCAACTTCGATGCGGCCAACATTTTCGTCAAGAACGCGGTCGTTGGCGACTCGGTTGGCCTGAGCGGTTCGGTCCGGCGGGCCGGGACGACGGCTGGTATTCAGCCCATGGCCGATCTGAGCGGCTTGCAGATCGGCAATTCGAACTACACTCTCGCGGGGGCTCATGGCGCGGTCGTCGTTGGCAACGTCAGCCTGGCGTTGGATAAAATAGCCTCCGGCACCGTCACAATATCGTCGTCGGGCACGACGACGACGGTTAATCAAACGAGCGACAAGGCGATTATCGACTGGCTGCGTTTTACGTTAGCAAGTAACGAGACCCTCAATTTCGTTCAGCCCGCGGTGACCTCTGTCGTTTTGAATCGGGTGACCGGCAATGAACGCAGTGTGATCGACGGCGCTTTGAATGCCAATGGTCGGGTCTTCATCGTCAATTCCAACGGGGTATTGTTCTCGGCCACTTCGCAGGTCAACGTCGGCGCCCTGGTGGCCAGCACGTTGAACATTCGTGAAGACGATTCCACCGGCAACTACCTGTTTACGGCGTCGGGCGGCAATGGATCGGTGATCGCAGCGGGCGACATTGTTGTTGTGGACGGAGGTTTCGTTGCCCTCGCGAGCGGTGGAGGCGTGAGCCATTCTGGCAGCATATCGGCGCGCGGCGGTGCGGCCGTGCTGGCGGCGGCGAACGATCTAACGCTAACCTTGGACCCGGCCGATGCCGGCCTCGACAGCTATGCCGTCAGTGGCCTCGCTGGCACAGCCTCGATCGGTGGCAAAGTGAACGTGGGCGCTGTCAGCGGCGACGGCGGAATCATCGAAACAGCCGGCGACAAGGTCGCTCTCGCCAACGGTCTGGTGCTGCGTACAGGCACCAATGGGACCTGGTCCTATAGCCAGAACGGCGACATTGCCATCGGCGCTCGGGGGACTTTTACCAGCCAATTCGTCGACAGCAATTTGGCCATTCGCAATTTCCGCCTCAATGCGCCGGGGGGGGTCGCGATCAATGATGCGGTGGATTGGTCGGCCGACACCAGCTAACGCTGACTGCCGGAACCAACATCGCCATCAACAATGCCATGACGGCCACGGGAGCCAATGCCGGACTGATAATGAACTATGGCGGCTACGCTGCAACCGGTAGCGCCGCGGCGGGCAGTAACTATTACATCAACAATCTGACGATCGGCCAGGATGGCTCCATAACGGTTGGTCCGGCCTCCGTGACGCTCAGCGGTGCCAATTCCAGCCTGAGCATCAACGGCGAAGGCTACCAGTTGATCCACAACATGGCTGATCTCGCGGCCATCAGTCCGCCTGTTGTCGACCCGGTGACCGGTCTGTACACTCCGGCAACAGGCTTCTATGCCCTCGCGCAGGATCTCTCAGCCGCTGGTACGACCTACACTTCGCCAATAGTGAACACCCTCGCTGGAACCCTTGCCGGACTGGGGCACAAAATCAGCGATCTGACCGTCGCCGTCACGGCAAAGGATCCTGTTACAAATCAATTTCTGGACGTGGCACTGATCGGCACGATAGATCCGACGGTGGCCACCCCAATCGGAACAGGGATGGTCCGTGACATCGGCTTGGTGAACGTCACCATGATCAATACCAATTACGGCCAACCTGGCGTCACGGCTGTCGATCTGGGCGGCGGGGGGGCGGCTGGGCTAGCCGTCGCCAACAACGGAGCCATCAGCAACGTCTACTTGACAGGCACGATCAGCGGTGCGCAACCAGTGGGCGGGCTGGTCGGAACGAACTACGGCACGATCGACAACGCCCATAGCTACACGAACGTCACGACCACTGATAGCTCCTACGTTGGGGGGCTGGTCGGTTGGAACTTCAATCTCTTCGGCACTCCCGGCCAGGGTTCCGTCACCAATTCCAGCGCTAGCGGAACATTGACGGCCACCTGGATCAACGTCCTGGTCGGCGGCGTCAGCTACGGCGGCCTAATCGGTGACAACTTGGGCGGCACGATCAGCAATTCCACGTCCAGCGTCAATGTTGCGGTGACCGCGACGAACGTTGATCCGGCCAATGGATGGGCTGTCGTTGACTACGTCGGCGGTCTGGTCGGGTCCAATCAGCAGGCGATGTTTGGTGGTGGTGGGACTATTACCAACTCTTCGTCAAGCGGTTCAGTCAACGGCGTTGGTAACACTTACGAACTCGGTGGAGCGGTCGGGATCAACTGGGATGGAGCCTTGAGCGGAGTCCATGCCACGGGCACGGTAACCGCCGGCACGGCCAGCGTTTATGTCGGCGGACTGGTGGGGGAAAATGTCATCGGCTCCATCAGTGACTCTTCGGCGACCGGCAATGTGACAGGCGGCACGATGGTTGGTGGGCTGGTCGGCGCCAACGGCGGTACGGTCGACGGGTCCAGCGCCTCAGGCAATGTGACGGGCACTGACTACATTGGCGGCCTTGTCGGTTTCAACTCAAGCAGCAACAGCAATACAGCCCTGATTGCCGACTCGACGGCGACGGGTACGGTAACCGGTACTGGCAGCAAGGTCGGGGGTGTCGCCGGGTTCAACGGCGGCACCATTACCAACACCACTTATGTCGATGTGGCGGCGAAGGCGGCCGCCGCTGCAGCCGCCCAAGCGGCTGCCCAAGCGGCTGCCGCTGCCCAGGCCGCCGCTCAAGCCACCACTCAGCAAGCCGCCACGCAACTCGCCGCACGGCACGCCGCGGTGCGGGCAGAGGAAGTGGCGGCCGCCTCGCAGGCGCACATGGCCGACGCCGGCCAATATTCCGGCGGCCTCGTCCAGCAAACCTTCCAGCAGAGTGCACGCCCAGGCACTAACTCATCGGCCAACCCGGTCCCGTCCATCGATAGCCGCATCGTTTTTGCTGATTCGCGCACCTTCTCGGCCGACATCAAGAGCATCACCGTCGACGGCGTCCGGTACGACCTGGACGACACGGACCCGGTGCCGCCGACCGACCGCGACCGCGACGAACGCCGGGTGCGCTAAGCCCCTACCGCCCGTTCGCCGTCGGTGTCCCGCGTGCCCTGGAAACGCCCCGGACCGCCCTTTATGGGCGTCCCGGGCGCAATCCGCCGCTAACGTCGCCGTCCAGCCCCTTCTCTTATTCCGCTCACCGTGAGACCCATCATGTCCGCTTTCCGTCACCCCCGCCGTTCCGTTCGCCTGTTCCCCTGGTCGCTGCTCTCCGTGCTGTCGCTCGCCGCGCCGGCCCTCTTCGCCGCCGGCCCGCAGGTACCCAACTACAACATTTCCGACGCCGTGAAAGACGCCAACCTCCCGAAGGTGCCGGTCCAACAGGAAGCGCCACCGGCGCCGGTGATCCTCCAGGAAGCGGAAGTGCCGCTGACCCTGGTCGAGGGTGAGAAGCTCTTCATTCGCGATTTTCACGTGGACGGGGCGGAATTCCTCGACGCCAGCGCACTGTCCGCCGTGCTCGACCCCTATCGCAACCGCGAACTGAACATGGCTGAAGTCACCGCCGCCGCCAACAAGGTGACGGTCCTCTGCCGCGACCGAGGCTACCTTGTGGCGCGGGCCTACGTGCCCAAGCAGGCGGTGCAGGACGGCGTGCTGCTGATCAAGGTGATCGCCGGCAAGTACGGCAGCTTCCAGATGAAGAACCACTCGCTGGTCAAGGATGCCTTCCTGCAGGGCTTCTTCGACCAGAGCATGGAGAACTCGGCGATCGTCACGCGCGACGGGCTGGAGCGCCCGATGCTGCTGGTCAATGACCTGCCCGGCGCACGCATGCCGCTGGTCAGCATCGGCCCAGGCAGCGCGCCCGGCACCTCCGATTTTACGATCGAGACGGAAGCCGCCGAGCGGCTCGCCGGCTACCTCATGGCCGACAACTACGGCTCGCGCTTTACCGGCAAGAACCGCGTCAGCGGCGGCCTGGATATCAACAGCCCGTTCGCCATCGGCGACCGGATTTCCCTGAGCGCCATGACCTCGGACAACACCGACCTGCAGAACGGCCGCGTCGCCTACGCCTTCCCGCTTGGCTACAACGGCCTGCGCGGCGAAGTGGCGGCCTACCAGACCACCTACAAGCTCGGCGCCGAATACAAGGACCTCGACGCCAAGGGCGTCGCCGACGCCGTCGAGGCCACGCTGTCCTACCCGCTCAAGCGCACCCGCGAAGACTCGCTGTATCTCTCGTTGAACGTCGCCAACAAGTATCTGCGCGACGAGTACGCGGCCGTTGCGACGTCAATCGGCAAGCGCGCCCGGGTGGCCACCCTCAGCCTGCGCCAGGAGAGCTACGACAGCCTGTTCGGCCTGGCTTCCTACCTCAATCTGACCGGTGCCGTCTCCGTCGGCCACCTCGACTTCGACGATCCCGCGCAACAAGCCCTGAACCGGGCCGGCGCCAACACCGCCGGCCACTATTCCAAGGTCAACCTGTCGTTTGCCAGCAACCTCGCCTTCGACAACCACTGGTCGCTGGGCACCAGCCTGCTCGTGCAGCAGTCACTCGGCAAGAATCTCGACGGCAGCGAACAACTGAGCCTCTCCGGAGCGAACGGCATCAAGTCCTACCCCGACGGTGTGACCAGCGACAACGGCTACCTGGTGAGCGGCGAACTGAAATACGCCTTCGCGCCGGTGGCCAACATCGACCAGGCGGTCGGCTTCTTCGTCAACTACGGCGAAGTGCGTCCCGAAGACGGCCGTTACACCACGGTCGGCAAGATCGCCATCAGCGACGCGGGATTGGCCTACTACGTTTCGGACAAGACCTGTTTCGGCCGGATCCAGCTGGCGCAAACCCTCGGCACCCAGCACGAAACGCAAAACTACAACCACGACCTGAGGGCCTTGGTGCAGGTCGGCTTGCGCTTCTAAGGGCAACGGCATGGGCGGCCCAGCACGCCGCGGGTCGCCTCAACCCATGACAGAACGACAGGAGTAGGCAATGAACAGGAGTAAGCAATGAGAATGGACTGGCTTTCCGGCGTGATCGACTACGGCATCATCGGCCTCCTGCTGATCCTGAGCGTGACGGTGGTCGCCGTCGCGCTCGATCGCCTGGTGTTTTATCGCAGCGTCAAGGTGGCCGACTTCGCCGACATCAAGTCCCTGGACATGACCGGCCTGGCCCTGGCCTTGAAGGCGACGGCCATCGGTCTGGTCGTCGCGATGGTCGCGGTGGTGGTCTACAACACGCTGCTGCGCAAGGTGAAGGTGCTGATGCTGCAATGGGAAATCGCTCATGGATGAGCAACCCTTCGACTCCATCAACGTGATCCCCTTCGTGGACATCATGCTGGTGCTGCTGACCATCGTCCTGACCACCTCGAGTTTCATCGCCAGCGGCCGCATTCCGGTCAATCTACCGCAGGCTTCCAAAAGTGTGGAGGAGGCGCAGCAGGCCAAGGTGATCGAGTTGAGCACTGCCGGCGAGATCCATTTCAATGGTAAGGCAGTCAGCGCCGAGGCGCTGAAGACCGAACTGCAGCCCCTGGCGCGCGCGACGCCCTTCGTGATCCGGGCGGACAAGGACGTGTCGCTACAGCACTTCATCGACGTGGCCGACGTGCTCAAGCAACTGCGCTTCGCCAAGGTGGCGGTGCAGACGGAAGTCCGGTGATTGGAAGCGACGCGCCGGCCGTGGTGACCGAAAGCTGTTGAGATACCGGGAAAAATGGACCCTGACGCAAGCCGTCCTGGTCTCCCTGGCACTGCACGGCAGCCTGCTGTTGCTCGTCTGGCTGCTGCAATGGCAGGCGCCGCCGCGCCAGCGCACGGACAAGCTGCTGGTCGAGTTGTACGGCCTGGTCGCCGATCGCCAGAGCGAAGCGCGCGCCGGCCCCCGCTGCGGCTCGGCAACCGCCGCCGCAGAAGGCGGTGCCGGTCCAGCATGCGCCGAAGAACCCGCCGCCGGAGAAAAAATACGCGTTCGCCCCGGTCAGCCCGGTGCAGGTCGCCGAGCCGGCCAAGCTGCCCGTCGCGCCGCCCACCCCGGCGGTCACCGGCGGGGCCAGCGCGCCGCCGGCCGATGCGGCGCAGAAACAGACGACCTTGAAGGCACAGGACAACATCGATGCGTTGAAGCAGTACCTGGCCCGGATCAAGAAGAAGCTGCGGACCAATCTCGTTTATCCCGACGACGCGAAGAAGCGTGGCTACGAGGGAACGGCGGTGCTGCGCTTCGCGATTACCGAGAGCGGGACGATCCGCCCAGGGTCCCTGGTCCTTGTCCAGAGCAGCGGCCAGGCGACGCTCGATGCGAGTGCCCGGCAAGCGGCCCTGGCCAGCGAACCCTTCGACCGCCCCTCGCGGGAGATCGTCGCGGATTTTGAGATGCCGTTCTCGTTGAAAAACTAGCCACCATCGAAGGAGTCTTCGCTTGAAAAAGTCCATTCTGGAAATCTACGCACTCGCGGTTTGTTTCGTCACGGTAGTTTGCTTTGTGGTGGCGCTGGGTATCGCCACCTACAGCATTCTTGAAATCGTCAAGCCGGAGTTCACCGTCAACTCAGGGCAGTATGCCCAGTACCAGACCAATGACGTTTACTGGAACGGGGCGGTCGCTCGCTACTACGTTCCTGGTGAAAAAAAGAGAGAGCGGCCGAGTGAACCGGAGCTGACGAAAGAACGCGAAGCGGCATTTGCGCGCGTCTTGTCGAATGAACAGCGCGACGGCGCCCAAACGCTGGTGAAGAATCTTATCGTCCTGCTGATCGATGCTGTGGTCTTTGCGCTGCATTGGCTTCTCTCAAGGCGTGCCAGAGGGGCGGCGGCCTGATCACTGTCGGCCGCGATCCGGCCAGACGGCCGATGCACTGGCACGCGCCATTTCCCGATTCTCGTCTCTCCCATTCGCACTGGCCATGATCAAACCCGAACTTGTCACCGCGCTTGCCACCCAGTTTCCCCAATTCATTGCCCGCGACGTTGAGTGGGTCGTCAAAGCGCTCCTGAACGCCATGAGCACCTCACTTGCTCTTGGGGTCGGATCGAGATCCGTGGTTTTGGGAGCTTTGCCGTGAACTACCGACCGCCCAGAATGGGGCGGAATCCAAAGACGGGCGAACGCGTTGCCGTACGGGGAAAATACACGCCGTACTTCCGGGCCGGTAAGGCATTACGGGATCGGGTCTAGGCGATCGGTTGGCCATTGCCTCGGCATGAAGGGGGCTCGCCCGAGTGCCAGTTGTTCTTTCGTGTCGATGAAGACTGTTCACCTGCATCCGACTTTTGACCGTTGCATCGCGTTGACGATGCACAGTCGTGATGGGCTGTTGGCGCGCCGGCTCCCTATTGCGGACACGTGTTTTTTGCGTTCGGTCATGCGCGGGTTCTGCCGGCGCCAGTGAAAGAGTAGAGTAAACCCGTTGCGCCCTTTGCTGAGCGCCAACGTCTGGTTGGCAAGCTGGAATTGTATGTTCTGGAAGAGTTCTACGCCTGAGGTTGTCCCTGAGCGGTCGTGCCCACGCCGGGCTCGGCCGCTTCGTTTTTTGTCGTTTCGCCATCTCCCGAAAAGTCACGCCCAATGAAAGCCATTAAAAGTATATTGGTCGCCAATCGTGGCGAAATTGCTATCCGCATCATGCGTGCGGCAGCCGAATTGGGCATCCGTACGGTGGCCGTCTACGCCAACGAGGATCGTTTCGCCTTGCATCGTTTCAAGGCGGATGAGAGTTACCTTGTCGGCGATGGCAAGAAGCCGATCGGCGCGTATCTGGATATTCCGGACATCCTCCGTGTCGCCAAACAGGCCAAGGTGGATGCCATCCATCCCGGCTACGGCTTTCTGTCGGAAAACCCGGACTTTGCCCAAGCCTGTATCGACGCTGGCATCGCCTTCATCGGCCCAAGCCCGGCAGTGATGCGTGAACTGGGCAACAAGGTGGCCGCCCGCGCCTTGGCCGAGCGCGTCGGCGTGCCTGTGGTGCCCGCCACCGGTGCCTTGCCCTACGATAACGAAGCTTGCCGCAAGCTCGCGGCGCAGCTCGGCTATCCGATCATGCTCAAGGCCAGCTGGGGCGGTGGCGGGCGTGGCATGCGCGCGATCAACAAGGAATCAGAGCTATTGCCCGCCATCGAAGTGGCCCGCCGCGAAGCCGCTGCGGCCTTCGGCAACGACGAGGTCTACTTGGAAACGATGGTGGTCCGTGCCCGCCATGTTGAAGTTCAAATCCTCGGCGATACCCACGGCAACCTGGTGCACCTCTTCGAGCGCGACTGCTCGGTGCAGCGCCGCAACCAGAAGGTCGTCGAGCGGGCGCCGGCGCCCTATTTGCGTGAAGACCAGCGCCAGGCGCTGTGCGCCTCCGCCCTCAAGCTGGCGGCCGGCGTCAACTACACCCACGCCGGGACCGTCGAGTTCCTGATGGATGTCGATACCGGCAAGTTTTACTTTATCGAGGTCAATCCCCGTATCCAGGTCGAGCATACGGTGACCGAGGAAGTCACCGGCCTCGACATCGTCAAGGCGCAGATCCGGGTTACCGAAGGGGCGGTGATTGGCAAGAACGACTATCTGCCGGCGCAGGCCGATATCCATTTGTCCGGCCATGCCCTGCAGTGTCGCGTCACCACCGAGGATCCGGAGAAAGGCTTCACGCCGGACTACGGCAAGCTGGCCGCCTACCGCAGCGCCTCTGGTGCCGGCATCCGGCTCGATGCTGGGACCGCCTACACCGGGGCCGTGATCACCCCCTTCTACGACTCGCTGCTGGTCAAGATCACCGCCCGTGGTCACGACCCCGAGGAAGCCATCAGCCGGATGGATCGTGCCTTGCGCGAATTTCGCGTGCGCGGCGTGACCACCAATCTGGCCTTTCTCGAAAACGTCATTGCCCATCCGTTGTTCAAGAGCGGCGAATGCACGACGCGCTTCATCGACACCACGCCGGAGCTGTTCACCTTCAAGCCCAAGCGCGACCGGGCGACGCGCCTGCTCAAGTTTGTCGGTGATGTGGTGGTCAATGGCAATGCCGAAATGAAAGGCCGGACCAAGCCGGTCCTGCCCTTGCCCAAGCTGCAACTGCCTAAGGCCGACCTCGGCGCGCCGCCGCCACCGGGCAGCCGCCAGCGCCTACTTGAACTCGGACCGCAAGGCCTGGCGCGCTGGATGCTCGAACAGAAGCGCGTGCTGCTGACCGACACGACGATGCGTGATGCGCACCAGTCGCTGTTCGCGACGCGCATGCGTACCGCCGACATGCTGGCTGTTGCGCCGCACTACGCCCGCCTGCTGCCCGACCTGTTCTCGCTCGAATGCTGGGGTGGCGCTACTTTCGACGTGGCCATGCGCTTCCTCAAGGAAGACCCATGGGAACGCCTCGACCAGCTGCGTACCGCGGTGCCCAACGTGCTGTTGCAGATGCTGCTGCGCGCTTCCAACGCGGTGGGCTACACCAACTACGCCGATAACGTGGTGCGCTATTTTGTTCGGCAGGCCGCTGCGCACGGCATGGATGTCTTCCGTGTCTTCGACTCGCTAAACTGGGTAGATAACATGCGGGTGGCGATGGATGCGGTCATCGAGGCCGGCGCGCTGTGCGAGGGCACGATCTGCTACACCGGCGACTTGCACGATCCGGCACGCACCAAGTACGATCTGAAGTACTACGTCGGCATGGCCAAGCAGCTCGAGCAAGCCGGCGCCCACATTATTGGTATCAAGGACATGGCAGGGGTCTGCCGTCCAGCCGCCGCGCGGATTCTGGTCAAGGCCTTGAAGGACGAAATTGGCCTGCCCATCCATTTTCACACCCACGATACCAGCGGTGGCTCCGTTGCCAGCGTCCTGGCCGCCGTCGAAGCCGGGGTCGATGCGGTCGATGGAGCGATCGACGCGATGAGCGGCCTGACCTCGCAGCCGAGCCTGGGCGCCATGATCGCCGCGCTGGAAAACACCGAACGCGACACCGGCCTGGCCTACGGACGGATCGCGCCGTTTTCACGCTACTGGGAAGGCGTGCGTCGCTTCTATGCACCCTTCGAGTCCGATATCCGGGCCGGCACTTCCGACGTCTATCGCCACGAAATGCCGGGGGGCCAATACACCAACCTGCGCCAACAGGCCCGTTCCATGGGGCTCGAACATCGCTGGAACGAGGTGGCGCAGGCCTATGCTGACGTCAACCAGCTCTTCGGCGATATCGTCAAGGTAACGCCGTCCTCCAAGGTGGTCGGCGACCTCGCCCTGTTCATGGTGGTCAACGAACTGAGCCCCGAGGACGTGCGCAACCCGGACAAGGACATTGCCTTCCCGGATTCCGTGGTCTCCATGATGCGCGGCGAACTGGGCTATCCCGCCGACGGCTTCCCGAAAGACCTGCAGGCGAGGATTCTTAAGGGGCAGACGCCGGTTCAGGGGCGTGTCGGCGCGCACCTGCCCGACGTCGATCTGGAAGCCGAGCGTGCCAAGGCAGAGAAGGCGGTCGGCCACCACGTCAAGGATAGCGATCTGGCTTCCTACCTGATGTATCCGAAAGTTTTTGTCGACTACGCGGAGCACGTGCGCAAATACGGCGATGTCTCGGTCTTGCCGACGCCGGTGTTTTTCTACGGTCTTTCCGAGAAGGACGAGATGGCGGTCGAAATCGATCGCGGCAAGACCCTGGTCGTGCGCCTCACCGGCCAGACCGAGCTGCCCGAAGAAGCGACGGTTCGCCTGTTCTTCGAACTCAACGGCCAGGCGCGCCCGATGCGCATTGCCCGGGCCGGTGTCGAAGCGCTGAAAAAGCGTCGCCCCAAGGCGGTGGAGGGCAATCCCAAGCATATTGCCGCGCCGATGCCCGGCGCCGTTGCCACCGTGGCGGTGAAGGCTGGACAGAAAGTCAGCAAAGGCAGTCCGCTGCTCTCCATTGAAGCCATGAAGATGGAAACCGCCATTAGCGCCGATCGGGACGGCACGGTGCTCAAGGTCCTGGTATCGCCCGGCGACCAAGTGGAGCCCAAGGACTTGTTGGTGGAATTTTCTTAAAGATCGGCCAGTTTGCCGCAATGGCTTCTGTCGCGCTGGTACGCTGGCCGATCTGGCGAATCGTGCGTCTGCCTTGGCGCGCCGCCTGTCTCAGAGTGGCGTGATGCCGTATTCCTGGTAAATCAAATCCTGCGCCTGCTTGAACTCGTTCACCGAAAACGCAAAGCCGTTTTCCCTAAGATATTGCCAGCTGGCGTCTTCGCCATCGCAGGCATTGACCTGGTGGCGAAAAGACTCGTCGCTGCGCATGCGTTCGATATAGGCCTTGGCTGAATCGACTGACATCTGAAGCTCCTTTAGTAAGAAGTGCTGCCAAGGAAGGCTGCGCGGACTTTCGCGCCAAAAATGTTGATCAGGCTGACCAGTACAAGAAGCACAAGGATCAGCGCAGAGGCTTCCTGGTACTCGAAGAGGTGGAAGGCGGTGACGATTTCCAGGCCAAGTCCGCCGGCCCTGACCACCCCAAGTGTCGTGGCCGCCCGCAGGTTGTGCTCGCAGCGATAGAGCGTCACGTCTATCAATCGCGGCAGAATCTGCGGCCAGACGGCGAAACGCAACACGCCAATTGTTCCTACCCCCTGGCTACGCAGCGCATTGCCGGGAGCGCTATCGACGTGCTCCAGGATTTCCGCACAAAATTTTCCCAGCATGCCGGTTGAGTGGGCGGCAAGGGCAAGCACGCCGGGTAAGGGGCCAAAACCAACCGCGGCAACGAAGATGACGCCCCAGACCAGACAAGGGATAGAGCGCAAGCCGTTGAGTAGAAGGCGGACGGACGGTGCCAAATGGCGTGAGCCAACATTGCGCGCCGCCAGGATACCGAGCGGCAGCGCGGCTAATACGGCAAGCAGGGTGCCGGCGATACTCATGCTCAGGGTTTCCAGCAAAGGCCGTCCCCAGCTTCTCCATCGGCTAAAATCCGGCGGCAGGGAATCTCTGGCCAAAGTAAAAATGGTCGGCAGTGCATCCCGGTAGCGGTTCGGGTCAAGGACTCCGGCATAGAGCATGGCGGCCATGACTAGCACGGCCGCCATGCCCAGAAAGATAGCATTTCTCCACCAGCGCTGCAGACCGTCGGCCAGTACCGCGTCCAATTCTGGGTTCTCGGTGAGCGTGGCGCTGTTCATGGCGCCGGTACCGCATCCGGATTGGTTTTGCGCAGCGCCTCGATCCAGCCACGGACCCGGTCGACGTCGGCATCGCTCGCCGGAATGAAGGCTTCGGCACGGAACACGTCGAGGGCTCCTGGATCGTTGACGCTGATGAAAGCCTTGCGGATTTCTTCTCGGAAAGCGGGATCGAGACCTTGGCGAAAGGTCCACATGTATTCCGGGATGGCCGGGGATTCCGCGAGGACGCGCACAGCATTGCCGTCGAGCTTGCCCTCTTTGATCAGCCGCTGATAGATCGGCATTGACAGGCCTCCCGCAGCGACCTTCTTGTTGGCGACGGCGAGTGCCACCGCATCATGCGCGCCCAGAACGCGCAAGGTGTAATCGCGGCCCGAGACCAGCCCCGCTTCGAGCAACTGGTAGCGTGGCACCCAAGTGCCCGAGGTTGATGCCGGATCGCCGAACGCGATCTCCTTCCCTTTTAAGTCGGCCAGGGACTTGGCGGGGCTGTCCTTGGGGACGATGACGACGGCCTGAAAAGTCGGGCCGACGACGGCGTGGCTCGGTCGGGAGAAAGGCTCGAGTCGGGTGCGGCGGCTTTGCAAAATGTAGGTGACCGGGCCCAGGTAGGCGATATCGAGACGTCCGAAGCGTAAGGCTTCCCCTGTCGCGGCGTAGTTGGCGCCGACGACCAGTTCGACGGGTATCCCCAGCCGCTTTTCCAGGTAGATGCGCAGAGGTTCGTTGAGGCGCATGACGGTCGGCGCCGATTCGCCGGGGAGCAGGCCGATGACCAGTTTCGACGGTCGTTCCTGAGCATGGGCGAGCCCACATAAGAGCGGGACGAGCAGGCCGAGAAAACAGCATAGACGGATCAGGAAACGGGGCACGGTGTTCTCCTTAGAAAAAAGGGGGTTATGCTGCCGATGAAGAAAAAATAAGTCCTTGGGCGCCGGCGTCGAAGTGGTCGGCGGGTCCGTCGTAAGCCACTTTGCCGCTGACTAGGCCGATCACCTTGTCGGCCAAGGCCACGGCCGTGTCGATCTGGTGCATTACGAGCACTACAGTGAGTCCGGAGCGCGCGACCAGCGCGCGAAAGCTTTCACCCATTTGGCGAACGAGCGTGGGATCTACCGAGGCGAACGGTTCGTCGCCTAAGAGCAGTTGCGGCTGCCTGACCAGTGCCCGCGCCACGCCGACGCGTTGGCGTTCGCCGCCACTGAGCTGGCTAATGCGCGTGTTGGCCTGATGTAGTAGACCGACTTCGTTCAGGGCGTACGCCGCTTGCCTTCGCATGCTTGCGGGCCAGGGCAGTGGTGATAAAGGATGGCGACGATCGGCGAGGCCGAGCAGGACATTGTCGATCGCGGTCAGGCGCTCAATCAGCGCGTGATCCTGAAAGACCGTGGCCGTGTGACGCCGATGTTCGCGCAGGATGGTGTGGCGTTCCAGCGAGCCCAAGCCGTCCACGGAAATTATTCCGGAAATGGGCTGGATCAGGCCATTCAGGGCCGACAATAGCGTGGTTTTGCCAACCCCGGAGCGGCCGACGATAGCCGTGATGCTACCCTCGGGAATGTCGGCGGAGATGTCTTGCAGGACCGCTACATTGCCGCGCTGCAGGGTGACGTTTTGCAGGTGAATCAAGTTCATCTCCCGAGGGGCTGGTGCGCTCGCCATTGCGTATTGCTACGTCGAGACCGGGCCGGGCTCGTGCCCGCCGCTGTTTCGTGGAACTAGGCAACCTTGTCCAAGAGGTATTCGCTATTGCGCACGCCGTAGCCGAGGGCCTTGCGCAGCCACAGCGGCGGATGGGGACTGTTCATCATCTTCTGCAGCGCGGCGATCACCTCGTCGATGTCGCGACCGGCTTCCATCTTCACGGGGAATACCTTGTTGTCGAACAGCTTGACCGCGGCAAGGTCGCTCAGGCCCTTGGTGAAAATGACATGACAGCCCTTCACTGCGTCGACGCGCGGCGTGATGCGATCGCCAGCCGTACCCTGGCTGTCGGTGTCCATCATCCAGCAGTCGCCGCCATTCTTGGCGGCGCCCTTAGCGCCCGGCGGCGCACCGGCCGTGCTACCGGTGAAGCGCACCGAGTCGATGAATTCGGCCGCATCGTAAGTGACGTCGTAGAACAGGATCTGCTTGGCGAGCGCGAAGGCGACATCGACGCGCGTCAGGCTATTGGAGGTCAGGGCGATTTTCAGGTGTCCGATTTCAGACATGGCAGGCTCCTTGGGGTCAGGGGAAATTGCGTTGGCCGACGGCTAACTCAGGTCATCGGGAGGCCGACCACCATCAACTCCCGGCCGAAACGCATACGGAAGTGATCGGGCAGTGCCTCGTCGTTTGTTCTCGCCCGCCACACGGGCAGTTCGGTGCTGGGCAGGCGGCCTTCCTGCAAGGCTTCCACCGGGATGATGTGCAGGACATTGTTGATGGGCAGGAAAAAGTCGATGGGGTTGCGCACGGGGTCGGCGTAGTTGTTGCTGATTTCCAGCTGAAAGTGGTCGTCATTGACCTGGTAGCGCGGGTTGTCGCAATCGAGGCGAAAATGGCGGTTGAACCAGGGGAATTTCGGGCGGAATTGATAGAGCACCCGGTCCTCGTCGGCGAACTTGCGGATTTCGCCGACGATGTCGCTGAAATACTGGGTCAGTAGCGCTTCAACGTAGGCTTCGCCGTACGGCTGCCGGAACATGTCGAGATAGCAGCAGACGAAGGATTCGAGCAGCGTCAGCCCGACCGGTGTGATGTTGAGGGCCAGCGCACAGCGCTTGAAGGTGCAGGCGGTGCGGATCAGTCCGTCGCGAGCTTCCAGGCGCCCCTGCGGGTGCGTCGCGGTGATCCTGAAGAGACGCAGGATACGGAAGACCTCGGCGACCAGTTTGTCGGTCGTCGAACGGCGTGGCCAGGCCAGGTATTTTTCCCAGGAAGTCTTGCCTTCGAATAGTCCGGGATCCTGCGCGTCGAGGAAAGACTCCAGCAGCATCAAGGCCACCATGCTCCCGAGCGTGTCCGGCAGCGGATCGAGGCCGCCGACAGGCGCCGGCACGTCCGCGAAAGACAGCTTCTTTCGCGTGGTGTAGAGCTCGATCTGCCGGTATTCCGGCAGATGCCAGTGCTGACCCAGGCTGCGCCGGCTGCTGGCCAGCATTTCCTGCAATAGCTTCATCTTGCCTCCCTTGATTGCCGACCGAAGAACCCGTGCCGGCCGTCCTACTCGGACGGCCGGAATGAGGCTACGGGCTACCAGGTGTTGAGCAGCCACTCCTTGTTCTTGTTGAACTCCATGTGGGCGAACATGGCGTTGGCGATAGCCTCTCCCAGTTCCATGGCCCCGCGATAGCCGATGGTCGGCTTACGGTAGAGTCCGGCGCGGTCGAAGGTCGGGAAGCCAACGCGCACCATCGGAATGTTGGCGTCGATGGCCACATAGCGGCCCTTGGAGTGACCCATGATCAGGTCAAGCTTGACCTCGCCGTTCTTGATTTTCTTTTCGAGCACCCAGAGGTCGGCGTTGTGGATAATCTCGATGTCGAAATCGGCGATCTGCTTCAATTCGGCGATGCGCGGATCCTTCTTGTACTTGCTGCCCTGATCGTCGCCGATGAGGAGCAGCAGGGGTTCCAGTTCCACCTCCATGCAGAACTTGGCGAGCCCCAGTACCAGATCCGGATGGCCGAAGATCGCCACCTTCTTGTTGGCGAAGAACATGTGTGCGAGGTCGGCCAGCGCATCGAGGGCGATGCCGCGTTCGCGGACCAGTGATTCAGGAATTTCCTTGCCGGTAATCTCGCTGATCTTGCGCAACATGGCATCGGTATTGGCGATCCCGTACGGGGTGTCGACCAGATGGTAGGGAACCTCGAATTCGGACTTCAGGAACTCACCGGCGCTCGCGCCTTCGTAGCGGGCCAGCGCCAGGGTCGCCTTGGCATTGGCACTCGCCTCCAGTTCTTCGACCGTGGTCCGGCCATGCGTCTCGATGGCCTTGCTCGGCAGCATCGGCGAGTCGAAGTCTTCGGTGTCCATGAAGATGGTGGCATCGACATCCATTTCGCTCAGGTAATGCTTGAGCAGCGTGATGTCGCCCGGGTTGACCCAGCCAGGGAAGATGTTGAGCTTGCCGGTCGGCATGCCTTTCTTGGCGATCGTTTTGACCAGCGACTTGACGCATTCGCTGTAGCCGGTGACCTGGCTCCCCTTGAAACTTGGCGTATGCACTGGTGCTAGATGGATCTGGCGCCCCGGGAAAGCCTCCGCCAGTTGGTCGTAACAAAGCTTGATGGTGCCTTCGATGTCGTCGCCGATCACCTCGGTCGAGCAGGTGGTGATGATCGGAATGACGCGCAGATTGGGGTAGCGCTGAGCCATAACCATGACCGCCTGCTGCACGCGCTTCGTGCCCCCGAAGACCGCCGAATCCTCGTGCAGCGAGGTGGAGGCGATGTCGAAGTTTTCCTTGAAATGCTGGGCAAAGAGCAGGCGGACGAACATGGTGCAGCCTTGCCCGCCGTGCACCAGGGGAATGCAGTCCTTGACGCCGATGCCGGCGTACTGAGCGCCGGCCGGCTGACAGTCGTACATGGGGTTGATGATGCCCGCCCGATCCCGCGGGACGAGCTTGACTTCCGCCGTCTTGGCCTCGCCGGGTTCGACGTCGGCTATTTCGCAGCTACTCATGATGTTCCTTTCTTTCGGTGCGTGACCGGTCAGTAGAGACGGTGGGTTAGTTCGCGGTTGGTGGACTTGGTGATCACGTTGTCGACTAGGCGGGCCTTGAGCCCATCGAGTAGCTCACGGATTTCCGCTTCGCCCGCTTCGCGGATCCACGGAAAACGCTCGCGCAGGTCGCCCACCATGACTTTGGCGTCGGCATAAAAGAGCTTGTGCATGGGCGTATCGACTGCCGGCTTCTTGCCGTTGAGCAGCGCACTGGCTTGCTCGAGTACGCCGTCGATGTTTTCCTGGCGGTCCCAGGTGCGAGAGAAAAACTGCCACAGGCAGCGTTCCTGTACGTAGCCGAACAGATCGTCCAGTTTGTCAGCCATCACGCTGCCTCCCGAATGCGTTGCGGCAACTGGGCCGGGTTCTCATCGCGGATGTCGACGCCGGCCAGGTGGCGCAGGGGGTTGTACACTGCGTTGTAGGTATCGCGGGCCAGATTGACGAAGCCTTCAAAGCCCATATAGGGGCCGTTGTGATAGCCGTGGCCGTTGACGTAAGGGATGTGCAACTTCTTGATCAGTTCGCCGACGCGCGGGCCGGTAAAGACCACGTCAGGCTTGACCAGATCGAGAATTTCGAAGAATTCGAGCTCGTTGCCGTCGTCGATGTAGTAGGTGCCTTCCTGGCCGCGCGCGATGACCTTCTCGAAGTCCTCCTCATGGCCGAACTTCGACGACATTGCTACCACCTGGATGCCGAGGTCATCCTCGACCGACTTTGTCCAGTGCCACAGACGCGGGCCGCCGGTCCAGATGGCCATCTTCTTGCCCTGCAAGCGTTCCTTGTACCAATCGAGTTTCGGCTTCCACTTGGTGTATTCGTCGGCGATCAACTGTTCGCCCTTTTCTTCGATGCCGAAGAAAGCGCAAATCTTGCGGATGCCTTCGGCCATGTAGCTGAAGCCCCAGGAGTCGATGTCCAGACGGGGAATGCCGTACTGTTTCTTCAGTTCGTTGGCGATGTAGCCGGAGGAACGAGCGCAGTTCACCACGTTCAGTTGCGCGCGGTGCATGCCGCGCAAGGCGTCGTAGGTGCCATTGCCGGTGAAGTGGGCGATGACCTGGATGCCTAGGCGATCCCAGTAGGTTTGCAGCAGTTGCGTGTCGCCCTGAATGTTGAAGTCGCCGATGAAATTCATCGTGTATTGGCTGGTGATCTCCGGTTCCAGCGTAGCGACCTTGTCGTTGATCCAGCCGATGTTCAGTACATGGTGGCCTTTTGACTGCGAGACGCCGGCGAAGCCCGGACATTCGACGGTGAAGATGTCCACGTCCGGCCGCTCGCGCATCACCTTCTTGGCCACCGCCTTGACGTCATCGCCGATCAGGGCGGTCGGGCAGGTCGTATAAACGATCATGCGGTTGATTTCCGGCATCTCGTTGAAGGCCTCGTTGATGCTTTGTTCGAGGCGCTTTTCGCCGCCGAACACGACGTGGCTTTCCTTCATGTCGGTGGACCACACGTACTTCATGTTGAAGTGGCCGTTGTCGGTCGGGTAACGCTTGGTGTGCCAGGTGTCGTAGGCGCAGCCCAAGGGGCCGTGAATCATCTGGATGGTGTCCTTGAGGACGCCACCGATCACCAGTTTGGCGCCACAAAAGGCGCAGCCGCGCTCTGACAGGGTGCCGGGGATGGTCGGCGCGTTGGCGACGGGCAGAAACTCCGTAGAGTCCTCATCCGGGCCTTTGAGGTAAATGTGCTTCTGGCGCTCCGGAATATCCGTATCGCACTTCAACAAAATCATTGGCATGTCGTCTCTCCTAAAGTTGGCCCGCCCGGTGTTGAAACCACCGATCGGGATGGACTTCCTGAAAAATCGGTCGTCGCTGGCCCTATTGCAACGGCTGTGCCAGACCTCCGTCCGACGCGCCCTATTTATTGGCGCGGCCATCGGTGCCGACCGGCAAGCCTTGGTAATAGAGGAATACAGCCGCAAGGCAAACACCGACTGGCACGCCGGGAACCATCCGTTTATCATTTTCTTCGGGGCGCCGGCAGCGCAGCGGCCGTTCGCAAAAGTACTTTCGAGCGCGGAAAGTTCTTGGGCGTGCGGCGCCGTCGCGGCGCGAGCGCCGCTTGCCCGGTGGCAAGCCGGTATCAGCGGGATGCGCGGTGTTCGCAAATGTCACGCGATCGCGCACTTTGTACGTTTGGGGCCGCCCTTTTGCGTCGCCGGCGCGGTCGATGCCCGCCATGGCGGGCGAGTCGCCAGGGAAGGCCGGTGGAACGGAGCTTGCTGTGTACGGAACAGGTGCCGTCGCTGCGCGTACGGCGAAACAGAAGAATTCCCGACCGACGGGACAACGAACGAGCCATGAAGACCATCCAATGCGGACTGCTGCCCGGCGAATCCCGGCCGGTGGTTGAACGAATCAACGAGCCTCTGCGTGCCTATTTGCAGCGCTGCCTTGGGCAACCGGTGGAACTGGTCGTCGGCGACAGCTACGTAGCCACCGGCGAAGCGCTGCGCTGCGGCCGCCTAGACCTCGCCTACCTGGGGCCGGTGACCTATATCCTGCAAAGCCGCAGCGCCGGCCTCGAACCCTTCGCCCGTCCGACGCACGGCGGCAGCGTCGGGCCGACCTTCCAGGCGGCGATCATTGTTCCTGCGGACAGCCCGGTGGAGCATCTGGCGCAGTTGCGCGGCGGCGAAATCGCCATGGGCGACCTGGTGTCTACTTCCGGTGCCTGGGTACCGCGGCACATGCTGCTGGCAGCGGGCCTTTCCCCTGCAGGCGATTACGTGCGCCGCCACCTACACGGCCACGATGCGGTAGCGGCCGCCGTCGTCGAGCGCAAGGTGGCGGCCGGGGCGCTCTCCCTGACCATCTACCGTCGGCTGCTGGCAGAAGGAAGCCTCGACGGCGAGCGGGTGCGCATCCTGGCCGAATCGCCGCCGATTCCGGAATACATGTGGACCTTCCGCGAGGGCTTGCCGAACGCTCTGCGCGAGGACTTGCGTCGGGCGTTCATCGATCTACGCGACCGCGCCGCCTTGCAGGCCTTCCGCGCGGAGGCCTTCATTCCCGCGGTCGATGCCGATGTGGACCGGGTACGGTACTGGATGGACAACATCCTGCAAACGCGCCTGCAGTCCTCGTCGCTGCCAAGCGCCTGTTTTTCCGCTGCGGCCGGCGTCCAGCAGCAGTCGCTGCCCCTGGCCGGGATGCGGAGGAAGACTTCGGAAAGCGCGACCGGCAAACTTTCAACTGCTCAAGCGGCAGTGCCGGGATCGGCGGCATAAGCCGGTCCGAGGATTTCCTCGGAGCAGGTCACGAAAGCCCGACCGGCATGGGAGAGATAACCGCCCTTGTTCCAGATCAGGGCCAGATGCCAGGCAATTACCGGCGCGCTCAGGGGCACCCAGCAGAAAAGCTGCGGACTGAGCTTCTCGCAGACGATGCGCGGCAGCAGGGCGATGCCGAGCCCCGCGCCAACCATGGCCGCGATGAAATCCCACTGGTTGGAGCGGCTGGCGATGGTCGGGGTAAAGCCGGCCTGTCGCCCGGCTTCCAGAATGCGTCCCGAGAGGACGAAGTCGTCGTTGTAGAGGATGAAGGATTCGTCGGCCAGGTCGCTCATCGCCACCTGCTTTCTGGCGGACCAGGCGGAATTTCGTGGCGCCAGCAGGCAAAGCCGGGAATAGGCGAAGGGCCGGGTTTCGAATTGGGCCTGATCCGTCGGAAGCACGGTGACCCCGACGTCGAGGCGGCCATGGGCGATGTCCGTCTCGATGGCCAGGGCGCCGTCCTCGACGATTTTCAGTTCCACCTGCGGATGGCGTATCCGGTAGGCCTGCAACACCGGCGCAAAGAAGGTGGAACCGACCATCGGTGAAAGGCCGATCGCCAGAGACCCCCTGGCCAGGGCGCCAAGATCGGCCAGCTCCGCCTGCAGCCGGGCTTGGGCGGTCAGCACATCGCGCCCCCGCTCGAACGTCACCTGCCCAGCGTCGGTCAGGCGAAAACTCTTTCCCTGGCGGATCAGCAAGGGCGTACCGAGTTCCGTTTCCAACTGGCGCACCATCTTGCTGATCGTCGGCTGGGTGATGAACAGCACCTGGGCCGCCCGGGTAAAGCTGTTCTGACGCACCAGTTCGACGAAATAACGCAGAGCCCGGATATCCATAGTACATTCCAAAATGGAATTATATTCATTATTTGAATTCATTTTATTCATGATGGCCCCTTCTCTATACTGGGCTCATCGCCCCACCCTCAGAGAACGAAAGCTATGGCCGCCAGCAACGAAATCCAGGCATCGCCATCCCGGCCAGCACGGCAGAAATTCGCCCGGGCCGCGCAGGTGTCGCTCCAGATCGTCCTCATCACCGGCTTTTGGTTCGTCGCCGAAGAGATATCCTCGTGCTGGTTGCCGCAACTCCCGGCCGGGGTGCTCGGCATGTTGCTGCTCCTGATCGGCCTTCTCACCCGGGCTCTGCCCCTCGGCTGGTTCAACCTGGGCGCCCGCTGGTTGCTGGCCGAATTACTGCTCTTCTTCATCCCGGCGGTGATCGCCGTGGTCAACTATCCCCAGTTGGTGCTGCACCAGGGCCTGGCCATTCTTCTGGTGATCGCCCTGTCCACGCTCTTCGTCATGGCGGTCACTGCCTTGGCGGTGGATGGCGTCTATCGTCTGGAATTGCTCTGGCGCCGACGCCACTGGCAGCGCCAGACATGAACACCTTCCATGTTCTGGCCCTCGCCTGGTTCACCCTGACCGTGATCCTCTACCTTGGCTGCAAGGCCCTTTACCGGCGCCATCCCCGTTGGTGGCTGATGCCCATGCTGGCCGTGCCGCTGATTCTTATCGTCTGCCTGCTGCTTTCCCATCAGTCCTTTGCCGTTTATTTTGCCGACACCCGCTGGCTGGTCTGGATGCTCGGTCCCGCCACGGTAGCCTTTGCCGTGCCGATCTACGAATATCGGCAACTGATCCGCCGCCACTGGCTGGCCCTGATCGTCGGCGTGCTGGCTGGCAGCGCCGCCGCCGTGACCAGTTCCGTATTCCTTGCCCGCCTGCTCGGGCTGTCTACCGATCTCCAGGCGAGCCTGGCACCGCGCTCCGTCTCCACCCCGTTTGCCATGGCGGTGGCCTCCCAACTGGGCGGCTCGCCGGATCTGACGGCGGTCTTCGTCGTCCTCACTGGGGTCTTCGGCATGCTCGCCGGCGAACTGATGCTGGCCCTCCTGCCGTTGCGCAGCCACCTGGCTCGTGGCGCCCTGTTCGGCGCCTCGTCGCACGGTGCCGGTACGGCCAAAGCCATGGAAATCGGCCAGGAAGAGGGCGTCGTTTCCAGCCTGGTGATGATGATCAGCGGCGTGGTGACGGTATTTGCGGCGCCGCTGATTGCCCGGTTGGTTTGACTGGGCGGTCAAGGAATCCGGGCGCTCGCACCATCCCGTCATCGCCACTCACGATTGGGCGCTGCGGGCTGGCGCTGACCGAGCCAGTTCGGCTCACATACGCTGGCCGGCGATCGGCCGCCGGGGAAAACCATGGGCTTGGCCGGCATCGTCGGTTGGGATGCATAGGCGGCTTTGTTGACCGCTGCGCTGGGTGATGTCGTGGATTTCCGTGTTCACCCCATAGGTCTGGCGCAGATAGCTTTCGGTGATCACCATGGCCGGCGCGCCGATGGCATAGTGGCTTTCCCGGTCCAGCACCAGTGCCCGCGAAGCATAGAGCAGTGCGTGATTGGGGTGATGGGTGGTGAGGATGACGCTCATGCCGTACTCGCTGACGATCCGGCGGATATGTCCCATGACCTTCAACTGGTTGCCGTAATCGAGGTTGGAAGTCGGTTCGTCCATGACCAGTATTCTGGGTTGTTGGGCCAGAGCGCGGGCGATCAATACCAGTTGCCGTTCGCCACCGCTGATTTCGGTATAGCTAGCGTCGCCCAGGGCCGTGATGCCGAGCGTGGCGAGGGCGTCTTCGGCGATTTGCCGGTCGCTGGGCGCCGGCGCGGCAAACCAACCGAGGTGCGCCACCCGGCCCATGGCGACCACATCCCGTACGGCAAAGGGAAATGGCGGCGAGTGTGCCTGCGGCACATAGCCGATCCATTGCGCTAGCCGGCGGCGCGACCACTGGCTGAGCGCTTCGCCGTCGATGCGGATCGCGCCGCCCAAGGCGGGGAGCAGGCCGAGGATGGTCTTGAACAAGGTGGTCTTGCCGACTCCGTTCGGGCCGAGCAGGCACAATAGTTCGCCGCCGTTCATGGTCAGCGAAATGTCGCCCAGAACGGTACGCCGACCATAACCGCAAGCGAGATTGACGAGTTCCAGCAAGGCGCTCTCCTCAGACCCAGCCGCGCCCGCGGCGATTGAGCAGGTAAAGAAAGAACGGCGCTCCGATGATCGCGGTGACGATGCCGAGCGGCACCTCCACGGCGAACAGCGAGCGGGCCAAGTCATCCACCGCGAGCAGGAAGGCGCCGCCGAGCAGCGCGGCAACCGGCAGCAGGATCTTGTGGTTCGGTCCGACCAGCAGGCGCGCGAGATGGGGAACGATCAGCCCGACCAGACCGATGATGCCGCTGATCGCGACGGCCGCAGCGGTGATCAGCGTCGCGCAGAATACGACCGCGAAACGCAGGCGGCCGGTTTCCATGCCCAGGGCGCGCGCTTCCTCGTCCCCGAAGCAGAGCACGTTGAGTGTCCAAGCCAAGGCGTTGAGCAGCGCGATGCCGCCGAGAATCGGCAGAGCGACGAGGGCGATGTCGTCGATCCTGGCCGAGGCCAGGCTGCCCATCAGCCAGAAAGTGATCGTGGGCAGGGTGTTGTTGGGATCGGCGACGAACTTCACCAGGGACACGAAGGCGCTGAACAGGGTGCCGATGATGATGCCGGCCAGGACTATCGGCAATACTGCATCGCCCTGCTTGTCGAGGCCGCTGCCGATCGCCCAGGTGGCGGCGACGGCCAGCAGTCCGCCGAAGAAGGCCATCCCCTGGATGCCTACCATGCCCAGGCCCAGAAGGATGGCCAGCGCCGCGCCCAGGCTAGCGCCGGCGGAAACGCCGAGGATGCCTGGCGAGACCATCGGGTTGCGAAAGAGCCCCTGGTAGGCGGCGCCGGAAACCGACAGGGCGCTGCCGACCAGCAGGGCGGCCAGGATGCGCGGCAGACGCAGGCTGAGCACCACGACCTCGGTTTCCGGCGGCCAAAAACTCGTGATTGGCAGCAGCTTGGCGGCGAGCACCGCCAGCACAGTCATTGGCGGCACCGGATAACGGCCGACGGCGAATGAAGCGACGAAGAGTGCCAGCAAGAGGAGGAGACCCGGGCCGAGGAATCGCATGCGAGCTCCGCGGCTCAAAAGGCCATGCTCAGCGAGAGCTTCACCGTGCGCGGTTCGCCGAGGAAAGCCGTGCCGTTGACGCCGCTGCTGCCGGACCAGCCGCCACCGGTGTACAGCGAACTCCAGTAGTGGCGGTCGGTAATGTTGGCGACCATCAGGCGGGTGGTGAAGTGTTGGGCACCGAGCCGGATCTCGTGACGGGCGCCGAGATCGAAGGTCGTGTAGGCGTCGGCCCACAGCGTGTTCTCGAGGTTGGCGGCGCGCCGCCCGGCGTGATGGATATTGCCTTCGAGCGTCACGCCGCTGGCCTCGGGCAGCCGGTATTCGGCGAGCAGGTTGCTTTGCCGGCGCGGTACGCCGACGACCAGCTTGCCCGTGGTGGCCGCGCCGGCGGTGGCGGTCATCCGCGGGTCGAGCCAGGTGAGGCTGCCGACGATCACCAGTCCTTTTGCGGGCTCGCCGCGCAGGCTGAATTCGGCGCCCTTGTTCTGCTGTTCGCCGGCGCTCTTGAAGGTATTGTCGGCCGCGTCGGTATAGGCGAACGGACGGCGTATCTGGAACAGCGCTGCGCTCCAGTCGAGATGGGCGAACGCCGCCTTGATCCCGACTTCCCATTCGCGGCTGCGGTAGGGCGCCAGCCCCTGGTAGGCATTGGCGGCCGTCGAAGGGGCGGTTTCGCCCGGTTCCACGCTGTCGGCATGGGTGAGATAAACGCTTGTGTCGCGGCGCAGCTTGTAGAGCAGGCTGGCGGCATAGCTCCAGGTGCCGTCCTGGCGATATGTGCTGGTCGTGGCGCCGGCGGCGTTCAAGTTATGGGTCGCGATCCAGCTGTCGTTGGCGGCGAGCAGCGCCGACCAGTGCTCACCGAACCCGAGCGTGTCGCTAACGACCAGCGACTGGACGCGCGTGTCGCCACTTTTGTAGCGCGGGTCGGTGCCGCCCCAGCCCGGGTCGCTGTAGCTCAGCGGCTTGTCCAGGCTGGCATTGCCGAGGGTCAGGGCGGCGCCGCTGCGCAGGCCGGGGATGGCATAGTTGTCGATCTGGTAGCCGACCGTGCCGAACGCCAGATCGTGGCTGATGCCGGCGCCGTTGAGCTGGCCGTTGAGATAGAGATAGTTGCTCAACACCTCGGCGCGGCTGGCCGACTGCCGGTAAGTCGTCTTGTAGCTGCCGCTGCTGTTGGTGAAAGTATTGGTGATGGTGTCGTTGAACTGTCGCGTGGCGATCTGGTTCTGCAGCGCGCCGCGCAGGCGCCATCCCGAAGCAAAGGTATGCACGGCATGCAGTTCGACCAGATCGACCGCCGACTCGACGCCGCCGAAGCGCTGCCCGTAACCGGCCCGGGCCGAGTCCGGCGCGTTCGGCAGGCCGTTAGCATTGGTATAGCTGAAAGCGCCCGGATAACCCTGTTGGTTGAACTCGTAATGGCTGGCCAGCACCTCGAACAGCGTACGCTCGGAGAGGCGAAAATCGAGCGCCAGACCGGCCAGGTTGCGGCGCAGCTTGCTGTCGGCCGTATAGCCTTCGCCGTCGGCCTGCAGCACGTTGAAACGGTAGCCGAAAGCCGCGGATTCGCCGAGCCGGCCGCCCAAGTCGGCGCGCAGCAGGGCGTTGCCGCGCGCCGAGTAGCCGATGCCGATCTCACGCAGCGGTGTTTCGGTCGGCCGTTTCAGGCGGGCGTTGATCATGCCGGCGGCCGGTGAAGGGCCGTAGAGCGCGGCGGCCGGGCCGTTGAGAATCTCCAGTTGGTCGTAGAGCTCGATCGGCAGGGGCACATCGGCCCGCACGTTGAGACCGTCGATGCGCACGCTGCCGGCGACGTCGTCGCCCTGGAAGCCGCGGATGATCGGCGGGCCGATTTCCAGCCCGAAGTGCCCCTCAACATAGGCCGACGGCAGGTATTTGACCGCTTCGCTATAGGTTTCCGCTCCGTGGTTGCGCAGCAGTTCGCCAGAAACGGCATGGCTGGAAAATGGCGTATCGAGCGCCTGGCGCTCGCCGAGCGGGCCGAGGTTGGCGGCGCGCTGGCGATAGCCGCTTTCGGCCTGTCCGTCGGTCACGATGGAAGGGGCGGAAACCTGTACCGCAGGCAGTTCGACGGCGTCGCCGGCGCCCTGTTCCGAAGCGGCCAAGGCGGTCGCGCTAGCGCCGAGTACGGCGGCCTGGAGAACAGCCCGGCAAACGGCGCGCCGGGGGAAAGAGGCAAGCGCGTTCATTGGGCAACTCCTCGATGGGGAATCGTGGTCGGCTCGGCGAGGTCGAGCAGATGGCGAGCATCGGCTGCCGACAAGGGGTGGTGGTAGAACTTCTGGAAATATTCGCGCGTCACGGCCGGCAGGTCGAACTTGAACTTGTCCGGGTAAAGCCGCTGGGCCAGCCAGAGCGTGCCGAGGATGCGGTTGCTGCCGGGCGGCCGGTCGAGCCAGCTGAAGGGTAGCCAGGGAATCTGGATCACCCGTCCCTGCCGTACTGCCGTCAGCCGCTGCCAGAGGGGATCGTCCACGATGGCATGCCAGGTCGTCAGGCGGTCGGCCGCCGGGGTCCACACCAGAATCAGTTCGGGTTGCCAGAGATAGAGTTGCTCCAGCGAAATGGCACTCATGCCTTCGTCGGGCAGGTTGGCGACGCGTGCCACGTTGTTGGCGCCGACGAAGTCGAGCACCTGGGTATGGGCGGAGCCGGCCGGATTGGTAGACAGGCCGTTCGGTCCTTCGGCGTAATAGACCCGGACCCTGTCACTTTCCCGGATGGCTTTGGCATGCGCGTGGATCGGGTCGAGATAGGTGGCGACGAAATCGGCCAACACCCTGGCCTGCGCCGGGTGCCCCAGCACCGCGCCGAGAAAGGCGAAGGCCTGCTTGGCCTGCCACAAATCCTGGTCCACCAGCACGACGGGCACGTGCAGGCGCGCTTCCAGGCGGTTGGCTTGGTCTGCCGCCCCGCCGGCTGCTTCCATGACGATCAGGTCCGGCCGCATGTTCAGGATTTCCTCGTCGGAAAAACGCTGGCCGGTGAGCGGTACCGCCTTGCCCTCGTAGAGCGTCGGCGACAGGAAGCGCTTGGCCTCGTCGCTCAGGCGATAGTTGTTGGCGAGCTTCTCCGGCGCAATGGCGCCGACGAGGGGAATGCAGTGGCCGACGGCATAGACGCGAAGGATCTGGTCGGGCAAGCCGACCCGGCGACCGGCCATGTCGGTGATGCTCTGTCCGGCCAGGGTCGGTGCGGCCAGCAGCACGCCGATCAGCAACACGTACAAGCGCTGCCGCAAGGTCGACGGTCGATATTTCTTTTGCATGGAAATCTCCCTGATTGACGGCGCCACCAGTCGGCGTCTTGGGGAAGATATGGCAAGGTCCGTACCACTTGCGATCGGGCGGCGATTGGCGACGCCTGGGTACACCAGGGCTTTTTTGTACGCGGATGTCCGCTTTCCGCCCACTGCGGGTGTCTCGAAAAGTACGGAAATGTCGGGCCGGCGAGCCGAAGGTACGAATCAGTACGCCGGTTTTGCCGGCGGGAAAATCAGTGATGTCGGCAGGAAGAACCGGCGCGGGCGCCTGGCGGCATCAGGTCGCCGAGAACATGGGGAACGTGGCAAGCTCCTTGCTGCTGCAAAGGCATGGCCGCACGCGGGTGGCGGACTTTTCTGGGGAGATGCACATGACGGATACGCAGGCAGGAAGTGCAGTGCTGGTCGCGGTCGCCAGCAAGGGCAACGGGCAAATCGATGAACACTTCGGCCATGCCGACGCGTTCGGCATCTACGAAGTCGCGTCGGCCAGCGTTCGCTTCGTTGGCCAGCGAATGGTGGAACACTACTGCCAGGGCGGCTATGGCGACGAGGACAAGCGCGCGGTGATCCTGCGCGCCCTGGCCGATTGTGTCGCCTGCTTCGTGGCGCGCATTGGGGATGGCCCGCGCCAGCAACTGGCCGATGCCGGAATCGAGGCGGTTAGCGACTATGCCTGTGGCGCCATCGAGGCGTCATTGCTCGCCTGGTTCGCCGGTTATCGGGCGCCAGACTGAAGCCGCCTTGCCTGGCGCACCGGCGGCTTCAGCTGTTGCTGGATGCCGTCAATGCCCCCGCGGGGACCAGCAGTGGCAGCGCGCGGCCAACGCGCTGCGGCAAGACGCCGTCTTCGCCCATGGCGCGGACGAGCCAGGGGGCGGGATGGCCGCGCAGGACACGTTGCAGGATTGCCAACTGCTCGCGCGCCGGCCCGCCCTGCGCGATACGGACGGGATGGATACCGGCGCGCATCAGACGCGCCGTCGCCGGCGTGCCGAGGATCTGGGCGTAAAGCAGATGGCAGTCGCCGATCAGCACGGTGCGCAGGGCATCGCGACTGGATTTCCGATTCGCCGGCGGCGGCGGGCGCCGGTCGATCAGGCGGATTTCGCGCGCCGACACTTGGTAGATAAGGAATGCGGCGCAGGTGCTGAAACTCCCGTTGAGCGTTTCGCCCGAATCCGAGGCGACGGCGAGCCGGATCGACTGCGGCATGTCGCCGTCGTCGTAGGGCTCGGGGCTCGACGGAACGTCTTCCACGATGCTCACCGACGTGCAGCCGCGCAGATAGCCTAGTGCCTCGCGCAGCACGGCGCGCGGCACGCCGGCCAGGATGCCGTCGGCCGCCGAGCGCAACTCGCCAAAGGCTAGTCCCAGCAGCTTGGCCTCGGTGAGCGGCAGACCGAGCGCCTCAATCAGGACGTCCATCAGGCGGTTGAGCCCGTCATCCGGCAAGACGCGGGCGGCCAGGCCGATGCGCAGCGCTAGTTCTCGGGGAAGAGGGACAGTGCGCATGGTGCATCCTAGAGCGGCTCGATGCAGTCGGCTGGGCAGGCCGTCACGCACTGAGGGGCGCCATCGCATTCGTCGCAGGTGTAGGCGTCGATGGAAAACAAGCCCTTGATGCGTCGGACCGAGCCCGTCGGACAAGCCGGTTTACAGTCACCACAGATGGTGCAGGCATCACTGTCGATGGTCATCGCCATTTGTCGTATCTCCTTATCTTGGTGATGGAAAGCCGGCGGGACGCCAGTTGCATCCCGCCGGACGGCCCGAGGTCAGGCGGCGGCCGCGGCGGCGAGTTCGGCGGCGGCGAGTTCGGCCGCAGTCTTGCCGATGATCGACTCGTCTTCCACATCCATCAGGCCGAAGGCCATCAACAGTTCTTCGAGTTCGTCCATGGTGACCGGGGTCGGAATCACGAAATTCGTGTTATTCACGATCTTGTTCGCCAGGGCGCGATACTCGTCGGCCTGCTTGGCCGTGGGATCG
>Ga0209125_1000936_pt1 | contig 31813 bp, 28 predicted proteins | sample BarGraIncub1131A_FD_184503 | JGI IMG/M metagenome (GOLD analysis project Ga0209125, IMG submission 184503) | Arctic peat soil microbial communities from Barrow, Alaska - Barrow Graham LP Incubations 11-31A (SPAdes) (version 2) | ecosystem: Environmental > Terrestrial > Soil > Wetlands > Peat... | reverse complement strand
CATATAATGGTTGAGCTATTCAAAGATAGGTTACCCAAAGACATGCTCAAGTACGTATATAATTTCACTTTAAACAAGTCCTTTCCGGAGGCTGTAACTATAGTTCTTGATGGTAAACTAGATAGTGCTTGTGAACTATATCTAACAGTTCTTAGAATTGTATGCAATGTTCAAAAGGATTGTAATGATAACACTTGGCAAAGCAAATACGCTATGAATTTTTTATTGCAAGAAGAAATAGATACTTTAGAAAATGACGATGAATATGTAAAATTCATTAAAGCTTTTAGGAAAGATTATATCTATGAAATGATGAAACTAAATGGTGAGGTTTTTAAATATAATACCCTTGATCATATTTGTGGAGTGCATTATCTTTCATTACATCTTGCAATGCAACTCAAGGACAAGAATGTTAAAATAGACTTAGGTAGGATTTCAGGAGCTGCTGCTGGACATGATGTTGGAAAATATGGCTGTAAAGGTGAAGAGCTTAAAAGAGTTCCTCATTTACATTACTATTATACCGATCAATGGTTTAAAAAACATAGTATAAATTACATTAGAAATATTGCAATAAACCATTCTACCTGGGATTTGGAGCTTGAAAACCTATCCCTCGAATCACTAATATTAATATATTCTGACTTTAGAGTTAAAAATCTTGAAACTAGCGAAGGTCCAACCATGAACATATTTTCCTTAGATAAATCATTTAAGGTTATACTTGATAAATTAGAAAATGTTGATGGAAAAAAAGAGAAAAGATATAGAAGGGTATATGCTAAACTAAAAGATTTTGAAGATTATTTAATAAGTATTGGCATTAACATAACCCTTGAGAAAAGGAAAAATACTAAAATTATTAAATCACCAATTTATTCTTTAATGCAAGGAAATGATATAGTTCAAAACCTTAAATATCTTTCCATAAATCATAATATCAACTTAATGTATACTCTGCGTGACGAATTTTCTTTAGACGAAATATTAGAGCAAGCTAGAAGTGAAAAAGACTGGAAAAATTTACGACAATATATAATGGTATTTGAAGAATATTCTACCTATTTAACTCAAAAACAAAAGCTACAAACTATGAAGTTTCTATACGATAATTTAATTCATCCTGAAGATGATATTAGGCGTCTTTGTGCTCAGCTTATTGGAGTTATTATAGCTATCTTTGACGAAGATTATAACAAGGAAATTCCAAAAAATGTAAATATAGTAAATTCTAATATATCAAGTTCAGATTTGTTTGTGGAATATTTAAATTACCTACTTTATCCAAGCCACAAAATGATTCCAAGTCATAGAACTTGGCTGGGTTATAGTACTAAAATTATGATTAATTCACTGTTTAAAAATTGCAGAAAAAGTATGCTTACCCTCTACAGAAGTATTATTCTTAAGTATTATGATGTTACACACTTTAGTAATATAGAAACTCAATTGTTTTTATTAGAAACTGCAAAATATATTCCCATGGAACCCTATGAAGATAGCTTGATCATATTGTTTAAATATGTGATTTTAATGACAAACAAAAAAAGCAGTATTTTAAGGCTATCTGCCTTAGAAGTTATAACCTACTTAATAATCAAGCTTCCTAAATTAAATTATTTAAAGGAAAATTTAATAGGTCAGTTTACTAGTTACTATACTAAAAGTAGAATTCCTGCAGAAAATTTACTTAAACTTAGAATTTTCACACTGCTTAATTTAAAAACTTCTATTCCTACTTTTCAAAATTTTTGTGAGCAAGATTATGCAAAGATACCTGATATATTTTTAAGTAATTTAAAAACAGCAACTGATTGGATAAAAAAGAAAAACCAAATAGATTTGTTGCTAAATTACACTGTAAATAAAGCCCCTACAACAGGCCTACACACTGCCATTCATTTTTGTAATTTACTTAAGGTAAGTGCTGTAGACAGTGTTCGCAATAAGGCAGGCATTGCCATACTTAAAATTATGCCAACACTTACACCACCTGAGAGAAATGAAATTTCAATAGAGCTACTTCGTGCACTAGAAATAGATGGGCATAGATTTACGGAGTATATCCCACCTTTCTTAGGTGAAATACTCCTTTGGCTACAACCTAAGGAGTTAAATGAAATTATTGATGATTTGAAAATTAAAATAAAAATATCCAATGAAAATGTTAAGCCTCTTTTTCTTAAGACCCTAGGTGTATGCTTAGCTAATTATCCTAAGTATAGAAAAAGATTTATTGAAAAAACTCAAGATTATGATAGTCGCCTATTAAATATACTTGGTATCCTTTTAAATGGCCTTGTTGATTACAAAACAAAAGTTAAACAAGCCGCTGTAAGTACCTTTGGAAAAGATGTTTTTGGTTCTAAAATCCTATCTCTAGAAGAGAAAAATGTTATATTTAAATTAACTGCAAAAAAAATTCTAACATTAATTACAGAGGATGATACAGAACAGTTACTTTTTCTTACAAATTCTGCAGCACTGAATCATATATATAGATTTATATCAGATTTCAATTTTTTTATTAGTGAAATTAATATACCTATTCCTTCAAAAACTGCTTTTTTCCCGGGCACCTTTGATCCCTTTTCACTTAGTCATAAAAACATTGCAAATACTATAAGAAATATGGGTTTTGAAGTTTATTTATCTGTGGATGAATTTTCTTGGTCAAAGAAAACTTTGCCAAACTTACTTCGTAAAAATTTGTTACGTATGTCCATCGCAGATGAATTAAATGTTTTTATCTACCCCGAAAATTTTCCAACAAATATTTCTAATCCAGAAGATTTAAAACAATTAAGGGATAACTTTAGTGAATCTCAGGTTTATTTTGTTGCTGGTAGCGATGTTATCATAAATGCTACTTGTTATAAAAAGCCTATATCTGAATTTTCTATACACAATTTTCCACATATAATTTTCGAGCGTGGGAAAAATAAACAATTAGAAGAGGCTACAAAAAAAATTATTGGAGAAATCAAATTAATAAACCTTTCTTCTAATTATTCCAGCATTAGCTCTAGTCAAATAAGAAATTATATTGACAACAACCGTGATATTTCAAGCTTAATTGATCCACTAGTTCAGCAGTACATTTATGAAAACGGTTTTTATCAAAGAGAACCTCAAGATAAGCTATCCTTGGCATACCCTCATATTGATATTGAGTTTGCTGAAGAATTTACTGAATCTTTTATAAAAAAACTTTCTAATTCCTGTAATGATAAAGAGCTAGTTTTTCAAATTTTAACAGAACTTTCGAAAAAAATCGCCCCAAAACTTGTAATAATTAAAAATATTCAAACACATGAAATTTTGGGTTTTGCTTCAATGCACTGGATTCGTTCCAATATTTTTTATAGTGAATTGTATGATGATAAATTATCAAGATATATTCGTGAAAATGCCTCTGGTAGAATTGTTCTTATTGATCTAGTTTATATAAACAATAAAGAAAAGAATAGGATATTAGAGCAAATACTTATTACAGAATCTTTAGCTTATGCACTTTCTAAAGATTATGAATATGCAATTTTCAAACCAATCCTACAAGAATTATATGCTCCTTCTTTAATAGAACTTCTATATTTGCATGGTTTTAAAAAAGTTGATACTACTGATCCTAGTTTAATAGCCTTGGTGGTAGATATGAATAATCCTTGCGTACTAAATTTAGATTTAGAAAATATTATTAAAGAGCCTTTTAGAAGCAGCCCAAGAGTAAAACAAATTATTTGCAGTACTAGAAAGCGTTTGCAACAATCCATTTCTAATTTGTATCCAGGTGAACTAGTATTGTCCTTCGATAGTGATGTACTTCATCAAAAAATGATAAAAAAGGTTTGCAATGAAAATAATGTTCCAATAAAAATAACTCACAATAAACAAAACGGGGATGCAATGTGTGTACCTTATGGAGATATTTTGGACAGATATGTAGTTCCTAATACAGTTACTAAATCACTACATACAGAAAAGTATTTCAGCCCTGATATTAAGGAATTTAATATTGGAGAAGTTCCTTATTACTTAAGCCTTGAACATCAAATTAAAATGATAAAGTCCTTTAATAGACCTGTAATATTAGTGGACAATATACTTCATAAAGGATATAGGATAAAAGCTTTAGATCCTCTTTTAAGAAAGGAATCCGTAAATGTCAAAAAAATCATTGCTGGTATTCTATCCGGACGTGGAAAAGATCTAATGGATATGCAAAACAGAGATGTTGATAGTGTTTATTTTATACCCAAGTTAAAAGCTTGGTTTAATGAGAATACACTATATCCCTTTATCGGTGGAGATTCGCTCTGGAGAGGCACTTATCCAAAACGAAACTTGCTTCCTTCCATTAATTTAATACTTCCTTATACTTATCCTGTTTTTATAAAAAACGTTCAGCCCAAAAGTCTATATGAATTATCAAGAGTGTGTATTGAAAATTCTATAGAGCTTTTAAAAGTTTTAGAAAATGAATACCATATTTTATATACACGAAACTTAACTTTAGCTTCTTTAGGTGAAGTGTTTACTATTCCACGTTGCCCCGATATTGGACGTGATATGCACTATGATTTAAATATATCTCCATCCCACTATCTAGAAAATGATTTGCAACAATTAGATAGACTAAATAATATATTATAAAGGGAAGATATCTGCTTAAAATAATTGAAAAGAGGTGCTTTAAAATATTTTACTATATGTACCATGAAAAACTATTAATATCAAAGGAAAAATATCCGAGTCAAGAACAAATATCTGATAGTGAAGCAGAAAAATATATGGGTATGATCTTTGCTCTGAGTAAGCTTAGCCCTGAACACGGGCGAAGGAGCTTCTCTGTTTCCCATGAGAATTTCCTCTTTTTAGAACAAGAAGATCTGAATTTACTTGTGAATCCTGTAACACCTATTATGATAGTGCCTCAGTGGATAAAAACTGCTATTGGCAATAATAGAGTTACCTCTTTAAATACTCTTTATCCTAACTGGAAAGATGTATTAACCTATAATGAGCCAATTAAATGGAGAATAAATGTGGTAGGACTAGGTGATGTTGGTGGAACTTTACTTACAGGTTTAAAGCTTTTAGGAGTGGATAAAATTCAAAGTTTAGGACTTTATGATAGGGATAAAAATCGAATAGACCGCTACAAATATGAACTTAGCCAAATCCTTTCACCAGACATGTTAGAGAGTTCTATAAATATAATATCCACGACCGAGGAGGACGTTTTTAACTGTGATATGTTTGTATTTTGCGTATCTGTTGGCGTTCCTGAGGTAGGTAAAGAGTCTACGGATGTTCGATTAATACAGTTTGAAGGTAATGCTAAAATTATTGGGCACTATGCCACCCTTGCAAGAGAAAAAAACTTTAATGGTATATTTGCTGTAGTCTCTGATCCAGTAGATTTGCTTTGCAAAAGCGCATTTATCGCAAGTAATACGGGCATTGATGGAAATATGGACTTTAAAGGCCTTGCGCCAGAACAAATTAGAGGATATGGCCTCGGGGTTATGAACGCTAGGGCTTGCTATTATTCTTTGCAGCAAGAGGCTACAAAACATTATATGCATGAAGGTAGAGCTTTTGGGCCCCATGGAGAGGGGCTCATCATAGCAGATAGTATCACAAACTACAATGAAGTTCTTTCAGAATCATTAACTCATAGCACTAAAACTGCTAACTTAGAAGTACGCTCATCGGGCTTTAAACCCTATATTGCTCCTGCTCTTTCTTCTGGAGCCTTATCAATACTCGCCACTATTAATTCAAAGTGGCACTACAGTGCTACCTTTATTGGTGGTACCTTTATGGGTTGTAAAAATAGACTTCTTCCTTCTGGCACAGAGCTAGAAACCACAGACCTTAATGAAGCACTACTCCGCAAGCTAAATTCAACCTATAAACTTCTTAGTGAATCTCTTTGATTTACTAAGAAGTTTATAAAAAGGGGGTTTTTATGAAGGATTTATTTGTAATTGTACCAAGTAAAAATATATCTCCTATACTTTCAGAAATGATTTCAAAGGTTACTTATCAAACAAATTACACTATAGTTCAAGATTCAAGCCATATTCCTAATCTGCAAAACAAGAAGATAATCTTTGTTTGTGAAAGTACAGATATAGATTGTGATTTTGCAATGCTTGAATTCTTTTCGAAACTATATGAAAAAGGTCACCAATGTCTTTTAGGCTCCGCTGCTGCAGTATTAGTTCATAGTAATACGGAGCATGGTACCAAACGGACTAGTCAGGATATTATATATCTTGCAAACAACTTGGGTTGCTGCTTTATAGGCCACAGCGTGGTGGAGGCTACTTCTTCGCTAAGAAATTTTCTTACTTGGCAAAAAGTTATAGATATATCACTAAAAGAAATTTGTTTAAACCTGTGCTCTAAACTCCGAACCAGATTATTAGAACATAACCCACTTACCATAAATAGTCCTAAAATATTAGTACTTTACTCAAATCCACATAAAACTTCTAATACTTTAGATTTATGGCATATGACCTCAGAACATCTTTCTTCTTACGAAATTAGAGAACTACAAATAGAAAATGGTGAGGTTTTAGACTGCAAAGGATGTTCTTATAAATTATGCACCCACTATGGCAAACACAATAAATGCTTTTATGGAGGAGTCATGGTCCATGATGTCCTACCTGCTATTGAAGAATCTGATGCCATAATATGGTTATGTCCTAACTATAATGACGCAATAGCATCAAATTTAACAGCTGTAATAAATAGACTCACAGTGCTATATCGTAAGATAGATTTTTATGATAAAAGTATCTTTGCAGTTGTGGTATCAGGTAGTTCCGGAAGTGATTCAATTAGCAGGCAATTAATTGGAGCCTTAAATATAAATAAAGGATTTAGATTACCTCCTTATTTTTCTATAATGGCTATTGCTAATGATCCTGGTGAAATTTTTAACATACCACAAATTCATGAGCTAGCTAAAGATTTTTCAGAAAATATTAGAAAGGAAATAAAAGCCTAATATACTTCATTTTAGGCTTTCTAAAAAAGAACTAGTTAGTATAGTTAGATATACTAGCTAGTTTTATTTTTTAAAGATGTCTTGATTTGAATTATAGTTTTATTCAAGATTGGATGAATAACGTAAGGTGCTATATCGCACAATGGTTCTAAGACAAACATTCTTTCCTGCATTCTTGGGTGAGGCAATATTATTTCTTCTAGTGAACTAATTACATTGTCATACAATAACACATCCAAATCTAGGGTTCTAGGTCCCCATCTTATAACTCTTTCCCGTTTAAATTCCGCTTCTATAGATAACAGGTACCTTACAAGCTCTAATGGATTTAAAAGTGTTTTTATCTCAATAGCACAATTTAAGAAGTCCTCTTGTTCTAGATATCCTACTGGGCTGGTTTCATATAATTTTGATCTTTTTATTATTTTGGTATGATGTGAATTGTTTATAAGCTCTAATGCTCCATTTACGTTTTTTTCTTTGTCCCCCATATTTCCACCTATGCCAATATAAGAAGTATGCCAGCTTCTATCTACCTCTACTGCTGCATACTTGAGTGGCTTTCCAATAGGTGCCCAAGGTTTTTTGATTTTAACCACTACTCTTTGAACTAAATCGTATTTTAAAAGTATAAATTCTGCTAATTTTTCTGTAGCTTTCTCTATTAAATCATAGCTTTCCTTTTTAAACTCTTCCTCCACCAATTGGCAGAGTTCGCCATAATGAACTGTTTTAGTTAAGTCATCAGTGATTCCCGCTTCTCTTAAACTGAGGAAAAGCTCCAATGAAATTAAAAACCGCTGTCCTAATTTTTTTTCCTCTTGAAACACACCATGATGTGCGTAAACTTCTAAGTCTTTTATATAAATTTTGTCCATAGTCCTGTCTCCTTTATATCTTTTGTTTTCTTAAATTCTACATATAGCATCCGTCATAGCGCAAACTCTTTTATTCTCAAGTATATCATGCACTCTTATAAATTCACAACCCTTCATTATCCCAATAGCTGTGGTTGCAAGGGTCCCCTCTAGCCTTTCGCTTACAGGTAAATTCATTGCAAATCCTATCATGGATTTTCTTGAGGTTCCAAGTAATACAGGATATCCTAAGCTATTTAACTTATCTAAGTTATTCATAGTTTTTAAATTATCTTCATAACTTTTTGCAAACCCAATGCCCGGGTCTAGTATTATGTTTTCTCTTTTAACTCCTGCATTTATAGCAATTGCAATGCTTTCTTCTAAATCTTTCAATATATCGACCATTAAATTATTATATTTTTTATTTTCTCTATTGTGCATTAAACAACAAGGTACATTATACTTAGCTGCAACTTTTGCAATGTATATGTCCTTCTTAAACCCCCATACATCATTAATCATAGCTGCCCCTGCTTTTATGGCAAGTTCTGCAACCTTACCTTTATATGTATCCACGGAAATAGGCACCTCTATTTCCCTCTTTAAAGCCTCTATAATAGGTACTACCCTTTTAATTTCTTCTTCTTCACTTACAGAGTTATGTCCCGGTCTTGTGGATTCACCCCCAATATCAATAATATCTACTCCATCAGCAACCATCCTTTTGGCATGCTTTATAGCTGTCTCAATATCATTAAATCTTCCGCCATCAGAAAACGAATCTGGTGTAACATTTAAAATTCCCATTATGTAAGTTCTTTTGCCTATTTCAAAATCTCTGTTTCCTATTTTCATAAATTTCCTCCTAAGAACATTATAAATTTTCTTCAAAAACACTAAATATCATTAATTTACAATTTTCAACTGATTTTTTAATATGTTATCTTCATGTTTCTCTTCTCTACTGGCCACTTACAATCATCAATAGCACTGCATTTAGCACAATTTCTTGAAAGCTTGTCACACTTATATAATATATAGCTTAAACTATTTAACTTTTCAGTATTATTCCTATGATCTCTTATAGCCTCTAGAATATTATTTATTTCCTGCGTATCATAATTGCACTGTTCAAGTATGTTCTTAGCAATTTCCACACTAGCAATATTATGAGGAGTCATATTTTCATATTCTTCTCCCCGACCAATATCATGCAAAAACGCAGCTGCATAAATCATATACTTTGGTATATTAAAATTGTTTTCTAAACTTATTATGTACATAATTCTTGCCACATCTAAAAGGTGCTGCATATCATGTAAACAAAATCGTCTTTGTTTTTCTAATTTTTCTATCTTTTTTAAATTATACTGAAAGCTATGATTTTCAATAATAAGATTGATTTTATCATTCATTAAATAATTATCTATGATTTCCACCCCTTTAGAGTACATATCTATCATAATACCTTTTTATTTGCGATACAACCATACTTTCATTAAAAGTTTTATCTAATTACCTATTATATCAAATAATTTGCAGAAAATCATCAGGATTAAAAGAAGAGCCATAATGGACTCCATTAAAGTTATTTACTATAAGTGATTCATATATTCTTTAAAATTAAATGTATAAATTGCTAATAATGTTATGGATTTGCGATTAATTATATTATTAACTTGTAAATAATAATTATTATTTATCAAAAACCCCTTTTAAAAATCACCATTATTAGTTAAAATGGTATTGAGAATTTAAAATAAACAGATTAATACACTAATTTTTTATTTTAAAAAGGTGACTTATGGTAAACTATAGATTCGAGGTGATTTTATGTACAATAAAGGAGATTTCCATCTTCATACAAATGCATCCGATGGAAAACTAAGTCCTAAGGAATTAATTTATACAGCTTCTTCAAGAGGTTTAGATATTATTGCAATAACAGATCATGACACAACTTTAAATGTTGAAGAAGGAATTAGGGAAGGTCTACGTGAGAATATAAGGGTAATACCTGGTATAGAGCTTTCTACTATCCACAATAAAGAAAGCATCCATATCTTAGGTTATTTTAAAGATAATAATTATAAAAATGGAGTTTTTCAAAATTACTTAAAGGATATGGAAAATTACAGAGTATTAAGAGCTGAAAAAATAGTGGAAAATCTTGATACATTTTTTAAAATAAAATTAGATTATAAAAAGATTTTAGATGATGCTAAAGGCGTAATAGCTAGACCACATATAGCTAAAGCTATAATGAATGCTGGTTATAAATATGATTGGAAATATATATTTGATAATTTGCTTTCAAATGATAGTCCTGCATATGTTCAAACAAAAAAAATTTCAACAGCTGAGGGTATAGATATGTTGAAGAAAGTTAATGCATTAGTAGTACTTGCACACCCTGTACTAATTAAAAAATCTTCTATAGATGAAATGTTGTGTTTTGATTTTGATGGTATTGAAGCCGTCTATCCAATAAATACAAAAAAACAGAAATCTTTTCTAAAAGCAAAGGCTAAAGAATACAATAAGTTTATTACTGCTGGTTCAGATTTCCATGGAATTACAACCTCAGATACTAGCCATGGTTCTATTGGTTCAGTATTCCTAAGTCATAATGAACTAGCTATCTTTGTAAATGCATTAGATTCAAAAGAGGGATGTTAATCACATCCCTCTTTTTTTGCCCTTTAAACATAAAAAAGTACCTATTACACAAACTGCATTGGATTCATAAGGGGATTTTCTCATCCCCTTTTATTTTATGACCTTAAGACATAAAAGAAAGTATATATTACGTAAACAGCATTCGCACAAGCGTTAGTAATTCTTAGATAATTTTATGAAAGATACGTTAAGAAAAGTAATTGTTTGAACGCACGTGAGTTATTACTTTTTAGTATCTTTCATAAAATTAGCTTAGAATTACTTAGCACAGTAAGATGCAGTTGTAGTAATATATACTTCTTTTATTTTCTAAATTTCAATAAGAAAAGCCTCATAAGCTCTTACGGCTTCATAAATATCTGCTTTACTTGCAATTTCCCATGGTGCATGCATGTTATGAAGAGCAACTCCTGAATCAATAACCTGCATACCATACTCCGCTAATATATAAGCTATAGTACCACCGCCGCCTTGGTCCACTTTGCCAAGCTCAGATGTTTGCCATGAAATATTATGTTTTTCCATTATAGTTCTAAGCTGAGCAATAAATTCTGGGTTTGCATCATTACATCCACCTTTTCCTTTAGCGCCAGTATACTTATTTAAAACTATACCTTTTCCAAAGTATGCGGAGTTACGTTTTTCCATAACTGATGGGAAGTTTGGATCATAAGCTGCACTTACGTCAGAAGATAGCATTTTTGAATTAGCTAATGCTCTTCTTACTTTTAGCTCACTATATTCTCCCATTAAATTAACAACTTCAGCTACTGTGTTTTCAAAGAATCTTGATTGCATACCTGTTGCACCAATACTTCCAACTTCTTCTTTATCCACAAGTAGAACAACACAAGTTTTGTCTGTTTCTTTGATTTTCATTAATGCTTCATATGAAGTGTACGCACAAACTCTATCATCATGTCCATAAGCCATAACCATACTACTATCTAATCCATAGCTTCTAGCGCGCCCTGCAGGTACTACTTCGAGTTCTGATGAAACAAAATCTTCTTCATCAATATCATACTTATCATTTAAAAGTTTTAATATATTTAGCTTAACTCTATTCTTAGCATCCTTATCTTCTACTGGTATACTTCCCATGAATACGTTTAAATCTTCTCCTTCAATACCTTTATCTAAAGTCTTTTTCAATTGGTCTGCCGATAAGTGAACTAGAAGATCTGAAATTCCCACTACTGGTTCTTTTTCATCTTCTCCTATTACTATATTTACTACTGTGCCATCTTTCTTAATTACAACGCCATGGATAGCTAGTGGTAACGTAACCCATTGATACTTCTTAATTCCACCATAGTAATGTGTTTTAACTAATGCCAAATCAGAATCCTCATATAATGGATTTTGCTTTAAATCAAGTCTTGGTGAATCAACGTGAGCACCTAAAATTTTAAAACCCTTTTCAATAGGCTCAGAACCAATTAAAAATAATGCTAAGGTTTTTCCCATGCAATTTGAATAAACTTTATCACCAGATTTTAATTTAGCACCTTCATTTATATAAGTATCAATATTTTTGTAACCGTTTTTTTCAGCTAAAATAATAAACTCTGATACACACTCTCTTTCAGTCTTGCATTTTGATATAAAATCTATATAGTTGTCAGATAATTTAAACACCTTTTCTAAATCACTTTTAGTATATTTATCCCAAGCTACATCATATTTTTTTTCTAAACTTTTAACATCAGACATTTTTACTTACCTCCTTAATATTTTTTAATTTTAACTATTACGAGCTGCAGTTACTTCCTCTATTCTCATATTTATGGTTTCAACAGGTGTTATCTTAGAATTCAAACTATATCTATAATTAGCTGCAGCTGCTTCAATAATCACTGCAATATTTCTACCTGGCCTAATTGGCAACGTTATTTTTCTTAAAGGCACATTTAAAATATCCATAAATTCATTATCTATACCAAGTCTATCATATTCTTCATTCTCGTTCCATAGAGTAAGGGAAATCAATATACTAATAGTCTTAGTATTTAGAACGGAACTCATACCATAAATCGCCGGAATATCTATTATTCCCATACCTCTTACTTCCAACATACCTGAAGTTATGTACGGACAACTTCCCAGAAGCATACCATCAATCTCCTTAATGTCTACTGCATCGTCTGCAATCAGCCTATGACCCCTCTTTATAAGTTCTAAGGCACATTCACTCTTACCTATGCCACTTTCACCACTTAATAATATTCCTATACCATAAACATCTACTAGAACACCATGAAGTCTAGTTTCTGGAGCCAACTTTGTGTCTAAATAATTAGTAAGCTTACTAATAAATCTTGTAGAAATTAATTTCGTTCGTAAAACCCATTGTCCATTTTCCTTTGCTGCATTCAGAATTTCCTTGTGAGGGTCCAAATGCCTAGTAAAAATAACACAAAGCGGATTTAATTTAAAATACTTATTAATTCGCTTCTTTCTTAGTTCAACTTCCATGCAATCTAAAAAGCTCCACTCTGCCATACCTATTAATTGAACTCTCTTATTATCAAAATACTGGTAAAAGCCTGCAATTTGAAGCCCTGGTCTATTAATATCACTAACATTTATTACTTTGTTCTTGTCCCCTTCTACTAAAACCTCTAACTTAAAATACTCTATTAATTCCTCTATAGTAACAGCCATTAAAATTCCTCATTTCTATTAATTTAAAATTTATTGTTTAACCTCTTTAGGGTCCGCTTTCTTTATTGTATCTAATTGGGATTTAAAATTTCTTTTAACATTATCTATATACTTTTGTCTTAATTCTTGTTGCTCTATTTTTTCCTCCTCTGTAAGTCCCGATTCTTTGCTTTTCTTATAAAGGTAATTTATCCTATTGGTTAACTCATCTATACCCATAATATCACTCCTATACTATTTTTAACATTATATTTACTAAAAATCTTTAATCATAAATAGTAAAATTCAAACATATGCTATTTGTTATAATTATAGCACAAGAAATTTAAGACCTTTTTCGTCATTTACATATTATACCAAGTAGCTTTTTCCAACACATATCAAAGCTTATATGTCATATTTTACCATCTTTTTTTCATAAATATTACCAAATTATAGTCTATTTTGTATATTTTTATATTTTACTGACTAACGGAAAATATAACATACTTTGAATAATTTGGTATAATGTATTTAGTTCACAAAGCCAAAATTAAAAGTAAGGAGAATAAATACATGAATAAGAGGTATAAATACATGATTAAGAAGTATAAATCTATGAATATAAAATTGAAAATTATAAAAAGAGAATTAGAGTCATTAAGAATGATATTACATTTTTTACTGAACTTTAAAAAACCAACAGATAAAATAGTTGTATCTTGTAGTCAGCAATTAGATGAAGTTATTGTTAGATATCAAAGAGTTAAAGCCACTTGCAAAAAAGTGGCTTAGCAATCCACTTTTTTAACAAAAGAAAATTTAGATATCTAATTCAAGTAATATATCATCAATTTCTATATCTGCATCTTCACCATAAAAAACTACGGCGAATTCATTAAATTCATATGCGTCTTGTGATATATCACAGCCAATAAACTCATACTCTATTTCCATTTGTTCTGCACATTCTTCCATAACATCTTCCACATTATCTGCTGCAATATCACTTAAATATGGTAAAAAGTATTCTTCGTACCATTCTTCTTTATCATTTTTAAAATCTCCTTCTTCATTAGCATAACACGTGGCCGCTTCCATTTCTACTTCATCATAATAATATTTAAATTTTAAAGCTATGGTGTCTTTTTTATATTGAATTTCAGCTATATCACTTAAATCATTTTTTTCTAAAAAATTTATTATATATTGTTTATTCAAATAAATCCCCTCCATACTTAATTCATTTCTCATTATATTCTTTACATTTGATATACTTTTAATCCCCTATAAAAAAAGGAAAACTCCACTTTTAAAGTAAAATTCTCCTTTTTAATTGGTAATTTGTGTGAACTAGGATTCTCTATTATACCTTTACTCTAATAATTGCAGGTAATCTTCCACAAATTTGTCAGCCTTCTCATATTCTTTGATATCCGGAACGAAATTGAATTTTAATCCTTCCTCTACCACTTTAAATTTTAAAGACTTTAGCCTTTGTGTAAGCATAGGAACTGCTTCTCCACTCCACCCATAGGAGCCGAAAGCTGCTGCTGCCTTTCCTCTGTTGGTTATTGCACATACAAGTGATAGAACGTCCCAAGCAGGTTTTACAGCATCTTGATTAATAGTAGGAGAACCTATCATGATTCCGCTAGCTTTTTCAATTAATTCCACAATGTCACTTAAGTTCATAGATGTAATTTCATGAGCCTCAGCTTTTATGCCATTTTCATTAATTTTCTCTGATAAATATTTTCCAATAGTTTCAGTATTACCATAAGCTGAAACATAAAAAACTTGAATATTAGTTTCTTTTATTTCCTCAATTTTAGCCCATTTTCTATAAAGGTCTACATACATTTTAATATCATCTATATGTATAGGTCCATGACTTGGAGCTATTATTTCTAGTTCTAAATCCTTAATCTTATCTAGTCCCATATTTACAAACTTTTTAAAAGGTCCCATTATAACCTCAAAATAATATTTCATTTCATCAAAATAGTCACCTGAGCAAGCGTCCGTTATGCAATTCACTGGTGAATAGTGACAGCCCATTACATCACAAGTAAACAATATTTTTTCCTCTTTAACATATGTAAACATAGTATCAGGCCAATGTAAATTTGGAGCAGAAATAAATTGCAAGGTGTTTTTACCTAAGCAAAGTTCCCCTATTGCTGGCTTACTATTAAATTCTTTATTAGTAATTTCTTTTAAATAGTTTATAGCAGCTTTTGATGCAATAACAACAACCTCTGGATAAACTTCTAAGAACTTAGCTAAAGAACCACTATGGTCAAGTTCTGTATGTTGAACAATTATGTAATCAACTTTTCGATCTCCAATAACACCTTTTATTTTACCTAAAAACTCTTCAAAATAACCATTCTTAACACAATCTATTATAGCAACTTTTTCATCATCTATTAAATATGAGTTATAAGTAGTTCCTTTCTTTGTTTCCATTATAATATCAAATACCCTGAGCTCAGGGTTATTTACACCAATCCAATAAATATTGTCTTTTAACTTTGTTGTTTCCATTCTAAAATCCTCCTTTTAGTTCTTTGGTGGAATATCTCTTATTATATATATTATCACATTTATCAAAGCCGTTCAATAATCAGATTTATTGGAGACGGTTAACAAACATTTATTCATCTTGAAAAAGATAACTATTTCTTTAATAATAAAAATACTGCATCATATACTTTACTAGCATGAACTTTAAGGAGGTATTTATGAATATTTTAATAACTGGTGCAAAAGGTAATATTGGAACATATCTTTGTAGTGTCTTGTCAAAATCACATACTATATATGGATTAGATAAAACTCAACTTGACATAATGGATAAAATAGCTACTGAGAAAACCCTAAATGAATTAAAGCTTGATGCTGTAATTCATACTGCAGCCATAACAAATAAATACATTTGTGAGTACAATGAGTCTTTAGCTTATGGCGTAAACACTGTAGGAACTTTAAACATTGCTACTTGTTGTAATTTACTTGATATACCCATATTTTACCTGTCAAGCACAGATGTATACGGTGATATTAAATCCTCCCCCTACAGCGAAATTGATGAATGTACTCCAATAAACACCTATAGCAAGAGCAAATTAGGGGCAGAAGAATTAATCCAAACTATATGCAAAAAATATTTTATTCTTCGTACTTCAAATATATTTGGTGGCAATGATTGTTTTGTTAGAAAACTTATAAAAGGTAACCATACAGCAATTTATCTATTTTCAAATCCCACTCTTTCTGTAACTTATATTGAAGATCTAACTGCAGTTCTTCAGACGCTTTTAGCTACTGATAAATATGGAGTATATAACTATACCAATGAAGGTTGTTTATCAAAATCACAGCTAATAAATAGTATAATAGAGTTTGGTAATCTCAATATTCCATTGATTGTAAATTCAGATAAACTTCTATCTAATCTCATCAAAGAACCTAAGTATACCTGTGTGGATAGCTCTCATATAAAAAGTTCCCTTGATATTCAAATTCCTTCTTGGAATGATAGACTCAAGGAATATATTAGTAACAACATAAAATAGAATAGATTACTGACTTGATATTTATTTGAATATGTTTATATGCATTAATTTTATATATTTAAATTTTATATCTCATTGACATTTAGGCACTTTCAGAATAGAATATCATTATAGATATACCCTGTATGGGTATGGAGGTGTTTTTATGTTAACTATGGACGATAAAGCAATTAATGCCATTAGAAAAGCAAATTCAGTTTTAGTAGTTAAGTCTGTAATAAATTCTTGTGGATGAGGAGGTACTCCTACAAGAAGTCTCTGGATTGAGACTCAGAAAAATTTTTCACCTTCAGAACAATTTATTTTAATGGAATATGAAGGAGTTAAGGTATATCTTCATAAGGGATTAATTATAAGCAAAGATGTACATGTATATCAAAAGTTAAAAATCCCATTCTTCGGCTCCATATTTGGAGTTAAAGGGGTCAGATTATAAATAATAAATTTTTCATGGATTATGCTATTACGAAAAGTATATATCGCTAGAAATGCGCTCACTTTGCCAAGTAATTCTAAAATTAAATTTATTTACAGCTGCTAAAAAACACAAACTCGCTAATTCGCTCAAACATGTGTTTTTCTTTACGCAACTATAAATAAATTTAATTATGAATTACTAAGGCTTGTTCGAACGCATTTTACGCGATATATACTTTTGTTAGCATAATCCAAAAAAAATATTTAATTTATAAAATAGTCATTATTATTTTAACAATAATGTTCATACATAAGAACGTATAAAAAATACCATGTAATCTAAGCCCTTGTAGGAGTGAGTCAATGCTCCCTTGATATTAAAATTACACCTTGGGAGTTTAGACTTAAAGGATATATTAATAAGGCACGTGAACAAAGACTAGGCTAGAATAGACTAGTTTTTGTTCACCTGCTAAATATTTAAATATAATTTTGTATCACATTGACATTTGGGCACTTTCAGAATAGAATATCACTATAGATATACCCACTATGGGTATGGAGGTGCTTTTATGTTAACTATCGACGATAAAGCAATTACCGCTATTAGAAAAAATAATTCAGTTTTAGTGATTAAGCCTTCATTAATTACTTCTTCATCTTGTTGTTCCGGAGGTACAGCTACGAGAAGTCTCTTAGTTAAAGCTCAAATAAATTTTTCTCCATCTGAACATTTTATTTTAATGGAATATGAAGGCGTTAAGGTATACCTTTATAAAAAGCTTTTCCTAAGTAAGGATATACATGTATATCAAAAGTTGAAAATTCCTTTTTTCGGCTCAATATTTGGAGTCAAGGGAGTCAGGTTATAAACAATAAGTTTTTCATGGATTATGCTAACAATATATACTTTTCGTTAAAGCATAATCCATGAAAAACATTTGAGACTAACCTAATTATTAACTAAGTTCTTCATACTCAAATCTAGTACTTTATAAGAGTGAGTCAATGCCCCTACAGATATATAGTCAACCCCACTGCTGGCTACTTCCAAAATATTATCTAATGTTACATTTCCGGATGCCTCAATTAAAGCTTTTTTATTAATTATCTCTACGGCCTTTTTCATAGCTTTCACGTCCATGTTATCTAGCATTATAATATCGGCCCCGACTTCTAAGGCTTCATTAATTTGTACCAAAGTTTCAACTTCAACTTCTATTTTTTTAACAAAGGACACATTCTGGCGTATAATATTAACTGCCTCCTTTATTCCTCCAGCAGCACTTATATGATTTTCTTTTATTAGCACACTATCAGAAAGATTATATCTATGGTTAAATCCTCCACCAATTTTTACAGCATATTTTTCAAATATTCTCATGTTAGGTGTAGTTTTTCTTGTATCCAAAATTTTCACTCCACTGCCTTTTAATTTATCTGCATAAGTTTTCGTTAGTGTAGCAATGCCACACATTCTTTGAAGAAAGTTTAATGCAGTTCTTTCTCCAGTCAATATATGCTTTGTATTCCCTCTTAGTTTTGCAATACACTGACCTTCACTTACTATATCTCCATCTTTTTTAAAAAACTCTATATTGACACCTCCCAGTATTTTAAAAACCCTCTCAAATACAGGAAGTCCAGCCAGTACGCCATTTTCTTTAGCTATTAAATCAACACTACAATTACGCTCATCACTTATTATAAATTCAGTTGTAATATCATTTTGAGGTACATCTTCTTTTATTGCATCTATAATAAGATTATCAATAGTTAACCAATTCATTCCTTATACCCTCTCCCATTTCCTTGAATTTATCCATAACTATAGTTTTATTAATTTCACTATAATCTCTAACCCCCTTTTCCCCATTTATATCTTCTGGGTTTAGAAAGGTAGCCCTGTCAATGGACTTATTTATAAACTCTGCAGCCCTTCTAGAAAAAACCAAAGCTTCTAATAATGAATTACTTGCTAGCCTATTTGCTCCATGCACACCTGTGCAACTCACCTCACCACAGGCAAATAAGTGATCCATGGATGTTCTAGAATATAGATCAACAGTGACTCCTCCCATATGATAATGTTGTACTGGTGTTACTGGAATTTTTTGTTTTGTAATATCTATTCCATTCTCCAAACATTTTTTATAAATACCTGGAAACCTGTTTATTATATACTCCTTACCTTTAAATGAAATATCTAAAAACACATAAGGTTTGCTCGATTTTTCTTCTTCATCATAAACTGCCCTAGCAACTACATCCCTTGGTAGAAGTTCATTAACAAATCTTTGACCTTTTTCATTTAAAAGCTTGGCCCCCTCACCTCTTAGAGACTCTGATATAAGGAATTTCTCACAATTAACCTTATCATCATATAAACCAGTTGGGTGAAATTGAATATATTCTAAATCGGAGGTTTTAATATTATGCCTTAGTGCAATAGCTATCCCATCCCCTGTTAATCCTCTCCTACTAGTTGAATTTTTAAATAGACCTCCTATGCCACCTGTTGCTAAAATTGTCTCCTTTGAATATATATTTATTCTTTCTCCGCCCCTCGTGACTATTCCTCCATAACATACATCATTTTCAGTAATTATATCAATCAAAGTAGTGTTTTCAAATATTCTTACATTTTTTTTATTCCTTAGTTTTTCTAATAAAGATTGAAAAAGCTCTTTTCCAGTTTCATCCTTGTTATGGACAATTCTACTGATACTATGTGCAGCTTCCTTTGTATATTTTAAGTTTCCGTTTTCTGTGTCAAAGCTAACTCCAAAATCTATAACTTTATTTATATTATCTATTGATTCATATACTAGAGTTTTTACTGCTTCCTTAGAATTTTTAAATTTTCCTGCTTTTATTGTATCTTGTATAAATAGGTCAAAATCCTTTTCATCTCTAGCTACGGCGATTCCCCCTTGCGCTAAGGAAGTATTACATTTATCTACTGAATCTTTAGTTATTAAAAGTATATTTAAGTCTTCACTTAAATTCAATGCGGAATACAAACCAGCTGCCCCGGTTCCAACTATTAGCACATCTACAAAAATATTCATAAAATCACCTCGCCATTTCATGCATTGCATTTAGACAATTGTACGCTGCTTGTCTTATATTCTCATCTAATATCACTTCATATTGTTTATTAAGAAGGCTTTTATAAACATCATCTAGGGTAGTTTTCTTCATACTGCAACATGTCATAGGTGTCTTCAGTGTTATAAATTGCTTATTAGGATTTTTATTTTTTAATTCATAAAGAATGCCTTCTTCTGTTACGATAATATACTTTTCCCCCGTGTCCTGCGTGGCAAAATCAATTATTTCTCCCGTGCTGCCTATAAAATCAGCTAATTTTCTAATTTCTCTATTACATTCAGGATGAACTAAAACTTTTACGTTTTCATCCGCATTTTTAACTTCCATAATTTCTTCTGTGCTCACAAATTCATGCACACGGCAAAAACCATTCCATAAAATCATGTCCTTAACATGAGCTTTTTCATTTATATATTCACCTAGATTTTTATCTGGTATAAATATTATTTCATCTAGATTTAATTTATTAATTATTTTTAATGCATTTGAAGAAGTACAACATATATCACTTTCTGCTTTCACTTCTGCTGTGGAATTTATATAACATACAACCTTTGCATTTGGATGCTCCTTTTTAAGTTCCCTAACATCTTCTCCATTAATCATTTCTGCCATAGTGCATCCAGCCTCAATATTTGGAAGTAGCACTGTTTTTTCTGGTGAAAGTATTTTTGCACTCTCAGCCATAAACTTAACCCCACAAAATACTATAGTATTCTCATTACATTCTTTGGCTATTTTGCTAAGATAATAAGAATCTCCTACGAAATCTGCTATCTCTTGAATATCATCATTTTGATAATAATGCGCTAGAATCAAAGCATTTTTTTCTACTTTCAATCGCTGAATTTTCTCTTTTAACTCTTGCATCAATTTATACACCTCTTTTTATATATGTGTATACAAGTGTATATACACTCATACTCCATATTATAATAGCATTTTTGTAGTCATATATCAATATGTAAGGAAAATAAAAAAAGCATACCCTATGATATTGAAATCATACAACATGCTCTCTTTTACAATATTTTTTATTTACAGTATATATTTTTAAGAACAATATTAATGTTCAACATGTAAAATGCTAAACAATTAATACTCCTTTAATACCTAATCTGAATTCAGGAGGATTCACAGAAGAGTTTATTCTTATATTATGCTAACAAAAGTATATATTGCGCAGAATGCTTTGAACAAGCCTTAGTAATTCTTAATTTTTTTATTTATAGATGCGTAAAGAAAATCACATGTTTGAGCGATAGCGAGTTTGTGATTTTTAGCATCTATAAATAAAATAAATTTTAGAATTACTTGGCGAAGTGAAAGCATTTCTAGCAATATATACTTTTCGTTATAGCATAATCTAAGAATAATTACTCTTCTTCAGCTAACTCGTACATTTCCTCAGCTCTAGACATATAAAGTATTCCATCTAAATGGTCAATCTCATGACAGAAGGCTCTTGCTAGTAACCCGGACGCTTTATATGTTACTGGTTTACCTTTAATATTAATTCCTTCCACTGTAACATTTGTAGGCCTAAATACTTCACCTTCATATCCCAAATAGCTTAAACAACCCTCATAATCTTTTTCATTTCCAGATTGCGCTGTTATTCTAGGGTTTATAACTATTATTGGCTCTTCTTCTTCGTCTCCTAAATCAATTAAAATAACTCTTTTTAAAACACCTATTTGAGGAGCTGCAAGACCTATTCCAGTACCCTCATAAAGTGTATCCATCAAATCATCAACTAAGTCTAATATTTTTCCATTTACTTTTTCAACTTTATCACATACTGTATTGAGACGTTTGTCCCCATATTGCAAAATCTTTCTAACTGCCATAACCATTCCCCTTTACTTATATTAATTGCTTTCAATAGCAATAATTTTTAATTACTTATATCTTATATTCTATAATAAATCCTTGTATACATCAACTTAATTTTTTTTAAAAAAAATTAAGGTGTCATAAAAAACACCTTAATTCAATCTTACTTATGTGCTAATTTTCTTAGCATCTGCTATTGCTTGAGCTTTCTCCATCATGCTTTTAACTTTCATAAGTCTAGTTAAAGCTCCTCTTTCATTTTCACCAAGCTTCATTCTTATATATTTTATAGTTTCTTGAAGTTGTGGTATTATCATGTATTCAAGGGCATTAACTCTTCTTCTGGTTTTTTCAATCTCATCTGCCATGAGTTGACAAGATTTTTCTACTTCTGCAAGTTCTAAAAGCTTTGGCAAAATTAAATATAGCTTTTCTATAGCTCCATCAAGATCTGCTGAAGTACTGGCAAATCCATAAGGATATATACTTCCTGCATCATCTTCTAATTTTCTTTTAAACTCCATTACAGGGACGTTAACTCCCATAAGATTTTTTGTGTCAACTTTTACAGTAATATTTTCTTTAGGATAAGCAATGGCTTCCTCTAGAAATTCTGAAGACATTAATGCACTTGCCATAACAAAATCCTTAAAAGAGTTTTGTAATTCTTCTTCTACTTGTTTTCGTAGTTCATTGTTATGTTTTATAAGATCAATAAATCTTCTCATAAGTTCATCTTGTTTATCTTTTAATAATTTATGTCCACGAGCTGCTGTAGCTAATCTTTTTTTAAGTTTAGTAAGCTCCATTCTAGTTGGATTGACACTTAACCTTGCCATGTTTACTCACCCTCTTTTTTAGGTAAGTATTTTTCAAGATATTCATCTCTAATTCTCTTAAGTTCTGTTCTTGGAAGTATAGATAAGAGCTCCCATCCTAGATTTATTGTTTCATCAATAGTTCTATTAGTTTCAAATCCTTGAGCTATATACTGCTTTTCAAAAGCATCTGCAAATTTTGCATAGGCTTTATCTGCATCAGATAATGCTGACTCTCCTAAAATAACTGCGAGTTCCTTTGCTTGCTTTCCTTGAGCATATGCAGCAAATAATTGATTCATTGTATCAGCATGATCTTCTCTTGTTTTATTTTTACCAATACCTTTATCTTTAAGTCTTGATAATGAAGGTAGCACATCTATTGGAGGCATAACACCTTTTTTATAAAGCTCTCTACTTAAAATAATTTGCCCTTCAGTTATATAGCCTGTCAGATCAGGAATTGGATGAGTTATATCATCTTCAGGCATTGTAAGTATAGGAATTTGGGTTATTGAACCTTCAAGTCCTTTAATTCTACCTGCTCTTTCATATAATGTAGATAAGTCAGTATAAAGATATCCTGGATATCCACGTCTACCTGGAACTTCTTTTCTTGCAGCTGAAACTTCACGTAGAGCCTCACAGTAATTTGTAATATCAGTCATAATTACAAGAACATGATATCCTCTCTCATATGCAAGATATTCAGCTGTAGTTAGAGCCATTCTAGGTGTAGCTATTCTTTCAATAGCTGGGTCATTTGCAAGATTCATAAATAATACAGTTCTGTCTATTGCACCAGTACTGGTAAAATCATCTACGAAGAATTGTGCTTCCTCAAAAGTTATTCCTATTGCTGCAAATACAACAACAAATTTCGAATCGGAATTTAATACTTTCGCTTGTCTTGCTATTTGAGCAGCAAGTTGTGCATGAGGAAGACCGGCTCCAGAAAACACCGGTAATTTTTGCCCTCTAACTAAAGTATTAAGTCCATCTATAGCAGAAATACCTGTTTGAATAAATTCTGACGGATAGTCTCTAGCTACTGGGTTTAATGCTTCTCCATTTATGTCCAATTTCTTATCAGGAATAATTTTAGGTCCGCCATCTTTAGGTCTACCAAGGCCGTCAAAGACTCTTCCAAGCATATCTTCTGAAACTCCAAGCTCCAGTGGTTTACCTAAAAACTTAGCCTTACTACCCTTTAAGTTAATCCCTGCAGAACTTTCAAATAACTGAACCATTGCTTTATCTTCATTTATTTCAAGTACTTTCCCACGACGAATGTCACCGTTCTGTAATTCTATTTCAACTAGTTCATCATATCTAACGCCTTGAACTTTCTCTACAACCATAAGGGGTCCTACAACTTCTGTTATGGTTCTGTATTCTTTAAGCACTAATAACCCCTCCTTCTGTAATCAGCTTTTCTACTTCCTTAGCTAAGTCTATATTTATATCATCTATTTTTGACATTTCAGTTTCAGGAATATATTTTGCTCTTGCTATTTTATCTCTTACTTCCATTTTTAATACCTTACTGAAATAAACCCCTGCAGCCAAAGCCTTTTGTGCTTCATCGTAAAATGCTAAAACTAACTTTAACATTTTATGTTGTTTATCCAAGGATGAATAAGTATCCACCTCATGGAAGGCATTTTGTTGTAGGTAATCTTCTCTAATTGACTTTGCAACTTCGAGTTTCAATCTATCTTTTTCAGAAAGCGCATCTACACCTACAAGTCTTACTATTTCCTCAAGCTTTGCTTCTTCTTGCAGAATAGTCATAGCTTTCATTCTAAGTTCAACCCAATCCTCAGCAACGTTATCATCTGTCCACTTACCTATTTTATCTAAATAAAGTGAATAAGAATCTAACCAATTTATTGCTGGAAAATGTCTTCTATAAGCAAGTTGTGCATCTAGTCCCCAAAACACCTTAACTATTCTAAGGGTTGCTTGAGTAACTGGCTCTGATAAGTCTCCACCTGGAGGGGATACTGCACCAATAACTGTAAGTGCTCCTATTCTTTCGCCATCTCCAAGGCAAACTACCTTTCCTGATCTTTCATAAAAGTCCGCTACACGTGAACCTAAATATGCTGGATAACCCTCGTCCCCTGGCATTTCTTCAAGTCTTCCGGACATTTCACGCAGTGCCTCTGCCCATCTAGAAGTAGAATCCGCCATTACTGCTACTGAAAATCCCATATCTCTATAGTACTCTGCAATAGTTATTCCTGTATAAACTGAAGCTTCTCTAGCTGCAACTGGCATATTAGAGGTATTTGCAATTAATACAGTTCTTTTCATTAGTGATTCACCTGTTTTAGGATCTTTAAGTTCTGGAAACTCATTCAAAACATCTGTCATTTCGTTTCCACGTTCACCGCAACCAATATAAACAATTATTTCTGCATCTGACCATTTTGCTAATTGATGCTGAACTACAGTTTTTCCACTTCCAAAAGGACCTGGGACACACGCGGTACCACCTTTAGTTACTGGGAAAAAAGTATCTATTACTCTTTGACCTGTAACTAGTGGCTCTACTGGATTTAATTTACTAGCATAGGGTCTTCCACGTCTTACTGGCCATTTTTGCATTAATGTAATTTGTACAATACCCTCTGAAGTTTGTACCTCTGCAATTAAATCTTCTACAGTAAACTCTCCTTCTTTTATAGAAGTTATAGTTCCAGAAATTCCGTTAGGTATCATTATTATTTGAGTGATAACACTAGTTTCCACAACGCTGCCAATAGCAAAACCGGCTGAAACTTCATCTCCAACTTTAGCTGTAGGAACAAAATTCCATTTTCTGGTTCTGTCTAAAGGTGAAACATTTACGCCCTTTGTTAGAAAATTGCCAGCTATGGCTCTTATTGCTTCAAGAGGTCTTTGAATTCCGTCAAACATTGATTCCATAAGTCCTGGTCCAAGTTCTACACTTAGTGGTTCACCAGTAGACTCTACAGGATCTCCTGGTCCTAGGCCTGAGGTTTCTTCGTATACTTGAATTGAGGCTCTATCACCTCTCATCTCGATAATTTCGCCAATAAGACCTTTTTCTCCAACCTTAACTACGTCATATATATTAGCTTCGTCCATGTCTTTTGCAACAACTAACGGACCTGAAACTTTTACAATTTTACCGATTTTCAAGTTATCTCCCTACCCTTCTATAAAATATTTACGCCCACCGCTTTTTCCACATTATCTCTAATCCTTTGCATTCCTATATTTAGTGAGCCTTGATTACTTGGTATTAATATAACGGCAGGAAGCATTTGTGCGTTATATCTTTTAATAGTTTCATCTAAATGCTGAGCTATTTGTTCTGTAACAAATATAACTGCATAATTATCTGATGCCATTTTATCTATAATCTTTCTAGCTTCTTCAACTTCAATAACAGGATATACGTCGATTCCAAGAGCTTTAAAAGCGAGTATTGAATCTTTATCTCCAACTACTCCTACTTTATGCATAAACATCACGCACCCTTTCTCTGATAACAGCAGTATCAACGTTATTTAATTTTCCAACCATAATTATTCGTATTATTTTTATTTCTGTTTCCTTTGCTGCAATATAAGCAAATATTGGCTCGGGTCCAAAAGTTACATATTTAGCGGTTTTTAAATTTTTCATAATAAAATTTTCTGAGAATTTTTCAAGAAGAGAAAGTTTACCAGTTTTAATATATTCATCTATGCCCAATCTTACAACTTCGCCATACTTTGAGCTCGTAAATTTAGCTGCCATGTTTTCAATAGGTTCCTCAAAAGCTCTTAATAAAATATCACTAGCTATAATTCCCCCGGCCAGCATAACTTCCTTAAAAAATTTTACGTCCTTTTCTTGTTTTTTCAATCTAATAATTGACTTAATATTAGAAAAATCTATGCTTCTTACAATATAATCAATTATAAATTCATTTTTTGTTTCTTTTGCCCTAGCTAATATATCTGTAAACATATATTGATCTATTATAATATCTATTTTTTGAGGATCTTTAAGTTCATGGTAGACTTCTTCTGCCTTAAGTATACCTTCTCTCATACTTGGGTTTAATTCCCTATAGTCCTCAGTAGTTATGTCTAACTTTAATTTTTCTATATCCACTGTGCCTACTGGAATTAACATATGAGAAAAATCCTTATCTAACACCTTCCCCTTTAGTAGTACCTTGATATTATGATAATCATATTTTAAACTCATAATATCTACTATAGCAGGGTCTGGCGAAACTTCATACATAAGTGAATACACTCTGTTTAACTCCTCTTTAAGTAATGAATTGTAGTCCTCTGGTCTTTTTACAATTCCCATCAAACTTGCATATTCAGTTTCCTGCAAGATTTTAAGCACTTCTTCCGCCGAGGTACTATCAATCATTCTATCAATCTTTACTTTATTAAGGAGTCTTGTTTCTAATACTCTTAGCCTAGCCACAGCTTGTGTAAAATTCATATTATCCATATATGGCTATCCTCCTTGTTTTGCTTTTGGGAAGATAACAATTATATATTGTTATCTTCCTTAAATTTAATTGAATAGTTCTTTAACAATTTCTGATTCAAGCTCATCTCTTAAGGAATTAACTAGACTTTCAAAAGTATTATTAATCTCTATACCATTTTTAATTACTATAAATCCACTTTTTATGTCCCGGACCTCTGAGCTTACTTTAATTTCGCCTATTTTTCCTAAAGCTATCAGTGCTATGTTTATTTCGGATAAATACTCCTCTGTTACAAGGTTTATATATTTCCCAGGAAGTATTATTTCCTCATTACCAACTATTGGCATTGATAAAAGGTAATTCTTTAAAAGTTCTAAATATTCTTCATCCTTTATAGATACTAGCTTTTCTAAAGCTTCTACAAATACCTTATCAATCATTTTTTGCTTAGCCACTATGTTTTCATTTCTTACAGCTAACTGAGCGTTAGATATGATTCTCTGTTTAACTGTAATAGCTTCTATTTTACTTTTTTCTAGCATTTGGACTTTAAGTACCTCTGCTTTTTTTATTTTATCATCTACCATTGATTTTCCATTATCATTAGCTTCTTTCAATATAGTCTCTGCTTTAATACTCGCATCCTCTATTATCTTAGCTGATAAGTTCTCTAAATTTGACATATATTCACTTCCTCTAACTTCTTAGTTTTAAAATTAGATAGTCTTACTTACTAAGATTATTGAAACAACGAATGCTAAAATCGCGTATGTTTCAACCATTGCTGCAAGTATAATAGCTTTTGTGCTGTGCTCTGGTTTCTTAGCTACTATAGCAACACCAGCAGCAGCTGTTTTAGCCTGAGATATTGCAGAATATAATCCTACAAACGCTATTGGTAAACAAGCCATAAATAAGTATAATCCCATATCTAAAGTCATTGCCTTAGCTAATTTAGGTAAAACCATTAGTCCTATAACGAAACCATAAAGCCCTTGTGTACCTGGTAACAATTGAAGAATAAGACCTTTACCGAATTTTTCTGGTTCTTCAGTTGTGAGTCCCGCAACCGCTTCTCCAACTATACCTACACCTTTTGCTGATCCTATTCCCGGTAAAATTACTGCTAAAGCCATACCCATTGCTGCAAAAACATATCCCCCGTTTTTCAATATAAATTCTATAAATGTCATAATTAATTCCTCCTTATATTTGCTTTTCTTTTATTACACTAATATATTGGTTTTTTGGTTTAAATGCTCTGAAGGCTTTTCCTCCACCTTCATAAAACTTGCTAAAATACTCTACATATTGAAGTCTTGCACTATGAACAAAAGCTCCTAAAGCACTTAATAATAAATTGAACGTTTGTGCAAACACAAATATAAATACTCCAAAAATAATATTAAATGGTTTTGGTATCATTCCAATAAGCATATTAAAGGCAGCTGCTATAAATCCGCCAGCAAGTCCTAAAGCCATAAGTCTTGAATATGAAACCAAATCCCCTATATAGCTTGAAATACCATATAAACCATATAGTCCTCCACCAAGCTTTGCACCTATACCTTTATTAGCTCTTCCTTGAGTTAACACTAGTGCAACCATTCCTATTATCATAACCCACTTTCCTATATTAATTACAGCAGGGCTAAGTCCTATAGATGGTCCACCTATTAATAAAAATGCTCCAGTTAATGCTGCGTACCAGGTTAAAACATCATAAATAGCATCAATTGGCTTACCATCGCGAATTAGTATATAACCTTTAACTCCAAGACCAAAATAAATCTGCGCTGCACCTATTACTATAGCTATAATAAGTAATTTCATTATATCTTCTCCAGGATTAATTAAACTTTTAAATTTAATTAAATCACCAAAGAAACTTCCATAAACAATGCCCGCCAATGCTGTTGGTATACTTAATAACCAGAAAAACTTAACAAACTTTCGCTGACCTTCATCTAAATTAAATTTTTTAAGCGCAATTGCGCAAGCTATAAACATTACTATTCCATACCCAAGATCTGCAAGCATCATCCCAAAGAACAACATATAAAAAGGTGCCATTACAGGTGTTGGATCTATCTCTGAATATTCAGGCAAACTATACATTGATATTATTATCTCGAAAGGTTCTACAATTGCATTATTCTTTAAGAGTATAGGTACATCAATATCTTCATTCGTAGCATCTTCTAGCTCTAAATAAAAATTTTCTTTAGTTATATCCTTTATTGCCTTTTCTAAATCACTTGCGAGTCCTGTAGGTACCCATCCCTCTATAGCAACTACACTTTCTGTTTTTAAGAAATTTTCACAAGCGGATGCCTTTATATGCTTATTTGATAAGTATTCAGATACTATTTTAAAATCCTCTAAATACTGACAATCATCCTTTATTTCTAAATTTATTCTTTCTTCTTCTTTTGATATCGCTTCTAACCTAGCTTTATATTCCTTTACCACCTGTGCTGGAATTCCATCATATTTTAAATTAATATTACTGAAATTATAGTGTTTAAGTACTTCTTTTGCTTTATCTTCATAATCCTTATAAATTATAAGAATTACATTCATAGCCTCTTTTACTTCACTAATAATTTCTAAATAGGAAAATGGAATTTCAGTTTCAAATTTTTCTCTAAAGGTATCTTTAAAAGCCTTTGGCAATGATCCCATTAAAAATATTGAAGAATTTAATGATTTTAACTCTTCAAAAGGTGCATCCAGCGGTATCCAAGGAGTTAACACTTCTATTTCAGAATTAATTTTTGATTTTTCACTCTTCATTTGAAGTAAATAATCATCTTTTTCTTTTAGCTTTTTATAGTTTTCATTATAATTTGATTTTTTAGCTAGTGCTTCTAACTCTACATAATTCAATATGCTTTTGCCCTTGACTAAAGATTTTATAGCGCCTTCTTTTTCTGTATGCTTTAGTAATAGCTCAAGAGCAAATTTTACTTTTGCTTGTTCACCTTCTAAATAAGAAACTTTTTCATTTTCCGAGTCTTTTACAAGAGATTGTAAATGTTCTTCTTCAAGCTTTTGTAGATTTATAAATTGAACATTTTCAAATCTGTGAAGGCTATCTAACAAAGTTTCCTTTTGCGATTCAAAGGCAAATAATGTAAATTTACTCATTTTAACTATTGCCATTACTTTTCACTATCCTCTCAACCACTATGCTTACTGCCTTATCAAATCTTTCACTCTCTAAATTAAGTATATTCTCTACCTCTAGTTTACCCTTTTGAAAAATTGGTTCTGAGTTTATTTTACCTTCTTCTTTAGCATTTTCAATTATTTTTTTAGTCTCATCTTTGGCAGCATCTAAAACTATTTTGTACTGGCCTTCAGCTTCAATCTCCGATTTTTTTAATATGTCCTTACTACGGTCAATTGCCTTACTAATATTATCTGATGCTTGTTCCTCCGCATTTTTTATACTTTTTATTGCCTCTAATGCCAAAATATCACCACCTTTTTTCTAAGAAGGCACATTTAAATAAATAACAAGACCGTATCTAGTCTATTTATTTAATGGTGTCTAAATAGGTTTAATGAGTATAGTTAAATTAACAATACTTATTTATAATACAAATACTGAGTAGGTATTTATCATTATAATTTATGTAGTATTGAATACAACTTGTATTTTATTATACTTAGTATTTATATAAATTTCAACTATTTTTTTGAAATCAATGAATATTCTTAATATTGGAATATTAAAATCTATTATATGTCATTTTTTACAGGAAACATATGGATTATCTACAATTACTTATCTTATTCTTTTTTATAACCTAAAATATAAGTTACATCCACTGCATTATCTTCATCATAAATTAAATAATGTGGTTGTTCACAAATAATATTACTAGCTATATATTCTAAAATATTAATCATAAATTTTTCCACATGAATATTATTCACATTTTTCATATGATTATCTTGTAAAAACTTGTCTTTAATTGCTCTTTCTATTTCCTTATTCACATCTCTAAGTAGAAAATCTGGAAGCCACTTCCTTTTGTTATATTTAAGATAATCATATTTAACAATTTCTTTTAAAGCGAAGTTATCACCTTTTAGTTTTTCTTTGTTAAATTTTTCTTCATTAAATTCAATAAACATCTTATAGTAATCCACAGAAGATATACTTCTACTAAGATAACCCCTATCATAAAAAAATGTGCCTAAACACAAATAAAAATCAAAGACAGATTCAAATTTAGGAATAAAGTATTTTAATATAGTTTTAAATTTCCCAGAATTATAGTATTTATCCACCATCTCTTCAACTCTTTTTAGGAGAATGATTTCATCATAACTTATATCCTTAGTTT
>Ga0209125_1000935_pt1 | contig 31822 bp, 1 predicted proteins | sample BarGraIncub1131A_FD_184503 | JGI IMG/M metagenome (GOLD analysis project Ga0209125, IMG submission 184503) | Arctic peat soil microbial communities from Barrow, Alaska - Barrow Graham LP Incubations 11-31A (SPAdes) (version 2) | ecosystem: Environmental > Terrestrial > Soil > Wetlands > Peat... | reverse complement strand
GCATTCTAAAAATAGGCGTTCCTGAGGATCCATAAATTCCGCTTCCCGCGGTGAAATATTAAAGAAGAGGGGATCAAATTGATCCACACCATCTATGAATCCCCCCCACTTGCTATAAGTTTTTCCAAGCTTGTTTTTATCTGCATCAAAATACAAACTATGATCCCAGCGTTCTTTAGGGATCTCTATAATGCTATCCGTGCCTTGACTAAGATTTTGCCAAAACTCCTGGACATTACTCGCCCCTGGATAGCGTCCAGAAATACCAATGATGGCAATATCTAACGTTGCTGGTTCATTATCTATTGGGACTTCTGTACGAAGGGTTGCAAAACGCGCGTGTTTGCGGCTACTAACACTAGGTTTTATTGACTCTGTCACAACGATTAACTCTGTGGAATTGTCGACAGCTCTGACAGCTTTCTCCTCGATTCCTAGTAAGCCGACCAGTTGCTCCCGATAGGCTTCTAGGAAATATTCCGTCAAGGTTTCAATGTTTTGATATTCAAAAAATAATGTTTTTGACAATGAACCGAATACTTTTTCTAATTGATTGGTTAATTGCATAATCATAATAGAGTCAATACCGTAAGTTTCCAGTGGAGCATCGCCTTCGATTTTGTTGGCTGGCAGATTGATCACTGAAGATAGTAGCTTTTTAAAGTAATGTACTGCTTTCTCCTGGAGTACATCTTGAACAATGGCTGGCACTATTATCTTTTCTTCTGTACTCGGAAGGACCTGTATAAATTCGGATCTGGCTGAATGCTCTAAGAATACAGCACGAAGCCTTTTTACGTCGCCTTCCATCACCATGACTTGATTCTTGTTAGAAGCAACGCCTTGATACAAGGCCTGGATACCAGTTGAAGTCTGCATAGGAGTCATGCCCGTGGTTTCCCCCATCATCTTTACGGTTTCTCCATCAATGTGCATTCCGCCGTCTTTCCATAGTGGCCAATTAATCGATAACGTCCGGCCTTGCCGCTTGCTCGCGTCCACCAAAACATTACGATACTGGGCATAAGCGTCCATAAAAGCATTGGCGGTAGAATAGTCGGCTTGCCCGGAATTACCTAAACTTCCTGTTGTGGAGGAAAAGAGGATAAAAAAGTCTAGAGGTAATTCCCTGCTCGCTAGGTCGAGGTTCACGAGTCCAGTAACCTTAGGCGCCAACACTGCTTGCAATTCTTCTGATGTTTTTTTAATTATGAAATTGTCTAGCAATATTCCTGCACCATGAATGATGCCATGAAGGTTTCCGAATTTGTCTTGAATGCTTTGCAGCAAATCTCCAACCGCTTGTCTTTGGGTTATGTCCACTTCTTGATATTCCACCCGAATGCCCAAGGCTTGCAGCTCCTTGAGCTGCGTCTTTTTCGTTTCACTAAGGGGCGACCGTCCTGTAAGAATCACGGTAGCATCCTTAACTTTATGGGCAATCTCATTGGCAAAAATCTGTCCAAGACCGCCGGCGCCGCCAGTGATGAGATAGATACCATGGTCTTTCCAAGGAAGGTTTGCGTTTTCAACTACTGGGACTTCTTGCCAGTATGCAACCAAACGTTTCTCGCCTCGGTAACGAATCTGTCGATCAACAGGGCTGTGGCTATTTTCTGTTAGGATGTCTACAATGCGTGAAAAATCCTCCCCGACTTGGATAAGTTGTCCGATGAATTTTGGATTTTCTAACTGGGCTGTTTTTAATAGTCCAGCAAGACCAATGAAAAGTTCTTGTTCTCCTTGGAAAGAAGTGACAATCTGAACTAGCACATTGCCCTTAGGTTTGCTATGCAAGATGGTTTTGATTTCTGCAAAAACCTGAACAGCATAGCTTTGAAACCGTTTATCAATCTCTACCTGCTCGGCTTGCAAAACACGGCAACGCACACCTAGCACATTACTTTCAATATTTTCCCTAGAAATTTTATCTGTTTCACAAAGTAGTACTATATGCTGGTCGTAAGCAGGAGTTATCACTTCCTCCACAGCTTGCTCTTTCCAACCTGGCTCAAGCATGAGTGCTTGAGTAGCAGAAGTCGTGCCTTTTAGGCCCACTTCGCTTTCCAGCACCCTGGCTGAAAATCCTTTCATCCGTACACATATATAACCTTGCTCATTGCATACATCAACGTCAAGTTTCTGCACTTTTCCACCGGCTTTATTACCCTGAGCATAGCGAATCAAGGCCCACATATTGGTCGTACACTTACCTAGTATTTCAAGTTCTTCCAGCGCAAAGGGCAGAGCTGGCTTGAATGAAGTCTTGCCTTTTGAATCTTTAGCAAACATCATAAGACCGATGGACGACTGCAGCGCTGAATCCATGAGACTAGGATGTAAAATAAATTGATCTTGCGTCCCTGTAACGCAGAAAGGTAACGCCAGTTTCGCAAGCACCTGATCTTCACCTATATACACTGTTTTAATGCCCTGATATCCTGGGCCATAGTCAAGCCCCATTGCCTTAAAAGTGTCATAACACTCAGTAGCGGTCAAACTCCCTTGATTACACTTGGCTTGCACCGCTTTAATATCCAGAATTGGAGTGTCCTTTATAGCGCTCAGCACGGCATTACCCTGACTGTGTACTATATTTTGGTCACTATAGATTTCATAGGCAATTTCATCCTTATCCTCAGGAAAAAGGCCAATATGTACCTGAACGGGCTCCTCGCCAATGATAATGGGTTGTACCCAAACTACGTTTTTAAGTCGAATTGTGATCTGGTCTTCTATCAACACTCCAGCGGCCTGCTGTACAGCCTTTCGAGCCATTTCAAGATAGGCTACCCCTGGCAAAACTTTTTGACCGGTTACAACATGATCAGCGAGGAAAAATTCCTGCCCTGTAAAGGTCGAACTAAATTGTTGTTTTGCAAGGTCGGACGTGTTTTTATGCAGCAAAGGGTGAATGACAGTTGCTTGGCCTTTGACCGATGTACTATTCAAATATTTATTACTCTTTACGCTCACCCAGTAATGCTCCTGCTCAAAAGGATAAGTTGGCAGATTGATACGACGAGGTTTTGCGTTGCCATACAGTTGTCCCCAAGCAAGCGCGTAACCCTGGCAATAAAACTCTGCTAAGGCATACAGTGTTTCCTGATATTTACTTTTATTATCCTGTAACGAAATGCTGTTCGCTAGCAAATCCTGAGCAGACTGCTCGATTGCCTTTTGCCCTGTAAAGTCCCGGCTCACCTTGCCGTTAAACAAGTTAGGCAGTTTTTCCTTACTTCCAGCTTGTTTAAGTGTATACACCGCAACTTCACAGTCTTGTACCACAACGGAGCACCGATATTCAAAATGCTTCCGCCCTTCGAGCAGAGTGTAGCTGATTTCTGCTAAGTTCATCTCATCTAAATTCTTGTTTTCCAGTAATTTGATAATATCCTGAATTTTTTCCTGTAATGCCCTTGGAGTTTTGGCAGAAAGAGCCAATAGATAATAAGGAGGTTTGGTACTTACTTTGCCATGCCCCTCGGTATAACTTTGAACGACCATATGAACATTAGTTCCACCCATCCCAAAGGCACTGACTGCCCCTATCCGTTCTTTTCCATTACTACTACTCCACAATTTATTTTTTTTATTTACATAAAAAGGACTTTTTTGCCAATTAATATATTCATTTTCCTGTTCACAATGAAGACTTGCTGGAATGGTTTCATGACGGAAGGCCTGCACTAGACTGATTAAACTGACTACCCCTGATGCTGCCAGCGTATGACCTATATTGGGCTTCGTGGAGGTCAGCGCACAATATCCTTGTTTATAGGTGTGATCTTTAAACGCGTCATATAAAGCATTGATCTCGATGGGATCGCCGAGTTTAGTCCCTGTTCCATGAGTCACTATATATTCGATGTCTTCAGGGTTGACCTTGTATTGTTCATAGACGTTTTTTAATAGCTGGGTTTGTGAAACTCCACTGGGAGCGGTGATTCCATTGGTTTTTCCATCATAATTGATCCCGCTTCCCTGGATAACTGCGTAAATAGGATCTCCATCCGCCTGTGCTTTACTCAATGTCTTGAGCACAACAACAGCCACTGCTTCGCCAGGAACCATCCCGCTGGCCCTTTTATCAAAAGCATAACACTTACCATCCTTTGACAACATTCCTGATTGGCTCATCCCTATATAGCCTCCTGGTGTAAGCATCAAATTGACACCAGCCGCAATGGCCGTATCGCATTCTTGATTGCGTAAACTTAGGCAAGCCTGATGAGTTGCTACGAGTCCAGATGAGCAGGCGGTATTGATTGCCATATTTGGACCATTAAGATTTAAGAAGTATGATAATCGGGCAGCTAAAATGGCATTATGATTGGATGTAATACTACCCTTATCTTGGACAAGCTGGTGATAATCGCCCTCTTCTACGCCCACAAACATCCCAACTTTACTGGTTTTTATCTGCTTCGTGCCATAACCAGCATCCTCTAATGCCTTCCATGCTTCCTGTAGCAGCAGTCGTTGCCTTGGATCCATGGTTTCTGCTTCCTTGGGCGAAATTTCAAAGAACAAGGGGTCAAATTCACTAACGCCTGGAACCCAGCCGCATCTCCATTGGTTTCTTTCCAACCCTACGTCCATAAATCGGTTTGCAGAAATTTCTTGAACCACGTCGCGTCCGTCCCTAATGATTGTCCACAACTCGTCAATATTTCGCGCCTGGGGAAATCGTCCGCTCATCCCGATAATGGCGATGGGCTGTGAATAACTTGTAGTGTTCCCCGACATAAATCTCGATTTAATTGTTCTTTGTCTGTGTGGTGCAGCGACTGTCGCTGGCACACTTGGCATAACAATTTCTTCTACAACTTCTTCCAGGTAAATTTTATCAATAGTTGCTTGGTGTTCAGTCATAAGATAGTGAGTTAATTTATCAATAGTCGAATGTCCAAAGAATACTGCTGGAGAAATTTCTATGCCATAATGATTCGTTAACGCCTTGGCCAGTTCTGTTAAACTAATGGAATCAAAGCCAAAATCCGCTAAATTTTCTTCCCGATCTAACTTATCCCGAGAAATTCTCAGTATTTGGCTGATTACTTCTTTTAAATCCCACTCTACGCATTGCTCAACACTCAAGCTTTTCATTTCTGCTCGTCTACCTTTTGCGACAGTTCTTACTGTTACTGCCTCTAGGGTAGAGGACCGGACTTGCTGCTCTACTAAACCTAAAAAGCGATGCACATGGCTAGGTTGACCTACCATAACTAGACTTTGGGTATTAGTTTGGCTCAATATGCGTTCAAACATATTGAGCCCTTCTTCGGCTTCCAACAAGCGCTGGCCACTGGTTTTCAAATACATCTTGGTATCTTCTTGCTCACCAATGCTCATGCCGCCGTCTTTCCATAATGGCCAATTAATGACAACGGTTTTACCCGGGCACCCTTGCTCTTTCCGGTAATGAGCGTATGCCATCTGAAAACGATTGCCTACCGCATAATCACAGGCTCCAAAGTCGCCTAAAATTGCCGATGAAGAGGAAAAGTAACACATAAAGTCAATTGGTTCTTCTGTTAGTAATTTATCAAGTACCAGCGTACCTTGAATTTTAGGAGCAATGACCTGCTCAAATTTTCCTAGCTCTTTTTCAAAGATATTTTCCTTGCCTTCAATACCCGCTGCGTGTATTACGCCATGAATCTTTCCAAACCTTTCTTGGGCTACTTGGAGTCCTGCTTTCATACCACGAGCATCACAAACATCGGCCTGAACGTATGCAACCTGGCTACCTAACGCTTCTAAGGCTTTGATTTTTCTTTGTTTGTCTGCGCTTATTGGTGAGCGACCAGTTAAGATTAGCTTCACAGGGTATTTTTGCGCAAAATACTTGGCAAATAGTAGTCCTAGTCCACCACAGCCACCAGTAATGAGATAGGTTCCACCGGTGCGTAGTAGACTGTCCCCAGCTTGCAGCAATGTTGACCGAACCTGGTATATATAACGTTTCTCACCTTGGTACAAAGCACTTCTCATTTTGTCTGTTTGTAATTCTGTCCAGAGCTTCTTTAGCCACTCTCTCATGACTCTTTCTTGATCTTCTTTCATCGCAGCTTCTTGATAGATGACTGCCATTTGGGTATTCGGCAAAAAGAGTCCCAAGGAGCGCTCAAAGCCGATCCAGGATTCAAGGTAACAACGCTGGAGTCCATTAACAAACTGAGCGCCTGATAGCAGTCGTTTGATAGGAAGCTTGGCAGCTGCCATTGCCTGCAGAATATAGATGTGACTCGTGTAATCTTCAATACAACTTGTATCTTCTAGCTCCCATAAATAAAGCATGGCATCGACTTCAAAATGCTCTTGCTCAATACTCTGGAAAGCTTTCCTATATGTATCAAAATCATTTCGGACAATACGATACTCCTCTGGGGATTCTTTTTGGTAAGTAGTACCTTGCGAAATGAAAACAACCTGGGTTTGCGAGTCAAGTTTTCGCATTTCTTCCCGAATCGCCTGTTGGTTCTCCTGATTTGACAGGAAACAAACCATGGTTTTTATTGTGATTGCAGCTTTATTTATTAACGCCTCTTCTTGCCAAGTTTCTTCAAACGTCATCATTTCCAAGGTTTCTTCTGCTTTTATCGCAGAAGCATGTTGTGGCTCAGCACTTACTAAAGTATTCTCAATAGCTACTTTCGAATTGGCTTGCATACTAAGCCCCTTCATCTGTACACATACCGTTCCTTGCTCGTCGCATAACATAATGTCAAGGTTCTGCGCTTTATTTCCCACTTGACTGCTATTCCTATATTGAATAAACGCCCACATATTGGCTGTGCATTTACTGAAAATATCGATTTCTTGTAAAGCAACAGGCTGTAATGCCTCGTGATCCTCGTTGTCCATTACAGTAATGACTGCCTGTAAAGTTGCATCCATTACACTCGGATGCAAGACGAATTGATCAAGGGATGCAGTAGCCGAAGCTGGCAACGAAAGTTTTGCAAGGAATTGACTTTGCCCTACATACAACTGTTCAAGCCCTTGACGTCCTAGGCTATTTATACTACTTTGGGTACACTCAGCTAGCAAAGCTATAATATCTAATATCGGAGCGCTTTGTATAGCGCTCAGTACGGCATGACCCTGACTATGCATTACATCTTCATCACTATAAATTTCATAGGCAATTTCCCCCTTATCCTCAGGGAAAAGGCCGATATGCAGTTGTACTGGCTCCGCGCCCACAACTACGGGGGGCGCCCACACTACGTTTTTAAGCCTAATTGTGGTTAATCCTTCTGTAAGTTCTCCGGCGGCCTGTTTTACGGCCTCCCGTGCCATTTCGAGATAGGCTACCCCTGGCAATACTTTCTGACCTGTTACAACATGATCGGCGAGGAAAATTTCCTGCCCTGTAAAGGTCGAACTGAATTGTTGTTTTGAAAGGTCGGATGTGTTTCTATGTAGCAAAGGATGAAGAAAGGCTACATCTGAATTTTTCCTAGTGATACCATCAGCTTTCCTGACAATATCAAGTATCCAATAACGTTCCCGAGCAAAAGGATAGGTAGGTAAACTAATACGGCAAGGTTGAAACTCTCCATAAAGCTTCTGCCAATTAAAACTTAGCCCCTTAACCCACAGGTCTAACAATTTATCGTATTTTCTTTTACTTATCCAAGCATCAATTGTTATTTTCATATCGTCATCAGCTGCAAAAACTGCCACGGTTTCTTTATTGGGTTTTACCTGTCCACGATATAAATCTTCTATCCCATTCTGACCTGCCATAAAGCTCTGCAGTTTTTCTTCCAGTTCCTGCATAGAACTTACAACGATGGCCAGACGTTCTTCCATAGCTTCGCGTCCTACCTGCAGGGTATAGGCTATGTCAACCAAATTATTATCAGAGAATTGCTGCGCCTCTACAGTAGTTAATAATTGCTGTGCCTGCTCTGTAAGCCGTTCTTCATTCTTGGCCGATAATATAATTATTACTGGACTTAGTGGGGTAACTTCAATAGAAGACCGCTGTTGCTTTATAGGGACATACTCTTCAATAACAATATGTGCGTTTGAGCCTCCTGCACCAAAGGCTGAAATACCAGCAATGCGCGGATATTCTCTAGTCTGTCCATCAATTTCAACCACTGGCCTTTTCCATTCTGTTAGTTCCTGTTGAACAACAAAAGGGGTATTACTGAAATCAATATTTGGATTTAACGTCTTGGAATGCAGCGATGGCGCAATTTTTCCATGTTTAAGCTGCATGATTATTTTAGTCACACCAGCAATGCCCGCCGCACTCTCGCAATGGCCGATGTTGGACTTAGCTGAGCCAATGGCACAAAACTGCTTAGCTTTTGTATATTGCTGGAAGGTTTTAGTGAGTCCTGCAATTTCAATCGGATCACCTAAAGAAGTCCCAGTACCATGAGCTTCTATATAACTAATTGCCCTTGGGTCAATTCCCGCATCCTTAAAAGCCCGCCCTATGACACTAGCCTGGGCATTAGGATTGGGAACGGAGTACCCATTGGTTTTCCCTCCATGGTTGATTGCGGTTCCTTTAATGACGCCATAAATATGATCCCCATCAGCAATTGCCTTGTCCAGTGGTTTGAGCAGCACAGCTCCTACGCCTTCTCCAGGCACATAGCCGTCGCCGCCTTCCCCAAAACTTTCACAGCGCCCCTTGCTAGACACAAACTTACCTTGACCTAATAGCAGATATTTGTTGGGGTGAATGGAGACATTGACGCCGCCTGCAATAGCCACTTCGCAGCCATCTCTCTGTAAACTTTGGCAGGCTAAATGAATGGCAGTGAGGGAAGAAGAACACATGGTATCCAGCGTCATACTAGGACCATGAAAATTACATAAATGAGATACCCGATTGGCAATAGATGCTGCACTTCCGGGAAGAGCAAGTGGTCTGCCCATGATCTGTTCTTCAGCACCATAGAGCTGATATTCTTCATACATGACCCCTACATAAACTCCGACGTTTCCATCCAGACCAAATTCTTGATGGCGGCCCAAAGATTCCCTGGTATATCCAGCATCCTCTATTGTTGCAATAGCGCATTCTAAAAATAAACGTTCCTGAGGATCCATAATTAATGCCTCTCGAGGTGAAATATTAAAAAAGAGTGGATCAAATTGATCCACACCATCTAGGAATCCTCCCCACTTGCTATACGTTTTCCCAAGCTTATTTTTGTCTGCATCAAAATACAAGCTATGATCCCAGCGATCGATTGGAATTTCTGTAATACTATCCGTGCCTTGACTTAGATTTTGCCAAAACTCTTGGACATTTTTCGCCCCTGGATAGCGCCCTGAAATACCAATGATGGCAATATCTAACGCTTCTGAATTTTTTTCTGTTTGAACTTCGGTCCGCAGAGTCGCAAAACGCAGATGCTTACGTCTGCTACTACTTTGTTTTGCTGGCTCTGTTACAAGGATTGACTCTCCATCACCATAATGATTGAAGGTTTCTGCTCCCTTTGTTTCTATACCCAGTAAACTAATTAATTGCTCATGATATCTTTCAATAAAATATCCTGTTAAGGCTTCGATGGTCTGGTATTCGAAAAATAAAGTCTTCGGCAATGAACCAAAGGTCTTTTCTAATGTATTAGTCAACTGCACAACCATCACCGAATCAATTCCGTATTCTTCCATCGGTGCATCGGCTTCAATTCGATTTACTGGTAGATTAATAACTGAAGCAAGCATTTTCTTAAAGTAATTTACTATTTTTCGCTCCTCGATAGGCGGAGAAATTTTCAAGGTTTCTGTTGGAAAGTTGTCTTGAAGTTCAAACTCTTTGATTTGCACTACAGCATCTTGAAGACTTATTTTTTTTTCTTTTATTTGTTTGTATAAGAATTCTAACTGATTATCCATTTCTCAGCCCCCTCTTCTTATCATAACTAAATCTTTGAATTGCTCTGTAGATAATTGACTGTTTATCACTTTTTCTACAAGGGTTTGATAAAAATCACTACCAAGATTCTCTATTTCATTAAATTCCATAAACCCTCTTAATTGTACAACATTCCCTTCTATCACCATGACTTGGCTTTTGATGGAAGCTACTCCTTGATACAATGCCTGAATACCAGTTGAGGTCTTCATGGGAGTCATTCCCGTATTTATCCCCATCATCTTCTCGGCTTCAGCATCGATATGCATTCCACCCTCTCTCCATAGCGGCCAATTAATCGATAGCGTCCTGCCTTGTCGCTCACCCGAGTCTATAAGATTATTACGGTACTGGGCATAGGCGTCCATAAAAGCATTGGCGGTAGAATAGTCAGCCTGCCCTGGATTACCTAAGCTTGCTGCTATAGAGGAAAAAAGTATAAAAAAGTCGAGAGGTAAATTTCGGCTCGCTAGATCAAGGTTCACCAGTCCAGTTACCTTAGGTGCCAGTACTGCTTGCAGTTCTTCGGTGGTTTTCTTTAGAATGAAGTTATCGCGAAAGATTCCTGCGCCATGAATAATGCCAGTAAGAGTTCCAAATTTTTCTTGAATATTTTGCAACAAATCTCTAACCGCCTGCTGCTTAGTTACATCCACCTCTTGGTATTCAATCCTAGCACCCAAGGATTCTAGCTCCTTAAGTTGCGCCTTTTTTGCTTCATTAAGTGGCGAGCGTCCTGTAAGAATTAAGGTGGCATCCTTAACTTTATGAGCAATCTCCCGGGCAAAGATCTGTCCGAGACCGCCTGCACCGCCGGTGATGAGATAGATACCATGGTCTTTCCACGGAAGGTTTGTCTGTTTAATTATGGGGATTTCATTCCAAAAATAAACCAAACGTTTCTCACCGCTGTAGCGAATTTGTCGATCAACAGGGCTTTGGCTATTTTCTGTTAGGATCTCTACAATGCGAGAGGAATCCTCCCCAACTTCGATAAGTTGTCCTATAAATTTAGGATTCTCTAACTGGGCTGTTCTGAGCAGTCCAGCAAGACCAGCGAAAAGCTCTTGTTCTCCTTGGAAAGAAATTACAATCTGGACTAGCACATGACCCTTAGGTTTACTTTGCAAAATTGTTTTGATTTCTGCAAAAACCTGAACGGCATAGCTCTGGAACCGTTTATCAATCTCTTTGTGCTCGGCTTGTAAAGTAAGGCAACGCACACCTAGCATGCTACTTTCGATGTTTTCTTTATAAATTGTACCCCTTTCACAAAGCAGTACTACGCGCTGGGCGTAGGCGTGAGTTATCTTATCTTGAATAGGTTGTTCTTTCCAACCTGGTTCAAAAATGAGTGTTTGAGCAGCGATTGATGTTTGCACTGTGCCTACTTCGCCTTCCAGCACCCGTGATGAAAATCCCTTCATCCGTACACAGACATTCCCTTGTTCATCGCATAAATCAACGTTTATTTTCTGTAACTTGTCGTCTGCTTTACTTCCCTTTGTATAGCGAATCAAGGCCCACATAGCGGATGTACACTTACCAATAATTTCAATTTTTTCCAGCGCAAAGGGCAGAGCTGGCTTGATTGAAATCTTTTCTATCGGATCTTTAGTGAGCATCATGAGACCGATGGACGACTGCAACGCTGAATCCATGAGACTAGGGTGTAAAGTAAATTGTTCTTGCGTCCCAGAAGTGCAGGACGGTAAAGCAAGTTTTGCAAGCACCTGATCTTCGCCTATATATACCCCTTCAATTCCCTGATATCCTGGGCCATAATTAAGCCCCATTGCTTTAAAAACTTCATAACACTCCGCAGAGGTTAAACCCCCTTGAGTACACTCAGCTCTAATCGCTTTAATATCCAGAATCGGAGCGCTTTTTATAGAACTTAGCACGGCATTACCCTGACTATGTACGACCTCCTCTTCGCTATAGATTTCATAGGCAATTTCGCCGTTATTCTCAGGGTAAAGGCCAATATGTACTTGAACGGGCTCCTCGCCCACAACAATGGGTTGTGTCCAAACTACATTTTTAAGACAAACTTTGCTCTGGTCTTCTGTAATTGCTCCTGCGGCCTGCTGCACGGCCTCCCGGGCCATTTCAAGATAGGCTACCCCAGGTAAAACTTTTTGACCGGTTACTACATGATCTGCGAGGAAAAATTCTTGACCTGTAAAGGTCGAACTAAATTGTTGCCTTGAAAGGTCGGATGTATTTTTATGCAGCAAAGGATGAATGACCTCTGCTTGGATTGAGATGGCTCTACTACTCACAAATTTATGATTCATTGTGTTCGCCCAGTAGTGCTCCTTATCAAAAGGATAAGATGGCAAACTAATACGACGTGGTAGCGCACTGCTATACAATTGCCCCCACGCAAGCGCGTAGCCCTGGCAATAAAGATCTGCTAAGGCATACAGTGTTTCCTGATATTTAATCTGATTTTGCTGCAGTGAACTACTGTGAGTTAGCAAATCCTGAGCATACTGCGCGATGGCCTTTTGCCCTGTAAAGTCCCGCCCTACCTTGCCTGTAAACAAATTAGGTAGTTTTTCCGTGCCCCCAGCTTGTTTAAGTGTATACACGGCAACTTCACGGTCTTGCACCACAACGGCACACCGATGCTCAAAATGCTTCCGCCCTTCTAGTAGAGTGTAGCTAATTTCAGCTAAGTTTTTCTCATCTAAATCCTTGTTCTCCAGTAATTTGATCATATCCTGGACTTTTTGTTGTAAGGCACTTGAAGTTTTGGCAGAAAGCGCTAACAGGTAGTAGGGAGCTTTGGCGTTTACATTGCCATTCTCCTCGGTATAACTTTGAACGACCATATGAACATTAGTTCCGCCCATCCCAAAGGCACTGACTGCCCCTATCCGTTCTTTTCCCTTGCTACTACGCCACGGTTTATTTTCTTTATTTACAAAGAAGGGGCTTTTTTGCCAATTAATATAGTCATTTTCCTGTTCACAATGAAGACTTGCCGGAATGGTTTCATGACGGAAAGCCTGTACTAGACTGATTAAGTTCACCAGCCCTGATGCTGCCAGCGTATGACCTATATTGGTCTTCGTGGAGGTCAGCGCACAATATCCTTGTTTGTGGGTGTAGCCTTTAAACGCGTCATATAATGCATTAATCTCAATGGGATCGCCTAGTTTTGTCCCCGTTCCATGGGTCACTATATATTCGATCTCTTCGGGGTTGACTTTGCATTGTTCATAGACGCTTTTTAATAGCTGGGTTTGTGAAACACCGCTCGGTGCGGTGATGCCGTTGGTCTTTCCATCATAATTGATTCCGCTTCCCTGGATTACTGCGTAAATTGGGTCTCCATCTGCCTTTGCTTTATCTAATCTTTTAAGCACGACAACAGCCACTGCTTCGCCAGGAACCATTCCGTTCGCTCTTTTATCAAAGGCATAACATTTTCCATCTTCTGATAGCATTCCCGCTTGGCTCATCCCGATATAGCCTTCTGGTGTGAGCATTAAGCTAACACCAGCCGCAATAGCCGTATCGCATTCTTGATTGCGTAAACTCTGGCAGGCCTGATGAGTCGCTACGAGTCCAGATGAACAGGCGGTATTGATTGCCATATTCGGACCGTTAAGATTTAAGAAGTAAGATAACCGAGCTGCTAAGATGGCATTATGATTGGATGTGATACTACCCTTATCTTGTACAAGATGGTGATAATCTCCCTCTTCTACGCCCACAAACATCCCTATTTTACTGGTTTTTATCTGCATAGTGCCATAGCCAGCATCCTCTAATGCCTTCCATGCTTCCTGCAACAGCAGCCGCTGTCTTGGATCCATGTTTTCTGCTTCCTTTGGGGAAATTTCAAAAAACAAGGGGTCAAACTCACTAACGCCTTGAACCCAGCCGCCTCTCCATTGGCTTCTTTTTAAACCTACGTCGATAAACCGTTCTGTAGAAATTTCTTGAACCACATCGCGTCCGTCCCTAATGATTGCCCACAGCTCGTCAATATTTCGCGCCTGGGGAAATCGTCCGCTCATCCCGATAATCGCGATGGGCTGTGAATAATTTGTAGTGTTCCCCAACACAAATCTCGATTTAATTGTTCTTTGTCTGTGTGGTGCAGCGACTGTCGCTGGCACACTTGGCATAACAATTTCTTCTACAACTTCTTCCAGGTAAATTTTATCAATAGTCGCTTGGTGTTCAGTCATAAGATAGTGAGTTAATTTATCAATAGTCGAATGTCCAAAGAATACTGCTGGAGAAATTTCTATGCCATAATGATTAGTTAACGCCTTGGCCAGTTCTGCCAAACTAATAGAATCAAAGCCAAAGTCCGCTAAATTTTCCGCGAGATCTAACTTATCTCGCGGTATTTTGAGTAATTGGCTAATTTCATCTTTTAAGTCCCACTCTACACATTGCTTAATGCTGAGGCCCTTCATTTCTGTCCGTCTTCCTTTGCCAGCAATTCTTGTTTTAACTGAGGCTACAGTAGCGGTTACAGCTAGGGCTTGCTCTGCTTCTACGCCTAAGAAGCGGTATATACGGCTGCGTTTACCCACCATGACTAAATATTGAGTATTCGATTGAGTCAATATCTTTTCCAGCATATTGACTCCTTCTTCGACTTCTAGAAAGCGTTGGCCGCTGGTTTTCAGATACATTTCTGTATTTTCTTGCTCACCAATGGCCATGCCCCCGTCTTTCCATAATGGCCAATTGATGACAAAGGTTTTACCCCGGCACCCTTGTTCTTTCCGGTAATGGGCATATGCCATTAAAAAGCGATTACCCACCGCATAATCACAGGCACCAAAATCTCCTAAAATTGCCGAAGACGAAGAGAAGTAGCACATAAAGTCCAGTGCTTCTTCTTTTAGCAATTCATCAAGCACCAGGGTACCTTGAATTTTAGGAGCAATAACCTGCTCAAAACTCCCGAGCTCTTTCTCAAAGATATGTTCCTTACCTTCAATACCAGCTGCATGAATGACTCCATGAAGCTTGCCAAATCTTACTTGAGCTGCATGGAGTCCTTCTTTCATACCACGTGCATCACAAACATCGGCCTGGACGTACACAACCTGGCTGCCTAACGCTTCTAATGCTTTGATTTTTCTTTGTTTATCTGCGTCCATTGCTGAACGGCCAGTTAAAATTAGATTCACAGGGTGTTTTTTCGCAAAATGCTTGGCAAATAGTAGTCCTAGTCCACCACAGCCTCCAGTAATGAGATAGGTTCCACCAGCGCGTAGTGGACTGTCCCCAACTTGCAATGTCGTTGACCGAACCTGGTACGCATAACGTTTTCCATTTTCGTACAAAGCACTTTGTATTTTGTCTGCTTGTAATTCTGCCCAGAGCTTTTTCAGCCAATCACTCATGACTCTTTCCTGTTTTTTTTGAATAGCAACCTCTTGATAGATGACTGCCACTTGGGTGTTTGGCAAAACAAGTCCCAAGGAGCGTTCAAAGCCGATCCATGATTCTAGGTAACAACGCTGGAGGCCGTTAGCAAACTGAGCTCCTGATAGCAGTCGTTTAATTAGGAGCTTAGCTCCTGCCATTGCCTGCAGAATATAGACGTGGCTAGTGTACTCTTCTATACAGCTTGGATCTTCTAGTTCCCATAAATAGAGCAACGCATCGACTTCGCAATACTCTTCTTGAATACTCTGGAAGGCTTTCCTGTACGTATCAAGGTCATCTCGAACAATCATATACTCTTGGGGGGCTATTTTTTGGTAAGCTGTACCTTGCGAGATGAAAATAACCTTAGTTTGCGAATCAATTTTCTGTAATTCTTCTCTAATGGTCTGTTGGTTTTGTTGGTCTGACAGAAAACAAACCATGGTTTTTATTGTGTTTGGAGTTGTATTTATTAACGCCTCTTCTTGCCAAGTTTCTTCAAACGTCATCATTTCAAAGTTTTCTTCTGCTTTTACCGCTGAAGCACGTTGCGACGAAGCGCTTACTAAAGTATTCTGAATGGCCACTTCTGCATTCTCTTGCATATTAAGCCCCTTCATCTGTACACATACTATTCCTTGCGCGTCACATAACGTAATATCAAGGATCTGTACCTTCTCTCCTGCTTTACTGCCGTTACTATATTGAATGAATGCCCACATAGATGATGTGCATTTACTCAATATTTCAATTTCTTGTAATTTTGCAGGCGATACTGGTTTCAAAGCATCGTTGCCTATCATTACAGCGATGAATGCCTGCAATGCGGCATCCATTAAACTAGGATGTAAAATAAATTGGTCTTGCATCCCTGAAACAGAGGAAGGTAATACAAGTTTCACAAGTACCTGATCTTCGCCCACATACACCATGTCAATTCCTTGGTATCCTGGGCCATAATCAATTCCCATTCTTTTAAATATTTCATAGCACTGGCTTGAATTCAGAGTTTTTTTGGTGCACTGAGCTTGTAACAAGTTTATATCGAGTGGTAGAACCTGGGTAGCTCTGCTTAGCACTGCATTACCCTGGCAATGTAGTAGCGGCTCGGCGTCAAGTTGGCCATACTCGCTAACAATTTTAAAAGAAACTTCCTCGTTATCTTCCATAAAAAGTTCGATATGCATCTGCACTGGCTGGTCTCCTACGACAATGGGACGAGCCCAGACCACATTTCTCAACCGAATTCCGCGACCCTCTTCTTTCAATGTTCCTGCGATTTGATCTATTGCCGCTCTAGTCATCTCAAGATAGGCCACCCCAGGCAAAATTCGCTGACCTTTCACCACATGGTGCCCCAGGAAAAATTCCTGGCCTGTAAAATTTGAACTAAATCGTAGCCCCAACAAGTCGGAAGTATTTTGATGCAGCATTGGATGAAGAAAACAAGCTTTCGTAGAAACATGTTGCTTTTGAAATTGACGTATCAAATCCATCGCTTCCATTTTTTCTAATCGCTTATTTTTTACCTCATTCAAAACATATTGTAGAAAATCTTTCATAGCATCCTCCTAATATTGCGTATTCTCATTTTATTTAGATATAAATTTCTTTATTTCCTGAGCAACATCATCAACACTAGTTGTATTATTTAAAATATTATCAATTGATTTTTCATAAAATGCATCATTATACTGAACTGTATTTTCAATAGCGAAAGAAGTATTCTCTATTGGCTTTTGTTCTACCCAATAACATTCTTTTTCGAAAGGATAAGTCGGCAGATTGATTCGCTGTGGCTCGCTAACCCCATAGAGCGTACTCCAAAGAATCTCATATCCCTGGCAATAAAACTCTGCTAAAGCATATAGTATTTGCTGATATTTAGGCTGATTATCCTGCAATGAAGTACTCTGCGCTAGCAAGTCCTGGGCATACTGCTCGATAACCTTTTGCCCTGTAAAGTCCCGGGCCACCTTGCCTATAAACAAGTTAGGAAGTTTTTCCGTGCCCCCAGCTTGTTTAAGTGTATATACAGCCGATTCACGATCTTGCACCACTACGGCATACCGATATTCGAAATGCTTCCGCCCTTCGAGCAGAGTGTAGCTAATTGCAGCTAAATGTTTCCCATCTAAGCCCTTGTTTTCCAGCAATTTAATCATGTCATGAACTTTTTCCTGTAAGGCACCTGGAGTTTTGGCAGAAAGAGCCAACAGGTAGTAAGGAGCTCTGGTGCTTACGTTAGAATGCTCCTCGGTATAACTTTGAACGACCATATGGACGTTGGTTCCACTCATCCCAAAAGCACTGACTGCCCCTATCCGTTCTTTTCCCTTACTGCTACGCCACGGTTTATTCTCCTTATTCACATAGAAGGGACTTTTCTGCCAATTAATAAAGTCATTTTCCTGTTCACAATGGAGACTTGCCGGAATGGTTTTATGACAGAAGGCCTGTACTAGACTAATTAAACTGACCAACCCTGATGCTGCCAACGTGTGGCCTATATTGGTCTTCGTGGAGGTTAGTGCGCAATATCCTTGTTTCTGGGTGTAGTCTTTAAACGCGTCATATAAGGCATTGATCTCAATAGGATCGCCTAGTTTTGTCCCCGTTCCATGGGTCACTATATATTCAATTTCTTCGGGGTTGACCTTATATTGTTCATAGACATTCTTTAATAACTGGGTTTGTGAAACGCCACTAGGTGCGGTGATTCCATTGGTTTTTCCATCATAATTGATCCCGTTTCCCTGGATAACTGCGTAAATAGGATCTCCATCCTCCCGTGCTTTACTTAATGTCTTGAGTACAACAACAGCCACTGCTTCGCCAGGAACCATTCCGCTGGCTCTCTTATCAAAGGCATAACACTTACCTTCCTGTGACAACATTCCTGCTTGACTCATCCCCATATAGCTTATTGGCGTGAGCATTAAATTGACACCAGCCGCAATGGCCGTATCGCATTCTTGATTGCGTAAACTTTGGCAAGCCTGATGAGTTGCTACGAGTCCAGATGAACAGGCAGTATTGATTGCCATATTAGGACCATTTAGATTTAAGAAGTAGGATAACCGGGCTGCTAAAATGGCATTATGATTGGATGTAATACTGCCCTTGTCTTGGACAAGATGATGATAATCGCCATCTTCAACACCTACAAACATCCCTATTTTGCTATTTTTTATCTGCCTAGGGCCATAGCCGGCATCCTCTAAAGCTTTCCATGCTTCCTGCAGTAATAGCCGTTGCCTAGGATCCATGGTCTCTGCTTCCCGAGGCGATATTTCAAAAAACAAGGGGTCAAATTCACTAATGCCTGGAACCCAGCCGCATCTCCATTGGCTTCTTTCCAGCCCTACGTCGTTAAACCGATCTTCAGAAATTTCTTGAATCACATCGCGCCCGTCCCTGATGATTGCCCACAACTCGTCAATATTTCGCGCCTGGGGAAATCGTCCGCTCATTCCGATAATCGCGATAGGTTCTGAAAAACTTACACCGTTCCCCGTCGCAAATCTTGATCTAATCGGTCCTCGTTTGCGTGGTGTCGCTACTGTAGCTAGCACACTTGGCAAAATAAGGTCCCCTACAACTTCTTCCTGGTAAACTTTGTCGATGATCTCCTGCTGCTCCGTCATGAAATAGTGCGTTAATTTTTCGATGGTCGAATGCCCAAAGAATACTGCTGGTGAAATATCTATGGAATAGCGGCTAGTTAACGCCTTGGCTAGCTCTGTTAAACTAATGGAATCAAAGCCAAAGTCCGCTAAATTTTCTTCCCGATCTAACTTATCCCGAGAAATTCTCAGTATTTGGCTGATTGCTTCTTTTAAATCCCACTCTACGCATTGCTTAACACTTAAGCCCTTCATTTCTGCCCGTCTACCTTTGGCGACAGTTCTTACGTTTACTGCCTCTAGAGTAGAGGACCGAGCTTGCTGTTCTGCTAAACCTAAAAAGCGATGCACACGGCTGGGTTCACCTACCATAACCAAATTTTGGGGGTTAGGTTGGTTCAATATGCGTTCAAACAAATTGGTCCCTTCTTCGGCTTCCAACAAACGCTGACCACTGGTTTTCAAATACATTTTGGTATCTTCCTGCTCACCAATGCTCATGCCGCCGTCTTTCCATAATGGCCAATTAATGACAACGGTTTTACCCTGGTATCCTTGTTCTTTCCGGTAATGAGCGTATGCCATCTGAAAACGATTGCCCACCGCATAATCGCAGGCTCCAAAGTCGCCTAAAATTGCCGATGAAGAGGAAAAGTAGCACATAAAGTCAAGTGGTTCTTCTGCCAGTAATTCATCAAGCACCAGCGTACCTTGAATTTTAGGAGCAATGACCTGCTCAAATTTCCCTAACTCTTTTTCGAATATATTTTCCTTGCCTTCAATACCTGCTGCGTGAATGACGCCATGAATCTTTCCAAACCTTTCTTGGGCTGCATGGAGTCCTGCTTTCATACCACGAGCATCACAAACATCGGCCTGAACGTACGCAACCTGGCTACCTAACGCTTCTAAGGCTTTGATTTTTCGTTGTTTGTCTGCGTCCATTGGTGAGCGACCTGTTAAGATTAGCTTCACAGGGTGTTTTTTCGCAAAATGCTGGGCAAATAGTAGTCCTAGTCCACCACAGCCGCCAGTAATGAGATAGGTTTCACCGGCGCGTAGTAGACTGTCCCCAACTTGCAGCGATGTTGACCGAACTTGGTATACATAACGTTTTCCATTTTGGTATAAAGCACTTTGCATTTTGTCTGTTTGTAATTCTGCCCACAGCTTCTTCAGCCACTCTCTCATGCCTCTTTCCTGGTTTTCTTGCATAGCCTCTTGATAGATGACTGCCACTTGGGTGCTCGGCAAAACAAGTCCTAAAGAGCGCTCAAAGCCAATCCAGGATTCTAGATAACAACGCTGAAGTCCATTGGAAAACTGAGCTCCTGATAGCAGTCGTTTGATTAGAAGCTTTGCACCAGCCATTGCCTGCAGAATATAGACATGAATACTGTAATCTTCTATACAACTTGGATCTTCTAATTCCCATAAGTAAAGGAGAGCGTCTACTTCAAAATACTCATCTTGGATACTTTGAAAAGCTCTCCTATACGTATCAAGGTCATCGCGGACAATACGATACTCCTTTGAGGATTCTTTTCCGTAAGTAGTACCTTGCGATATGAAAACCACCTGGGTATGCGTGTCAAGTTTTTGTAATTCTTCTCTAACATTCTGTTGGTTTCGCTGGTCTGATAAAAAACAAACCATGGTTTTTATTGTTATTGCAGCTTTATTTATTAACGTCTCTTCTTGCCAAATTTCTTCAAACGTCATAATTTCAAAAGCTTCTTTTGCTTTTACCGCTACAGCATGTTGTGGCGCAGCACTTACTAAAGTGTTCTCAGCAGGCACTTCCATATTTTCTTCCATGCTAAGCCCCTTCATTTGTACGCATACCGTTCCTTGTGCGTCACATAACGTAATATCAAGGTTCTGTACTTTCGCTCCTGCTGCATTGCTACTATTATCGCGAATGAATGCCCACATATTGGCTGTGCATTTACTAAAGAATTGGATTTCTTGTAGTTTTGCAGGCTGTAATGCCTTGTGAGTATCATTGGCCATTACAGCAATAACTGCCTGTAAAGTTGCATCCATTACACTCGGATGCAGGATGAATTGATCAAGGGATGCAGTCACGGAAGCTGGTAACGAGAGTTTAGCAAGGAATTGACCTTGTCCTACATACACCTGTTCAAGCCCTTGGTCTCCTAAGTTATACTCAAGCCTTAACGTCCTTAATACCTCAAAACACTCAGCAGAAGTTAAACTACCTTGGGTACACTCGGCTTGAAGACCCTTAATATCTAGCATCGGAGGGTTCTTACTAGAACTCAGCACGGCACTACCCTGACTGTGTATTACATCCTGTTCGCTATATATTTCATAGGCAATTTCGTCTTTATCCTCAGGGAAAAGGCCAATATGCACCTGTACTAGCTCCGCGCCAATGGCTATGGATCTCGCCCACACTACATTTTTAAGTCTAATTGTGGTTTGGTTTTCTGTAATCTCTCCGGCGGCCTGCTTTACGGCCTCCCGGGCCATTTCGAGAGAAGCTATCCCTGGCAATACTTTATGACCGGTTACAACATGATCTGCAAGGAAAAATTCCTTCCCTGTAAAGGTCGAACTGAATTGTTGTTTTGAAAGGTCGGATGTGTTTCTATGTAGCAAAGGATGAAGAAAGGTTACGTCTGAATTCTTCCTAGTGATACCATCAGCTTTCCTGACAATATCGAGTATCCAATAGCGTTCCCGAGCAAAAGGATAGGTAGGTAAACTAATACGGCAAGGTTGAAACTCTCCATAAAGCTTCTGCCAATTAAAACTTAGCCCCTTAACCCACAGGTCTAACAATTTATCATATTTTCTTTTACTTATCCAGGCATCAATTGTTATTTTCATATCTTCATCAGCCGCAAACACTGCCACGGTTTCTTTATTGCGTTTTACCTGTCCACGGTATAAATCTTCTATCCCATCCTGACCTGCCATAAAGCGCTGCAGTTTTTCTTCCAGTTCCTGCATAGAACTTACAACGATGGCCAGACGTTCTTCCATAGCTTCGCGTCCTACCTGCAGGGTATAGGCTATGTCAACCAAATTATTATCAGAGAATTTCTGCGCCTCTACAGTAGATAATAATTGCTGTACCTGCTTTGTAAGCCTTTCTTCATTCTTGGCCGATAATATAATTATTACTGGACTTAGCACGGTAACTTCAATAGAAGACCGCTGTTGCTTTATAGGGACATACTCTTCAATAACAATATGTGCGTTTGAGCCTCCTGCACCAAAGGCTGAAATACCAGCAATGCGCGGATATTCTCTAGTCTGTCCATCAATTTCAACCACTGGCCTTTTCCATTCTGTTAGTTCCTGTTGGACAACAAAAGGGGTATTACTGAAATCAATATTTGGATTTAACGTCTTGGAATGCAGCGATGGCGCAATTTTCCCATGTTTGAGCTGCATGATTATTTTAGTCACACCAGCAATGCCCGCCGCACTCTCGCAATGACCGATGTTGGACTTAACTGAGCCAATAGCACAAAACTGCTTAGCTTTTGTATATTGCTGGAAGGTTTTAGTGAGTCCTGCAATTTCAATTGGATCACCTAAAGAAGTCCCAGTACCATGAGCTTCTATATAACTAATTGCTCTTGGGTCAATCCCCGCATCCTTAAAAGCCCGCCCTATGACACTAGCCTGGGCTTTTGGACTCGGAACGGAGTACCCATTGTTTTTCCCTCCATGGTTGATTGCTGTTCCTTTAATAACGCCATAAATATGATCTCCATCAGCAATGGCCTTGCTCAGCGGTTTGAGCAGCACAGCTCCTACGCCTTCTCCAGGCACATAACCGTCGCCGCCTTCCCCAAAACTTTCACACCGTCCCTTACTAGACACAAACTTGCCCTGGCTAAGCATCAGATATTTGTTGGGGTGAATGGAGACATTGACGCCGCCTGCAATTGCTAGTTCGCATTCATCTCGCTGTAAGCTTTGGCAAGCTAAATGAATGGCAGTGAGAGAAGAAGAACACATAGTATCTAGTGTCATACTAGGACCATGAAAATTACATAAATGGGATACCCGATTGGCAATAGATGCCGCACTTCCAGAAAGTGCAATTGGTCTGCCCATAATCTGTTCTTCAGCGCCATAGAGCTGATACTCTTCATACATGACCCCTACATAAACTCCGACGTTCCCATCCAAGCCAAATTCCTGGTGGTTGCCCAGAGATTCCCTGGTATACCCTGCATCCTCGATTGTTGCAAAAGCGCATTCTAAAAATAAACGTTCCTGAGGATCTATAATTAATGCCTCGCGGGGTGAAATATTAAAAAAGAGTGGATCAAATTGATCCACACCATTGAGGAATCCTCCCCACTTGCTGTAAGTCTTACCATGTTTATTTTTGTCTGCATCAAAATACAAGCTATGATCCCAACGATCGATTGGAATCTCTGTAATACTATCCATGCCTTGACTTAAATTCTGCCAAAACTCCCCGACATTTCTCGCCCCTGGATAACGCCCTGAGATACCAATGATGGCAATATCTAACGCTTCTGAAGTTTTTTCTATCTGCACTTTTGTCCGCAGAGTTGCAAAACGTGCGTGTTTACGGCTACTAAGACTAGATTTTACTGGTTCTGTCACAACGATTAACTCTCTAGATTTCTCGCTAGTTGCAGTAGCCTTCTCCTCAATTCCCAGTACGCCGATCAGTTGCTCCCGGTAAGATTCAAGGAAATATCCCGTTAGCGTTTCAATGTTTTGATATTCAAAGAATAATGTTTTTGACAATGAACCGAAGGTTTTTTCTAATTGATTGGTTAATTGCATAATCATAATTGAGTCAATCCCGTAATGTTCCAGGGGTGCATCGCCTTCAATTTTGCTAGCTGGCAACTTGATCACTGAAGAAAGCAGCTTTTTAAAGTAATTTACTGCTTTTCCCTGGAGTACATCATGAGAAATTGCTGGCACTATTATCTTGTTTTCGGTACTCGAAAGGGCCTTTGTAAATTCCGATTCGGCTGGGCGCTCTAAGAATGCAGCACGAAGTAATTTTACATCCCCTTCCATTACCATAATTTGGCTCTTGCTGGAAGTTAGGCCTTGATACAACGCCCAGATACCAGTTGAAGTCTGCATCGTAGTTATTCCTGTGGTTTCTGCCATTATTTTTTCAGTTTCGGCATCTATGTGCATTCCGCCGTCTTTCCACAGCGGCCAATTAATCGATAACGTCATGCCTTGCCGCTCATTCCCAGCCACAAGAATATTACGATACTGGGCATAGGCATCCATAAAAGCATTGGCGGTAGAATAGTCAGCTTGTCCTGGATTACCTAAACTTCCTGCTATCGAAGAAAAGAAGATAAAAAAGTCGAGAGGTAATTCTCGGCTCGCTAGATCGAGGTTTACTAGTCCAGTGACTTTAGGTGCCAGCACTGCTTGCAGTTCTTCAGGGTTCTTTTTAATAATGAAGTTGTCTCGAAGTATTCCTGCGCCATGAATAATGCCAGTAAGGGTTCCGAATTTTTCTTGAATGTTGTGCAGCAAATCCCTAACCGCCTGAGGCTTAGTTACGTCCACCTCATGGTATTCCACCCGAATTCCCAAATCTTCTAAATTCTTTAATTGCGTCTTTTTCGTTTCACTAAGGGTCGACCGTCCCGTCAAAATTAAAGTGGCATTCTTAACTTTATGAGCAATCTCATTAGCAAAAATTTGTCCCAGACCGCCTGCACCACCAGTGATGAGATAAATACCATGGTCTTTCCAAGGGTGGTTTGCTTTTTCGAGCACTTCGACTTCCTTCCAGTAGGCAACCAAACATTTGTCAGCTTGGTAACGAATCTGTTGATGAATAGGACTTCGGCTGTTCTCTTCCAGTATCTCTACAATTCTAGAGGACTCCTCCCCAACCTCAATGAGTTGACCAATGAGTTTAGGATTTTCTAACTGGGCTGTTCTGAGCAGTCCGGCAAGACCAGCGAAAAGTTGCCGTTCCCCAAGGCCCGAAGTAACAATTTGGACTAGCACTTTGTTCTTAGGTTTACTACAAAGAATTGCTTTGATTTCTGCAAAAACCTGAAGGGCATAACTCTGGAACCTTTTATCGATCTCTTCCTGCTCTACTTTGAGTGCACGGCAACGCACACCCGGCACATTACTCTCAATACTTTCGCTGCAAATTTCATCTGTTTCACAAAGTAATACTACACGCTTGTCGTAAGCTGGAGCTATCCCCTCTTGAATGGTTTGTTCTTTCCAACTTGGTTCAAGTATTAATGTTTGAGCAGCGGGAAGTGCTTCTACCAAGCCTACTTCGCCTTCCAGCACCCGTGATGAAAATCCCTTCATCCGTATACATACATAACCTTGCTCATCGCATAAATCAACGTCAATTTTTTGTAATTTGTCGCCAGCTTTATTTTCCTTTGTATAGCGAATCAAGGCCCACATACCCCTCGTACACTGACCTAAGATTTCAAGTTCTTCTAACGCAAAGGGCAGAACTGGCTTGAATGTATTCTCGTCTTTCGAATCTTTAGCAAGCATCATGAGACCGATGGACGACTGCAGCGCTGAATCCATAAGACTAGGATGTACTATAAATTGATCTTGAGACTCCGCAACAGAGGAGGGTAACGTAAGTTTCGCAAGCACTTGATCTTCGCCTACATACACCCCTTCAATCCCCTGATATCCTAGGCCATAGTCAAGCCCCATTTTCTTAAAAGCCTCATAACACTCAGTAGAGGTCAAACTACCTTTGGTACATTCCTCTCTTAAAGCCTTAATATTCAGAATTGGAGTGTCCCTCCTAGTACTCAGTACGGCATTACCCTGACTGTGTACTACATCTTTTTCAGTATATATTTCATAGCTTATTTCTTCATTCTCCTCAGCAATAAGGCTAATATGTACCTGAACTGGCTTCTCGCCCACAACGATTGGTCGTGCCCAAACTACGTTTTTAAGCTTGATTGTGGTCTGGTCTTCTATAAGATCTCCTGCGGTCTGCTTTACGGCCTCCCGAACCATTTCAAGATAGGCTACCCCTGGCAAAACCCGCTGACCTGTTACGATATGATCAGCCAGGAAGAATTCCTCACCTGTAAAAGTCGAACAGAACTCCAGGCCAAAGACATTTGAAGTGTTTTTATGAAGCAAAGGATGAATGAATGCTACAAGGGTTGAACCTAATGCTACGCTATCCATAGCTTGGCTCTTAATCTCAGGTATCCAATAGCGTTCCTTCGCAAAAGCATAGGTGGGAAGACTGATGCGACAAGGTAACGCATCACCATATAGCTTCTGCCAATCAAAAATCAGTCCCTTGACCCACAAGTCGAGCAGCTTTCCATATTTTTTTTTGCTTATCCAGGTGTCGATGATGGGCGCCATATCATCATCGGCTGCAAATACAGCTAGAGCTTCCTTGTTGCGTTTGACCTGTCCTTGGTAAAGATCCTCAATTCCATCTTTTCCTGCCACAAAACCTGTTAGTTTTTCTTCCAGCTCACTCAGAGATCCCACAAATACTGCCAACCGTTCTTCCATGGCTTCTCTGCCGACTTGGAGCGTATAGGCCATATCAGCTAAACTATCCTCGGTAAATTCCTGAGCTACAACCGCTGCCAGCAAGCGTTTCGCTTGTTTTCTAAGGCTTTCCTCATTCTTGGCTGACAATACAATGATTGCTGGATTTTGCACGTTAATCCTAATAATATTGTGAGCTTTATTTTTTGAGATATACTCTTCAATCACGACATGGGCATTGGATCCTCCAGCACCAAAAGCTGAAATCCCAGCAATTCTTGGATATTCCCGCGAAGTACCGTTTATGGAAACGACGGGTCGCTTCCATTCCGCCAATTCCTGCTGAACCACAAAAGGCGTTTGACTAAACTTAATATTAGGATTAATTAACGTTGAATGGAGGCTAGGTACAAGTTTTTTGTGCTGCATTTGCAGTACAATTTTACTGAGTCCGGCGATCCCGGCAGCTGCTTCTAAATGACCTATATTGGATTTTGCCGAACCAATAGCACAAAACCCAGTGTCTTGGCTATCTTTGCGAAAGGCTTGTGTGAGTCCACTAATTTCAATCGGATCCCCAAGTTCCGTCCCTGTACCATGAGCTTCTATATAACTAACTGTCCGCGCATTGACGCCCGCTTTATCTAGCGCCTGCCGAATGACTTCCCCTTGAGCTGTTGGACTAGGCACTGTATATCCATTGGTTTTCCCGTCGTGATTGATGCTCGTCCCATGGATAACAGCATAAATATGATCGTTATCTGCGACTGCCCGTGCTAGAGGTTTTAGTAGAACGCAGCCAGCTCCCTCACCAGGCACAAAACCATTGCCTCCTTGTCCAAAACTCTTGCATTGTCCATCTGCGGACAGCATTTGCTGCGCGCACAGTCCTATGTAACTTGATGGATGAAGATACAGGTTGACTCCTCCAGCTATCGCCATTTCACAATCTCCATGTTGCAGATGTTCGCAGGCTTCATGAATGGCTGTAAGGGATGAGGAGCACATGGTATCAATTGGCATACTAGGTCCTTGTAAGTTAAACAAATAGGATACTCGATTGGCTACTGAGCTAAAGGATGTACTCGGAAAAAGGTCCTCGCCCTGCCTCCATAAATCTGGTCCATATAAACTGAAACCAGTTTTCGTAATGCCTGCAAATACACCAACACGCCGGTTATACTGAGCGGATAATTGCTCTCTAGTATATCCTGCGTCCTCGATTACTTCCCAGCACGCCTCAATGAATATCCGTTCCTGAGGATCGATATTCAGGGTTTCCCGGGGTGACATATTGAAAAAGAGAGGTTCAAAGTCTGCAAATCCATCGACAAAACCGCCCCACTTGCTATAGCTTTTTCCTGTTGCTATTGCTTCGTGGCGGCTCGCGTTATAGAATCCATCTAGCTTCCAGCGTTCCCTTGGAATTTCTGTGATACAATCTTTCCCGCCTTGCAAATTATCCCAGTATTCTTTTAGATTACCTGCCTGGGGATAACGGCCACTCATACCGATGATAGCAATGGGTTCTCTGCTTCCATGACTTTCCGCCATGGCACTAAAACCTGGTACAGTCTTATTTTTGCCTTTTAGGGTAGTCAACATAGGAATTTCTCTTCCTATGTTAAAAACTTCTGAAGGTACTTTGGACACCAATTTTACCTGTTTTTCTAGCCCCGTCCACTTCATGCATGCCTGAGCATATTCCGCTATAAAATATTTGCTTAGCGCTCCTAATGTTTGGTACTCAAAAAATAAAGTTTTTGATAATTCCCCAAAAACCTCCGCCAATTTTTGATTCATTTGGGTAATCATGATGGAATCAATTCCATAGCTTTCAAATGGCTCATCCATATCAATTTGTTTTGCCGTTAACTTAGAAATTTCGCCAAATAGATTTTTGAGTTGATGGACAGTTTTTTCTCGCAGTACGCCTGAATCGACTGGCGACAAGGCTACCTGCACTGACTCTGTGCGTTCTTTTGCCAGGGGATTAACTATACATTCTTGCATCCTAGATAGTTCGCCTTCCATTATCATGACCTGTGACTTGCCAGAGGCTAACCCTTGGTACAAAGCCTTTATCCCGCTTAACGTTTCCATGGGAATAATACCCGTATGTTCGCTCATCGCTTTTTCGGTCTCTTCATTAATGTGCATTCCGCCCTCTTTCCATAGCGGCCAATTAATCGATAACGTCCTACCTTGACGCTGATTAGAGTCTACAAGCTTATTACGATAATGGGCATAGGCATCCATAAAGGCATTAGCCGTCGAATAGTCGGCTTGCCCAGAATTACCTAAACTTCCTGCTATGGACGAAAAGAGAATAAAAAAGTCCAGATGTAATTCCCTGCTAGCTATGTCTAGGTTTACTAATCCAGTAACTTTAGGCGTTAGCACTGCTTGTAGCTCTTCTGAGGTTTTCTTAAAAATGAAGTTATCCCGATTTACGCCTGCACTATGAATAATGCCATGGAGGCTTCCAAATTTTTCTTGAATATGTTGCAGTAAATCCCTAACTGCCTGCCTTTGGGTTACGTCCACCTCTTGGTATTCAATTCTAGCGCCCAAGGCTTTTAGCTTGTTTAGTTGCGTTTTCTTTGTTTCACTAAGGGAAGATCGTCCTGTCAAAATCAAGGTGACATCCTTGACTTTATGGGCAATTTCATTGGCAAAAATCTGTCCAAGACCGCCTGCACCGCCAGTGATAAGATAGATCCCATGATCTTTCCACGGCAGGCTTGCTTGCTTTAAAACCTGAGTTTCCTTCCAATAACAAACCAAACGTTTGCCGTCTTGATAGCGAATCTGTCGATCAACAGGGCTTTGGCTGTTTTCTATTAGTATCTCTACAATTCGCGAGGAATCCTCGCCAACTTCGATGAGTTGTCCCATGAGTTTAGGATTTTCTAGCTGGGCTGTTTTTAAAAGTCCCGCAAGACCAGCGGTAAGTTCTTGTTCTCCTTGTCCAGAAGTGACAATCTGAACTAGCACGTTACCCTTCGGTTTATTTTGAAGAATTGTTTTGATTTCTATAAATACCTGTTGGGCATAGGTCTGGAACCGTTTGTCAACCTCTTGCTCTTCGGCTTGCAAAGTAAGGCACCGCACCATGCTTAGGCTACTTTCAATACTTTCTCTAGAATTTTTATCCATTTCACACAGTACTACTACATGCTGCGTATAAGCATGAGTTATCGCTGTTTGCACTTCTTGTTCTTGCCAATCTGGTTCAAGTATCAGTGTTCCAATAGTAGCTGACGTTGCTACTACGCCTGCCAGTATCCTTGATGATAAGCCCTTCATCCGTATACATACATTGCCTTGCTCATCACATAAAGTAATATCGCTTTTTTGGACCTTGTCACCTGCTGTATGAATATCAGTACATTCAATTAAGGCCCACATATTGGACGTACACTTACCAATAATTTCGAGTTCTTGTAAAGCAAAAGGTAAGCTCGGGCTCAGCGCCCCCTTACTGCGAGCCTCTTCTGCGAGCATCATTACACCACTAGATGCCTGCAAAGCTGAATCCATTAGACTAGGATGCAAAACAAATTGATCTTGTGTATCTGTAATACAAGTAGGCAGGCATAACTTTGCTAGCACCTGTTCTGCCCCTACATACACTAATTCAATTCCCTGGTGTCCAGGACCATACTCAATTCCCATAGATTTAAATATTTCGTAGCATTGTACGCCGCTCCAACTACTGTGCGTACACTCAAGCTGCACAGCCTTAAGATCCAACATTGGCACTTTTGTAGCTGCTCGGAGCACTGCTCGGCCTTGGCTGTGCACTATAGGTTGCGCCATACCAGCTTCTGGTTGGCTATAAATTTCGAAGTCCATCGCGACTATATTTTCAGGATACAGACCAATATTTACCATTAATGGTTCTTCGCCCACAACAATGGGCCGGGCCCAAACTACATTTGTAAGAACAATTCGAGTCTGCTCTTTGTTAAATTCTTCTGTTGCTTGCTCCACGGCCGCCCGAGCCATTTCAAGATATGCTACACTAGGTAATATTTTTTGACCTTTTACAACGTGATCAGATAAAAAAAACTCCTGCCCTGTAAAGGTCGAAGTGAATCCTAATCCAGAAATATTTGATATATTTTGCTGTACCAAAGGATGGATAACCGCGCCATTGGCGGATGTTTTCAGTGTCTTATGGGCAGACTTCGCACCAATATGCGGGAACCAATAGGAATCTTTTACAAAAGGATACGTTGGCAGGCTCATACGAGAAGGTTTATAAGTTCCATATAGCTTGTTCCAATCAAAGCTCATTCCCTTGACCCAAAGGTCTAATAATTTCCCATACTTGCCTTTATTTATCCACGCTTCAATCGCTTTTTGTAGATCTTCGTCGGCAGCGAAAATACCCAAGGTCTCTTTATTGGGTTTGACCTGTCCCCTATATAAGTCTTCAATACTATCCAGGCCACCTACAAAGCCTTGTAGTTTTTCTTCAAGTTCTTTGATGCTTCCTACAGCCATCGCTAAGCGTTCTTCCATGGCTTCACGTCCTACCTGGAGTGTGTACGCCATATCAGTTAAGCTACTACCCGCGAACTGTTGCTGAGTAATTGCGGCTAACAATTGCTGCGCCTGTTCTTTAAGTCTGTCTGCATTCTTGGCTGACAGCACAATCATTACAGGATTTTGAGCGCTTATTTCAATAGCAGATTGCTGCTTTGTAGGGATATACTCCTCAATAACAATATGTGCGTTTGAGCCTCCTGCACCAAAGGCAGAAATACCAGCAATGCGAGAATATTCCCTAGCTTGCCCATCAATTTCAACCACTGGTCTTTTCCATTCCGTTAGTTCTTGCTGGACAACAAAGGGGGTATTACTGAAATCAATATTTGGGTTTAGTGTCCTAGAATGCAGCGATGGAGCAATTTGCCCATGTTTAAGTTGCATAATTATTTTAGTCACACCAGCAATGCCTGCCGCACTCTCGCAATGACCAATGTTGGATTTAGCTGAGCCAATGGCACAAAACTGCTTATCTCTTGTATATTCCTGGAAGCTTTTAGTCAAGCCTGCAATTTCAATCGGATCTCCTAAAGAGGTTCCTGTACCATGAGCTTCTATATAACTAATTGCCCTTGGATCAATTCCTGCTTCATTAATGGCCCGTCCAATGACACTAGCCTGGGCATTAGGATTGGGAACGGAGAACCCATTGGTTTTCCCCCCATGGTTGATTGCCGTCCCTTTAATGATGCCATAAATGTGATCACCATCGGCAATAGCCTTTGGTAATGGCTTGAGTAGCACAGCTCCTACGCCTTCTCCAGGCACATAGCCGTCGCCACCTTCTCCAAAACTTTCACACCGCCCCTTGCTA
>Ga0209125_1000934_pt1 | contig 31825 bp, 25 predicted proteins | sample BarGraIncub1131A_FD_184503 | JGI IMG/M metagenome (GOLD analysis project Ga0209125, IMG submission 184503) | Arctic peat soil microbial communities from Barrow, Alaska - Barrow Graham LP Incubations 11-31A (SPAdes) (version 2) | ecosystem: Environmental > Terrestrial > Soil > Wetlands > Peat... | reverse complement strand
AACGCCGCCCTAGAAGAACGCATCAGTGCTTGGCAGAAGGCACGCAAATCGATCAGCTACGCCAACCAGTGCGCATCGCTGACCGAAATCCGGCGCGATCTGCCCGAATGGGCAGAAGCGAATTGCCCTCAAAATGAGGAGTGTCCCGGTACGCTTAGGATTGTCGTCCGCGCAAGGCGTTCGATGTCGACTAGCGGTGTATTTTCGAAGTGTTTCAGGTACCTTCGGTAATCTGACCATTCCGTAATGTACCGGCTCCCTCCAGCGGGGAAATGCCTATTTTTCGTATAGACCGCAGCAACGGTTCTGCCCCCTAAATACTCAACCGCGAATACCCGACCCCGCTGCCCTTCGCAACCCGGATCTGCGCCGGGATGCGTTCCTTCATGCCTTCGACGTGGCTGATGATACCGATCATCTTGCCGCTGGCGTTCAGGGTGTCGAGGGCGTTGAGGGCAATTTCCAGGGTGTCGGCGTCGAGGCTGCCGAAGCCTTCGTCGAGGAACAGCGAGTCGATTGAGGTCTTGTGGCTGACCAGGTCGGAGAGAGCCAGCGCCAGCGCCAGGCTGACCAGGAAGCTCTCACCGCCGGAGAGGGTGCGCGTGTCGCGGGCGACTTCGCCCTGCCAACAGTCGACGATGTCAAGTTCCAGTTCGCCGGTGCTCTTGCGACGCAGCAGGTAGCGGCCGTGCAGGCGGGCGAGGTGGCTGTTGGCGAGGTGCAGCAGGTGGTCGAGGGTCAGGCCCTGGGCGAACTTGCGGAATTTGTCGCCCCTGGCGGAGCCGATCAGACTGTCGAGGCGTTGCCAGAGGTCGGCTTCAGTCGTTTGTGCGGCGATCTGTGCGAACAACGCTTGCTGGCTTTGCCGCGCCTGTTCGTCGCGGGCGAGCAGGGCGCGCTGGGCGCCGAGTTGTTCGCTGAGCGCGCGGCGCTGGGTGTCGAGGAGGGCGAGGCTTTCGTCCAGTTCGGCGAGCGGGGGGACTGACCCATCCCCACCCTGGCCTTCCCCTGCGCGAAGCCGACCCGAAGGGGGGGGATGGGGAAAGAGCGAATCCGGTGGGGTGGCTTGCAGGTGGAGCAGTTTTTCGCCGGCGGCCTTGAGTACGGCTTCGGCCTGCTGTCTGGCCAGTTGCCGGACTTCCTTTACTTGCAGCAGGCGCTGGCTCTCCTCGGCCGGCAGCAGCGCTGCGCTGTAGGCGGCGACGTCGGTGAAGGGGCTGGCAGCGAGCGCTGTCTGCCAGGCAGCCGACGCCCCGGCGAGGGCGTTCTTCAGTTGCGCGAGGTTGCTGTCGAGTTGCGCCTGGCGGCCTTGCTGGGCGGCGAGTTGTTGCGTCAGCTCGGCGATGGTCTCGGCGCAACGGGCAAGGGAGGCGGCCGGGTCGTCGGTAATTTCGTCGGATTCCTGGCCTTCCAGCACAGTCGGCCCTTCGGTGTCGAGGGTTTTCCAGCGCTCCAGCCACTGCGTGGCTTGCGTCTGCGCGGCATTAAAGCGGTCCTGCTGATTGACGAGGATTCCGGCCAGTTCCTGCCGGCGCCTTTGCGTTTGCTGCCAGTGCTGCCATTCGCTGTCGCGTTCCTGCAGCCAGGGGGCTGGTTCGGCGGGCATGCTGTGGCCGGCTTCGCTCAACGTCGTGCTCAGTCTTACGTCGAGTTCGGCTAACTCCTGCTGGCGGGTTTGGCTGGCCTTCTGCGTTTCGGCCTGACGCATCCGATCCGTCTCGGCCTTCTGTTGCAGCAGCTTTTGCTGGTTGTTCGCGGCGAGCAGGGCCTGCACGCCATCGGTGGCGCTCTTGCGGGCGGCGGTCAGCGCCTGTTCGCCCCGGTCTGCCGCTTGCAGGCGATGGGCGAGGCAGGCGAGGGCCTGTTCGGCGGCGCCGCGTGCGGAGGCGAGGCTTTCCGGCTGTTGCCAGATGTCGACCGCGAGCGGTGTTGCGCTGGATAGGGTGGCGAGCAACTCGTTCCATTCGGTCTGGATGCGGGCGATTTCCTGCGTCGTCTTGGCTAGCTGGGCTTGCCATTCCTTTTGCGTCGCCTGCGTCGCGGCCTGTTCGGCCCTGGCGAGTTGTCCTTCTTGCACCAGCGCTTCGAGCGCCGCCTGCTTTGCCTTGAGCGCCGTTTCGGTTGCCGAGACGTCGAGCACCGCGTAGGCGGCAATGGCCGGGTGTTCGGCTGCACCGCACAGCGGGCAGGCTTCACCCGGTTGCAGTTGTTGGCGATGGGCTTCCAGGCTCTGGATGCGGCGTTCCTGTTCAAGCAGCTTCTGCTTGTCGGCGACCTGGGCGGCGAGTTCCTTGTGCTGTTCGCGCAGGGCGACCAGCGTTTTCTCCCGAGCGGCGATCTTCTGCTCGCCATGCTGCAGTTGCGTGGTCCGCGTCGTCTGGAGGGCGGCCAGTTCTCGGCGGCGCTGGGCGAGGGCTTCGAGTTGCTGCCAGCGGTTGAGGCCGGCTTGTTCGCACTGCCAGTGTTGGCGCAGTTCGGTCAGTGTTTGGCCGGCCAGACGCTGGTTCTGCTCGGCCTTGATGTTTTCCAGTGCAAGCTCGGCGGCGGTCTTGGCCTTGTCGGCAGTGGCGACCGCGATGGTCTGCGCGGTGACCTGGCGGGCGGTTTCGGCTTGTTCTTGGGCGAGTTCTTGTTGCGCCTGCTGTTGGGCGGCGAGGTCGCCGTTCAGTTTGGCGCGCTGTTCGAACTGTTGGCGCCAGACACCGACGCGCTCGCCGAGTTGGGCGCGTTGCGGGTGGGCGGCGCAGAGGTCGTCGATCTGTTTGCTTTCGCGCTGGCTATGCTGCAAGGCTTGCTGCGCCTGGGTGGCGACCTGCACGCTGAGCTGGTGGGCGGCGTGGTGTTGGGCGAGTTGTTCGGTTTGCAGTTTTTTGCGGGCGGCGAGCAGTGTGTTTAGCTCGCTTGCGGTCTGGTGGGCGGCGGCTTCGGCGTGTTGCCATTGCAGGTGCAGCGGTTTGAGGGCTTCGGCCGGTTCGCTGTCGGCGAGTTTTTTCAGGTCCGGCGCGGCGGCGGTCATCGCGGCGTCGGCTTCCTGCAGCTTGCCGGCGGCGGTTTTGACATCCTGTTCGCTGTGCGCGAGGTCGAGCCGCCATTGGCGCTGGCTTTGCGTCTGCTGGTGACGGTGCTGGATCTCGGCCAGTTGCGTGTCGAGGTGGCCGACTTCCAACTGCATCGTGGCGCGCTGCTCGTCGCCCAGCAGTTCCATGCCCTCGGCACGGGCTCTTAGCCGGTCGAGCTGGCTCTTGGCTTCGCGCGCCTGCTCGAAGATCTTGCGCGAAATCTCGCCGTAGATTTCTGTGCCGGTCAGTTCTTCGAGCAGTTCGGCGCGCTCGTTGGCGCTGGCATTCAGGAAGGCCGCGAAGCCGCCCTGGGCGAGCAGCATGGACTTTGTGAAGCGCGGAAAATCGAGGCCAGTGATTTCAGCGATGCGCTTCAGCTTGTCGTTGGCCTGCGTGCTGAGGATGGTGCCATCACCATTAGTGTCAACTGCAGCCAGTTCGACCTTGGGCGCCTGCAGCGCGCCATAGACCTTGTCGCGCGCGCGGCGCTGGCTCCAGAAGGCACGGTAGACGGCGCCCTTGACCTCGAATTCGACCTCGGCTAGGCAGTCGGCGGTGTGCCGCGTCATGATGTCGTTGTCAGATGCCGAGATGGTCTTCAGGCGCGGCGTCTGGTGGTAGAGCGCCAGGCAGATGGCATCAAGCAGCGTCGATTTGCCGGCACCGGTCGGACCGGTGATGGCGAACAGACAGTTATCGGTGAAAGGCGGCTGCGTGAAGTCGATGCGCCATTCGCCCTTCAGTGAATTGAGGTTTTTTAGGCGCAGGGTCAGGATTTTCATGGTTCCTCTCCTTGCAGGCCGGCGACGATACGGCGGTAGCGTTCGCTGAGCGCCAGTTGCAGCTCTTCGGTCAGTTCCTCCTGTTGCAGGCGGCGGGCGAAAACGTCGTGCGGACTCAGTTGGTCCAGCGTTTCGCTTGCTGCTGCCAACCGCGCGGCGGTGTTTCCGCGCTGGCGGCGGATGCGCAACACTTCGACCGGCAGGCCCTCGGCCAGTGCTTCGATACGCGCCGGCAGGTCTGCCAGATAGTCGTCTTCCGCCACCGTCACCTCCAGCCAGGCCGGGCGTTCGCGGCTGCCTTGGGCGGCCGCCGTGCCGATCGCTGCGGCCAGTCCGGCGAGGTTGCCGCTGACCGTCACCAGCGCCTGGAAACACGGCACCGGCAGCGGCGTCACGGCGGTCAGGCCCGAGCCGTCAAGATCGACGAGCAGCACTTCCTTCTGCTGGCGCGCTTCGTCGAAACCGAGCGGAAGTGGCGCGCCGCAGTAGCGGATGTGTTCCAGACCGCCGACTATCTGCGGCCGGTGAATGTGGCCGAGTGCGATGTAATCGGCCGGTGGAAAGGCACTGGTCGGGAAGGCTTCGAGCGCGCCAACGTAGATTTCACGCACCGATTCGCTGGTGCTGGCGCCGACCGTGGTCAGGTGGCCGGTGGCGATGATCGGCAGTGGGCGGCCGAAGTTCGCGCCGAGTTCGGCGGCCAGCGCCTGCTGGCGTTCGACGGCCGCCGCGAACACGGCGACGTAATGTTCCTGTATGGCCGTTTGCAGCGCCGATTGTTTGTCCTCAGCGCTTTGCCCGGCCTGGCTTTGCAGTACGTCGCGCGGGCGGATGAAGGGGATGGCGCACACGATGCAGCCCGCCACGCCGTCGCGCCGGGGTAATACCCGGACCTGCGCCGCCGGGTCACCTGTCGTCGCCACCACCGTTGCGCTCAGGCAGGCCAGCAACTCGCGGTTTTCGCCCAGCATCGCCGCCGAGTCATGATTACCGCCCAGCAGCAGCAAGGCCACGCCGGCTGCGTGCAGGCGCACCACCAACTGGCTGTATAGTTCGCGCGCGTAGCTCGGCGGCGTGCCGGTATCGAAAATGTCGCCAGCGACCAGCACCGCGTCGACCGCGTGTTCGTCGACCTGGGCCAACAGCCAGTAGATTAGCGCCTGATGCTCGGCCTGCCGGCTCTTGCCCATGAAATGTTGGCCGAGATGCCAGTCGGAAGTGTGGAGGATGCGCATGGGGAGTCAAATAGAAGGTAGTTGGAGCGGGGGATTGTAAGGGTAAAGATCAGGGTTTTCGCCTTGGGGAGGTCTAGTATGCTGACCAACTATGTGGATGAGATTGCGAAGACGGCAATCGACTTTCCTGTCGCCAAGCCGCTGGGCTGATTCCAGCATCAAGACGGAGGGGTGCGCCATGACAAGAGCAGGCTTGGACGAACGCGAGATCGCCAGCGACATCGCGTTCCCCCCCCAGCGTCAAGGCCATCCAGTCCCGCCAGGGGTCCCGTATCGCCTATGCCCGCATGGAAAGCTATGGCGGCTGGGCGACGACGATTACGCCCGATCTCGCCGATTTCATCGTTCGGCAGACGAGCATCTTCTTCGCTACCGCCAGTCTTTGCGGGCAGCCCTACATCCAGGATCGTGGTGGTCCGCCGGGTTTTCTGCATGTGCTCGACGAGAAAACTATCGCCTTCGCCAATTTTCGCGGCGACCGGCAGTTCATCACCGTCGGCAGCCTAGCCGAGAACCCACGGCACATCTCTTTCTGATGGACTATTCGACCCGGCAACGGCTCAAATTATGGGGTGCCGCAAGCGTCGTCGAGGACGACAACAGACTCGTCGCTCGCCTGATGCCACCGGCCTGCAAGGCGAAAGGGCCAACGGGCAATCCTCTTCCAGGTCGATACCTGGGATGCCCAGTGCCCGCAGCACATTTCTGTGCGTTTCGATGCGGTGGGTGTGGCTAGTGCGCTCGAAGAACGCGACCGTCGCATCGTTGAACTAGAAGCAGAGCTTGCGCGTCTGAAGGACTCAATGTGTCTGGCCGGAAAATGAAGACCTCCAATCTAACAATGTCCCGCAAGGGGCGTCTTGCAAAGGCTCTGAGCATGACAATGAACACGTGTTACCTCGACGACCTGCAATCCGGGCAGTGCTTTGTGACCGGAGGCATTACCCTGACGGAGGCGGAAATCATCGATTTCGCGTGGCGCTACGACCCGCAGTCCTTCCATCTGGATGTGAATGCGGCAGCCGAATCGCCTTACGGCGGCCTGATCGCCAGCGGTCTACAGAGCCTCGCGCTGTGTTTTCGTCTGTTCGTGCAGAGCGGCGTTCTTTCCCAGTCGAGCCTGGGATCCCCGGGAATTGACGAGTTGCGTTGGCTGGCGCCGGTCCGTCCGGGCGATACCCTGCACAGTGTCATTGAAGTGCTCGATGTCCGGCCTTCCTCATCGAAACCGGATCGGGGCATTGCCCGACTGAAATATCAGGCCATCAACCAGCGTGGCGAACCCGTGCTCACTTTCATCGTCATGCATCTGCTACGACGACGGCAGAGCTGAACGAGCGGCGCCAGTCCGAGCACGGTCGCCAGTCCGGCGATCCGCTTGAACGGCGTGCCAACGGCCAGATTGCAATTTACGAGCGGCATCCCGAGCATCGCCAGCGCAGCACATCCGAATCGGCAAAGTGCGGGGCGGCAAGCTCGCACGCTCTGCTAAGGTGCTTACGTTAACACCTTGCCAGCGCCCGGCAGGTTCGCCCCGTCAGGCGCCCCGTCTTCCCTAGACCAGCACCTGTCCGTGTTCGCGTGAATCGTGGAAGCCGACCTTGGTCCACTTCTCGCGCGTGACGTCGAGGTTGTAGCGCGTGCTGGCGAGATAGACGAGGTTGCCGTCGACGTCCTTCGCCATGCGGTGCTGCTGCTCGCGTTCGAAGTTCTTGCGGGTGAGTTCGTCCGGAAAGGTCAGCCAGCGCGCGGTATAGATGTCGGCGCTCTCGAAAATGGCGTCGACCTTATATTCAGTCTGCAGGCGTTGCGCGACGACCTCGAACTGCAGCGTACCGACCGCACCGAGCAGCATGGCGCCGCTGGCGAGGTTCTCGAAGACCTGGATGGCGCCTTCTTCGCCAAGCTCCTGCAACCCCTTCTGCAGCTGCTTGCTCTTCAGCGGATCGCGCAGGCGCGCGGCACGGAAGAGTTCCGGCGAGAAATAGGGAATGCCCTTGAAAGCGAGCGTTTCGCCTTCGGTCAGCGTGTCGCCGATATGCAGTTGGCCGTGGTTGTGGATGCCGATGATGTCGCCGGCCACCGCGTCTTCCATCAGCACGCGTTCGTTGGCCATGAAAGTCAGCGCGTTGGCCAGCTTCATCTCGCGATCCATGCGCACGTGCTTGACCTTCATACCGGCACTGTAGCGGCCCGAGCAGACGCGGAAGAAGGCGATGCGATCGCGGTGCTTGGGGTCCATGTTGGCCTGGATCTTGAACACGAAGCCGGTAAACGCCGGCTCGCCCGGCTGAACCACGCGTGGACCGCCATCACGCTCCTGCGGCGGCGGCGCCCAGTCGAGAAGCGCCTGGAGAATTTCCTGGACGCCGAAATTGTTGATCCCCGAGCCGAAGAAGACCGGCGACTGCAGGCCGGCGAGAAAATCGACCAGGTTGAACGGGCTGCTCGCGCTCTGGATCAGGTCGACGTCCTCGCGCAGCTTGCCGACTTCCTGCGGAAACTGTTCGTCGAGCACCGGATTGTCGATGCCGTCGAGCGTTTCCGATTCGCCGCGCCGCTCTTCGCCGGGGGCGAAGCGCAGCAGCGAGTTGTGGAGCAGGTGATAGACGCCGCGGAAGGTCTTTCCCATGCCGATCGGCCAGGTGATCGGTGCGCACTCGATGCCGAGCACGTCCTCGATTTCCTCGAGCAGATCGAAAGGCTCGCGCACTTCGCGGTCGAACTTGTTCACGAAGGTGATGATCGGCGTGTTGCGCATGCGGCAGACGTTGAGCAGCTTGATCGTCTGCGCCTCGACGCCCTTGGCCGCATCGATCACCATCACGGCGGCGTCGACGGCGGTCAGCACGCGGTAGGTGTCTTCCGAGAAATCCTCGTGGCCCGGCGTGTCGAGCAGGTTGACGGTGTGGTCCTGATACTCGAACTGCATGACGGAGCTGGTCACCGAAATGCCGCGCTGCTTCTCGACTTCCATCCAGTCGGAGGTTGCATGGCGCGCACTCTTGCGGCCTTTCACGGTGCCGGCGAGCTGGATGGCGCCGCCGAACAGCAGCAGCTTCTCGGTCAGCGTCGTCTTGCCGGCATCAGGGTGGGAAATGATCGCGAAGGTGCGCCGCTTGGCGACGTCGCGGAGGATTTCGGGAGGATAAGGCGTGGAAGCGGGGGTGGTGCTCATCGGGATCTTTCGGCCGCAAAAAACAAAAGCCGCCGGTCGGGAGAAACACAACAAACCCGCTGGCGGCGCGCAACCGCAACTATAGCAAGACTGAGCCGTCGCCGGAATGCGCCGCGCGATTTCCGCTCGTCGCTTGCAGACCTTAAGCGGCCAGCGGCCGGCTCAGTTCGGTACGCTAGGTGGCCGGATCGGGGCTCCTCGCCGGCCCCGCGACGTAGCATTCCCAGTAGTCGGCGGCCGGCGCGTGCCGGTTGGCCGCGATCCAGGCGTTGAATTCTCCCCAGGCGGCACCGTGGCCCTCGTAGCCGCCATGAAAAATGGTCCGCACCATGCGCATGGCCGGCCATTGGCTCGGTTGCACGCGGCCGCCGGCCGAAGTCCGCGTGGTGACGGGTACCCTGGCCTCGAAATCGAAGATGTTGGGGACCATTCTTAAGTGATGCGTATACCACGGTCCGGCTGGAGTGATGCCCCGGGCGGCGATGGCAGCCATCAATTCGTCAAGGCCCGGGCGCAGGTCCGTCTGGATTTCACTGCACGGAACTGTGAGGTGGATGATAGCGGTCGGCAAGGCGGTGGTTTGTATGACGTACGGCTAGTCGATCACCTGACGCTTCCTTGACGTCGCGTCAGCAGGGAGCTCGTCGTACGAGGCAGGGCCTCAGAGTGTGTGGCCGTCGAAGTGTTTTGACTGGAAGCGCAGCAAAATCGACGTCTTCCAGGCAACGCGCATTGGTTGCCGCCATCTTCTTGCCCGTGGGGTCGCTGCCTTCGCCGAAGGTGTGGATGCCGCGCGTTGGGCGAGAGCGATACTTGATCGTGCATCTGTTGAACCTGGTGCAAATCATGCCGTGTTTCCTTTCCTTTGAATGCGCTGGCTGTTTCCAACGGCGCCAACAGCGCAGTCGACGCATTTCGGCAGACGTAGTGCGTTATGCAATCGACATGCAAAGGTGGCGATCGTTCGTCGCTCGCTGGACGATGTCCGGTTGGCAAAGAAAAGTTGGACCGGGCCATCCCCCGCGCCTGTGCCGCGTTTCCTCGGTGTCCGGCTGTGTTCGCGCCAGTCTGACGGGCACCTGAACCGTCGACGATCCATCTATTGGAAAATCGACATCGGCTACAAGTGCCTACCCGGGCTTCGCTAGAAAACGATCGAGATACCCGGCGAAGGCGCGGCTGTCGTTCTGGCTCATCGGCGGCGGGCCGTCGGTTTGCACGCCGCTGGCGCGTAGGTTCTCCATAAAATCGCGCATGTTGAGAAGCGGCCGGATGTTCGCCGCCGAATACCACTCGCCACGGTGGCTCAGGACGTGAGCGCCTTTGTCAATCACCTCGGCGGCGAGCGGCAGGTCGCTGGTGATGACGAGATCGCCGGCCACGACGCGCTTGACGATCTCGTTGTCGGCGACGTCGAAACCGGCCGGCACTTGCACGCTGCGGATGTGCGGTGAGGGTGGCACGTACAGCGTCTGGTTGGCGACCAGGGTCAGCGATATGCCGGTGCGCGTTGCGGCGCGAAAGAGGATTTCCTTGATCACCTTTGGGCAGGCATCGGCGTCGACCCAGATGTGCATCAGATCAGCTCGCGCTGGATCAGCTCGTCCTTCAGCCAAGCGTAACAGATCGGCGCGGCGGCTAATCCAGCCAGTCCGAAGGCGCTTTCCATGACCAGCATGGCGGTGAGCAGTTCCCATGCCCGGGCGCGGATCTGGGCGCCAACGATACGGGCATTGAGGAAGTATTCGAGCTTGTGGATCAGGATCAGATAGCCGAGCGACGATGCCGCCACCGCTGGCGAATGGGCTAGGCTGACGACGAAAATGATCGAGTTGGAGATCAGGTTGCCGATCACCGGCAAGAGTCCGGCGACGAAGGTGACGACGATCAGCGTCTTGGTCAGCGGCAGATGCACGTCGAAGAGCGGCAGGGCGATGCCCAGGTAGGTCGCCGTAAATAAGGTGTTGAGCGCCGAGATACGCACCTGAGCGAAGACGATGCGGCGGAATGCCTCGCCCATGCGAAAGACGCGTTCGGCGAGCGCGTCCGCCAGCGGCCCGCCATAGCCCTTGGTGCAGGCTTCGCGCAGCGAAACGATGCCGCCGATGATCATGCCGATCAGCACGTGGGCCAGCGTGTGGCCGGTTTCCTTGCCGATCACTTGCAGCTCGGCGGCGTGCTCGCGCAGCCAGTTGCTCAGGTCGCTACGGATCGCCTCGGCGCTGTTCGGTAGATAATCGGCCAGCCATCCGGGCAGCGCAGAGCGCGAGTCGTCCAGGATCTCGGCCATCTTGGCGAGCAGGGCAGAGATGCTACCGCTCTCGCTTTTCATGAAGGCGATGATGGCGAGCACTGCCGCCGTGATCGCGCCGAGCACGCACACCACGACGAGGCCGATTGCCAGGCCCTTGGCGCGTCCGCTCGACAGATGTCGAGCGAAGAGCGGGGAGAGGACATGCACCAACTCATAAACCAGCAACCCGGCGATCAGGGCCGGCAGCAGGTTGAACTTGAGCACGAAGAGAACGCCAAATACGGCCAAAGTCCAGGCGGCATATTCGTGGGGCGTGGGGTTGGTGGGTCTTTTATTCATGGATGGGGAAAACATGTTCCTGGTTCCTGGTTCGTGGTTATGGGCAAGGGCTGCGTGGCTTGCAGCCAGGCCAGTGCGCCGAGTCCCGCGGCGTGGCCGCTGGCAAAACAGGCGGTGAGCAGGTAGCCGCCGGTCGGCGCTTCCCAGTCGAGCATCTCGCCGGCGCAGAAGACGCCGGGCAGGTCGCGAAGCATCAGGCGCGTGTCGAGCGCCTCGAACAGCACGCCGCCGGCGCTGCTGATCGCCTCGTCGAGTGGGCGCGGCGCGGTAAGGCGTAGTGGCAGGGCCTTGATCGCCTCCGCGAGTTTGGCCGGGTTGGCGAAGTCTTCCGGCGTTAGGCACGCGCGCAGCAGGCCGGTTTTGACGCCCTTCAGTCCGAGGCGGCTCTGCAGGTGGCTGGACAGCGAGCGTGAGCCGCGCGGGTGAGTCACCTCCGCGATGACGCGCGGCAGGTCGTGGCTAGGCAGGAGGTCGAGGTGCAGCAGGGCGGTGCCGCGCGCGGCAATCTCGTCGCGCAACGGGGCGGACAGCGCATAGATCAGCCCGCCCTCGATGCCGTTGTCGGTGACCACGCATTCCCCTTGGCGTTTGATTTGCACGCCGGCCGAATCCGTAAAAGAGGCGACCACGGTCTTCACCGGCTGTCCAGCGAAACGCTGGCGGAAATGCGCGGTCCAGCTGACGTCGAAGCCACAGTTTGACGGGCGCAACGGCGCAACTTCAATTCCGGCCTGTTCGAGCAGCGGTACCCACCGTCCATCCGAACCAAGGCGCGCCCAGCTGCCGCCGCCGAGTGCAAGGATCACGCCGTCGGCGGTGCTTTCGTGTTCGCCCAGCGGCGTCGTGAAACGCAGGGTCGTGCGGCCGTTGGCCGGCACCCAGCCGCACCAGCGATGGCGCATGTGGAAACCGACGCCCGCCTCACGTAGACGGCGCAGCCAAGCGCGCAGCAGCGGTGCGGCTTTCATCTCGATCGGGAAAACGCGCCCAGAACTGCCGACGAAGGTCTCTACCCCCAGGCCGTGAATCCACTCGCGTAAGGCCTGCGACCCGAAGGCGTCGAGCAGCGGCGCAATGCGTTCCCGTCGTGCCCCGTAGCGTGCCAGAAAAGGCGCAGCCGGTTCGGCATGCGTGATGTTCATGCCACCTTTGCCGGCCATCAGGAACTTGCGGCCGACCGACGGCATGGCGTCGTAAAGGTCGACGCGGACGCCGCTGCGCGAGAGGACTTCGGCGGCCATCAGGCCGGCGGGCCCGCCGCCGACGATGGCAACCGAGCGGAGAGGGAACATATGGCTGGGCATGGGGTTGAGCTTGGCAGTGCGGCATGGCGACATGTCGCTGGATGATGCGCAGGGGGCTGATCCTACCGTTTTCGTGGCGGCGCTGCAAAGCAGTCGGCGCAGACTGCTGTTTCGGGTGGCAAGTTCGACAGGCATAATACGCGGCATAATATTCATCGATAGGGAGGTTTTCAATGAAGCTGCGTACGATGTGTTTGCTGCTGGGGCTGGCCGGTTCACTCTTCGCGCCGGCCGTTCGCGCCGATATCGCGCTGGCGCAGAAGGGCGGTTGCATGGGCTGTCACATGGTTGACAAAAAGCTGGTCGGTCCGGCCTACAAAGATGTCGCCGCCAAGTACAAGGGGCAAAAGGACGCCGTCGCCAAACTGATGGATCGCGTGCGCAAGGGCGGTCCCGGCAACTGGGGAACGGTGCCGATGCTGGCGAGCGGCCCCGACAAGATCAGCGATGCCGATCTGAAGAAGGTCATCGAGTGGGTGCTTGCCCTCTGAGCGAGCAATAGAGCGGGCCACAAAAAGAAACGGGGACTGTCCCCGTTTCTTCATGGCATCGAGACTGAGACCGGTGACTGCTGGGCCGGGCCGGCGAGCTTCGGGATCAGCCAGTTGAGGCCGAGCGCTGGGAGTGCCGCTTGCAGGCGTTCCGGATGCGCCGTGGCGAGCAGGGTGAGTCGGCCCTTGCCGTGCCTAGCCGGGCCGGCGAGGCGAACGCACTGGCGGGCGACGGCGTCGGCCACGTCGATGAGCTTTGCGCGGCCGGCGACGATCGGTTCGAGCACCGGCGCCAGGAAGGAAAAGTGCGTGCAACCGAGCACGATGCGGTCGGCGCCGGCGTCGAGCAGCGGTACGACGTGACGGCGCGCTTCCTCGGCAAAGGCCGGGCCGTCGAGTTGCAGTCTTTCAACCATCGTCGCCCAGCCGGGGCAGGCCTCGACATCGACCCGAACTTTTCCGGCATGCAGCTGGATCAGGCGCGCCAGTCGCTCGCTACGCACCGTCGATGCGGTAGCCAGCACCGCGATGCGCCCGCTCTTTGAAGCCGCTGCCGCCGGTTTGACGCCGGGCTCGACACCCACCACCGGCACCCCGGGATAGGCTTCGCGGAAAGCCGCGACCGCCGCCGCCGTCGCCGTGTTGCAGGCCACGACAAGCAGCGTGCAGCCCTGTTCGACCAGATGACGGCCGATCCTTAGCACCCGCCCGCGAATGAACGCGTCGTCCTTGTCGCCGTAGGGTACGTGCGCCGTGTCGGCAAGGTAAACAAGATCGGCTTCCGGCAGCGCGCGGGCGATCGCTGCCAAAACAGAGAGGCCGCCGAGGCCGCTGTCAAAGACGCCGATCATCGGGACTTCCTGTCGTGGATTCTTGCGCAGGTCCAGCGCAATGAGTGGTTGGCGAAATGACCGGGCCAGCGCCGCAAAGGTCTCCAAAGGTGCTGTGATGAGTGCATTTAAAAACAATCACTTAAGAATATTTGTCTGAGGGGGCTTTTCGAGCCAACCGGAATTTCCATAGCGCATACTCTCTGTTTAAGTCGGGCTAGGTCATCTAGGTCCGGAAATAGCGTGTTCGCCCCCGTCAGCGCTAGAAATTCGATGGCGTTCAGAAGTGCGTCGTCTGGAGGGGAGGATTTCTTGACGACGTCAGCTAGAACGACCTCCATCAAAGGCGTGAGATCTTCGCGCCGGGTGAGCACGCTGCGTCGACCGACTTGACGTGCAGCCCGTTCAGGCGGGTTCATTGCGGCTATTTTCGCGCCGAGTTGTTTGGGTCCTTCAATGAAATTTTCCTGATAGCTTGCGTCGCAGTCTGGTGAGGGGTTGGCGATGGCCACATCGCGCTGCGCAATGAGGCTGGGTTCGAAGGAATTGAGAATCCAAACACACGGCTGAGTTGGCAAAGGTTGGTTTGTTCGAACTTTCGGCTCCTTAATGCAGAGGCATGGACATATGGCGAAATCCGCCGCCGGAGCCAAGCTCCTCCCAGGCCAGTAATCCTGTTGGCAAGCCTTGGCGTTGCATTGCGAAGAGGACGTCCAAAAACGTCTGCTTTTTTTGCCGAAAAGCTGCCCTGCTTGCGACATGAAATCGTAGTACGGGATCGAGTCGATATTTTGCTTGTTGAGTTGCGTGAGGTCTTGCCGGCCGAGACTATGCAAGAGGGGCCAACGGCTGTCAGTATGGCCACGGAATAATGGAAGATGACATCCCTTGTTGTCGAGTACTTGGCTATGCGAGCTGACATCAGCCAAGAAAGCGTTCCAGTCACTCACGGGTAATCTCCAGTTGCTTAACGAGGCCGTGGAAAAGTCGTTTCTTGTCGAGATTGCCGAGCGATAACTCTTGGATTCTTCGCGAGCCTTATCCAGGGGAATGGCTCGTTCGGGCGCAATAGGCGACAGACCATGGTTTGCAAGTTGCTTTCGTTACAGTCGTGGTCTCTCCCGTAGCCGGGCCTCGGTAGTGTCCTGGAATACGACCACCACGCCGAGAATTTGCTTGCCTTGCTGCAGCGGGGCGGCCTGATAGGACACGGAAAACCACGTTCTATTCTTGCGCCAGAATAGGTCGTAATCTACCCGCTGTTCCACGCCCTTTCGCATAGTGTGCAGAATTGGGCAATCCTCGGTGGCGTAGGGTTTGCCGTTAGCCTTGGTGTGGTGGCTCAAGGCATGGAATGGCTGGCCGATCAGTTCGTTCTTTTCGTAACCCAGCATCTCGATGGCTGGATCATTGACGAAGATCGTGTTGCCATCGCAATCCAGACCGACGATGCCTTCCGTTACCGAATCGAGAATCGCCTCGTAACGCGGGTTGATTCGATAAAACTCGGCCAGTGCGTGTTGCCCGACATCGAGCGCGTGGCGCAGCTTGCGCTGGTTTTCAAGGCCGAAGATTCGCAGCAAGCTGCCGACCGAAAAGGCGGCGGTGACCGCGCAGATTGCCCGCAGCAGTTGCACCGGAATCCCTAGCGCTGCCTGAAAGCTTTCCTCGTTAATAAGCGAGGCGGGAAACCATTCGGCGCGAGGCACAACGAGACCGCCCAAGAACCCGTAGGCAACGAAGGCCACGGTCGCGGCGTACCAGGCGACGCTTTGGCCGGGGTAATCCGATGTTGCGGCGTCGACGCCAATACGGTGGTGGCAGTAGAGATAGAAACCGCTGCCCGCCAGGCAGGCGCCGAAAAATCCCGGCAGGTAGCGGGTCCAGATCGTCAGCATCAATAGCGGCTGATCGGAGACGGCCACGCCGGCCAGGATGCCAAGGAGCAGCGGTGCATGAATCCAGGGACTCAATAGTTGGCTGACGGGATGTTTCCTCGTCGCCGCGGCCTGCGAAATCAGGACCAGTTGGCGGCCAAATTCGAACAGGAGAACGTAGGAGGCAAGGAGGACGATCGGCCGAGCGATGGCAAGCTCCGGCCTTTCGCCATGCACGACGCGCCACAACTCCATCCATTCCAGAAAACCGTGGACGAAACCAAATGCGGCCAGCAACCACAGGATACGTGAAGCTTTCAGCGGGCTACCGCGCTCGTTGCGCAGGAAAATGGTCAAACCCAGCGACAAGAAGGCCAGACCATAGACGAGAAAAACGACATCCATGTAGTGGGACAACGGGGCTGCGGCGGGAATGATGGGGATCACCAAGTCAAATCTAGGGCGCGGGAAACCCCTTGCATACAACAGGGGTGGTTATCGTGTCTGGGATGGGGCTGAAAACCGGGCCGATTGTACCCCCTTCTGCATACCCCCAACGGGCTGAGCAGTGCCCCTCTAGGCACACTCTGAGGAATCAATTGACAATGTTGAAGAGACGAAGCCGGCGCCGCCGGCTTCAGTTTGCTCGCTTTGCGGCGATCAGGCGACGGTCACCGGGATCTTGCCGATCTTCGCTTGCCATTCCTTCGGCCCGGTGTTGTGCACCGAGGTGCCAGACGAATCGACCGCCACAGTTACCGGCATGTCTTTGACGTCGAACTCGTAGATCGCTTCCATGCCCAGATCGGCGAAGCCGACGACCTTGGCGGTCTTGATCGCCTTGGCCACCAGGTAGGCGGCGCCGCCAACGGCCATCAGGTAGGCGGACTTGTGCCTCTGGATCGCTTCGATCGCCTTTGGTCCGCGCTCGGCCTTGCCGACCATCGAGATCAGGCCGGTTTGCGCGAGCATCATCTCGGTGAAGCCGTCCATGCGTGTCGCAGTGGTCGGGCCGGCCGGGCCGACGGCTTCGTCGCGCACCGGGTCGACCGGGCCGACGTAGTAGATGACGCGGTTGGTGAAGTCGACCGGCAGCTTTTCGCCCTTGGCCAGCATGTCCTGGATGCGCTTGTGCGCGGCGTCGCGGCCGGTCAGCATCTTGCCGTTCAGGAGCAGGGTCTGGCCCGGCTTCCAGGCGGCGACTTCGGCCGGCGTCAGGATGTCGAGGTTGACGCGGGTGGAAGTCTCGGTGTTCGGTGTCCAGTTAACCTTCGGCCATTCGTTGAGGTCAGGAGGCGTCAGGATGGCCGGGCCGGAGCCGTCAAGGTGGAAGTGCGCGTGGCGGGTGGCGGCGCAGTTCGGGATCATGGCCACCGGCAGCGATGCGGCGTGCGTCGGGTAGTCGAGGATCTTGACGTCGAGCACGGTGGTCAGCCCGCCAAGGCCCTGTGCGCCTATGCCGAGGGCGTTGACCTTTTCGTACAGTTCGAGGCGCAGTTCTTCGACTCGGTTGCTCGCGCCGCGCGCGATCAGTTCGTGAATATCAACTGGCGCCATCAGCGATTCCTTGGCGAGCAACATGGCTTTTTCCGGCGTGCCGCCGATGCCGATGCCGAGGATGCCTGGCGGGCACCAGCCGGCGCCCATTGTCGGCACGGTTTTGAGCACCCAGTCGACGATCGAATCGGAGGGGTTCAGCGCGTAGAACTTAGACTTGTTCTCCGAGCCGCCGCCCTTGGCCGCGCAGATCACTTCGACGTGGTGGCCGGGGACGATCTCGTAATGCACGACGGCCGGCGTGTTGTCCTTGGAGTTCTTGCGGGCGCCGGCCGGGTCGAGCAGGACCGAGGCGCGCAGCTTGTTATCCGGGTTGGTGTAAGCGCGGCGCACGCCTTCGTTGCACATTTCCTGCACCGAGATGGTGGCGTCCCAGCGCACGTCCATGCCGACCTTGAGGAAGATCACGGCGATGCCAGTGTCCTGGCAGATTGGGCGGTGGCCTTCGGCGCACATACGGCTGTTGGTCAGAATCTGGGCGATGGCGTCTTTTGCGGCCGGGCTCTGCTCACGCTCGTAAGCGGCGCCGAGCGCCTTGATGTAGTCGAGTGGGTGGTAGTAGCTGATGTACTGGAACGCGTCGGCGATGCTCTGAATGAAGTCTTCCTGGCGGATGGTGGTCATTGCAAACTCTCTCTGGTTAGCGCGGGGTAGGGGTAGGGGGCTTTGAAGCGGGTCAGTGGGCTTGGTCCAGCAATAGGGTCGGATTCATGATCTTGTCGACCCACACCATGGCCAGGGCCGACAGCAGGAAGACGAAATGAATGCCGACCTGCGCGAAGATGGTGTGCGGTGTGATGTTGGCGGCGTTGATGAAGGTTTTTAGTAGATGGATCGACGAAATGCCGATGATCGCCGTCGACAGCTTGATCTTCAGTACCGCGGCATTGACGTGCGAGAGCCACTCGGGCTGGTCGGGATGGTTGTCGAGATCGAGGCGCGAGACGAAGGTTTCGTAGCCGCCGATGATGGCCATGATCAGCAGGTTGGCGATCATCACCACGTCGATCAGGCCGAGGACGACCAGCATGACTTCGGTTTCATTGAAGTTTTCGCTGGCAAGAGCGCTGTGCAGGAGGTGCGAGAGTTCGAGCATGAAGAGGTAGGCGTATATCGCCTGTGCCACGATCAAACCGAGATAGAGTGGTGCCTGCAGCCAGCGACTCCAGAAAATGAAGGTTTCGAGTTTTTGAACCGTGGATTTCATGATGAGCTCCTTGTGGGGGCTGCTGTTCGGAGGCGCGATTTTATCATCAATCAAAATGCCCTCTTGTGTTGCGCCACAGGGAAATGATGTAAGCGATGTGTAAGATTGAAAGCGCCTAATTGACCGCAATTCGCGTGATTCAGGGCAGCACTTGAGCATAATTGCTTGCCTGTGGTTACGCCGGGTTGTGAGGGCCTGGGTTGTTCCGGCACTCTGCTGCATCGATAGCTAAATCATCCATGAATACACAGGAGATGGAATATGTCCGAGAATGAGTCCGTACAGGTTATTCAGCCTTCCGCCGAGTTCGTCAAGCAAGCAACGATTTCCGGCATGGATGCTTACAAGGCGTTGTGTGCGGAAGCCGAGCAGGATTACGCCGGTTATTGGGCGCGTCTGGCCCGCGAACACATCACCTGGAAGCAACCATTCACGCAGGGGCTTGATGAGTCCGACGCGCCCTTCTTCAAATGGTTTGCCGACGGCAAGCTGAACGTTTCCTACAATTGTCTCGATCGTAACGTCGAAGCCGGCCTCGGCGACAAGGTCGCGATCATTTTTGAAGCCGACGACGGCGAAGTCAAGAAGATTACCTACAAGGCGCTGTTGTCCCAGGTCAGCCGCTTTGCTAACGGCCTGCGCGCTCGCGGCATCAAGAAGGGCGATCGCGTCGTCATCTACATGTCGATGGGTATCGAAGGCATCGTCGCCATGCAGGCTTGCGCCCGTATCGGTGCCATCCACTCGGTGGTGTTCGGCGGCTTCTCCGCCCAATCGGTACGCGACCGCATCAACGATGCCGGCGCCGTTGCCGTGATTACCGCCGACGAACAGTGCCGTGGCGGCAAGAAGATCCCACTTAAGCCGGCGGTCGATGAAGGTCTGGCGCTCGGCGGCTGTGAAACGATCAAGGACGTTATCGTCTTCAAGCGTACGGGCGGTGCCTGCGCCATGGTGGCCGGTCGCGACATCTGGTGGGACGACGTGATTGCCGGGCAGTCTGACGTTTGCGAGCCCGAATGGGTCGACGCCGAACATCCGCTGTTCCTGCTCTATACCTCGGGTTCAACCGGCAAGCCGAAGGGCGTTCAGCACTCAACGGGCGGCTATCTGCTGCACGCGATCCTGACCATGAAGTGGACCTTCGACCTGAAGCCGAACGACATTTTCTGGTGCACCGCCGACATCGGCTGGGTGACCGGCCACACCTACATTACTTACGGCCCGCTCGCCGCCGGCGGCACCGAGATCGTTTTCGAAGGCATCCCGACCTATCCGGACGCCGGCCGTTTTTGGAAGATGATTCAGGACCACAAGGTCACCATTTTCTACACCGCGCCGACCGCTATCCGCTCGCTGATCAAGGCCGCTGACACCAACCCGGCCGTCGCGCCAAACAAGTACGACCTGTCCTCGCTGCGCTTGCTGGGCTCGGTCGGTGAACCGATCAATCCGGCAGCCTGGACGTGGTACTACGAGAACGTCGGCGGCGGCCGTTGCCCGATCGTCGATACCTTCTGGCAGACCGAAACCGGCGGCCACATGATCACCCCGCTGCCCGGTGCGACGCCAATGGTGCCGGGTTCGTGCACGCTGCCCTTCCCGGGCATCCAGTTCTCCGTCGTCGATGAAACCGGCACCGAGCTCGATTGGGGCAAGGGCGGCATTCTGGTCTGCAAGAAGCCGTGGCCGTCGATGATCCGCAACATTTGGAACGATCCTGAGCGTTTCAAAAAGTCCTACTACCCCGACGATTTCAACGGCAAGCTCTATCTGGCTGGTGACGGCGCGACGCGCGACGTGAATACCGGTTACTTCACCATCACCGGCCGTATCGACGATGTGCTGAATGTTTCCGGCCACCGTATGGGGACGATGGAAATCGAATCCGCACTGGTTTCGCACCCGATGGTGGCCGAAGCTGCCGTCGTTGGTCGTCCCGACGATCTGACCGGCGAAGCGATCTGCGCCTTCGTCGTGCTCAAGGGCGCCCGCCCGACCGGCGATGCGGCGAAGAAGTTCATCAAGGAACTGCAGGATCACGTCGGCAAGGAAATCGGCCCGATCGCCAAGCCGAAAGATATCCGCTTTGGCGAGAATCTGCCGAAGACGCGTTCCGGGAAGATCATGCGTCGTTTGCTGCGCTCGCTCGCCAAGGGCGAAGAGGTGACGCAGGATATCTCGACGCTGGAGAATCCGGCGATCCTGGACCAGCTCAAAGTCGGTAACTGATCCCGTGCGCCTGTCGTGCCGCCGTTCTTTGCCAGCGCTGGCACGACAGGAAAAACTCGTGGTAGGAGGAGACATGCCGACCGTTTCGCCATAAAGTGCGTCGCATGGCGAATCGCGATCAGGCAATTTAACGCAGCAAAGACTGCACCGCAGGCCGGCGCCCACAAAGCGCCGGCTTGTTCATTTGGGGATTAGGGGAAAGTCGGGATGAGCACGAGTGCAACAGAGATGCTGGTATCGGCCAGCATGGAGTTCCTGCGCCGGCATCCGCCATTCGACCGGATGGAGAGCGAAGCGCTGCATTTCCTCGCCGAGCACCTCAAACTGGCCTATTACGCCAAGGACACGCAGATCGTCTCGCCCGAGATGGGCGTGGTGCGTACCTTCTACATACTGCAGCGCGGCAAGGTGCTGGCCCGTCAGGCCGGCGACGTCAATGTGGTCGATTATTCGACGATGACGATCGGGCCGGGGGAGGCTTTCCCAATCGGCTCGGTGACGGCGCAGCGTCCGTCGACCAACCTTTACGTCGCGCTTGAGGATGTCTTCTGCTACGAACTGTCGGCGCCGGATTTCTTCGCAGTGATGCAGAAGAGCACCGTCTTCAATCTCTACTGCACGCAATACATCGCCAGTCTGCTCAATCAGTCGCGCCAGCAGTTGCAGGTGCAGTTCGCGCAGCGCGCCGCCGAGCAGCAGACGATGAATTCGCCGCTCAGCACGATCGTCAAGAAGGCCGCGATCTCGGTGTCGCCCGAGACCTCTATTCGCAAGGTGATTGAAGTCATGGCGGCCGGACATATCGGTTCGATGATTGTCGTCGACGATGAAAACCGGCCGATCGGCATCTTTACGCAGTCAGATGTCTTGAAGCGCATCGTGCTGCCGGGCGTGTCGCTCGACGCGGCAATTTCAACGGTCATGTCCGCTGATCCGCAGACCTTGCCGATTGCCCTGAACGCCTACGATGCCGCGCTGGCCATGGCGACTTACGGCATCCGGCACGTGCTTGTGGTGGACGAAGGTGGCAAGCTTAAGGGCGTCATCTCCGAGCGCGATCTGTTTACCCTGCAGCGCGTCGGCTTGCGCCAGATTCGCCAGTCGATCGATACTTCGACTGACCTTTCCATGCTGCGCCAAGCGGCGCTCGATGTGCGTCAGTTGGCGCTCAATATGCTTGCACAGGGCGTCGGCGCCGAGCAGTTGACGCAGTTCATCTCGGCACTGAACGACACACTGACTCGGCGCATCATCCAGATCAACCTGGATCGTCACGACCTCTACGGCCTCGAGTGGGCATGGCTGTCCTTCGGTTCCGAGGGGCGCGACGAACAGACATTCAGTACAGATCAGGACAACGGCATAGTGTACGTTTGTACCGACATGATGGATCGCGAGCAGACGCAGCTGCGCCTGCTCGACTTCGCCCGCGACGTGAATCACGACCTGGACACGGTCGGCTTCCCGTTGTGCAAGGGCAACATCATGGCCAGCAATCCGGAGCTGTGCCTGACGCTCGAGGAGTGGCAGCAGAAGTTTGGCGACTGGGTGCGTGTACCCGACCCACATGCGCTACTCAACGCGACGATCTTCTTCGATTTTCGTCCGCTGTTCGGCATGTCCCATCTGGCGCACCGGATGCGCTTATCGCTGTTTCGCCAGGTGCGCGGCAATCCGCTGTTCATGCGAATGATGGCGCAGAACGCGCTTTCGATGTTGCCACCGCTCGGCAAGATCCGCGATTTCATCACCGATGCCGACCCCGAGCATCCAGGCACCATCGATCTGAAGAAGTTCGGAGCCCGCCTGTTTATCGATGCCGCGCGCATCCTTGCTTTGGCAAAAGAAGTGTCCAATACCAACACCGTGCAACGTCTCCGGCTTACCAGCGCGAAGTTGAACATGCCGCAGGAAGAGGTGGCAGCGATCATCGAAGGCTTCAACTTTATTCAGCTGATCCGGTTGCGGCACCAGCACTTCGAGCAGGACCACGGTCGTCCGGGTGACAATTTTGTCCGGCCGGACGAGCTCAACGAACTGGAGCGGCGGATTCTGAAAGAGTCCTTCCGTCAGGTGCGCAAGCTGCAGCAGCGCCTGAAGCTCGACTATCAGGTGTGAGCGCATGGGCTGGCTTTCGAGACTGTTTGGTAGCGCGGAACAGAAAGCAGTCGTTCTGACGCCCGAGCAGCGGCAGGCCATCGCCGATTGGCGAGCTGTCCTGCCGGCCGATAGCGGACGATCGCACTACCTGAGCCGCTACGTGGTGGTCGATGTGGAGACCAGTGGTCTGAACATGGAGAAGGACCAGCTAATCTCGATCGGTGCGGTGGCCGTCGTCAATGGCACGATCGATTTTCACGACGTTTTTCAGGTTGTGTTGCGTCAGGAAGTAGTCAGTACGGACGCGAACATCCTGATACACGGCATCGGCGGTTCGGCGCAGCGCGAGGGGGTCGATCCGCCGGATGCGCTGGTTTCCTTTCTTCAGTATCTGGGCAAGGCGCCGCTAGTGGCTTATCACGCGTTGTTCGACCAGACCATGATCGAGCGGGCGATGCAGGAATTCCTCGGCATCAAGCTCGATCAGACGTGGATCGACCTGGCCTGGGTGATGCCCGACCTCTTCCGCGAGCGTATCGCCGAGCAGGTCGGCCTTGATGACTGGCTCAAGCTGTTCGGCATCGAGAATATCCAGCGTCATAACGCGGTTTCCGACGCCTATGCCACGGCGATGCTCATGCAGGTAGCGATGGCACGCGGTGCGGAGAAGCGGGCCGAGTCCCCGGCCAGCTTTGTCACGATCGAGAAATCGCGCCGTTGGATGCGGCGTGGCAGCTGATAAACTGTCTGAATGGATAACTTTACGCGACAGTTGCGCCGCTACTACGGCCTCTATACGGGCAGTTTTATCATCTTCGTCGTCGCGCTCGGGGTGCTCGAGCGTTACGGCATGCCGCCGCGCTGGATCGGTTATTCCTTTCTCTTTCTGACCATTTTTCTTTACGCGACGATTGGCCTGATGGCCCGCACGTCGAACGTCGCGGAATACTACGTGGCTGGGCGGCGGGTTCCCGCCGTCTTCAACGGCATGGCTACCGGCGCCGACTGGATGAGCGCTGCCTCCTTCATGGGGCTGGCCGGCACGCTGTTTCTCTCCGGTTATCAGGGTCTTGCGTACGTGATGGGCTGGACCGGGGGGTACGTCCTGGTGGCCTTGCTCTTGGCGCCCTACTTGCGGCGCTTCGGCCAATTCACGATCCCAGATTTTCTCGGTGCCCGTTACGGCGGCAACACAGCGCGTCTGGTCGGTGTTTTTGCTACGATTTTGGCATCCTTTGTTTATGTGGTTGCGCAGATCTACGGAATCGGCGTGATTACCAGCCGCTTTGTCGGTCTGCAGTTCGAAATCGGCGTTTTCGTCGGCCTGGCCGGGATTCTCGTCTGCTCCTTTCTTGGCGGCATGCGCGCGGTGACGTGGACGCAGGTGGCGCAATACGTGATCCTGATCGCCGCTTACATCGCGCCGGTCGCCATGCTCTCGTTCAAGGTGACCGGCGTGCCAGTACCGCAGCTGGTTTATGGAGAGGTGCTGCAGAAAGTCGAGCTGCTTGAAACCCGGATTTTCGACGATCCGGCGGAACTCGACGTGCGCCGCCTGTACCGCGAACGCGCCGACGCCTATTACGAAAAGATCCTGCGCTTGCCTGCATCCTTGGTGGAGGAGAAGCAGCGTCTATCCAGGCAGATCAACGACATGAAAGGTAGCGACGCGCAGATGCGGGAAGTTGTCGCGCTGGAGCGGCAACGCCACGATCTGCCGCTGACGCCTGAGCTGGCGCGCGAGCGCTGGGAGGGTGCGATGCATCTCGCAGTCGAGCGGAGCAGGGAACCGACGCACCACGCCAATGCTTTTCCGGGAGGCAACGAGGCGGAACAGAATTCGGCGCGCCTGAATTTCCTCTCGCTAGTCTTTTGCCTGATGGTCGGGACGGCCGCGTTGCCACATATCCTAATGCGCTACTACACCACGCCTTCGGTGCGTGAGGCGCGCAACTCGGTCTTCTGGTCGCTGTTCTTCATTCTGCTGCTCTACTTCACGGCGCCGGCCTACGCCGTGTTCGTTAAATATGAAATCTATTCGAACCTGATCGACACCAGTATTGCCCAGTTGCCCGGCTGGGTAAGCGCGTGGGGCAAGGTGGGGCTGGTGTCGATTGAAGACATCAACCATGACGGGATTCTTCAGCTTGCCGAGCTGGCTCTAAATCCTGATGTCATTGTCTTGGCCACCCCCGAAATCGCCGGTCTGCCTTACGTCATTTCCGGGCTGGTCGCCGCTGGAGCGCTGGCGGCCGCCTTGTCAACGGCGGATGGCCTTCTGCTGACCATCGCCAGTTCGCTTTCGCACGACGTGTATTATAAAATCTATCGGCCCCGAGCATCGACGCAATGGCGTTTGGTCGTCTCGAAATCGGTCCTCCTCGTGGTTGCCGTCATCGCGGCGACGGTGGCCTCGCAAAAGCCGGCTACCATCCTGTTCATGGTGGCTTGGGCCTTCTCGATCGCCGCTGCGGCCTTTTTTCCGGCGCTGGTGCTCGGTATTTTCTGGAAGCGCGCTAACAAGGCGGGGGCGGTGAGCGGCATGATGGTCGGCCTGCTGATCACGCTGTATTACATGGTCCGGGTGCAGTTCGACACCATCCCGTGGCTGGGGGTTCACGGTATCGGCATGGAGCCGTGGCTGGGCATTCAGTCGACTTCGGCCGGCGTGTGGGGGGTGGCAGCCGGGTTTTTGACGATGTTTGTCGTCAGTCTGCTGACCGAGCCGCCGAGTCAAGAAATGCGGGATTTCGTCGAGCACGTGCGTTATCCGGAACTGGAAAGCTGAAGCAGGAGGCCAAAAGTGGAACTTACCCAAAGGCACCAAAAGTATTGGCGAAAGAACCTGACAATCACGGCGATTCTGCTCGTGATCTGGTTCGTCGTTACCTTTGTGACCAGCTACTTTGCCCGCGAATTGAACCACATCATGGTATTGGGCTTCCCGCTGGGATTTTACATGGGTGCCCAGGGATCACTCATCGTTTATCTGCTGATTGTCTGGTACTACGCGCGCTACATGAACCGGCTCGACGATCACTACAGCATCGATCAAGATGAGAAGTGAATTGCCGCGCTGCTAAAGGCGCTCTCCATTAAAAAGAATATGTCCATCGAACTACTGTCGGTCAGCGTTCTACGCACCCTGGTTGAAGTGGCCATGCTTTGCCTGCTCGGGCAGGGCGTTGTTGGCCTGCTCTCCGGCGCAGCGCGCACCAGCAACCCGATCTACGGTCTCTTCTTGATCGTCACCCGTCCGCCCGTGCAGGGGATGCGTTTTCTCATGCCCCGGCTGATCGCCGACAAGCACATCCCGTTCGTCACATTTTTCGTGCTGTTCTGGCTATGGATCGTGCTCGCCTACGTGAAACGGTCGTTTTGTCAGGCAAGTGGCCTTGTCTGCTAAACGGTGCTTAATTGGCCCCTTGACGCTTGGACTACGCCGACTCTTCTGCTAGAATGCGCGCTCTTCTGGAGAGGTGGATGAGTGGTTTAAGTCGCACGCCTGGAAAGCGTGTTTAGGATAATATCCTAACGCGGGTTCGAATCCCGCCCTCTCCGCCAGAGTTTAAAAAAAAGCCCTTTATAAACAAGGGCTTTTTTGTTTTTGTTCACATCTGGTATGCAGTTTGGTATGCCATGATCGCTGGTCGCTCCAAGGTCATGCCTTTAGTGAGCCAAGCCCTGAAGCATAAGAACCGACCGAAGACCCTCGTGACGAGGATCAATATTGTTAAAAGGCAGCTTCGGAGAACTCGAGCAACTGCATAATATCGTTTTCCATGGCGGTACAGGCACCCGATAATTTTGCGATGGGGCCGCCTTAGTTCTGGTCCAGCGTGGTTCCGTCGCAATGATGGTCTTGGTCTGAAATTGATTCAGCTGGGTGTAACTGCGTCCAGTAAGCGAGGTGATTATGGCAGGACCGATTCTTCGCCCGCCGGCATTGGCGGCCTACATCGGACTATCCCATTCTGCAATCTATGAGCGGATGGACGAGACGTCTCCTAGACACGACGCTACCTTCCCGAAATGCTTTCCCTTGGGAGGTTCTGCCGTCGGTTGGTACAAAGACGAAGTTGATGAGTGGTTAGCGAATTGTGCCAAAAAACGTCAGACTGCGGCCTCGCCTGACGAACAAGATCAGGGTTCAAACCCAAGGCCAATTCCGACACCGGTTTCCGCAAAGCGGAAATTAGTCGCTCCGCGAAGGGCGTCAACGCCTGCAGTTCCCACCGCAGCGCCGGACGCAACGCTACCGAGCCAAGCAATTAATCTTGGTGAGCTCATCCAAGGCATACATCAAAACGCGTATTTGACCGCATGTTTGCGTTTGAGTACTTGGACGCCTGCCATGGGGGCGCTGCTCGTTAGCGGAATCAAGGCGCCGCCAGATTGCAGCGAAATTCCCCTGGAAGGCGAGGGCGTTGACGGTCAGTCACTTCACGCAAGCAATTTACGATTTCATCAAGCTCGTCGTATTCTGCGATCGTGGAACGACCAGGATGAGGATCCGCCTCTTAAGATCAACCCCGTCGAGTTCTTCGTTTGGTGTGACGATGAGGCGATTGATACCGACTGGCTGCGTTTGCTTAAAGAACTGGCGGGCTGCCCGAATCCGGATAGCGTCAGAGTCCTGACAACAAGTGCCGCTCGGCAAGTATCCGAAGCTACGAAGTCGTCCAGTGGTCGAAGCGCGAGTTCAAAACTGAAGAGCAAGTCTGACTAACGGGTTGGAAGGGCTAGACGTGAGAACATCGGGCTCCCTCATCCGCTAAGTCAAAGTTGCCAAGAATGAGTTGCATCTTGCCCGAGAGCCGGAAATCAGCTTGTCCTGTTTGATGAAGGCGGATGGAAACGGGGGTTATGGCAAGGCTATTTGGGCACCGTCAGACGAAAGGGCTGGACAACAGACAAGCCAAATCTACCGCCAACGCGCCACACCTCTATACGGTTTTCTTCCGTAACAAACGCGGCGTGAGTTTTTTCAGTTCCCGAATCAAATTACTTTGAATTTGAGGGCTGCGAGTTTTCTTTCCCTTCGATCGATCTCCTTTAATCTGTCCCTTGCCAAATGAGCGGCCATTTTTAGGTACGCGAAGTTTTACCAGTAAATCGGGCCATGTCATGAACAGAGCGACATTGTCGAATTGCCATGCCATCGCTGTTACATTGTGCGAGATAAAACCCGAGGAGCGATATCCGGCACCAAATTTGATACAGTCAAAGTAGATTCCTCGTCCTTTCGTAATTGTTTTGTTCCAATGACCGCCGACTATTGATCCAAATGCATGATCGTCAGAACGTTTCAATAGCAGCAAAAGATGGATATTGAAGCCACGGAGGAGAGCGTATGAAAGTTTCCACGCGAAGCCGAGCAGATATTTGCTGATTGACGATTTTTGAAGGAACTTGACCAAAGCCTTTCGATGGCTGGTAATTTCATCGAAGGTCATCGGTGCTGGCGGTTCAAGTTCTAATAGGCCAGGCTTCCGATACGTTAAGTCAAGGCGAACAACCTCCAGGGTGGGGTGCCGATGCAATATGCGCCGCTGATAGGACTTAAGCCCTTGAGCGGTTTTGCGCGCAGCGCGACGGTAATTATCGATCTTTTCCCTAAACTGCTGCGACTGTCCCTTCTTTTGAATTTCCTCACACCATTTATTCAGGCAATCTGCCATATTCCGCACACGGTAGTCTTCCAAGCCGACGCCTAAAGGGAGGAGTGTAAGAGGTTGGTTAAGGACCTCGGACTTTTCCGCCATCTTCCAAACAAGATCGAAATAGGGAGTGAGATCGTGTCGTGGAAAATGTTTCAAGATCATGTCCTTGTTGGGCAAGGACAGTAGCCTTAGTGCATCCGTTCCAAGCCTGCCATAGTGCAATATCAGCCCTTGCTTCTTTCTGTCCATTCTCGCGGAGAAAATGGGGACCGACCTGGCAATAATTTGCTTGGTTATGGCTTCGAACGCTAAGACGCGCGGAAGCACGTCCAATTCATCCGAAATCATTGGCTCAACCACGCCATTGTTCTCCGCGAGAACGTAGCCGGCTTGCTCGAGAATTTTTCTTAGGACTACGTTTCGGTCATTCATTTTTGCCTCAGTAGAGTTGAGCGAAGAGTGCTGGCCCTGTCTTCTTTCTTGGTCGTACCTTCGATTGATCACATCGAAGATCCTCTCAAAGGGAAATTTTCAGAGGCAATCATCAAAGCATCGCGTGGTGATTCAAGAATCAATAACCGCAATCGGGGAGCGTCTAGAGCCGGAAAAATTTGTTGGGTAAGATTTTCCAGAAACATAGAAAAAGTTAGTTCCGTTGCCTGCTACCATAAGGATTGTAGCCTATGTGTGAATTTACAAAACAAGTCTTCCCGCCTGTAGGAACTTCGGATGGAGGGGGCGCCGAAGATTAGATCTGAAGCCATCGCGATGGCGCGGCATCCGAGCCCGTCGGGAATGCGTGAGCGCCGTTTCAGAGCGCCACCCACGCAGAGTCTCTGACACCTTAGCCAGATCGCCGACTTTCACATCATCCGCTCGAACAAACTGTCATCCTGCGTTGAAAAAAATATAGCTCTAGGCCGACGTGCCAGGTATTCAGGTGCTTGACTCCGCCGAAACCGCTTGAACCTGGGATTAGTAGCCACCTGAACAAATTGATCACTTTTCACGAAATACGCGAAGACTTTTTCCTTTAGATTGTCGATCAGTCGGGAATCGTAGTGGTGAATGTCACCAATTCCTCTATTGCCGTTATTCTCATGATCTTCTGCGTCAGCGTTGCAATTATAATAATACCCTCTGCCCTTGGTAATATCCTTCTTCCAATATTCGCCAATCTCTTGCGCATGATGGATATGGCTGATCGGATTCCGTTTTGAACCATTAAAAAAGAACACGGCGTGACAGTGTGGGCCTCTGTCGATGCCATATTCAATTTTAAAATAGTCAGCGATCTTGTCGTGGAAAATCGGGCTATGTCTGTAATTGTTTCGCAGGTGGTCGATGTCATCAGACAATTCCTGCAAACTCATCTGAGAAGCGAATTCTTTATCGTATCCAAGATCTAACCTCAGCACACTGACACGATGACAGGCCTCGAATATTTTATCTATCCATCGGCAGTCATTCGCATGGCGTCTATTTAGATAATGTCTTTGGGCAGCAATTCTCTGCTTGAAGCCGCCGTTCATGTACAGACGCTTAATTTCGCCCACCAGTCGATTAAAAATAACGACCAGGCAATCAAACCCTGTCGAATCACCTGGGCCAAGCTTACACCGCCATAGATCACCTGCCTTGATGCTATCTTCTAATTGTTGAGTATTCCGACAAGCTTCCATGAACAGATCGATGGACCCGCTGTATCGATAGCATTTCGGTAAACAGTTGGTGACCTTAACCAACAGCGGTAAATATTTAAAAAATATCATTGCTTGGCTCGATCCGACATACCTTGGCTTTTTATTTCTCATTAACTCAGTGCCAATCGATAATACTTTGTCAGATATAACTGCATTAACAAAATCGCAAACCTCTTCCAGGGCATAGGCTCCTTCGAAAGGCTGCTGTACAACTTGCTCAGATATTGCGTCAGCAAATAACGATTGTTGAAGCTCTTCAATACGCGATCTAAGCATTGGATCTTCACTATTCATCATCATTTGGACTTCCTTTGACCGAAAGTTTAGCCTGACCAACGCGCAGTCTGATAGGCGATTGTTGTGGTTAGAATTCAAGGCTTGTGATTTATAGATAGTAATTAATATTATTATTTAAATGCGTCATCGCTTGCAATGGATGGCGGTGATTGATGTTCTTTGTCCACTAAGGAGAATCTTCGTATCTGCATCAAACTTTGTGTATTATCTTGCCGTGATACACAGGTGGTAGGCAGTAAATGCTATATTTCCTTACAACGTAGTTACCGTAATTCAGTAGGACCTCTTATGGTCTAAAGCCAGTGGTTTGCAATCAAAAACCCTCATCAATTGCTGAATCAGATGGCTGTACGTACTTGTGCCAAAGTATTAGGGTAATTCCTTAAATATTATTACTAGATCCTGAAACAAGGGCGAAATCAAGGCTCTCCAGAAAGCCTGCTCACAAAAAAATGGTAACTCTGCGATGACGGCATAGCGCGTAGGGTTCTTCCCTACGCGCTATGCCGTCCCGAACGTTAATCAAGAGAATAGACTTAGAGTCCAGCGCCCTAGAAATTTAAGCCAGAAGTCGAATTTGTTAGATCACTTGTCGTGGCGCATCACCTTTCGCGGCGCTCTTCTTTCTGGTCTTTTGGCAAGCAACTCCCCGACGCCGGTTCTGCCTGGCACCTCCAGATTCGCTGTCCATTCGATGGGTGTCTTTGCGCAAATTGACCAGACAGGCACTGTTGAATCCCATTAGACGATAGGAAGTGCTAAGGCGGGGAGACACTCCTGGCGCAAGAGTGACTGCCTTGGCAAATAGACAGCTAAGACTGATCACGAACTAGCAATCGCCGTGAATTTGCATTAATCTGTATGCTTTAAACTCTTAGGGAGCAAACATGAACGAACTAGAAGAGCTGCAGAAGCAAATTGCCGAGTTGCAAAGGAAGGCTCAGGTCATCATTGACGGCAAACGCATCGAAGCTCTCGAAGTGACACGCAACAATATTCGCCAGTATGAATTTACTGCTCAGGAATTAGGTCTTGGAGCGCAGTCAAAGAAGGCTCCCAAGGGAAAAAAGCCGATAACCTACCGTGATACAGCGACGGGCCACGAGTGGGATGGTGAATTGCATCAAAAGGGCCGCAAGCCTGAATGGATTAAAGAGAAGCAGGCTGATGGAACGATTGAGCAATTCAGAGTAAAGTAATCTAAGCGCTAATTGCGCCGGCTTGGAAGGTCGGGATTGACAATTCTCTTCAAATACGAACGCCGAAACTGGACTGAGTACCGTCCATTACCCGACTTGATGGAAATTGATTTCCACTGGTCGAATCCAGATCGTACGGGTGATTATGCGGGCCGTCTGGAATACCGCATTGCACACCCTTACCGAGGCTCAGCGCCTTGGGAAGCAATACGTCCTATTTACTCATGGATGGACTACGTCGCGTATCGGAAAGACAACTGCGAGATCCCAGGGCTTCCGCACTCGCTCGTCATAGCTGTTTGAGGCCCAATGCTCAATACTTAGCACTTGGTCATACAGGTCTTGCGGCAAAGAAGTCATGGGGTTTCGCGCGTATAGGAAGAGGCTGAGAGCGGTCAGGGATGAAACGTTGAAGGTTTTTGGCGAGTTCGGCGAGGACGGGTTTGATGCGCCGGGTGGTGGCGGTCGCGGTGAGCAGCCAGCGTCCGATCTGACGCTTGATCTTGTCGAAGGCTTGG
>Ga0209125_1000933_pt1 | contig 31825 bp, 25 predicted proteins | sample BarGraIncub1131A_FD_184503 | JGI IMG/M metagenome (GOLD analysis project Ga0209125, IMG submission 184503) | Arctic peat soil microbial communities from Barrow, Alaska - Barrow Graham LP Incubations 11-31A (SPAdes) (version 2) | ecosystem: Environmental > Terrestrial > Soil > Wetlands > Peat... | reverse complement strand
CTCACCATCGCCGCGCCGACCCTTTGGCCGCGTAGTCCCGCCAGCTCGATCAGCCACCCGGCCGGGATCCTGCCGTCCCTGCAGCGGACCTGCCGGTCGGACTCGAACTTTTTGATCAGACCGGGATCGAGCACCAGCGGATTCATGAAGAAGGAGCCGGCGCTCTTTTCACACTGCAGATTCCTGGCGATCCGTTGCGCGATGGTGGCCTCGACCCGGCCCCGGATTTCCTCGGGCACGCCGGGCGACAGGGTCAAGAGCGCCGAAACCACGATGAGTTTCGGGTCCCGCTTGAAGCGGCTCTCCCGGTAATCAAAGCGGCACTCTTCCCCGCTCAGTTCGGAAAATTCGAGGCTCTCCGTATTCAGTACCCGGACGGCCGCGCAGACCTCCCCTATGCAGCTGCCGTAGGCACCGGCGTTGCCGCGCAGGGCGCCGCCCAGCATTCCCGGTATGCCGGCCAGCGGCTCCATGCCGGAGAGTCCCCAGTTCGCGGCTTGGCGTACCAGCCCCGTCAGATCGGCGCCCGCCTCGGCCCGGATCCCTCGCTCCGCCCGCCTGACATCGTCGAATTTCAGCTGGATGATCAGGCCGTCGAAGCCGGCGTCGCTGACGATCAGGTTGGTTCCTCCCCCGATCAGGTAGCAGGCGAGGCCTCTGCGACGGGCGAACAGTACCGCATCCCGCAGTTCGTCGGTGCTGGCGGCTGTCACGAAATAGCGCGCCGGCCCGCCGATGCCGAAGGAGGTAAGGGGCGCCAAGGGGATGTTTTCCTTGAGGGTGATCATGCTGGGGTGTCCGGAATGAAGGTTGACATGGCCCCAGTCTATACGAATTGCCGGGGAACCGTGCCATCTATTTTGCCGGGGCGAAAAAAAATGGGCGGGCCGAACCTCGACCCGCCCATTAGGTGTATCTCGCGGGAATCGCGCTGCTAGAGCCGGAAGCGCTGCACCATCCCCTGCATCTCGACGGAGAGCCGGGAAAGCTGGGAGGAGGCGCCGGAGATCTCCTGCGCGCTGCGTGCGCTCATCTGCACCGTGTTGGAAATCTCCTGGATGTTGCCGGAGATCTCCTGGGTGGTGGCGGTCTGCTCCTCGGCCGCGGTGGCGATCTGGTTGATCTGGCCGGTCACCTCGTTGATCTGCTCAAGGATATCCTCCAGGGCATGGCCCGACTTGGCGGCTCCGCCGGTCCCCCGTTCCACCTCCTCGACCCCCTCCTGCATCGCCTGTACCGCCTGCCTGGTCTCCTGCTGGATGCTCTTGATCATGGCGCCGATCTCGCGGGTGGCCCTGGTGGTCCGCTCGGCGAGCGCCCGCACCTCGTCGGCGACCACTGCGAAGCCGCGTCCCTGCTCGCCGGCGCGGGCAGCCTCTATTGCCGCGTTCAGGGCGAGGAGGTTGGTCTGGTCGGCGATGTCCTCGATGGTGGCGACGATCTCGCCGATCTGGTCGCTGCGGGTGCCGAGCTGCTCGACGACGCCGGCGGAACTGCGCACCTTGTCGGCGATCCGGTTCATCCCCTCCACGGTATCCCTGACGATGGTCGCGCCGCTCTGCGCGGAGGCGGAGGCGCGCCCCGAGCTCTCCGCCGCCAGGTGGCAGCTTCGGGCGATTTCCGTGCTGGTCGAGGACATCTGCTCGCTCGCCACGGCGACCGTTTCCGCCTGGTTAACCACCTGCTGCGATCCCACGGCCGTCTGCTCGGCGTTGGCGTGGAGTTCGATGGCCGAGGCGGAGACGTCGAGTGCGCTCCTGTTGACCTGCTCCATCACCTCTCTCAACTCCTCCACCATGCGCCGCATCGCCTCGTAGATGCCGGATTTGCCCGGCTGGAGCCGGACGGTCAGGTCCCCCTGCGCCACCTGCTGCGCGATCACCTCCAGTTCCTGCGGTTCGGTTCCGATGTGGCTTAGCAGTTGCCGGACCGTGTAGAGCGCCGCGCCGCAGATGGCGCTCAGGATGAGCACCGTCACGCCGAGGATCAGGTAGATTCCCTGCAACAGGTGCTGCCGGTTGGCATCGGCCGCCTTGCCGACCACCGCGTCCAGATCATCCACATAGTTGCCGGTCCCGATCACCCAGTCGAACGGCTTGAAATGCAGGGAGTAGCTTCGCTTCGGGAACGCCTTGTCGCTGCCGGGCCTGGGAAACTGGTAGTCGGTGAATCCGCCATCAGGCTGCATGCCGTTCTTGATGATTTCCTGGATCAGGTATTTCCCCTTGGCGTCCTTCAGGTTCAGGCGGCTCTTCCCCTCGACCTCCTTGCCGAGGAAGACCACGTTGGTGCCGTCCGGGGTGTCGGCCCAGAAGTAGCCGTCCTTGCCGAACTTGAGTCCGCGCAGCTGTGTGGCGCCCTGTTTTTTGGCCTCCTCGGACGTCAGCTCCCCGCGCTGCTGCCGGTCGCTCAAATTCTGGAGCATGCTGATCGCGGTTTGCACCTCGGCCTTGGCGTGGCTGTCGAAATCGGAAGTGAGCGACTGGCGGTATGCTTCGGTGAACCTGGCGTAGCCCTGCTGCAGCTCCCTCAGCGCGATGGCCCCGGTGGGGGCGCCCAGCGCGCAGCAGCTTGCCAGCACCAATAGGAGGATCTTGGTTTTGAAGGTGAATCTGGTGACCTTACTCATGGAAATACCTCGTTTAGGAGCCAATGTATGCTTCATGCCAGTTGTAACGTTATCGGCAGATCTCGGGGGAAATTGAGAAAAATCGTGAAAAAATCCTCAGGTCACCGGGGACATGGCTCCAGTTTTCCGGCGAGTTGGCAGGCTATCCTCGAAACGAAGCAGGCGGGGCGGGTATACCATAAAAGAGGTGAACGGATGGAAATGGGGGAACCGGAGGAGGTTTCAGGGCCTTGGCGATAGGGGAGCGGGGTGTGCGAAGGGGTGGGGAAGGGCGGCGATCTCTTCCCGGCCCGCTGGTTCATCGTGGTAGAGCAGGTAGCCCTGACGCAGGGCAAGGAAGCTGTGGACCTCGTCGCTCCAGCGGGCGATGACCGTGTGCGCCGTCTCTCCCACCTGTACTCCATGACGCAGCTGGGCGGAGCCCGCCATGTCGTCGAAACCGGCCTTGAAAAAGACCTTGCGCGCCGGTTCCTGGAGCGCGGCATAGAGGGCTTCGATCACGGCGACCCCGGCCTCGACCGGGAGCACGCGGCGGTAATCGGTGATCTCGATGCGGACGCCGCCCAGTTCCCTGTTTTTGTACTTGGGCGCGCTCTCCCTCCCGGGGATGCTCACCGGTGTGAACCGTGCCGGTTCAAAATGGAGCCCGGCCAGTTCCTGGCTGTTCAGTCCCCGTGCCATCGCCTGGGAGTCGACCCCGGGCCAGCCGGCCAGCCGGAACGGTTGCTCGCTGCCGCGCCCCTCGGAGGCGCTGGTCGCCTCCAGGAGGCCGATCCCCGGGTAGAGCAGCGCCGATTCGAAGCTGGCGAGGTTCGGGCTGGTCGCCAGCCAGGGGAGCCCGGTGTCGGGCCAGCGCATCCAGCGCTGCCAACCATGCATCCGGACCACGCTGAGTTCGAGGCGCGCCAGCCCCGGCAGCATCCCTTCCCCCTTGATCATCCCCGCCAGCTCTCCGACGGTCATGCCGTGGGCCACCGGTATCGTGTAGAGCGAGGTGAAGGTCGCGGGGAGCTCGTGCCGCACGAACCCGGAGACATAGCTGCCGCCCAGGGGATTGGGACGATCGAGCACCACGAACGGGACGCCCGCTTCGGCCGCGGCCTGCATCACGAGTCCCATGGTGGAGATATAGGTGTAAAAGCGCACGCCAGCGTCCTGGATATCGAACAGCACCAGGTCGAGCCCCGCGAGATCCTCCGGGCGCGGTTTTTTGGCGGTTCCGTAAAGGCTTCTGACCGGAATGCCAGCGACAGTGCCGTCGGCAAGCTGCACCCCGTCCTCGGCGGCACCCTTGAATCCGTGCTCGGGGGTGAAGATGACCGCCGGCCGCACCCCCATTCTCCTCATCAGCTCGATCAGGTGGACCCCGGAAAGCAGTTCCGACTGGTTGGTCACCAGGGCGAATCTTTTCCCCTTGAGCGACTGGAACCCCTCTTCGCTGAGGATTTCCGCTCCGGTCTTGACCGTTGCCGCCTGTGATTGGTTGGAACAAAGGATCGCCAGCAGTAGGGATACAACCATGATGCAGCGCAGCACGTGGAACCGCCTTTTGTAATCGAGGAATGACGGCTTCACGTTACCCCTTAAACGACGGCCGGGCAACTGTTTACTTGCGACCGCCCAAGTATCTGCGGGAATTGCCCTGGCGCATTACTGTCAGACACAAGTTTGCCAAATGAATTAGTGCTAAAGTTTTCCCGCCGGCCGTCGATTAGTAACCATTATCGCTTTGCAATGGAATGATTGGCCATGCACAATGAGTGTTCTTTCACGTTAGATTCGCGGGAGATAGCTATAATTTTCCTTGGTTGACTGAAATTAATCAAAAACGGGAGGTAGTGAAATGAAAAGGGTATTAGTGGTGTTGGCGGCTCTGTTCATGGTTCAGGCCGGGGTGATGGCGGCGAGCGCCGAGGAGATCAGGATCGGCGGCGGCGGAACTCCCATCGACGGCGTTTTCAGACCGATCAAGGACCACTTCGAAAAGGCGAGCGGCATCACCCTCACGCTCAACTTCAGCAGCGCCACCCTCGCCTTCAGGCAGCTCATCGCCGGGGACCTGGACGGCTCGACTGCGGGTCAGAGTTACGAAGGGATGCTGGCCGCCATGAAAAAGGAAAAGCTGGAGGTGCCCGACCCCGCCGCCTATCAGACCACCAATCTTGGCGTCAGCAAGATCTTTACCGTGGTGAACAATGCCAACCCGGTGGCGAAACTCTCCAAGGAGCAGCTCACCGGGATCTTCACCGGCAAGATAGCGAACTGGAAGGAGGTCGGCGGCAGCGACGCGCCGATCATCGTGGTGCTGTCCAAGATCAACCCGGCCACCAACGCGGTCTACCGCAAGCTCGCCGTGGGTGACCAGCCGTATCTCACCGACGTGCTCGATGCCGGCCGCTTCGAGGACCTGCGCGAGAAGGTCGCCTCCACCCCGGAAACGATCGGCTTCGGTCCTTCGAGCATGCTGGACAAGAGCATCAAGGTCGTGGAGACGCCGGAGTTTTCGCGTCCGGTCAACCTGATCACCAAGGGAAAACCATCCGCCGGGGTGCAGAAGGTGATCGACTATATCCATGGGGATGGCAAGCGGTATCTGAATCTGTAATAACTGCTTGTCGCGCCCGGTTCCACCATGCGATAGCGGTTCCGGGCGAACCTTTGTCAACGCGTAGCTTACCCTGCGGCACTTCCGTGCACGTCTCCACGTGCAGCTTGTCATCACGGAGTCTTGGAATGACCATTAAAACAAAGCTGACCCTCAATGTAGTCATAGTTATCCTGATTATTGCCGCGGTGGCGGTAACCAGCATCGTCGGCATGGGGTTCGTGAAGAGTCGCCTGCAGGATCTCACCCAGCGCAGTACCCCATTCCAGATGAGGACCGTGGAGTTCCAGCGCGCCATCCAGGGGGTGACGGCCGACCTGATCAAGGTCACCGCCTCCAAGATGCGCGGCGACTTCACCACCTACCGGGCCGAGGCGGAGAAGTCGCTCGCCGAGGTGGAGGCCGGTCAGACCGCTTTGAAGACACTCTCCGGCGACGCGAAAATCGAGGCGCACGCCGAACTCTCCGGCATCGCTTCCGAACTGTTCGCCATAACGGACGGCAGGCTGAAAGCGGAAGAACAGTCGCTTGCCGCGGACAAGAGCATAACCGGGAAGCTCTCGGAAGCGAGCGCCAGGTTGAAGGAGCTGGACTCCAGGATCAAGGGGCTCCAGTCGTCCTCCTCCACCTCCTACTCAAAGTCGGTCGGCACCACCCAAAAAGTCTCCGGCAAGGTGCGCAACGTGGAGTTCCTGAAACTGACCCTGAAGGATTTTCAGCTGGGATTCCTGGAGGCGTTGAAGACCCAGAGCAGGAAGGGGGTACTGATCGCCCAGGGGAAATGCAACTCGGCCATCAACAAGGCGCTGCAAAACGATGCCCTGAAAGGCTTGCCCAGCATCGCCGCCGATCTCAAGAGCATAAGCGGCAAGATCCCGGTCTACATGAAGGCTCAGTCCGCGGTAATCGGGGTGGCGGATGCCGACACCTCGGCCCGGGACGCGGTCGCCTCCGAGGTGACCGATAAGCTCAACGCGGTCATTCTCGCCGTCGAACAGGAAGGCGCCATGTCCTCGGACAACCTGACCTCCGAGACCCGCAAGCAGTCCTCCTATTTCGGCTCCACGACCCTTGCCACGAGCGTCATGGCGGAAAACTCGGAGCTCTTTTCCCTGGGCCTCAACGCGGAGAGCCTCGCCATCCGGCTTTTCAGCGCGGCGAACGCCAAGGAGATCGACGCCATCGAGGCGGGGCTTTCCCGGGTGTTCGTCCGGATCGCCACGGTGCAGGGGAACCTGGGCTGGTCCCTTGGAAAGCTCAACGCCCGCAAGGAAATCGCCACCCTGCAGGGGGCCGCGGGCGCCCTCGGCTCCATAAAGGGACTGCTTTTCGCCAAGGACGGGGTGATCTTCAAGATGCGCAACCGGCTGGACATGGATGCCAAGGCGACGGCCGCCACCGGCAAGCTGCGCGCGATAGTGCTTGGTCAGTCCGAAAAGGGGAAACAGACCGTGAGCGCCGCCCAGGGGGATCAGGAAAAGGCCATCACCTCGGTCAACAAGATGGTGCGCTACTCCATCGGGCTGATCGGCGGCATCAGCCTCGGCGCGGTGCTGTTCGGCATCCTCTTCGGCGTATGGGTCTACCACTCCATCTCCCGCCCCTTGAACCAGTTGATTCAGGTTTCGCAGTCTGTTGCCCGTGGGGATCTCGCGGTTCAGATCGACAGCCGCAACACGGACGAAATCGGCAAGGTCCAGGTGGCCATGGCGGAGATGGTGCAAAACCTGCGGGAGATGGTCGGCAAGATAAAGGGGGCCACCGACTCCCTGGCCGGGAGTTCGCTGGAGCTGTCGGACACCGCTGAGGCGCTTGAGCGTGGTTCCGAGGAACAGACGGTGCGCGTGGACCAGTCGGCGAGCGCCATGACCGAGATGACCCAGACCTCCGCCGAGGTGGCGAAAAACACCAACGACACCTCGGATGCCGCGGTCAGCATGAAGAAGATCGCGGTGCAGGGGAAGGACGCCATGGCGGTCACGGTGCGGGAACTGAGCAAGTTCGCCGAGTCGGTCAAGGAGGCCGCCGCGAAGGTGGAATCGCTGGGCCAGCAGTCGGAGGAAATCAGCAACGTGGTGACGCTCATCAACGACATCGCCGACCAGACCAACCTTCTGGCCCTGAACGCCGCCATCGAGGCGGCCCGGGCCGGCGAGCAGGGGCGCGGCTTCGCCGTGGTCGCCGACAGCGTAAGGCACCTGGCGGAGCGGACCACGGTCGCCACCAGCGAGATCGCCCAGACGGTGAAGACCATGCAGTCGAGCGTCGCCGCTTCCGTCGTCTTCATGCAGGACGAGCGGAAATCCGTGGACCGGGTCCAGGGACAGGTGGGCGAGACCCTCTCCGCCATCGGTGAGATCGTCGATTACGTGGAACGGGTGACCGACATGGTGCAGCGGATCGCGGTCGCAGCGGAGGAGCAGTCGTCCACCAGCGAGGGGGTTGCCGGCCACATGGACGGCATCGCGGTGGTCAACAAGGAGCTGAAGAAGTCCTTCGCGAACATCAAGCGTTCCTCCGACCAGCTCTCCCAGCTGGCGGGGGATCTGAACGGCATGGTGGGGTGGTTCAAGGTGTAGGCGCCGTGCGGGGAGCCGCCGAAGCGGAATTAAGAAGTAAAAGGGTCAGGGCCCGGGCGTAACGTCCGGGCCTTTTTTTGCCCGCTCCCGCAGCTGAACGTGTCCCTCTTTATGCTCACAGCTTCACGAATCACTCAAAGCTCTCCTGTGATGAACTGGATGATGGATGCGTCGGAAACCGCGCTGCATGCCCTGGCGGCAGTGGAGGCGGGCTTCTCCAGAGCCAGTAAAACGATTCAGTGAGATTTGGCTTTCTGCGGGCATGGGTCGTATGGCATTGTTGACTGATCGCCAAGCCCCAGTTGGTAGGTGATTTGCTGCCACCGCGCGGGCGCAGCGAGATGGATATCGATGGGCCGCCTGCCTAAAGACTCATGCTGGTCTGCTGAGTGCCGCGAGGATGGTTAAATGAATATTTACTGCCAGTATCGAAATAATAGTTGTCATGCAGGAGGATTTGCAATAGATTACGCACATTATGCTGGTTTCATAAAGCAGTTCCCGGATTTACTGCCCGGGAAACATGGGGGAGGGGGAAAATGAAAAAGATATTTCTCGTCTGCACGATCCTGCTCGCGGGGGCCAGTCTTCTCTGGGCGTCCGGCGGATCCAAGAAAAGAAAGCCGCTTCCCTACGAATTCGGCAGCGTCGCCATCAACAACTATTCCCAGCAGGCGGGTATGCCGCCGGTTCTGTTCGACCACTGGGTGCACCGGAAAAACTACACCTGCAGGGTGTGCCACGTTGACGTCGGCTTCGGGATGACCGCGAATTCCACCAAGATCCGCGCCGCGGACAATGCCAAGGGCTATTTCTGCGGCAGCTGCCATAACGGCAGGAGCACGCTCAACAAGATCAGGATCTTCGATGCCTGCGCCAGCAGTTACAGCCGGGAGGAGTACAAGAGGTGCCAGAAATGTCACGCCCTGGAGAAGGATCCGGGCCGGGAAGAGGCGTTTTACCGTTTTCTGGAAAGGATGCCCAAGGAGACCCACGGTAACGGCATCAACTGGGAGAAGGCGGAAGAAACCGGTGCGCTGAAGCTGGTGGACCACCTGGACGGAGTCTCCCTCAAGAAATCGGGAATGAAGATCCAGGGCGATTTTGCCCTCAAGGCGAAGGTCGATGGGATGCCCGACATCATATTCTCCCACAGCAAGCATACGGTCTGGAACGGCTGCGAACTCTGTCATCCGGATATCTTCGTCGGGATCAAGAAAGGGGCCACGAAGTATTCCATGATCGAGATCTTCGACGGAAAGTACTGCGGCGTTTGCCACGACAAGGTTGCCTTCCCGCAGACGGACTGCAAGCGCTGCCATGCCAAGCCGGTTTCGTGACCAAGCCATGACGCCGATACTGCGACGGATGAGGACCGTAACCTTGACTGGGCTCTTTTGCCTCTGGCTTTTCCAGGGCATGGCATGTTGCGAGGAGCCCTGGCGGGAGGATTTCGACGAAACCTGCTCCAAGACCTCCGCCGCCATGGCGCTCTCGGTGAAGGAACTGAACCTCCTGATCGAAAGATGCGCCGCCTTGCAAAAGATCATCGAGACCCAGGAAGAATCGGTGCGCAAGGTCTATCTGAAAAGACTCTCCATGTGCAGGAACCTTTACGCCTATGTCCTTGAATACAAGAAGAAGGAACTGCCGACTAAATGAGCCGGAAACTATGGCGCGGGATTGCTGACTATGCATGATACCTGGAAACGGATGGCGGCAAGGGTTGTGACTGGCGCGCTCGGCGCACTCCTGCTGGCGCTTTCGGTCAGCGGCGAGGGGGTGGCGATGGATCGTGACGAACTGGGAAAGGTGATCAAGTCCTTGCCTCCCAACGGTCCCTTCTGGAAGTACGGCAATGTGGTCATGCGCGCCCGGTCGAGGAAAGCGGGGCTGGCCCCGGTGGTCTTTTCCCATTGGAGCCACCGGTCACGCTACACCTGCCGTGTCTGCCATCAGGAACTCGGTTTCAGCATGCGACTGGGGGATACCGGGATCACCAGGAATCAGCTTCTGGCGGGAAAATTGTGCGGGGCGTGTCACAACGGCGCCCTCGCGTTCACGGTTAAGGACGGGCCGCGGGCCCAGTGCGGGAAATGCCACCTGGACAGCACCACGGGGCTGGAACGGCAGTTTGACAAGTTCGCGGCGGCGCTCCCCATGGCCCCTTTCGGTAACGGCATAGATTGGTCGGCGGCCCTGAGGGACGGCACGGTCAATCCGGCCAATGCCCTCGATGCATCACAGGTGGCCATCCAGTTTCCCGAAAAATTGAGGGAACCGCTGAAATTGGGCACCACCTCGCCCCGAAGCGATGTGAGTTTCTCCCATGAGGATCATTTCGCCGAGCTCGACTGCTCCAGTTGCCATCCCGCCATTTTCAACATCAAGAGAAAATCCACCACAGCGTTCACCATGGACAGCAGCATCTACGGCAACTTTTGCGGCGCCTGTCACCTGCAGGTGGCCTTTCCCATGAACGACTGCCGGCGCTGCCATAAGTCGATGGGGAGTGCCAGCTTCTGACGCGGAAGGGCTATCCCAGCGCCAGGCAGAGCGCCGCGTAGATCCGTGCCGCGGCGACCACCTCCGCGAAATCCACCTGCTCTTCCGGGGTATGGGAGATTTCCAGGGCGCCGGGGCCGAGGATGAGCGGCTTGCATCCTGCCGCGAAGAAGAGATTGCCGTCCGAGTGGGAGCGGAAGGCGTCCAGTTTCAGGGTGAGACCCAGGCGCGGGTAGATCTTCTCGAGGGACCTGGCCAGGGGGTTGTCGGTCCCGAGGTTGTAGCCTGCGGAGGCGAACTCGAAGTCGACGCTCAGGTCAAGCCCGGGAATATAGCCGTCCGCGCCGGAAACTATCTGGCGGATGCTGGTCTCCAGGGAGGCCGGGTCCCGGTCAGGAGGAAGATGCAGATCGATCCAGGCCTCGCAGCGGTCGGGAACCACGAACCCCTGCTGGGAGGAGCGCATCTCCCGGATCGAATAGACGATCTCGGTCCGCTCGCGGTTGAACAGCGAATTGTTCCCCAGGTGCAGAAGGACCCTCAGCATCGATTCCACCGCGTTATGGCCTAGCTCGGGAAGCGAGGAGTGGCTCTTCAGCCCGTGGGTGACGAAGCCCGCCTCCAGGTAGCCGTAATGGGCGAAGCAGGCCGAAAGCCCCGTCGGCTCGCCGATCACCGCCCAGGGCGCCTGGCAGCTCTCCAGGAACCTCGCGCTGCCGTCGCCGTTTTCCTCCTCCCCGACCACGAGCAGCAGCCCCACGGGCGGGCGCTCCGACCCCTGAAGCGCCTCGGCCAGGGCCAGCCAGGTCTCGATCATGGCGGCGCAGCCGCTTTTCATGTCCGCGCTCCCGAGTCCATGGATGGTCTCCCCATCCTCCTTGGGCCCGAACTCCTCGAGATCCCAGGCGGGGACGGTGTCCACATGCCCCACCAGGTAGAGCTGCGGCTCCCCCTCGCCCATGGTGACCCGCAGGTTGTAGCGATCCTCCTCCACCTCCTGCCTCTCCACCAGAAACCCCGCCCGGCTCAGGAGTTCTTCCAGGTAAAGCTGGATGTCCTCTTCCTTTCCCGAGGGCGAGTAGATGTCGAGAAGCTCCAGGAAGGTTTTCCTGAGCCGGACCGGATCGATCGCCCCAAGCACTTTGTCCAGGCGCCCGCTCACGGCTTCTTCACCGCTTTTTTCTTGTGCTTGCGCGACAGGTTGAGTGTCATGTAGACATGCTCCTGGACGTTGTCGAAGCCGTTCTTCTCGAAGAAACGGATCGCCGGTTTGTTGTTCGCGGAGGTGTCGATGATGATCATCCGTACCCCCTGGTCCTTCAGGCGCCGCTTGATCTCCTTGAAAAGCCGCTCCCCCACCTGCAGTTTCTGGATCTCGCGGCGCACCCCGAGCCAGACCAGATAGCCGTATTTCCAGGGGGAGTTGTGCTTTTTGACCGTGGTCCCGAGCGCGAAACCGAGGATTTTATCTCCCTGTTCCGCGACCAGGCAGAGTTCGTTGTCCGAGTTGAAGAGGGTGGTTATCTCGTACTCGTCCCAGGTGCGGTAGAGGCTCTGGGAATACTCGGCGGTGAAGAGATCCTCGCCGATATGGAAGACCTCCGCCAGGTCGTCGATGATCATCTCCCGGATGCGCGGCGCCTCTTCCTCATTTGGGTGTGTCTCTGACAGCTCTGACATGTTTGACCTCGGAATTTAGGAAATATTTGGTCTCTCATTATAACAGAGTTCGTCGGATTCGGCACGGATTCAGATTATGCCTGCGAGCAGCGGTTGGCTTTTGACGGACCGAGCGGACCGGAAGCCGAATGCCCAAAGACTTGACCGCCTGATTTATCTGGTACAATGAGACCCGACCGGATACATCACTTGACAAGCAGGTACCTAATGAGGTTTATTCGGGGAGTTGTGGGAAAACTGCATTAAACCTCCCGATGGCGGCAACCATAAATGAGACGGGGGACAGCGTCTCTCAAGCCGTCTCGCTCACTTCGCTAGCCTCGCCGCCCCGGTATCGTCATTCCTCGGAATCGCCTGTGGGCCGTTTAACCGCTTAGCAACCGCAAAGGCATTGTCATCATGGTACGTTTCTGCTCCCTTTTCGCGGCGATTGTCTGCCTCGCGCTGCTTCTCAGCGTGCCCGCGCCCCTTTGGGCCGCGGACCCGGTGCGTCTCGAGGTGACCGGGGTCGAGGGGGATGCCAAGAAAAACGTCCGCGAGGCGCTCGCCTTTCCCTCCGGCATGGTGCGGGACGGGAAGGTGGACCGGCTCTGGCTGGACCGTTTCGCGGATCACGCGGTGGAAAAGGCTCGGATCGCCCTCCAGCCCTACGGATACTACAACGCCTGGATATCAGCCTCGGTCGAGGAGGAGAAGGGGGGGGCATACCGCCTGCTGGTGCAGGTCACTCCGGGAGAGCCGGTGCGCCTGACCCAGGTCGAGGTGGAAGTGAAGGGGGCCGGTGCCGGCGAGGCGCAGCTCGCCCGGTTCGCGACGCACTTCCCCCTTGCCACCGGGGCGGTGCTGGTGCAGCCTACCTACGAGCAGGCGAAGGGGGTGCTCAAATCCCGCGCGCTCGCCCTTGGCTACCTGGACGCCGGGTTCACCCGGCACGAGATCCGCATCGCCGAGGGGGGCGCCAGCGCCCGCATCGCCCTCACCCTGGAGACCGGGGAGCGCTACTTCTTCGACGATGTGACCATCGAGGGGGCGCCCGACTACCCTGAGTCGTACTTGAAGCGTTTCGTCACCTTCACGAAGGGGGAGGTGTTCTCCTACGCGAAGCTCGCCGAAACCCAGTTGAACTTCTCCAACTCCGAGCGTTTCAAGCAGGTCGTGGTCACCCCGCAAACGAAACAGGCCAAGGAGTTGCGGGTCCCGGTGCTGGTGCAGCTCGTCTCCGCTGCGCGCCGCAGCCTGCGCCCGGGAGTGGGGTACGGCACGGACACCGGTGCGCGCGCCACGGTGCGCTATCGCGACCTGAACATGTTCCACCTGGGTCATGACCTCGACCTGAATCTTTACGCGGCCCAGCGTCTCCAGGGGTTCGCGGCCCGCTACACCCGCCCAAGTCCCACCGACATCAAGAACTCCACCTCCGTGCAACTGAACCTCCAGCAGGAGGACGTCACCACCTACCAGAGCAAGCTCGCGGCGATCGAACTGGACCAAAACCGCATCTTCGGCAAGGGGGAGCTCGGGACCGCCTACCTCAGGGTGCAGCAGGAAAGTTTCACCATAGGGGACCAGAAATCCAGCTCCCTGCTGGTGATGCCGGGGGTTCGCTTCTCGAAGGAGCGCTTCGACAACATGGTGCGTCCGACCCTTGGGTACCGGTACGCCCTGGAATTGCGGGGAGCGCATCCGTACCTCGGTTCGGACACCGGGCTGGCCCAGATAATCGCCGAGGGGAACGCCCTGCTCCCCCTGCCCTGGCGTCTCTCCCTCCATGCGCGCGGTAAGGCGGCCGGGAGCCTGCTTTCCGACCCACTGGGGGATCTCCCCCCATCCATCCGTTTCTTCGCCGGCGGCGACCAGAGCGTGCGCGGCTTTTCCTACCAGGGCCTCGGCCCGCGCGACGCGACCGGCCATGTAGTGGGTGGGAGACACCTGCTGGTGGGAAGCGTGGAGCTTGAGCGGGCCATCCTCAAGGACTGGGGGGTCTCCGTCTTTTACGACGCGGGCAACGCATTCAACGATTTCAATCGTATCCAGCTCGGCCAGGCGGCCGGCGTCGGCCTGCATTACTACACGCCGGTCGGCGGGTTGAACGTTTCCCTGGCCAAGCGGCTCGGGACCGACCGCGCCATTTACTACCTGCACTTCACCGTGGGGTTCCAGCTGTGAGGCGGCTGGCGCTTCCCATCGGCCTGGCGCTGTTGGCGGCCCTTCTCCTGGGGGTTGCGGGGCTCGCCTGGCTGGTCGGGACCACCCCGGGGGCCCGCTTCGCCCTGAGCGCACTCTCCCGCCCGGCGGGTTTCCAGGTCACGGCCCGCGCGGTCGAGGGGAGGCTCCTCGACCACCTGCGCTTCTCGGGGGTGCGCATCGCCAGGCCGAAACTCTCCGTACAGATCGAAAGCCTCGAAATCACCTGGGCCCCGCGTCGCCTCTTCAGCTGGGACCTTTCGGTCCGTGATCTGGTGGCTTCCGGGGTGCGCATCCAGGATGACGAGCCTCCCAGCACCAAGCCGCCGCACCTGAGCTGGCCCCGGGTGACCGGCGCGGCCCGGCGTTTCAGCGCGCGGATCTCCCGCCTTAAAATAAGCGCTCTCAGCTATCGCAACCTGGACCGGCAACCGCTGCTGCTGACCGAGCTTTCAACGTCCCTCGGCTATCGCGACGGGCTTCTCTCCCTCGCCGGGTTCTCCGCCGTCTCCCCGGACGGACGGGTCTCTGGCGAGCTGGCGGCGGGTTTCGCGCGACCCTCGCTGCGGCTCGACCTGGCTCTCGTCCCGGCCCAGCCCGTACAGGGGATGGACCTTTTCTCCCTGCAGGCGCGGCTGCTGCCGGGCAAGGAGTCCGAACAGCTCATGGGCAGCATAGCGGCCGCCGGCAGGAGCGGCGGGGCGCAGCGCCTGGAACTCACCGGGGAACTGGGGATGACCGGCAACAGCTTCCGCCTGCGCAAGCTCGGCCTGGCGAGAAGCGATCGGAGCGGCACCCTGACCGGCGAGGGGAGTGTTACCCTCACCCAGGGGGAGCCGCTGCTCTTCCTCGCGCTGAAAGGGACCGATCTCGATCTGTTCAATGAGCTGAAGCAGTCGACGCGGCTCTCCGGGACCCTGACCTTCACGGGGAGTCCGACGAGCTACCGGGGCAACTTCGCTTTGGAAAACCGCGGCCCGGGTTGGCGGTCGGCGTCCCTTGCCGCCGACTACCAGGGGGGGGCTGCCGGGGTCAAACTGGCGCCGGTCACCGGAAACCTCCTGGAGGGACGCCTGCGCGGCAACCTTGAACTCGCCTGGGCCGAAGGCTTTCAGATACGTGGCTCGCTGGCGGGCCGCGGGCTCAACACGAGAAATATCGCACCTGACTGGTCGGGGCTGGTCAATCTTGATCTCGCGGGGGATCTTCACTGGCCCAAACAGGGGGGACTTCGGGGCCAAGTGAACGGGAAACTGCTGGAGAGCCGGCTGCACGGCAGGGATCTGACCGGTGAGCTGCAGATGGCCTTTGCCGGGGAGCGCCAGCTGGTGAAGCGCCTGTTCCTCAAGGGGAGGGGATTCGACCTGCGCGGCGAGGGCGAGCTTAATCGGCGCCTCAACCTTGTCGCCAAGGTTGGCGATCTTTCTCGCCTGGTTCCCGGCGCGGCGGGGGAGGTCCAGGCGGACGGCTGGGTTCGCTGGCTCGATGGGCGTCTCTCCGGCGCCGCCGTAGGGGAGGGGAGGAACCTCGCCGCGAGCGGGGTGCGCGTGACCGCCGCAAAGCTGAGTGCCCGCCTCGAGGACGGGACGGGGTACCCCGTGCATCTGGATGCCTCCTTGAGCGGCTTAAGCCTGGGCCGGTTTCAGGCCGATGCGGCGCTCCTCACCCTGGACGGCACCGCCTCGCGGCACACCCTGAACGCAAAGCTTAACTCCAGCTGCGGCGAGGCGCTGGCGACGCTGACCGGCGGGTACGGCAACGGCACCTGGCGCGGCGAGCTGGCCAGGTTCTCCGGACGGGACAGCATCGGTCCCTGGGGTCTGACGGCTCCCGCCCCGCTGCTGCTGAGCGCAGGCAGGTCGTACCTGGCGCCCCTGGTGCTCCACGGTGCCCAAAATGAGCGGATCGAAATAGCCGGGGAGATGACCCGGTTTCCCGCCGCCGGCGCCCTGCGAGGCGGCTGGAGTGGGGTGAATCTGGCCAGGTCCGACTGCTGGCTGCAGGGGGTCCAGATCGTTGGCGCCAGCTCCGGTGACCTGAAGCTGCGCCTGTCGCCGGGGAATCGGCTGGTTCTTTCGGGACGGGCCGACGCCCAGGCGACGGTTACCACGGACGGTCGCAGCGTCACCCTCGAGCGGGCGGCAGCCACCCTTGACGGGGGCGGGCAGGGGCTTAGGGCTGCCCTGGATCTCACGCTGGCGCAAAGCGGCGGGAAGGCGCAGCTGCTCTTTGACTCGCGAACGCCCGCAACGCTTTCCCTCCCCAGGCAGGGGGACCTCACTCTGCGCTGCTCGGATCTCGACCTGGCGCTCTTGCGTCCGCTGCTCCCTGAGAACCTGAAGTTCGACGGGCGCCTTGGGGGGCTCGCCACCGGAAAGCTCCTCCCCGGGGGACGGTTCGACCTGAAGGGAAACGCCTCCTTGGCGCAGGGGCGGGTCAACTGGAGCGGAGACGCCGAGACCTTTGACGCGTCCCTCGAAAAGGCCGAACTCGTCTTTGGCTGGCGCGGCGGCAAGGGAAGTGTCGGCCGGCTCAAGGTCACGGGCCAGGCGGCGGCTACCGGGGCCTACACCGCCAATGGGAAGCGCATCGCCATTGAACGGCTCGCGTTGCGTCTTGACGCGGATGAAAGCGGCACGCGCGCAAGGCTCGATCTCGCGGTGCAAGGCGGCGGGATCCTGAAGGGGAGCCTGGCGTCGGCTTCCCCGGCAGGCTCCGCCCTCCCCGAAACCGGGGATCTCGCCCTGGAGTGGAGCGGGATCGACCCGATGCTCCTCAAGCCTTGGCTTCCGGGCTCCCTCAATCTGGAGGGGAAATTTTCGGGGCAGGCGAGAGGGAAGCTATTGCCGGGGAGTCACCTCGAGATGGACGGCGAGGCGCTTTTTTCCCAGGGGAAGGCGAGCTGGCAGGGGAATGCCGGCGAGATGAATGCGAATCTGCGTTCCTCTTCCCTGGCGTTTGCCTGGCGCGGGGATTCCCTCACCGGCACCCTCTCGCTGGCGCTGGCCGAACATGGTACGGCAAAGGGACGCTTTGAGCTCCCGATCCCGGCCCGTTTTCCGGTTTTGGTCAACCAGGAGGGGACGCTGCAGGGTTTCCTCGTCGGTCAGGTGGAGGAGCGGGGAATCCTCTCCGCCTTTTTCCCGGGCCTCGTGCAAGAGAGCCACGGGCTACTCGACCTCGACCTGACCCTGGGCGGGATCTGGAGACAGCCGGTCATGTTGGGGAACCTGAGCCTTTCCAGGGCCGGCGCCTATCTTCCGACCGCGGGGATCCGTGTCAGCGACCTGCAGCTCTCGGCCAAGCTCGAAAAAGACCAGATCCGGATCGATTCCTTCAAGGCGGTTTCCGGGGAGGGGCATGTCGAGGGTACCGCGCTGGTACGGCTCAAGGGGTGGCAGGTTGCAGGGTACCAAGGAACCCTGAGCGGCGAGCGGTTTCAGACCGTCTACCTTCCCGAACTCCAGATTTCCAGTTCGCCGCGACTGACCTTCAAGGGGGACGCGGATCGCATCCTGGTCAGCGGGGAGCTGCGTCTTCCCGAACTGCTCATCTCCGGCCCTCCGGCTCGCACCATGGTTACCCCCAGCAAGGACGTGATTTTCGAGGGGGCGACGGCCGTTGCAGTGGACAAGAAATCCCCCCTCAAGGTGGAGGGACGGATCCACCTGGTGCTCGGCGACAAGGTCCTGGTGAAGACGGAAGGGATCGACGCCCAGTTGGGCGGGGAGATGGATCTTGTGCTGGATGGTCTCGACAGCATCACCAGTCGCGGCGAGATCCGCGTGATCAAGGGGCGCTACCGGGCCTACGGCATGGACCTGAATATCGTCCGCGGCAGGCTCTATTATGTCGACGGACCGGTCGACCAACCGAACCTGGATATCCTGGCGCTGCGCACGGTGCTCGAGGTGCGCGCCGGCGTGACGGTCGCGGGTGTGCTTGGCGCGCAGATCGTTAAGCTCTACTCCGAGCCGACCATGCCGGAAGTCGACATCCTGGCCTACATGGTCCTGGGACATCCGCTTGGAAGCAGCAGCGAACAGGGGAGTCTGGTGGCCACGGCCGCGAGTTCCCTGTTTTCCTACGGTGAGTCGAACTCGCTTCAGGAACAGATAAAGAATCGGCTCGGACTGACCGTTCTTGGAATAGAGACGGTGGACCAATCTGCTTCTGGCCGCATGGGTTACAAGGAGGTCTCGGTCACCCCGACGGGCGCCGCCTCAAAGGCCTCCTCCGGTGAATCCCTTTTTACCGTGGGGAAATTCCTGACCCCGAAGCTTTACCTAAGCTACGGGCGCTCGCTGGTGAGCGGCGGCAACCTGTTCATGCTGCGCTACGACATACTGCGACACTGGCAGATCGAGACCCAGAGCGGCAGCGAAAGCGGCGTGGACCTCTATTACAAGCTGGAGTTCAACTAGCGGCCCCGCGAACCGTGCTTTTCGGGTCTGTCCGCGCAGGCGTGGAGCCGCATCTCCCGGGCTCCGAAGTCAGATTTACATTATTCGCCTGTCTTGCTATGATGCCGGCAAGACGTGAATGCTTTTCCAAATGTGCGATACTGCTATTGTGCAGCATGCTATGTCATAGAGAAGGCAGTATGCCCGAGAGTTTTGGGCCAGAGGCACACGATGAAACCGCTGCTCCGCGCAAGTTTTACCATTCTCCTTATCCTCGGCAGCCTTTGTTCCCCAAGCGCCGCAACCGAAAAGATCAAGTCACTTTGTCAGTTCCGTTACCCAAGCGATTCCCTGGTTGAGTCCGATTGTGTGCGCCTGAGCTCAAAGGATTCGCCGTACCGGGTTTTCGGCAAGAAGTGGCAGGATGGACTGCGCTTCAATCGCATGGACCGGCGCCATTTCGTGGCTGGCCTGTCGATAAAGGTTCCCAAGCGGATCGAGGACATCGTCGGATTTAACCCGATGCCCGAAATCTATCCGGACGCGGACGGTGACGCCAAGTTCATCCTGATCGATCAGAATGAGATGTTCCTGGGGGCCTATGAGCACGGCAAACTGGTCTTTTCCACCCCCGTTGCGGTCGGCATTGAGGGAAAACGGCTGCAAAACGGCAGCTACCAGGTTGACGCCGTAGACCTCCGTCACCAATCGAGCCTTTATCCCGTCGAGGGAACCAACCGGCCCTACCCGATGCATTATGCCCTGCGCATTTACACCGAGAAGAGGCCGGACGGCTGGACCTCCTACTGGATCCACGGTCGCGACGTTCCCGGATACTCGGCGTCTCATGGCTGCATCGGTCTGTACGACGAGGAGATGCAGAAGGTTTATTACCGCGAACCGGGGCGTCCGATCCTCAAGGACGCTCAGAAACTCTACAACTGGGTTATTGCCGGCATCCGAGACAGCGGCAAATTTCGAAACCTGAAAAACGGTCCCCGGGTGCTGATCATGGGCGCTCCTCCCGCGGGTGACGCCCTGCCAGTGGCCGCGATCGCACCGCCTTCCCCTGCAGCGCCTGCCGCTGGTAACCCGCCGCAGCGTCCTTGAGTGCGCCCAAAAGAGTCAAGCGAGGCGTATCTGCGATGTTGCGTATAGTGTGAGATTGGCGGGTGGCTCATCACAATTCCGATTCAATTGGCTATTCAGCGGGCGCTAATTCAAATAGCTGTGTGATATGGCTATCTATTAATCTCATTGGGGTGTATAGTTAAGAATCAGCTGATCCATATTCTGGATGTTATTCACGTCCAGCACGTCGACAGTCCCACATCTCTTCGTCCACCGGTCATCACCATTTGCTTGCAGTCCAATTTATTGCCTGTCCCGGTGGGTCTCTTCTGTCATGACCTGTCGGCTCAAAGTATTTACTCTGTCGCGCGTAGGTTTCGATACCACCGCGGAAAGAGAAAAAATATCCTGATTTGTGACGTATGGTAGGGGGGGAGGCTGGTCAAGCCTGAACCCGAAGGTGCATACAAGGGGGAGTAAAAATGATTGTCAAACGCGGTAGCGTGGTAAGCCACACTGTGGCGCTGGAATGGGGCATCGGCAAGGTGACGGAGGTGAATGACATCAGGGCGACGATCCAGTTCAATGATGGAATGATCCGGAAGATTACCTCTTCCCATTATATGAGTCTGCAACCGGCCGACCCGGCATCGTATACGCCTCCCTGCGAAAAAGTTCCCGTGGCCAAGGTAAAGGCAGTTCGTGCCGCGCCCAAGAAACCGAAGAAGCTGAAAGAGGCGGTTGTCTAATCGAAGTCCGTAGAAGAAATCGATGCGCTATACGGTGCCAAAGAGCGGTTATGCGTTGCGATTCATGTCCCGAATAAAAGGAGGGCGGTTTATTTACGGTCATCTGACTGAGAATAAATTTGCCCTCTTTTGCTACATGTTATACAGTTCCTAAAATATTTTATTGAAAGAGGTGACTCATGGCAAAACCCAATTTTCAGTTTCAAAAGCGTCAGAAAGAGTTGGAAAAAAAGAAGAAAAATGAAGAGAAAATTCAGCGCAAACTGGAAAAAAACAGTGCCCCCCAGACAGAGGGTGAGGAAGAGTCAGGGGAAGAAAATGCTGGTGCAGAGGAAGAAACTCCCTAGGAAGTCCGCTTGCCGGTTTCATGGTTTGCCCGGGGGCGCAGGCTTCAGACGCCGTTGCCGGAATCGCCAAGCTGCCTTGATTGGCCGCTAAGTTCACCATGCAGCCGGTCGCCCGGAAACAGCTTAAACTCGCTTGCGAACCGAGAAATCGCCGTCATACTCTTTCCAAAGAAATCCGTATTTTTGCCGTTTTCTGTGAGAGGAGAGTCGTCATGAAATGTCCCGTGTGCAAAAACCATTTGCAGGTTGACACCACATTACATTCAAACGGGTTTAAGGAAGGGATCACTGAATGCAGCATCTGCGGTGCAGCCTGGTCGGTTAATCACGGTGTAACGGAAATCATCAAGGATCCGCAGATCGAGTCATTCCTGGAAGTACAGACTGAGTGTGTCGAAGGCGATGACTACAGTCTGAATGGGCATGAGAAATAAAACGCCTGAGTATCCAGCTTCGTTTGTCTTTTGACTGAAAGGAACCATTGTCTTTGCCAGTTTCTTTATGTCTGAAGATTCCCTCCACTGAGCCCCCCTGTTTCCCCCGCATCCTGGGTAGGAACAGAGGGGCTTTGCTATCCCTATCCCAGTTTCTGTACCCAGATGGTTTCGGCCGTTCGTAACCTCCTAATAGACCTCTATGGCATCCTTTCCGTCTCTTTTGTTGTCTTTACCTGCGGGGCCGTTTTTTCGGAAAAACTATGTTGGGCCGAGGGTACTGGCTGAGCAGATCGAGAAGGCGCGCCGGCCGACTTCAGCATCTCCGCCTACCCGGTCCTGACACTGATTGACAGCCTGAGGGATAACGCGTACCTTGACTGCATTTGTTGGTAAAGAGAGGCCGCCCAAGCAATGAAAACGCTCAACATCATCGGCTGCGGGGTGGTCGGCAGGACGCTCGGCCGTCTCTTTCTCCAGGCTGGGGTCTTCAAGATTGGGGATATCCTGAACCGCTCGCTTGTCAGCGCCCAGGACGCCGCAGCGTTCATCGGCGCCGGCCGACCGGTCTCGGGATACGCCGAGATGCGCCCGACGGACAGCTATCTCATTGCCGCCGCCGATGACGCCATACCCGGGTGCGCGGTTTCCCTGGTGGCGTCCGGCCTGGTCCGGCCTGGCACGATGGTTTTCCATCTGAGCGGCGCCCTTCCGAGTTCTGTCCTCGTTTCGGTGGCCGAACTGGGTGGACTGGTCGCGAGCGTCCATCCGGTCAAGAGTTTTGCCGATCCGCTTGACTCGGTCGAGGACTTTGCCGGCACCTGGTGCGGCATCGAGGGAGAAGCAGAGGCGGTCGCCTCCCTAAGCGATGTCTTCAGCGCGATTGGTGCGAGAATCTTCTCCGTGGACACGCGGTTCAAGGCCGTCTATCACGCCGGATCGGTTCTGGTCTCTAACTACCTAACCGCCCTTGTTGAGGTGGGTGTGAGGGCCTATCAGAAGGGCGGGCTTCCCCGCCAAACCGCGCTCAAGGTGATGGAACCGCTTGTGCGTGGAACCTTGGATAATGTCTTCCGGGTCGGGACGGTTCAGGCGCTGACCGGACCGATTGCCCGGGGCGATTGCGAGGTGGTATCGCGGCAGCTTGCCGCGCTTGACGATTGGGACAGCGAGATCGCCCTCGTCTACAGGGCGCTGGGGCGGATCGCCCTCGACCTGGCGACCCGGCGAGGCGGGACTTCGGCAGGGGATCTTGCTTTGTTACGGGAATTGCTTGAGGTGGAAGGGTAGCTTTGTGATGGCTGTCACGGCATCGCGGAAAGTTGGCGGCTCAAGGCCGGTTGTGAGCGAATTGCTTCAGTTGGGATTTATCCTTGAGATCGAATCAAATAGCGCTACGTATCCCCTGTCGGAAATAATCCCCCTCTCCGTTTCAAGAAAAAAGGGGAACCGTGATTGTCAGGCGAGAGCAAGCTGGGCGTGCTTGTCAGCAGTTCCTGCCCCGTGTCAGCGTTAAACCGCTGTATTCGATGGTGCGCGGGTAGCCGTGGCGTTTCGCCAACTTCGCGGCAGCGCTGCTTGCCAGTTGGGTCATCTCCGAGATGTGCTGCTCCTGCACGCTCATGCTCACCAGCGGCTGCTTCTGGGATGCGTGAAACGGGGGTCTCAGCCAGTTGAAATGCTCTGGATATAGTCTGGCGCCTTGGGAGATAATCAGCCCTTGTTCCAGCGCATTTTTTAACTCCCTCAGATTGCCGGGCCAGGGGTACCTTTCCAAGACTCGTATCGCCTCGTCGCTGATCAGCTCTTGCGTGCCGCGCCTATCCAGCAGATGTCGGACCATGCTGGGAAACTCCGTCAGCCGTTCCCGCAAGGGCGGTATCCTCAGGACCGTGCCGCTGATGCGGGAAAGCAGTTCCGGCAGGAACGACCCGGTACCCGCCAGGGCGGCGAGTTCCTTGTTGGAGGTGCAGATCAGGCGAAAACCGATGTCGTTCAGCTTCCGGTTCCCTGGCGGAAGCGGGCCGCCGGCTTGAAGCACCTCCAGCAATCCTGCCTGTACCGTAAGATCCATGTCGCCGATCTCGTCGAGAAACAGCGTACCGTCCCCGACGCTTTTCAAAAGCCCTGGTTTGTTAAGGGGAGCACATGTAGTGCCTGCCGCGCCGAAGATCTCCGCGTTCAGCAGATCGCCACGTAGGCCGGAGCAGTTCACCCCTTTAAAAGGGTGGGTTGAGCGGTTGCTGCTTTGGTGGATCCATCTGGCGAGCAGCCCCTTTCCCGTCCCCGTTTCACCGGTGATCAACACCGGTGTGTTTCCCGCTGCGGCCTCGGCCGCGAGGTCAAAAAACTTGCCTTGGGCGGTTCCTGTACCGAAAAAATTCTCCAATCCCATCGTCTTCGGCCGCGTCCCAACCCCCTGGGGATATTCGGGGGAACAGTCCTTCAGCATGTCCTCCAGGCTAGCACAGAGGGCCGCGTGGTCGATCGGCTTGGCGAGCACGTTGTCCGCTCCGCAGCGCACGGCGGCGACTGCGATCTCTATCTCATTGCTTCCGGTAACGACGATGATCGGCAGGTACGGGTGGTACAGCCTGACCAACTCGATAAAACCAGCGCCTTTTCCGTCGGCTCGGTTGATCCCCAGGATCACCGCGTCGAAGAGCCGCGCCATGACGTTCCCTTTGGCGTCGGCCGGGTTGCTCGCCACGCTAACTGCGTACCCCTTTTGAGAAAGAGATCTGACGATGCCGAAACGGCTGTTCTCGTCGTCCTCGATCAGCAGTATTTTTTGTGCCATATGTCTCCTCTTCTCCAATGGTAGGAAGCTGAATTTACGGTCGTCCGACAGCTCAGGCAAGAACTCCGCAGTTCCTGGAGTGGGCAGTGACGCCTGCCCGGTATTTCCATAGTCTAACGGGTATTTACTGTGCGGCTAGGGTAAAATTGTATTTGCACGGTATACAATAAAGACACAAAAACAGGTGGAGGTGACATAGCCGACGAGCGGGCGGGTCTGATGGTGTCAAACGTTGAGCAACTTCTCTCATAGCCGACCGGTAAGTCTCGGTTGAAAACTCCGAATTGGATTTTAAACCGCAAGCCTTGTCAAAAAGATCTTAAAGGCATGGCGCTCCCTTCAGTGAGAAAGTTACTGGGATATAAACATGGTACTATCATTAGGTGAAGGGTGAGGAGACGTAGCAGGTCCGTTCCAAACTCCTGAGCGAATGGGTGAAACGAGATAGCATATGCCAACTAGCACCACTTTAGTAATCTGCAGGTAGTGAGCAAATGTCGGAAAAAGCTCGTGCTGAAAAAGCATTTCCAGCTGTCGATATTTTCGTTGTTAGCAAACTTCAGAGGGTGACGAATGGACATTCTGGCGATTGGCCGGTTCCACCGCAGCGAGGAGCTGTGGAATTACCTTGCCATAAAGAGTAGACTGCCGGAGAGGCCGTTAAATCCAATCCACCAGGAACGTCCGACCGGCTTGGAAAAATTAACCGGGTCCATTCCTCATGAGTGGATGGGGGACAGCGGAATTGAGCCGGGGCCTGCCGTCCAGGCAGTAGTCCGGCATTAACCTCGTGCTGGATGCAGGTTCAAACTTTTTCAGGAGGGTATCGTGACCCGGAAAACGCTCATCATAGGTCATCGTGGTGCTTCACGCGAAGCCCCGGAGAATACGCTGGCCTCTTTTCGGCTTGCCTTCGAACAGGGGGCGGACGGGATCGAGGCTGATTTCCGGCTCACGAGGGACGGCGAGATCGTCTGCCTGCATGACGACAGTACCGGGCGCACCGCCGGGGTCGACCTGCGGGTGGAGGAGTCCAGCAGCGAGGACCTGCGCCGGCTTGAGGTGGGGGGGTGGAAGGGTGAGAGGTGGCGCGGCGAGCGGATACCGAGCCTGAAGCAGGTGCTGCTGGCACTTCCCGCGGGTAAACGCCTCTTCATCGAGCTAAAAAGCGGCCCCGAGATCATCCCGTATCTGGCGGCAACGCTTGCGGCTACCGGGGTGGCGCCGGAGCGGATCAGGCTGCTTGCTTTCAGCGCCGAACTGATCCGGGCCCTCAAGGAAGGCCTTCCCGCCTACCGGGCCTGCTGGCTTACGGACTATCGCTATCGAGGTGTCTGGCACCCCTCGCGCCAGGAGGTGCTCGACACCCTGCGGCGCTCCGGGGCGGACGGAGTGGCGAGCAGGTCCCGGGGCATTCTGGATCAAGCCTTCGTGGCGGCCCTGCGGGGGGAATCGCGGGAGATCCACGTCTGGACCGTTGACGCGGCAGCCGAGGCCCGCAGGCTCTGTACGCTCGGAATGGATTCCATCATGACCGACCGGCCGGGATGGCTCGGGCGCAGCCTCGCCGAGCAGGAGCCCACGCGGAGGGGGGGAGGTGCGTGATGTCACTTCCGAGGGGTAACCGATGAACCGTCAGGCATATCTCGCCACCGGCCGCATGATCGCCATCGCGCAGGGGTTCTCCAAACTCAAGTTGCACGTGCATGGCCGGGAGAACATCCCCAAGGGGTCGAACATCTTCGTGGTGAACCATTTCACGCGGATCGAAACGCTGCTGCTTCCCTATCACATCTACCGGCTGACCGGTGTCCCGGTCTGGTCGCTCGCCGATGCCTCGTTCTTCGATGGGCCGCTGAGCGGTTTTCTGGAGATGATGGGCGCCGTTTCGACGCGCAACCCGGACCGGGATCGGGTGATCGTGAAGGCCTTGCTGACCGGCGAGGCCAACTGGGTCATCTTTCCCGAGGGGCGAATGGTGAAGGATAAGGGAGCGTTTCGGCGCGGGCTGTTCGTCCCCTCCCGCGGGGAGCGCCCCCATTCCGGCGCGGCGACCCTGGCGTTACGCACCGAGTTCTACCGGAAGAGGCTGGCCCGCCTGGGTGAGACGGCGCCGGACGAGGTGGAGAGGCTGAAGGGGCTGTTCAAGATAAGCGATCTCGGGCCGGTGCTGGGCGGCGCCTGCAGGATCGTGCCGGTCAATATCACCTACTATCCGCTTCGGGCCCGCGAGAACGCGCTGAGCATGCTTGCGGACATCTTTCTTAAAAACATCTCGTTGCGTCTCAGGGAGGAAATGCTGACCGAGGGGAGCATGCTGTTCTCCGGGGTGGATGTCGACATCCGCTTCGGCGAGCCGCTGGAGCCTGGCGACTATCTCGCCACTTCGGCGATCAAGGCCGACATCGCCTGTACCGGCAGGATCGATTTCGACGACAGGCTCCCCTCGCTCCCCGACATGCGGCGGGCGGCCTCAAAGCTGATGGAGCGCTCCATGTCGTCGATCTACGGCATGACCACGGTAAACCACGACCATCTTTTCGCTTCGCTGCTGCGGGTCCTCCCCTTCAAGAGCATCACGGAGGAGGACTTTCGGCGCAGGGTGTTCCTGATCGCCTCGGAACACCTGAAAAGGAGCAGGGTTACCTGCCACCACAGCCTGGAGAACGGCCAGATCGCATTATTGACCGACGACCGCTACCACAAATACCGGGATTTCTCGCTGCTCGCGCTGGAAAAGGGGGTCATGACACGGCATCAGGGGACACTGGTCAAGGACCGGGCCAAGTTCTCCGCCCCCTTCGACATGCAGCGTGCCCGGATCGACAACCCGATAGGGGTGATAGCGAACGAAGTGGTGCCGCTTACCACCCTGCAGCGTGACATCCACCTGACCGCCTGGCTGCCGGGGTGGCTGGTGAAAAGAAGGGTGGCCGATATCCTGGAGCGTCAGGCCCTGGCCGAGTTCGAGGCTGACTACCAGGCATTCTACCGGGCGGGAGAGAGCAAGGAGCGCAGGGTGGGCGCCCCCGTCCTTCTCAGGGGGCGTTCGCGCAGGCTCGGGGTGGTTCTCGTGCACGGCTATCTCTCGGCGCCCATGGAGGTGGCGGAACTTGGGGCCTATCTGCGCGGGAAGGGTTTTTGGGTCTATCAGGTGCGTCTCAAGGGACACGGCACCTCCCCCGAGGATCTCGTCCTGCGGAGCGGGAAGGATTGGGTGGAGTCGGTGGACCTGGGCTACGCCCTTTTGAGCGCCATTTGCGATCGGGTCGTTCTGGGCGGGTTTTCCTTCGGAGGCGGAGTGGCTCTTGACTGCGCCAGCCGGGTCAGGAACGCGGCGGGGGTCTTTGCGATCTGCCCCCCGCAACGTCTGCTCGACATCTCGTCTCGCTTTGCGCCGGCGATGACGGCCTGGAATCGCGTGATGGATCTCATCAGCTATCAGGAGGCGAAGAGGGAGTTTGTCGAGACGGTGCCGGAGCGGCCGCAGATAAACTATGCCCGCATCCCGGTCGCCGGGCTGCGGGAACTGGAGCGTTTCATGAGGGAGTTGGAGCCGAAGCTGGCGCGTATCGCGCTGCCTGTCCAAGTGTTGCAGGCGGAGGGGGATCCCGTCGTCGATCCCCATGGGTCACGGCGTCTCTTTGAGATGGTCGGTAGCCACGAGAAGCAGTACCAGACATTCCCGCTGCAGCGCCACGGAATACTGGCCGGACCGGGCTCAGGCGAGGTGCATGAGGCGATCGGCGCCTTTGTCGCTGGCCTGCTCGGTTCTCCTTGACGCTTGGAGCCCACCCTTGGAGGGGGCGGCGGGGGGAGATGGTCCGAGGCTTCCTCTGGTCGGACCGGATGAACGCGAAGCTATTCCCCTTTTCCCCTGAATCTGTTACAAAGGTGCTATGAATAAACGCTTTGCATCGGCCGAGATACTGAGCAGGGGGTACTGGGTCTTTGATCTTGACGGTACACTTACCGTTGCCATCCACGATTTCGCCCAGATAAGGGAGGTTCTCGGTGTCCCGAAAGGAGTTGATATTCTGGGGCACCTGGATGCGCTCCCGGTGGCGGGCGCGCAGGTCCTGAGGCAGAAGCTTGGCGAGATAGAGGACGAACTTGCGGGGAGGACGGAAGCTGCGGACGGGGCTTTGGGACTTTTGGCCTTGCTCTTTGATCGTGGGGTCCGGATGGGTGTGCTGACCCGCAACACGCGGGAAAACGCGCTGCGGACCCTCGGGCGTATCGGTCTCTCTCACTTGATTGCTGAACGTGATGTGCTCGGCCGCGAAGAAGCGCTCGCCAAGCCGGATCCTGACGGGATCTTCAAACTGGCTCACGGGTGGGGCACCCACCCGTCCGCGCTCGTCATGGTCGGGGATTACGGTTTCGATCTGCAGACAGGGAGAGCCGCCGGGGCGGCCACCATTCATGTGGACCCCAGCCGCGCCTTTCGCTGGCCGGAGCTTACCGACATCGCCGTCGGGAGTCTCGCCGAGTTGGCCCTGGCGCTGCCGTAGCTAGGCCGCTTCAAGCAAGGCTCTCCAGTTCGTGATCGGTAATCTGGACAATCTCGTTGTAGATCGCCACCATCACATTCAGCTCGCACCATTTTGCCGCAGCGCAGCGGATCAGGTAAAAGGCGTTGACCAGGGCGCCTGATAGGAGGAAGAATCCGAGGAGCCTCTGTTCTTCCAGTGAGATGAGGACCGCCGCGTAGATAGCGATGTTCAGCGTCGAGGCGAGCCAAGCCAGTTCCGGCCCCTTGAAAGGGTTCAGTGTCACCTTGGTCAGGTCGATGTAGTAGCTGGTCATGCCACGCACCCGGCGCATTGATTCGGCGATCTCCCTCCCCTGTTGTTTCAGGTAAATGCAGGCCAGAAAATGAGTGATCGCCGTCTGTTTCCCCTTCGACATCCGTTCCGTCACGTATAAATCGATTGCTTCGTCCACCATATCTTTGTTCATGGCTGATACCTTTCGGGCTGTTTGCCAGGCGGTCGGCGCCTGATCCGGTAGTTTTGCGTGCCTTGCAGTGAGGTAATCTTTGGCCGGTTCGATGCCGGTGCTGTCGGGGATGGAGATACCTTGGAGTCAACTGCTTCAGTCGCCCCCGTCCTCGGGGAAATCGTCCACCACGTCTAATAAACTATGGTGGGAAACGACCTCTCTGTCAACGGCCGGACACCGATTGGTTGACAAACCTCCGGCTCCTGCCGTACTCTCGCAGGGACCGTTGCAGACAGCCTGTCCAGAAGGGTGAATCCGATTGAAAATAGCAGGCAATAAGAAGGCAGGGGGACATGGGAAAAGTCCCGACCTCGGAGCGGACGGCCTGATACTGTCCCACTACGGGGTGGCGGTTGAGGTGCTTTTCCCCGATGGTGAACGCCGCATGGTGAGGGTGAAGCGCAATTCCGGGCATGTCGTCGGCGACCGTGTTCTGGTAGAGGCAGAGCTACTGGAACGTCTCCCGAGAAATACGGAACTTCGCCGCAGGGATGCGCGCGGAGGAATCCACCTGGTGGCGGCAAACCTGGATGTCCTCGGCATTGTCGTCGCTCCAATGTCTCCGGCTGGGTTTATCGACCGAGCGATCGTCGCAGCCCGCGCTGCGGGGATGGACCCCTTCGTTGTGATCAACAAATGCGATCTTGCCCAGGCGCAGCCGCTGGCCGCGGCACTCAAGAGCACCTATGCCGGGGTGGTACCCGTTTTTGCCCTGAGCGCCGCCAGGGGAGAGGGGCTGGACCCGCTGCGAGCCTTTCTGCGGGAGGGTCACCGCGGTGCGTTTGTCGGCACGACCGGCGTCGGCAAGAGTTCCCTTTTGAATGCCCTCTGCCCTGAGATCGATCTCAAGGTTGGTGAGGTCAGTGATTACAAATCACTTGGCAGACATACCACCACCGTCTCCACGCTGCATGCCTTGCCTGGGGGCGGGGAACTGGTTGATACCCCTGGATTTCGGGATTTTGGTCTGGTGGACATCTCCTCCCGGGAAATCGCCGCGTACTTTCCGGGCTTCGAGGCGCTGGAGGAACATGGCTGCCGTTTCAATGACTGTCGGCACCGTCAGGAACCGGGCTGCGCGGTCACCGCGTTGGTTGAAGCGGGAGGCCTCTGCGCCGAACGCTATCAGATTTACCTGGCCGTGTTGGCTGAGGTCGAGGAGACCGAGGCGAGCGTTCAACGTCGAGTATGGAAAAAATGAACCTGCGCTTATGCCCGGAGTCGCTTCGTTCGGAGCTACGGGAGCTCCCAGCATACGAAAGAGATGGCCTCATCGAGAGGATTGCGCAGGAGTTTGCAGGGTAGGTGAAGTTGTCCTTACCGCTGCCCCTTTTGGGGGCAACTTTTTTGGGAGGCCGAGGTGATTCGTCAAGCTATGGAGTTCAGACACACCCCGGCCAGGATAGACCTATCCGGAGAATCGACCTGCCGCGCAAGGAGACCCTCGATTATGATGCTGCCGACTCAGGCAAAGTGAGGAGGGCTAAAATGCGCATCATCCTGCTCAATAAACCGTTTAACGTGCTCTGTCAGTTCACCGACCCGAACGGGCGTGCCAACCTGGCCGACTATCTCGATGTCCCGGAGGTTTACGCGGCCGGCCGGCTGGATTATGACAGCGAGGGCTTGGTCGTGCTCACCGATTCGGGTCCCGTGCAGCACCGCATCGCCGACCCGAGGGCGAAACTTCCCAAAACCTACTGGGTTCAGGTGGAGGGGGTGCCAACCGCCGAGGCCATCCGGCAGCTGTCGTCCGGCGTCCCGCTGCGCGACGGGATGACAAAGCCGGCAGGGGTAGCTCTTATCGAATCCCCCGAGATCTGGCCCCGCACCCCGCCGATCCGCGAGAGGCGTCTGATACCCACCAGCTGGCTATCCATAACCCTCACCGAGGGAAGGAACCGGCAGCTGCGTCGTATGACCGCTGCCGTCGGGTTTCCGACGCTTCGGTTGATCCGCTACTCGATCGGCCCCTGGCAGTTGGAGTCGCTGTCGCCCGGACGGTGGCGTGAAGCAAGCGTCCCGGCGACCTGGCTGGCGGTGGCCAGTAAATCTGCCCCTGACCCATTCCCACAGCTGTCGCAGGCCCGCCAGCATAAACGATAGGTAAACGAACAATCCGCGTTACTTCGATTGGTAGCTGGCTACATCACCCGCAAAGAGGTTATTAAAAACGATGGCCCAACCCTGGAAAATATTAGAGAGCGTTATGACCGATGAGGGGATGCTCGAGTTGAGGCAGCGCGGCGAGCGTGACTTCCTTATTACCGTCAATTCCCTGGTGCTGATGAACAGTTCGCTGCACCGTTCCGAAGTGGCGCTTGGAGATCTCGCCTGCAGTCACCTGAAAAAGCAGTCTGGGCCGCGGGTGCTGGTGGGTGGGCTCGGGATGGCATTTACGCTGAGAGCAGTCCTCGACAACCTGCCTGCTTCCGGGAGCGTGGTGGTGGCGGAACTCAACCCGGTAGTGCTCAACTGGTGCCGCGGTCCCCTGGCATTTCTCACCGGCGACGCAGCGAATGACCCGAGGGTGACCCTGGAGATCTCCGACGTTGCCGACCTAATTACGAAGAACGCCATGGCTGGAAAGGGTTTCGACGCCATCGTTCTCGACCTCTACAAAGGGCCGCATGCGAAATCGCACAAGGTCGAGGATCCGCTTTATGGCAGTACCGCCATTGAGATGACTCGAGCGGCTCTCAAGCCTGGCGGGGTCCTTGCCGTATGGGGTGAGAATTATGACCAGGCCTTTGACAAGCGCCTGAGTTCAGCCGGGTTTTCAGTGTTCAGCGACCGTCCCGGTCGCGGCGGGTTGAGGCATGTGGTGTATTTGGC